>Ga0207425_1000089_pt1 | contig 91267 bp, 80 predicted proteins | sample AraplaF_Col_mTSA_FD_184255 | JGI IMG/M metagenome (GOLD analysis project Ga0207425, IMG submission 184255) | Arabidopsis root microbial communities from the University of North Carolina, USA - plate scrape MF_Col_mTSA (SPAdes) (version 3) | ecosystem: Host-associated > Plants > Roots >...
GCCGGTGGATCCATCGAAATTCCTGCCTAACCGCTAGATAAGCACCCATGACACGCTCGCCGAATGACCAACTGGAAGACGACTCGATTCCTGAGGAATTCCCGGACGAGCCGATCGATGAAGTAGCCATCGATTCCATGGAACCGGACGGCGAGGTTGCGGTTGAAGGCGCCAGCGCCGTCCTCGAAACTGTCGACGAACTGAAAAAAGTGCTGGCGGCGGAGCTCTCCACCGACACTACCCAGCACTACCTGAACCAGATTGGCACCCGTCCCTTGCTGACAGCGCAGCAGGAAGTGCATTTCGCGACCCTGGCCAAGCAGGGCGATTTTTCCGCCCGCCAGACCATGATCGAGCACAACCTGCGGCTGGTGGTGTCGATCGCCAAGCACTACATCAACCGCGGCGTGGTCCTGCTCGATATGATCGAGGAGGGCAATATCGGCCTGATGCGCGCCATCGACAAGTTCGAGCCGGAGCGCGGCTTCCGCTTCTCTACCTATGCCACCTGGTGGATCCGCCAGAGCATCGAGCGCGCCATCATGAACCAGGCGCGCACGGTGCGCCTGCCGGTGCACATGGTGCGTGAACTGAACCAGATCCTGCGCGGGAAGTACCACCTGGAGGCGCAGCACCACAACGGCAAGGATGCCACGGCCGAGGATATCGCCGACCTGGTGGGGCGGCCGGTGGAAGAGGTGCAGGATATCCTGGCGCTGTCCGAGCACGCCACCTCGCTCGATGCACCGTTGGATAACGACCCCCAGTCGTCGCTGATGGACATGCTGCCGGGCGATTCCGAGGATTCGCCGGACGCACGCGCCGAGCACCACGAGATGACGGTGCTGGTGCGCGACTGGCTGACCAAGTTGCCGGACAAGCAGCGTATCGTCATCATGCGGCGGTTCGGGCTGGATAACGACGATCCGGCCACGCTGGAAACCCTGGCCGAGGAAATGGGCGTGACCCGCGAGCGGGTGCGCCAGATCCAGCAGGAAGCGCTGGTCAAGCTGAAGCGGGCCATGGCGGCGCGCGGCGTGGTTCGCGATTCGCTTCTCTGAAACCGGAAGTGCGGTGTCAGACCCCGCCGGTCTGACACCGGGTTACCGGTTTTTGCTATCATAGCGGGCTTTGGGCGCGCAACGCGCCGGCTGCAACCTTAATCGCTATGCAAGACACAATCGTCGAAATCAAATCCCTGGACATGGATGCCCGTGGCGTTGGCCACATCGAGAACGAAGACGGCTCGCCGGGCAAGGTCGTCTTCATCGAAGGCGCGCTGCCGGGCGAGAAAGTCAGCTTCGAGCTGCTGCGCAAGAAGAAGAACTGGGAGCAGGGCCGCATGACCGCACTGCACAAGGAATCGTCGATGCGCGTCAAGCCGAAGTGCGAGCACTTCGAGATTTGCGGCGGCTGCTCCATGCAGCACCTGGAAGCTTCGGCCCAGGTGGCGATCAAGCAGCGCGTGCTGGAAGATAACCTGTGGCACCTGTCCAAGGTCAAGTCCGACACCATGATGCGCCCGATGTACGGCCCAACCTGGGGCTACCGCTACCGCGCGCGCCTGTCCTCGCGCTATGTGGCCAAGAAGGGCACGGTGCTGGTCGGCTTCCACGAGAAAAAGTCGGTATTCGTGGCCGACATCCAGAGCTGCCAGATCCTGCCGAAGCACGTGTCGGACATGATGATGCCGCTGCGCGCCCTGATCCACTCGCTGACCATCTTCGACAAGGTGCCGCAGATCGAACTGGCCGTCGGCGAAGACAATACCGTGCTGGTGATGCGCAATATGGTGCCGCTGGGCGAGGGTGACGAAGACAAGCTGAAGGCCTTCGCCGACGAATATAAGATCCAGTGGTGGCTGCAGCCTAAAGGCCCGGACACTGCTTACCCGTTCTACCCGGCCGGCAAGGAACTGTATTACACGCTGCCGGAATTCGGCATCAAGATGCCGTTCAAGCCGACCGATTTCACCCAGGTGAACCACCACATCAACCGCGTGCTGGTGCACAAGGCGCTGCGCCTGCTGGACGTGCAAAAGGACGAGCGCGTGGCCGACCTGTTCTGCGGCCTGGGCAACTTCACGCTGCCGCTGGCGACCCAGGCGCGCGAAGTCGTGGGTATTGAAGGTTCGACCGCGCTGACCGAGCGCGCGCTGTCGAACGCCAAGGTGAACGGCGTTGACGGCCACACCACTTTCCAGTGCCGTAACCTGTTCGAGATCACCAAGGATGACCTGATCGCCCTCGGCAAGTTCGACCGCATGCTGATCGACCCGCCGCGCGACGGCGCCATGGCCTTGTCGCTGGCGCTGGCTGAACTGAAGGAAAGCAACCCGGACATGCTGCCAAAGCGTATCGTCTACGTCTCCTGCTCGCCATCGACCCTGGCGCGCGATGCCGGCGTGCTGGTGCACCGTGCCGGCTACCGCATGTCGCAGGCGGGCGTGATGAACATGTTCCCGCACACCTCCCACGTGGAATCGATGGCGGTCTTCGACCTCGTGTAAGGTTCAGGCCAGGCGGGACAGGATGGTCGCCATGCCGCTTGCCAGGCCGACCATCCCGAGCAGGATGGTGACCAGGAGCCCGATGATCCAGCGCTGCCCTTGCTCCAGCGCGACAATGCGCGCGGTCAGCCGCTGCTCCAGCTCCGCCAGGCGCGCATCCACATAGGCGCGCATGCGCGTTTCCGACTCGGCGACAGCACTGGCGATCTCAGCCCGCAGCTCTATCGCGAACTTGTCCAGGCGTTCATTCAGAAGCTTGATTTCGCAGGCGAGGTCAGGCACTCTCTGCTCCAGTTTGCGAATACGTTCTTCGTGATCGGGGGAATCCGCTTCCATGATAGGCTCCCACGGGTGGCAGTGCGATAAGTGTTTGCCAATCGTGTAGCGTACGGATTGAGGTGGCGCAAAGGTGTGCGCCAAACGAAAAAAAGCCGGCGGATGCCGGCTTTTTCATTGGGCAGCTTGTCGCTTATTCGCGGTCGCCAGCCAGGCCCAGCAGGTTCAGCAGGCTGGTGAAGATGTTGTACACGTCCAGGTACAGGGCCAGGGTGGCAGACACGTAGTTGGTCTCGCCGCCGTTGACGATGCGCTGCACGTCGAACAGGATGTAAGCCGAGAACACGGCAATCACCAGCACCGAGATCACGATCGACAGCGCGCTCATGCCCAGGAAGATGTTGGCAATCGACGCCAGCAGCAGCACGATCACGCCGGCGAACAGCCACTTGCCCATCATCGAGAAGTCGCGCTTGGTCACGGTCGCGTAGCTGGCCAGCGCGGCGAAGATGGACGCCGTGCCGCCGAACGCGGTCATGATCAGGGTTGGGCCGTTGGCATAACCCAGGGTGCGGCTGAGCAGCGGCGTCAGCATCAGGCCCATGAAGAAGGTGAAGCCCAGCAGCAGGGCAACGCCCACGCCGGTGTCCTTGTTCTTCTCAATGGCCCAGAAGAAGCCGAATGCGACCGCCATGAACAGGATCGCGCCCATGAAGCCGCGCGGGAATGGCATGCCGAATGTCACGCCGACCACAGCGCCCAGGACGGTTGGGATCATCGACAGTGCCAGCAACCAATAGGTGTTGCGCAGCACGCGGTTGCGGATCAGTGCGTTGTCGGTGGCGACGGCACTACCGAAATGATGTACGTTTTGCATATTTAAATGCCTCCTTTACCAAAAAGCATAGCATGCCGCTGACCGAATGGGGACTTTCTGGCTTAGGAAATACTTAAAAACGCTTAAGGGAAGCCCTTATAAGCCGCCCGGGAGTGTTTCCTTGGGCATAGAGGGTGAACTATGTTAAAATCTAGGGTTGATCGAGAATCTAATTTCTTCTTTTAAACCTTTCTTTTTATTGGAGTTTTTCATAATGGCAATCGAACGCACCCTGTCGATCATCAAACCTGACGCAGTAGCAAAGAACGTGATCGGCCAGATCTACAGCCGTTTCGAAGGCGCAGGCCTGAAAGTGATCGCTGCCCGCATGACCCAGCTGTCCCGCGTTGAAGCCGAAGGCTTCTACGCCGTGCACCGCGAGCGTCCTTTCTTCAAGGACCTGGTTGACTTCATGGTTTCCGGTCCTGTGATGATCCAGGTTCTGGAAGGCGAAGGCGCAATCCTGAAGAACCGCGACCTGATGGGCGCTACCGATCCGAAGAAGGCAGAAAAAGGCACCATCCGTGCTGATTTCGCTGACTCCATCGACGCCAACGCTGTTCACGGCTCCGACGCCGCTGAAACCGCTGCCGTTGAAATCGCGTACTTCTTCCCAGCACTGAACGTCTACTCCCGTTAATTTTTAGCGGTTGTAATGTAGTACAGTAGTATTGCGCCTTGCCCCGGGTCTTCGGTCCGGGGCAAAGCCGTTTTTGAAATTGAGTAAAAAAGCATGGAAACATCCCTCACCAACCTGCTGGATTTTGATCCGGAGCAACTAGTCGCCTACTGCGCGGAGCTGGGGGAGAAGCCTTTCCGTGCCAAACAGCTGCAGCGCTGGATCCACCAGTTCGGCGCAGCCGACTTTGACAGCATGACCGACCTCGCCAAGTCCTTGCGCGAGAAGCTGAAGACGCGCGCCCATATCGTGGCGCCGGCCGTCATCAGCGACCATACTTCCGCCGACGGCACCCGCAAATGGCTGGTGGACGTGGGCAATGGCAATGCCGTGGAAACCGTGTTCATCCCGGAAGAAAACCGCGGCACGCTGTGCATCTCGACCCAGGCCGGTTGCGCCGTGAATTGCCGTTTCTGCTCGACCGGCAAGCAGGGCTTCAACCGCAACCTGACCGTGGGCGAAATCATCGGCCAGCTGTGGATGGCTGAATTCGCACTGCGCAAAACCAAAGGCATCGAGCCCGGCCCGAAAGGCGAGCGCCAGATCACCAACGTGGTGATGATGGGCATGGGCGAGCCGCTCTTGAATTACGGACCCACCGCCACCGCGCTCAAGCTGATGCTGGACGATAACGCCTACGGCCTGTCGCGCCGCCGCGTGACCCTGTCCACCTCGGGCGTGGTGCCGATGATCGACAAGCTGTCGCAGGACGTGCCGGTGGCGCTGGCAGTATCGCTGCACGCCTCCAACGACAAGCTGCGCGACGAGCTGGTCCCGCTGAACAAGAAGTACCCGCTGAAGGAACTGCTGGCGGCGTGCAAGCGCTACCTGGAGTTCGCCCCGCGCGACTTCATCACATTCGAGTACTGCATGCTCGATAACTACAACGACTCGGACGAACACGCGCGCGAACTGATCGCGCTGGTGAACGACCCGGTGGTTGGCGTCAACTGCAAGTTCAACCTTATTCCTTTCAACCCCTTCCCGGAATCGGGCCTGCTGCGCTCCAAGAACCCGCGCATCAAGGCTTTCGCTGAAATTCTGATGAATGCGGGCATCGTAACCACCATCCGTAAGACCCGCGGCGATGATATCGACGCAGCTTGCGGCCAGTTGGCGGGCGAAGTGAAAGACCGCACCCGCGTGGCTGAACGGATGGAAAAGATGACCGAATACCAGAAGAAGTACGGCGCCGATTTCGGCAAGATTGTGGAGATTCGTTCCTGATGACCGATTTCGCTCAGCGCCGCTTCAAGTGCCTGGCCGCGGTCGTGCTGGCCGGCGTATTAGCGGGCTGCGCGACTTCGGGGCACAACCCCAGTGGCAAAGAAGATCTGAAGACCCTTTCCGACCAGACTTCCGCGCAGAAGCGCGCCGAGATCCGCCTGCAGCTTGCGATCGGCTACTTCGAGCAGGGCAATTACCCGATTGCGCTCGATGAGGTGAAAAAAGCGATCGCCGCCGATCCGCAAAACGCCAATGGCTACAGCCTGCGCGCCATCATCTACATGCGCATGGGTGAAAAGGACCTGGCGAACGACAACTTCATGCAGGCCCTGAAGCTGGCGCCGAACGATCCGGACCTGAACAATAATTACGGCTCCTTCCTGTGCCAGAACGACCGCATCAAGGAATCGTTCAAGCACTTCGATACGGCGCTTGCCAGCCGCAATTACCGCTCGCCGGCCGGCGCCATGAACAATGCCGGCAACTGCGCGCTGAAGATGAAAGACATCGACCTGGCGGAAAAATATCTGCTGGATGCACTGAAACTCGCGCCGGAAGTGCCGGAAACGAATATCGGCCTGGCCAAGGTGTACTATGCGCGGCGCGACTATCCGCGCGCCAGCTTCTTTATCACGCAATTGCACAAGGTAGCGAAGCTGGATGCGCTGCCGGCCGACGTGCTGTGGCTGGCGGTCAAGGTGCAGCACAAGATGGGCGACCAGGGCCTGGAGCAGGGCTTTGCGACCCAATTGCGGCGTCACCATGCCCAGTCGCCGGAGTACGCAGCGTATCAACGTGGGGCGTTTGATGAGTGAGAACGGGGAACCAATGGATTCTGAGCAGGATAAGCCGGCCAGCCAGCAGCATGCTTCCACGCCCGGAGCAGCACTGGCAGCGGCACGCGAGGCCATGGGCCTGTCGGTCGAGCAGGTGGCCGACCAGTTGAAGCTGGCGCCGCGCCAGGTGGTGGCGATCGAGCAGGGGGATTTCGATGCCTTGCCGAACCGCGCGGTGACGCGCGGTTTCATCCGAGCCTATGCGAAGGCAATGCGGCTCGATCCGGCGCCGCTGGTGGCAATGGTGGAAGTGGAGGGGGCCGCAGGACATGCCGATGCGACCGTGCGCCCGACCAGGGTGACGGCTTCGTTCCAGGAGTCGCGCTTCCCTTCGCTGAACGAACGCAATAGCGGCAAGCCGCTGGGTGCGATTGTGGCCGGCGTAGGCGTGCTGGCCTTGCTTGGCCTGGCCGCAGCCTGGCAGATGGGCATCCTGTCGCCGCTGACGCTGGCGACCCGCGGCGGCCTGACGTCGCCGGCGGCGCCGGCCGAAGCGCCAGTGCCGGTGGTGGTGGCCCAGCCGGGCGCGCAGCCCGTGGACGCGCCGATGCAGACGCAGAACGTACCGCTGATTTCGGTACCGCCGCAACCAGGCAGCAATACAGCGCCGGATGCGGTGGCTGGCGTTGGCGTCCCAGGCGCCGCCGGCGGCGTGCCCGCGCAGGCAGGCGGCGTTGTGCCTGGCACTGTGCCGGCAGCGGCTCCCGGCATGACCACCACGACCGGCGGCGTAGCTGCGCCGGCAACCGCGCCTGGCGCTGCGGCAGGCAACGCAGCCGGTGCGCCTGCTGCAGGGGGAGCGCCCGTCAACCGCGCGGCGCCGACTGTAGGCGGCGCGCCAGCAGTTGGCACCGCACCCGCTTCGCCGGGCCTGATTCCTGTCAAGCCGCCGTCGGCCGCTCCATCTCCGGCGCCAGCACCTGCACAGGGCGCCGCGCCGGTTGCGACCGCGCCGGCCGTACCTGCGGCCGTAGCCGGTGCAGTTCCGGCGGTTGGCGCCGCGGGCGGCAAGCTGGTGCTGACAGTGAAGGAAGATTCGTGGGTCGAGATTCGCCGTGCCGGCCAGCCGAACGTGACCCGCGGCACCGTGAAGGCAGGCAGTACCCAGACCTTCAACGTGCGCGCGGATGACGTGCTGATCGTCGGCAAGCCAAGCGCCGTCAGCGCCAACCTGGCGGGCGGCAAGCTGGAACTGACGCAAGGTCCGGGCAAGTCGTATGCCCTCGTGAACATCAAGTAATAAGAGTAGCCAAGCATGTCTTCTTCGAACAACCCGATCCCATCCGGACCACTGGCACGCCGTGCCAGCCGCCGCGTGCTGGTGCAGCATGGCGAGCGCAAGATCTGGGTCGGTGGCGACGCGCCGGTAGTGGTGCAGTCGATGACCAATACCGACACCGCCGATGCGGTGGCGACGGCGATCCAGATCAAGGAACTGGCGCGCGCCGGTTCCGAACTGGTGCGCCTGACGGTGGACCGCCCGGAGTCGGCGGCCGCCGTGCCATATATCCGCGACCAGCTGGACAAGATGGGCATCGACGTGCCGCTAGTGGGCGACTTCCACTACAACGGCCACACCCTGCTGACGGAGTACCCGGATTGCGCCGCCGCGCTGTCGAAGTACCGCATCAACCCGGGCAATGTGGGCAAGGGCGCCAAGCGCGATACGCAGTTCGCGCAAATGATCGAAGTGGCGGCCAAGTACGACAAGCCGGTGCGCATCGGCGTCAATTGGGGCTCGCTGGACCAGGCGCTGCTGGCGCGCATCATGGATGAAAACGCGGCGCGCGAAAATCCATGGACCGCGCAAGCCGTGATGTATGAAGCGCTGATCACCTCGGCGATTGAAAACGCGGTGCGCGCTGAAGAACTGGGCCTGGCCCGCGACAAGATCATCCTGTCGTGCAAAGTGTCCGGCGTGCAGGACCTGATTGCGGTCTATCGCGAACTGGGCAAGCGCTGCGACTACCCGCTGCACCTGGGCCTGACTGAAGCGGGCATGGGCAGCAAGGGCATCGTGGCCTCGACCGCTGCGCTGTCGGTGCTGCTGCAGGAAGGCATCGGCGACACCATCCGCATTTCGCTGACCCCGGAACCGGGTGGCGACCGCACCAAGGAAGTGGTGGTGGGCCAGGAGATCCTGCAGACGATGGGCCTGCGCAAATTCACCCCGATGGTGATTGCCTGCCCGGGCTGCGGCCGCACCACGTCCACCGTGTTCCAGGAACTGGCGGACGATATCCAGAGCTACCTGCGCGAGCAGATGCCGGAATGGAAAAAAACCTTCCCGGGCGTGGAGGCGATGAACGTGGCCGTGATGGGCTGCATCGTCAACGGCCCGGGCGAATCGAAGCATGCGAACATCGGCATCAGCCTGCCGGGCACCGGCGAATCGCCGGCCGCTCCGGTCTTCGTCGACGGCCAGAAAGTAGCGACCCTGCGCGGCGACAATATCGTCGAAGAATTCCAGGCCATCGTGCTCGACTACGTACAGAAAAACTATAGCAAAGCAGCTTAAAGAACATGTCCAACAAAGCAGACAAAATCGCGGCCATCAAGGGGATGAACGATCTCCTGCCGGCTGACGCCCACCTGTGGGAAATCTTCGAGAACACCGCGCAGTCCGTGGTGCAGAGCTACGGCTTCCAGCAGATCCGCACCCCGATCGTGGAAGAGACGCGCCTGTTCTCGCGCGCCATCGGCGCCGTGACCGACATCGTCGAGAAGGAAATGTATTCCTTTGAAGACTCCATGAACGGCGACAAGCTGACCCTGCGCCCGGAAGGCACCGCAGGCGTGGTGCGCGCCGTGCTGGAACATAACCTGGTGTACGAAGGTCCGAAACGCCTGTGGTACAAGGGCCCGATGTTCCGCCACGAGAAGCCGCAGCGCGGCCGCTATCGCCAGTTCCACCAGTTCGGCGCTGAAGCCGTGGGCTTCACCGGCCCGGACGTGGACGCCGAAATGATCGTGATGTGCCGCCGCCTGTGGGATGACCTGGGCCTGGAAAACATCCGCCTCGAAATCAACTCCATCGGCGACGCCGAGGAGCGCGCACGCCACCGCGTCGACCTGATCGCCTACCTGGAGCAGCACGAAGAGCACCTGGATGCCGACGCCAAGCGCCGCCTGCACTCCAACCCGCTGCGCATCCTGGACACCAAGAACCCGGCCCTGCAAGGCATCGTCAACAGCGCACCGAAGCTGCTGGACTACCTGGGCGAGGAATCGCTGGCCCACTTCGAAGGCGTGAAGAAGATCCTGGACGCTAATGCGATCCAGTACACCGTCAACACCCGCCTGGTACGCGGCATCGACTATTACAACCGCACCGTGTTCGAATGGGTCACCGACGAACTGGGCGCGCAGGGCACCGTCTGCGCCGGCGGCCGTTATGACCCGCTGATCGAAATGTTCGGCGGCAAGCCAACCCCGGCGGTCGGCTTCGCGATGGGCATCGAACGCCTGATCGAACTGATGAAAGGCGCCGGCGACACCGCCGCGCCGCGCCAGTGCGACGTCTACCTGGTGCACCAGGGCGACGCGGCGCGCATGCAAGCCTTCATCATCGGCGAGCGCCTGCGCGACGCCGGCCTGGACGTGATCCTGCATTGCGGCGGCCTGAATGGCGCCGGCAGCTTCAAGTCGCAGATGAAAAAAGCCGATGGCTCCGGCGCAACCTTCGCCGTCATCATCGGCGAAGACGAAGTGGCCAACAACACTGCCGTCGTCAAGGCAATGCGCGCTGAAGAAGGCGAGGGCCAGCAACAGACCGTCGCGTTTGAAGGCGTTGTCGATTACGTCGTGGACCAGATCACATGCGGAGACGATTGTGACCACGACCATCACCACCACCATTAATCTTTCAAAGAAACAGGCAGACTGAAACATGGCATACGATCTCGAAGAACAAGAACAGCTTGCTACCCTCAAAGCGTGGTGGGCAAAGTACGGCAACCTGACCACCTGGGTGGTGATCGCGGGCCTGGCCGCCTATTCGGGCTGGAACGGCTGGAACTACTACCAGCGCAACCAGGCAGCGCAAGCCTCCGTGCTGTTCGATGAGCTGCAAACCGCCGTCAACGCCAAGGACAATGCCAAGGTGGCGCGCGTAGCCGGCGACATCGAGTCCAAGTTCGGCCGCACGGCATACGCCTCGCTGGGCGCGCTGAGCGCCGCCAAGTCGTTCTTCGACGCCAATGACCTGAAGTCCGCCAAGGCCCAGCTGGAGTGGGTGGTTGCGAACGGCAACGACGAGCACAAGAACATTGCTTCGATCCGCCTGGCCGGCGTGCTGCTGGACGAGAAAGCCTACGACGCTGCGCTGAAGGCGCTGGCCGTGGCTGCGCTGCCGCAGTTCAAGTCCTCGGTGGAAGACCGCAAGGGCGACATCCTGGCGGCACAGAACAAACTGGAAGAAGCCCGTACCGCCTACAAGGCCGCGCTGGAAGCCGCCGACAAGAACAATCCTGGCCGCCAGCTGATCCAGCTCAAGCTCGAATCCATCGGCGGCAGCGTGCCGGAAGTGAAGGCGTAAATACATGCGCGCGACTCGTACCGTAATTGCACTGGGCGTCCTGGTGCTGGTTGCCGGCTGCGGCAGCCTGAATCCGTTCAAGAAAGAAGACAAGTTCGCACCGGCCAAGCTGGAAGAGCTGAAGGGCGGCGTGCCGGCCCGCATGGTCTGGAAGCACAGCACCGGCAAGGCAGGCACCAATGTCTTCACGCCGGCACTGGCCGACAACAGCGTGTTCGTGGCCGATGCCGACGGCGTGATCGAACGCCTGGATGCCGCCACCGGCAAGGTGCAATGGCGCAGCAAGGCCGGCACCGACCTGACTGCCGGCGTCGGCGTCAGCCCGGACGGCAAGCTGCTGGCCGTGGGCGCAGTCAAGGGCCAGCTGATGGCCTTCGACGGCAGCGGCAAGGCATTGTGGAAGATCCAGGCTTCGAGCGAGATCCTGTCCGCTCCTGCTGTCGGCAACGATGTCGTGATCGTGCGCACCGTGGACAACAAGGTTACCGCTTATGACGCGGCGGACGGCAAGAAGCGCTGGTTCATCCAGCGCGTGACCCCGCCGCTGACCCTGCGCAATATGCCGGGCCTGGTCATCGCCAACACCAACGTGTACGCCGCGCAGCCTGCGGGCCGCATCCTGGCCCTGGCGCTGTCGAACGGCGTGCCGCGCTTTGAAGTGCCGCTGTCCGAGCCGCGCGGCGCGACCGAACTGGAACGCGTGTCCGACATCAGCGGCACTCCGACCGTGTTCGAGAACGACCTGTGCGCGGTGAGCTACCAGGGCAAGGTAGGCTGCCTGGACCTGAATACCGGCGCCGCCCGCTGGACCAAGCCGGCATCGTCGGACGTGGGCGTGGGCGTGGACCAGCGCTTCGTGTTTGTCTCGGACGAGAAGGGCGCCGTGCAAGCTTTTGCCCGCGAAGGCGGCGCATCGGCGTGGAAGAACGAGAAGCTGGCTTACCGCCGCTTGTCGGCTCCGGTTTCCTATGGCCGCTTCGTGGCCGTAGGCGACCTCGAAGGTTATGTGCACTTCCTGTCGCGGGAAGACGGCACGATGTTAGGTCGGATCAGCACCGACGGCAGCGCCATCAAGTCGGCGCCGCTGTTGTCCGGTCCGAATGTGATTTTCCAAACCCAGAATGGGACTGTGGCCGCTATCGCGGTCGAATAAAAATAAAATGAAGCCGGTAATTGCACTTGTTGGTCGCCCGAACGTCGGGAAATCGACCTTATTCAATCGACTGACCCGCTCGCGCGATGCGCTGGTGGCGGACCTCCCTGGCCTGACGCGCGATCGTCACTACGGCGAGGGCCGCGTGGGCAATCGCCCATTCCTGGTCATCGATACCGGTGGTTTCGAGCCGGTCGCCAAGGAAGGCATCATGTTCCAGATGGCCCTGCAGACCAAGCAGGCCGTGGCGGAAGCCGACGTGGTGGTGTTCCTGGTCGATGGCCGCCAGGGCATGACCCCGCACGACAAGACGATTACCGATTTCCTGCGCAAATCCGGCCGTCCGGTGCTGCTCGTGGTGAACAAGGCCGAAGGCATGCGCTATACCGCTGCCGTATCGGACTTCTACGAGCTGGGCCTGGGCGATCCGTATGCGATTTCCGGCGCCCATGGCGACGGGGTGCACGACCTGGTAGCCGAAGCGCTGGACAAGGCATTTGCCTCGCGTCCGGCCGACGAGGAAGAGTTGCTGCCGCAGGAACGCGGCGTGAAGATCGCCCTGGTGGGCCGCCCTAACGTGGGCAAGTCGACCCTGATCAACACCCTGGTGGGCGAAGAGCGCGTGATCGCCTTCGACATGCCGGGCACCACCCGCGACTCGATCGAGATCCCGTTTGAGCGCGACGGCAAGCAGTACACCCTGATCGACACGGCCGGTATCCGCCGCCGCGGCAAGGTGTTCGAGGCGATCGAGAAGTTCTCGGTGGTGAAGACGCTGCAGTCGATCTCGGAAGCAAATGTGGTGATACTGATGCTCGACGCGCAGCAGGATATCTCCGAGCAGGACGCCCACATTGCGGGCTTCATCCTGGAATCGGGCCGCGCCCTGGTGGTGGCGGTCAACAAGTGGGACGGCCTGCAGTCGGACGACCGCGACCAGGTGAAGATGGACATGGACCGCAAGCTGGACTTCCTGTCGTTCGCCAATACCCACTTCATTTCGGCGCTGCGCGGCACCGGCATCGGCCCGCTGATGAAATCCGTGAACGGCGCGTATGCCGCCGCCACGGCCGACCTGCCGACGCCGAAGCTGACCCGCGCCTTGCAGGAAGCGATCGAGAAGCAGGAACCGAAGCGCAAGGCCGGCGTGCGTCCGAAAATGCGCTACGCGCACCAGGGCGGCCAGAACCCGCCGATCATCGTCATCCACGGAAATTCGCTGGATGCCGTGTCCGAGCCGTATAAACGCTATCTGGAGAAGCATTTCCGCGATAGTTTCAAACTGGTCGGCACTCCGCTGCGCATCGAATTGCGCAACGGCAAGAACCCTTTCGACAAGCGCGAAGGCAAATAAACCTGGAAAAAGGGGCCGTAACCATTTAAAAAAGGGTTACGTCCCCTTTTTCGGGGGCGTGAATAAGCTAAGCTTAAGCTTTATCACGCTGCAAGATTTAAAAAAACAAGGTACAGTGTCTTTGGAGCAGCATCCCCAGCACTTGAAATATAGGCACAGCGTCTCCAATTCGTACACAACAACATAAAACGGAGCTGTTATGAGCAATAAAGGGCAATTGTTACAAGACCCATTCCTGAACGCGCTGCGCAAAGAGCACGTTCCAGTCTCGATCTACCTGGTCAACGGCATCAAGCTGCAAGGCCATATCGAGTCTTTCGACCAATACGTGGTCCTGCTGCGTAACACCGTAACCCAGATGGTTTACAAGCACGCCATTTCCACCGTGGTGCCTGCCCGCGCCGTCAACCTGAACATGGATAACTCCTCCGAGGCAGCGGAGTAAGCCACTTCGTATGCGTGCAGCTTTAGTCGGGGTAGATTTCGGTCAGGGCGACTTTGCTGCCAGTATCGAGGAGTTGATGCTGCTGGCCCGTTCCGCGGGCGCAGAGCCGGTCACCACCATCACCGGTAAGCGGTCGTCGCCGGATGCCGCGTATTTCGTCGGCAGCGGCAAGGCCGACGAAATCGGTCATGCAGTGCAGGACCACAAGCTCGAAATCGTCATCTTCAATCATGCGCTGTCCCCAGCCCAGCAGCGCAACCTGGAAAAACGCCTGCAAGTCAGGGTGCTCGACCGCACCAGCCTGATCCTCGATATCTTTGCCCAGCGTGCGCAAAGCCACGAGGGCAAGGTGCAGGTCGAACTGGCCCAGTTGCAGCACCTGGCCACGCGCCTGGTACGCGGCTGGACTCACCTTGAACGCCAGAAGGGCGGTATCGGCCTGCGCGGTCCCGGTGAAACCCAGCTCGAAACCGACCGCCGGCTGCTCGGCGAGCGCGTCAAGATGCTGCGCGCCAAACTGGCCAAGCTGCGCAAGCAGCACGAGACCCAGCGCCGCGCGCGCGGCCGCAGCCATACTTTCTCCGTGTCCCTGGTCGGCTACACCAATGCCGGCAAGTCGACCCTGTTCAATACGCTGACCAAGGCCGGCGTCTACGTGGCGGACCAGTTGTTCGCGACGCTGGACACCACCTCGCGCCGCGTCTACATGGGCGAGGAAATCGGCAACGTGGTGCTGTCGGACACGGTCGGCTTCGTGCGCGAATTGCCGCACCAGCTGGTGGCCGCTTTCCGCGCCACCCTGGAAGAAACGATTCACGCCGACCTGCTGCTGCACGTGGTGGATGGCGCCTCACCGAGCCGCATGGAGCAGATCGAGCAGGTCAACCTGGTGCTGCGCGAAATCGGCGCCGACCATATCCCGCAGATCCTGGTGTGGAACAAGATCGATGCGGCGGGCCTGGAGCCGGCGGTAGAACGTAATGAGTATGATAAGATTTCCCGCGTATTCATCAGCGCACGCACGGGCGAAGGCCTGAACCTGCTGCGCGATGCAATCTGTGAGGCAGCACGGGATGAGCAGGAGGCGCTCGCCAACCCCAAAGAAGAGGTGGCGCCGGACAGTATTCTCACCTTTACCCAAGTAGGATCTCACTAAAAGAAAAATATGCCTTTTTCCTCTCTCAAGAAAAGACTCGGCAACTATATTGCCCAGGAAGGCAAAAAGCCCGGTGAAGGACCGCCGGACCTCGATCAGCTCTGGCGCGACTTTAACCAGCGCCTGAATGGCCTGTTTGGCGGCGGCAAAAACCGCGGCAGCAATTCAGGCGGCGGCGGCAATGGCGGCGGCGACATGAAGGGCGCCGGCTTCACCTTTGGCGCGGTCGCTTCGGTGGCAGCGCTGGTATGGCTCGCTTCCGGCGCGTTCATCGTGCAGGAAGGCCAGACCGGCGTAGTCACCACGTTCGGCAAATTCAGCCACACCACGCCGGCCGGTTTCAACTGGCGCTGGCCATACCCGTTCCAGGGCAATGAAATCGTCAACGTGTCGCAGGTGCGCACGGTGGAGGTGGGCTACCGCGGCAGCGCGAAGTCGAAGATGGCTTCCGAAGCGCTGATGCTGACCGAAGACGAAAACATCATCGACATCCAGTTCGCCGTGCAGTACAAGCTGAGCGACCCGGTGAAGTGGCTGTACGCCAACCGCGACGCGGAAGACACCGTGCGCCAGGTGGCGGAAACGGCGATCCGCGAAATCGTTGGCCGCAGCAAGATGGACTTCGTGCTGTATGAAGGCCGCGAGAAGGTCGCCACCGATACCCAGCAACTGATGCAGGCCATCCTGGACCGTTACAACTCGGGCGCGCAAGTGACCAATGTGACGATGCAGGGCGTGCAACCGCCAGAGCAGGTGCAGGCAGCGTTCGACGATGCCGTGAAAGCGGGCCAGGACCGCGAGCGCCAGAAGAATGAAGGCCAGGCTTACGCCAACGACATCGTGCCGAAAGCGCGCGGTGCAGCATTCCGCCTGATCCAAGAAGCCGAGGCGTATCGCGCCATGACGGTGCAGAACGCAACCGGTAATGCCGACCGCTTCAAGTCCGTGCTGGCCGAGTACCAGAAGGCGCCGGCCGTGACCCGCGACCGCATGTACCTGGACACCATGCAGCAGATCTTCTCCAACACCAGCAAGGTGATGGTCGATTCCAAGGCTGGCAGCAACCTGCTGTACCTGCCGCTGGACAAGCTGATCGCCCAGGTGGCTGCCACCGAGGGACGCGCCGCCAGCGTGACCCCGCCGCCGCCAGCGGCCGTGCTGTTGCCGCCGGAGCCGACTACCGACCCGAACCGCCGTGATGGCCGTTCGCGTGAATCGTCCCGTGACCGGGAGGGCCGTTAATGAATCGCTTTGCAACTATCCTGATTACGGGCTTTATCGCCTTGATGCTGCTGTCGTCCACCGTGTTCGTGGTGGACCAGCGCAAATACGCCATCGTGTTCGCGCTGGGTGAGGTGAAGCAGGTGATTTCCGAGCCAGGCCTGCATTTCAAGCTGCCGCCGCCGTTCCAGAACGTCGTGTACCTGGACAAGCGGATCCAGACCCTGGATCCGAAAGAGGCTGACCGCTTCATCACCGCCGAAAAGATGAACATCCTGGTGGATGCCTTCGTCAAATGGAAGGTGACCGACCCGCGCCTGTATTTCGTCTCCTTTGGCGGCGACGAGGGCAGGGCAGGCGACCGCATGCAGCAGATCGTGAAAGCGGCGCTGAATGACGAAATCACCAAGCGCACCGTGCGCGAAGTGATTTCCGGCCAGCGCGGCAAGGTGATGGAGTCGATCCGCAGCAAGGTGGTGGACGAGGCCAAGCAGATCGGCGTGGAGATCGTCGACGTGCGCCTGAAGCGTGTTGATTATGTTGAGCAGATCAACAACTCGGTATACGAGCGCATGAAAGCCGAGCGCCTGCGCGTGGCCAACGAAGCCCGTTCCACCGGTTCCGCGGAATCGGAGCAGGTTCGCGCCGATGCTGACAAGCAGCGCACCGTGATCCTGGCCGAGGCTTACCGCGAAGCGGAAAAGATCAAGGGCGAGGGCGATGCCAAGGCATCCCAGATCTATGCCGAAGCGTTTGGCCGCAATCCGGAGTTCTACAAGTTCTACCGTTCGCTGGAAGCATACCGTGCTTCCTTCAAATCCAAGGCTGACGTGATGCTGGTTGATCCGCAGTCCGACTTCTTCAAATACTTCAAGAGCGCCGGCTCCGGGAAGTAAGCGCCGGCGGGGTCAAAAAGGGGACGTAACACATTTATCGCGTGCGATAAATGTGTTACGTCCCCTTTTTGACCCCGCCATTTTTTTACCTGCACCGCAACAATTTCGCGTAAAATACGCGGTTTGGTCATCCGGTTTTCCGGGTGGCGTAGTTGCGCCTGCATTGTTTTTAATTCAATAGCACCAACCATGCCGAATTGGCTTTTGCCTGAATATATTGCCGACGTCTTGCCTTCCGAAGCACGCAAGATCGAGGAGTTGCGCCGCCTGATGCTGGATAACTTCCGTCTGTACGGCTACGAGCTCGTGATGCCGCCGATGCTGGAGTACGTCGAGTCCCTGCTGACGGGCGCCGGCGCGGATACCGACCTGCGCACGTTTAAACTGGTGGACCAGATCTCCGGCCGCATGCTGGGCCTGCGCGCCGACATGACGACGCAAGTGGCGCGCATCGACGCCCACCTGCTGAACCGCGCTACCGTGACCCGCCTGTGCTACGCCGGCTCCGTGCTGCATACCCGCCCATCCGGCCTGCATGCGACGCGAGAACCGTTCCAGATCGGCGCCGAGATTTACGGCCACGCCGGGCTGGAAGCGGACGCCGAAATCCAGGAACTGGCGCTCGGTTCCCTGGCCCTGGCCGGCTTCAGCGACGTGCGCCTGGACCTGACCCATGTCGGCGTGCTGCACGCGATCCTGGCGCAGGATGCGGCCGCGAAAAAGGATTACGAGGCCATCGTCGCGCTGTTGCGCGGCAAGGACGTGCCGGGCCTGCAGCAGCAGACCGCCGGATACAACGAGGTGACCCGCGCCGCACTGCTGGCATTGCCGAACCTGTACGGCGACGTCGAGGTGCTGAAGCGTGCGCGCGAAGTGCTGCCTGCACTGCCGGGCATCACCCATGCGCTGGCCGAACTGGCTGCCCTGGCGGCATCGGCCATCGGCCGCGCCGAAGTGGCGATCGACCTGGCCGACCTGCGTGGCTACCAGTACGAGAGCGGCGCCATGTTTGCCCTGTACGTGCCGGGCCTGCCGAACGCGGTGGCGCGCGGCGGCCGCTACGACCACGTGGGCGAAGCATTCGGCCGCGCGCGTCCGGCCACCGGCTTCTCGCTGGACCTGCGCGAACTGGCGCGCCTGCTGCCGACCGCGGAGCGCAAGCATTCGATCCGCGCGCCATGGGGCAATGCACCGGAATTGAAAGAAAAAATCGCCGAGCTGCGCAAGTCCGGCGAAGTTGTGATCCAGTCCCTGCCGGGTCACAACGATGAACAGGACGAGTTCGAGTGCGATCGCGCGCTGGTGCTCGACGAAAGTGGTAGTAACTGGATTCTCAAAAACTTAGGTTAATTGTGATGTCAAACAAAACTGCAAAGAACGTTGTTGTTATCGGCACCCAGTGGGGCGATGAAGGCAAAGGCAAGATCGTCGACTGGCTGACTGAACACGCCCAGGGCGTGGTGCGCTTCCAGGGCGGCCACAACGCGGGCCACACCCTCGTGATCGGCGGCGTCAAGACCGCCCTGCAGCTCATCCCTTCGGGCATCATGCGCCCAGGCGTGGCCTGCTACATCGGCAACGGCGTTGTGCTGTCCGTGCCTGACGTGCTGCGCGAAATCGACAAGCTGGAAGCAGCCGGCGTGGAAGTGGCTTCGCGCCTGAAGATCTCGGAAGCTTGCCCGGTCATCCTGCCTTACCACACCGCGCTGGACGCGGCCCGTGAAGCCGCCCGCGGCGCCGCCAAGATCGGCACCACCGGCAAGGGCATCGGCCCGGCATACGAAGACAAAGTCGCGCGCCGCGCCATCCGCGTGGCCGACCTGCTGAACGCAGAGCGCTTTGCAGAGAAGCTGAAAGAGAACCTGGACTACCACAACTACGTCCTGGAAAACTACCTCAAGGCGCCGAAGATCGATTACCAGAAGACCCTGGACGACGCGCTGGCCTACGTGCCGCGCCTGCGCCCGATGGTGACCGACGTGTCGTCCGCCCTGTACGCAACCCACAAGGCCGGCGGCTCGCTGCTGTTCGAAGGCGCGCAAGGTTCGCTGCTGGACGTTGACCACGGCACCTATCCGTTCGTCACCTCGTCGAACTGCGTGGCAGGCAATGCTGCTGCCGGCGCCGGCGTCGGTCCTGGCATGCTGCACTACATCCTGGGCATTACCAAGGCCTACACCACCCGCGTTGGTTCCGGCCCGTTCCCATCCGAACTGCCGACCGATGCAGGCGTTGGCCACCACCTGTCCTCCGTGGGCCACGAGTTCGGCACCGTGACCGGCCGTGCCCGTCGTTGCGGCTGGTTCGATGCAGCGCTGCTGCGCCGCTCCGTTCAGATCAACGGCGTGTCGGGCATGTGCCTGACCAAGCTGGACGTGCTGGACGGCCTGGAAACCCTGAAGATCTGCACCGGCTATACCATCAACGGCAAGCAGGTCGACATCTTCCCGGTCGGCGCCGAAGACGCGGCGCTGTGCCAGCCGATCTACGAAGAAATGCCAGGCTGGAAAGAAAGCACTGTCGGCGCCAAGTCGATGGACGCGCTGCCTGCCGCGGCACGCGCTTATATCAAGCGCATTGAAGAAGTGGTCGGCGTGCCGATCGATATGGTTTCCACCGGTCCTGACCGCGAAGAGACCATCGTCCTGCGCCACCCGTTCGAGTAATCAAGAAAGAATAAGAGCATGACCACTCCTGTATCCGACCAAAAACACCTGTGGGTTAGCTGGGACGAGTACCACCGCCTGATCGAGCGCCTGGCGCTGAAGGTCCATGAATCGGGCTGGAAGTTCGACATGGTGCTGTGCCTGGCGCGCGGCGGCGTGCGTCCTGGCGACGTGTTTTCGCGCATCTTCGACGTGCCGCTGGCGATCCTGTCGACCAGTTCCTACCGTGAAGAAGCGGGCACCGTGCGCGGCGACCTGGATATCGCCAAGTACATGACCATGACCAAGGGTCCGTTGTCCGGCAAGATCCTGCTGGTCGACGACCTGGCAGATTCCGGCGTGACCCTGACCAAGGTGATGAAGCACCTGAAGGACAACTTCGAAGGCGTGACCGAAGTGCGTTCGGCCGTGATCTGGACCAAGGGCTGCTCCGCGTTCAAGCCTGACTACCAGATGGAAGAACTGCCGCACAATCCGTGGATCCACCAGCCGTTCGAAGACTACGACGGCCTGCGTCCGCATCAGCTGGCGGCATGGATCAAGAAGGGCGAAACCGGCGCGTAATATCAGCCGGCTTCAAATGAAGCGGAAGGGCGAAAGTCCTTCCGCTTTTTTTTATCAGCGTACTTCCAGCAACTCGACGTCGAAGATCAGGTTCGAGTTCGGTGGGATCGGGCCAATGCCGTTGCTGCCATAGCCCAGGGCTGCCGGCACGATCAGGGTGCGCTTGCCGCCAACTTTCATTCCCTGGACACCCTGGTCCCAGCCCGGGATCACTTGTCCCGCGCCGAGCGGGAAGTTGAATGGGCTGCGTCCGATGGAAGAGTCGAATTGCGCGCCATGCTGCTGCGGCGAGTTCGGTTCATAAATCCAGCCGGTGTAGTTGACGGCGACGTTGGAGCCGGCCACAGCTTCCTTGCCGGTGCCGACAACGGTATCGATTTTTTGGAAGGGAATGGCTGCGGCTTCGGCTTGAACCGGCGGCTTGCTGCGGTCGCAAGCGGACAATGCCAGGGTAAGGCTTGCACCGATAAGGCAGGTGGAAAACAGTCGCTTCATCATTATTTCTTTCGAATTAAACGGGAAAGAAGCGAGTGTACTGAATCCACCACAAAGTGCGAAAAAAATAGCAACAAGTGGCAATTCGATATATTTCTATTGGGAAATGACTATACAATTCTTGGCATCATTTTGCGTGTTGCCGGGATTTTGATGTTTCCTTCGATGCTGTTGTCTTTGATGCTGGCGGTTTCGCCCCCGGAGCCGGGCGGCGGCCAGGCCGCCAAGCCGGCCGTGCTGCAGAAGCACTGGGCCGAGCGCAAATTCGACGCCATTGAACGGGGCTTGCGCGAATCCTGCACGGCCGACCCGGCCGGCTTTGAAGCGCAGTTCGACAGCTATTTCCGCACCACCCAAACCTGGGAGTCCGACCGCAACGCGCTGGAGCAGTGGCGCCAGCAGGCGCCCGATGCGCTGGCGCAGGCGCTGGTGGAGGCTATCTACTGGCGCGCCTATGCTTCGCAGCTGCGGCTGGGGGCTGTCGGCCACCTGCCGAAGGAAGCCATGGAGTTTTACCAGGAGCAGCTGGGGCGCGGCGTCGCGCGCCTGCAGCATGTGAAGACGCAAGCGAATTCCTGCCCCTTGTGGCACAGCCTGAATATCAGCCTGCAGCTGGAAGGAGCCGGCTCGCGCCGCAGCGCCGCCAGCGCCTACCTCGATGCGGTGCAGGCCTTCCCGAACGACCTTCAGATCCACTTCGCCATGTCGCGTGCATACAGCCCGCGCGCCGGGGGCAGTGCGGTGCAATTCGACCAGTTTGCACGGCGCGCCATGTTCTTCACCAAGGCGGTGGAAGGTAGCGCCATGTATGCGCGCCTGTACTGGCGTGAAGATGGCAATGGCAGCGATGCGATCCAGTTCCGCGAGCAGCGCAGCCTGCCCGAATGGCGCATGGTAAAAGCAGGCTTCGAGGATTTGCTGCAGCGCCATCCGCAAGACCTGCGTGGCCGTAACAAGTTCGCTTCTTTCGCCTGCCGCGCCAATGACCGCGAGACTTACCTCAAACTGCGCCAGGAACTTGGCGAGCGCATCATGCCCGAGCTGTGGCCCGACGTGGCCAGCGTCGAGGTTTGCGACCGCAAGCTGGGCAAGGGAGGTTCAACCGCCACTTCGCCGACACAAGCCGGTGGTGTAAACTCGCATTCATGACCCAAGACTTCTTCCAGACTTTTATCCTGCTGATGCTGGTGACCGACCCGTTCGGCAACGTTCCCATTTTTGCGTCGGCATTGGCGACCGTGCCGCCCAAGCGCCGCCCGAAAATCGTGGTGCGCGAATGCCTGATCGCCTTTGTCGTACTGCTGGTGTTCATGTTCTTCGGCAGCCACTTCCTCAAGGCCCTGAGCCTGTCGGAAGCATCGCTGCGCATTGCCGGCAGCGTGATCCTGCTGCTGATCGCAATCCGCATGGTGTTCCCGCACCCGGACGGTGTGCTGGGCAAGCAGGAGGGCGGCGAGCCGTTCATCGTGCCGCTGGCGATTCCCGCGCTGGCCGGACCTTCCGCGCTGGCGACCGTGCTGCTGTTCTCGCGCGAGAGCACCGGCGAAGTGCTGACGCACGTGGCGGCGCTGGCGGCGGTGGTGGTGGTGTGGCTGGTTGTGTTCCTTGGTGCGGAGCGCCTGCAAAAGGTCCTCGGCACGCAGGTGATGACCGCCTTCGAGCGCTTGATGGGCTTGATCCTGGCGGCGATGTCGATCGAGATGTTGCTTGGCGGCGTGCGCGAATTCGTCAAGACGCTGTAATGGCGGGCAACTTCAACTATTTCAGGATTGAGACGGCTGCCGACGCTGGAATGTTCGGTGAGGACTTGGCAGTGGACTTCAATTCCGCCATCGCGATGCCTGCCAGTCTCGATCTTGAATGGTCCAACGTGGTAGAAACTGGACACGAAGCCGTCCATGGCGATTGGCGGAAGGTGGCCAAGCAGTGGATGTTCAAAGAAGGTGCATCCAGCCTGGGGCTGGCCTTTCCGATGCAAAGCAGGGAGGACTTGCTGCAAGCCTTCCGCACGATGGAATGCTGGCCGGAATATAAGGCCCTGGCCGACCGGGCGGCCGGCAACCTCGCCGAGCATGGCTTCGCGACGCGGGAAGCATGGCAGTTGAAGCATTGGGGAACCGAGGGCAATGCCGAAGGCGGCACGGTAGAAACGCCGGAAGGCGGCATGACCGCCTGGTTCATCGCCAATAAATGCCCAACGCCCGTATTGAAGGCCTGGTCCAGGCGGGCCGCGGGGATCGACCTGCTCGTAACTTACGCCGATGATCAACTGCGCGGCGGAAAACGCTTGATTGTTCGCGATGGACGTATTGGAGAGCAGGCAAGCCTGAAATCCGACGAGCGCAAAGCGCTGGTGGAAGCCTTCGCCTGCAAGTGCGTCAAGACTCGGTGAACCAGACTTCGTCTGCGCCCCAGAGCTTGCAAAGGCCCTGATGGGGTGGCAGCGCCAGTTGTTGCAAAAGGTCCTGCGGCGAGGTGGCAAAAGCATCCGCGTCGAGATCGTGGTCGGTGTAGACCACCTTGCCCTGTAACCTGCCACGCTTCATCAGCACGAAGGAACTGCCAGTGCCTTCAGCATCGGCAAAACGAGCGAGTTGCTATTCCAGATTGCAACCGCCCGAAGTCTGCTAAGCTAGCGCGTCGCCCGCGCGGGCTTGCCATGGATGCAGATGCAAATGATCGTGATGGAGCGCTTGCTCGAGTTCCGCGATTACCTCGGCCTCAATACGCAAACACTTGAAGCACAGCGGCTTGCCGGCGAGGTGCAAGTTCTATGGGCGCGCATGCCCACGGCGAACATGCGCATAGCAATGCTGCTGGCGCCAGTGGGGATGGCCTGGGGCATGCAATACCGCCTGGGTGAACGGGCCGAGGAAGCTACCGATGCGTTGCTCGGCGACGGTCAATTGGCGCAGACATTGAAGGCCAGCATTGAAGCACTGGGCTACCTGCCTGAGCGCCTTCCCAGGTCTCTCCTTCAATGCGAAGTTTTTTGGGGCCGCGAAGAAGGAATGGAGCTCGCGCTGGGCGCCGGGGCGGAAGACTTTCCGCACGCTTCATTCCGCGCGATTCTGGTGCCGGGCGATGAGATTGAGTTTTCTTCCTTCCTCGACCGACTGCGTGCTTATATCGCCCAGCTTGGGAAGTTCTTCCTGCTGCCAATTCCGCCTGGCGTTGATTTTCAGCGTTGGCAATACGAAGAGGATGTTCGCCTCACGGAGCTGTTGTCGAGCCGCCCTGGCGGCTTGAAGCGGGGACAGAGCACGCAGGGCTGGCAGGACGCCATCAGCTTGGCGGTCCAGTCGCTTGAGGCGAGCGAAGCGGAAACGTGGCTTACGCCAGCCTTCCTCGAGTACGAGCAGGTCAAGACGAACTACCCGATTCCCAAGAATGTCACGCCGACCGGGCGTGCCTCGGCTTTCCTGGCATTGCTGAAGTTTATGCCTATCGGTGAGCAACTGGAGCACAGGAAAGCCGTCACCATGCTGAAGCTCCAGTTGATCAGGAAATGGCGTTGGCCGCTAGGGCTGCGTCAATTGAATAATGGCCAGAAGGCGAGCAGCTTCAGGACAACGATGCTGGCAGGCGGTGAACCGTGCGAAGAAGCCGAAACATTGGTTGCCGAGATTCTTACGGAGGGGCGCCGGCGCTATCCGGTCCTGTTCGAGTAAATGGAAAAGTCGACCTACCTTGAAAACCTGCGTGCAGGTTATTTGCAGACCGGCGCCATGTTTGCGCAGTTCGCGCAACCCGGAGCCGGCGGCGAGGAACGCTTGCGTGCGCAGGCAGCGTATCTGGCCGGGTTGTCCGAGGCGATGCAGGGAGCCGACATCATTCGCTTATACGGATTGGAAGTGACAGGCGAGCGGCCTTTGCCGCACGACGCGGCGCGATTCCTCACGCAATCGGGCGGTGCATACGATCTCGAGTTTTCTTCTTCGCCGCGCTTGCTCGAATTCCTTGCGGACCATGGCCGTGTGCTCGCGCAGTTGGCTGGCCATCAGCAAATCATGCCGGCGTATGCGGACTTGCTATGCTTCTTTTCGCACAGGGACAGCATCCCTTTCACTTGGTACACGCGAGATGCCCGCCTGCTGTATTACACCAAGCCGACGAAAGGCATGGATCGGCGCGCATCATCGGAGTTAAAGAAGTTCCTGAAGGCCCATCCGGGCGGTTGCGTGCTGTCGATCACGATGGAATCAATGCGCAGCAACGTGATCATATATCCCGGAGCAGAATCGGCAGAATACGTTTGGCATTCCTTGACCACCATCGCATGTAAAGATTATGAGCGTTGATACCTTTACTCTAAGCGGGCCGGATGCTGCGGTCATATTGCGAGTGTTCGAGTGGGACGACGCGAGCCGCGAGGCGTTGGCGCAAGCGGCATATGACGCGGTCGAGCCGAAGAGTGGGTTGGGCAGCTTCGAGCCGCTTGCCAAGTTTGCGGACCGCGTGCACTGGCTGTATTACCCTGATGTCGAATCGTCCTCTGGACTGGAAAAGCTGAAGGCCGTGCGCCGGATCACGTTTGGCGATGAACTGCCCCAGCCCAGATTCGACTTGCGGAAGTTACCGGAGCTGAGAGTGCTGGAATTCAGGGGCGCAGTCCCCGATGCGCGGCACCTGAACCATCCTCGCCTGCGCTACCTGCAGGCGGAGGCGCTGAAAGCTGCGGACCTGGCATTTCTCGCGGACGCGAAGGAATTGCAGGCATTGGGCCTGCGCCGTTGCGGTCTCACCAGCTTGAAGGGTTGCGAGGCGCTCGCCAACTTGAAAGAGTTGCGCCTGCTGGGCGCGAAAAAGTTGGAAGACATATCGAGCATCGGTGCGGCGGCCGGGCTTGAGATTCTTGAGATCGAAGGTGCCAGGAGTTTGCGCGATACAAGCTCTTTGCATGCACTCGGCAAGCTTCGTTATCTGTTTGTCGAGGCGGAGGAGTCTTCGCAGGCTGGCCTGGGATGGCTTGCCGATATGCCGCACCTGGAATGTGCCGGCTTATGGCTGGAAACTGCGACGGTGGATTGGTCTGTCCTCGCCGGGCATCCGCGCTTGTACGATATTGTGTTCTTCGCGCATGCAGGCTTTGACCTGCCGCCTGATGAAATTCTGCTTCCCGCATTGCAGGCTCACGGCAAACGTGTACTCAAAGTGACGCGGTTTCCGAAGGCACGGCGGCCCGGGATCAGGATCGAGTTCGCGCCACCAGCGGACCTGGCAGATCCCAAACCGTTGCATGCCTACCAGACCAACCTCCTGATGCCGCCGGCTGCCCTCGCATGAAAGCACTGAAAGCAAGGATTGCGGCACTCGGGTTTGAGGCGCTGTCAAAAACAGTCTACGTTTGCCGCCACGGAGACCTGGTCCACACCGTGATGATCAACAAGGATCGCTATGGTGGCCACATCGTCAGCGTGCTCGTTTCGATTCCGGCGTTTTTTGATGCTGATGCAGCTCTCAGCGTCGAGACGCTCCAATCTCCCTTGGCAGGCGATATTTCGCCACGCGGTGTGGTCGGCACCTACGCATGGGACAAGGGCATCATCGACGAAAATCAAGTGGCAAAAACGATCGCCGAATTCCTGGGGTGTTTTGCAACGCCGGCTGACGTCCGGAATGCGCTGGCTGACCAGCATGTGTACCCATATTTCGAGAGCCGCCTCGCCGCTGATGCGCCGCCGATTCCGGCAATGTCAGGCCTGCCTTTGGCAAATTACGCGGTGGTCGGAGGTGCACGCTCGCTGGAATATGCTACGGCTGCAGCACGGGAAAAGCTTTACGCTGCGCTAGGGGAGGCGGGATTCAAGCTTGCGCCGCAACCTGATGTTATCGTGGTGCGGGCCCGAGGGAGCGTGGTTGACGGTGTAAGCGCCTTGCTCGACAAATTCGGCACGCACGTCAGCTTGACCTGCTTCCCATGGGCAATGGCAATCTGGCAGGTCGATAAGCGCTGGAAGGGCTCGTATTATCCAATGCTGCCGTTCGACGTACTGGCCGATGGCAAGCCAGCGCTGTTCACTATCGACGAATTCATCGACCTTGAGAACAGCGCACTGCGAGAGCTGGTCGCGCCCGGCCTGGCGCGGGCAGCGCAAGTGGGTAACCACCATCAATTTGCCGGCGCGCTCAGCACCGATTGGGCGCGAGTCGCGGAAAACCTCTACCGCTTGCCGGTCAAGGAGTAAGGAACTGTGATGAGGAAACCACATTACTTGAACTGGAATGGCGTACAGGTCCTGGCCCTCTACGATGGCATGCATTCGATGAACGAGGCGGCCATCCAGACAATGGAATACGATGAGGTGTGCCTGTTCGCAGGCGACTTCCCCGACTTGTCGATCTTCGCCAGCGCGGCTGGCAAGATCCAGCGGCTCTCGGTCAGTACTGGCGTCTGCGAGATGGATTTCGATAGCCTGAAGTACCTCAGGGAGCTGAGGTACCTGCGCTTGAGCGATGCAATCAAGCCCACCGTTAAAGGGCAGAAGATCGATTTCTCCGTATTCCCGAAACTGGAGGAGTGCTTGTTTTCGTGGAGGGATTATTTCGCGCCTTCGTTGCTGGAGTGCCCGAGCCTGCATACGCTGGGCTTGTGGAGCTGTCCCGAGAAGGATCTCCATCTCTTGTCCACGGCAACGCAACTTACCGCCCTGTCCCTATGCCAGGGGAGCCTGGTGGACTTGCGAGGCATTGAGCACCTGCAGGCCTTGCGGAAACTGGATCTCGCACTTCTGCGCAATCTAAGCGACATCAAGTCTCTGCGCGAGTTGAAAGGCCTGTGCAGCCTCAATATTTCCAAGTGCGCGAAAGTGGAAGACTTATCGCCCATTCACTCGTTGTCGGGGCTTGAAGAGCTTTTCATCGCGGGCAAGTACCAATTGGAGGACCTGGATTTTCTCAAGCACTTCCCGGCACTGAAGGAATTCATCTTTGAGGTTCAACTGAAGAAGCGCGATTTTGCGCCGCTCTTCGACCTTCCGGCATTGCGGTCGGGGCGATTCATTTCATTGCAGGACTTTGTCGAGACTCCGGATGCATTGCAGGAGCTGGCGCGAGGCAAGGGGCGGGAGTTGAAGCTCGAGTTGATCGGCAGTGGCAAGATCAAGACAGCCACCTTTGGGTTCGGTGCCGCAGTGTGATTTTCCGTGACTTTTTCTGTGGGGCAATGGCAATATAATCATTCGAATTTGCCGCACTGCGGCTCCACAATGAAGGTGATCCATGCATGTCCTGATCATATTGGGAATCGTTGTGCTGTTGGTGGTGCTGTTCTATAAGTCAACCAATCAGTATGTCCAGCCGGCGGCCTCGCAAGGCTCATCGCCTGCACAGGCGATGGGCGGCAATGCGCCGCCGGTGCAAATCGGCTGGGTCTCAAACGGCAAGCTGTTCGTGCAAGGCGGCTATGGCGCGGTGCAGGAAATCTCCAGCCCCTACGCGCAGCAGGCGATGGATCGTGAGGAGCGCAGCCGCGAAAAAAACGCGTGGAAAAAGGACACCGCCTTTGGCGTTGCCGCGCAGGGCAATTATCGTGACTTCGATCGCCACAGCGATCCTTTCCTGATCTCGTCGGCGCTGTTCACCGGTGAGGGCAAGCTGCTGTACTTCCAGGCCGACCATGGCATGGGCGGCTTGTTTTCCTACGATATCGCCAGCGGGCATGAGGAGCGCCTGCTGCATCGCCAGCAATTACAGCTCGATGACCTGTGCCTGTCGCCATCTGGCGAAACGATTGTTTGCGCGCTGCGCGGGCGGGGCGGCGTCAGTCATATCGCGACCATGCGCAGCAATGGTGATGGCCTGCGCGAACTGACCGGCGGCGATACGATCGATTCCGCGCCGACACCAGTGCCAGGCAGCGAGTCCTTGGTGATCTACCAGTCCGCAGCGATCGGGCGCGACCAGCATGGCGGTTGGGCTGCGACCGGCCATGTGACGCTGCAGGAATTGAATACTGCAACCGGCCGCATTACACCGGTGCTGGAAGACCCACGCTACGATTTCCTGTCGCCGCGCGTCGCGCCGGATGGTGCGCTGTTCTTCATCCGTCGTCCTTATGAACCGCCGCAGTACAACGCCGGCAACGTGGTGCTCGACACGCTGTTCTTCCCATTCCGCCTGCTGCGCGCGGTGTTCCATTACCTGAATTTCTTCTCGCTGATGTATTCGCGCAAACCGCTGACTGGCGCGAGCGGCATGCCGATGCAGGCGGATATGAAGGACATTGTCTTGCAGGGCAAACGCATCGACGCGGAACGAGCGCTGCGCCGGGAAGCCAGTATTGGCGGGATTCCTTCGCTAGTGCCGTCGTCGTGGCAGTTGGTACGCCGCACGCGCAATGGCGGCGAGTCCGTCGTGGCAAGTAATGTAAGCTCATTCGATATCACGCCGAATGGCACTATCGTCTACAGCAATGGCCGCGGTTTGTTTGCGCTGGATGCGCAAGGTCGCTCGTCATTGGTGTCGCAGGGCGACCTGGTGGGCGCGGTGCTGGTGCGCGACCTGGATGCACCGGCCTCGCATGGCAAATCTCACACATGAATCAAATTGAGCCAAAATTTCGTTGCACAGGTTGCAACCGGGGCATACTAAACCGAAGTGTTGCGCGCTGCCTGTACTGCGGCGCTGACCTGCCCGCAGAGGCTCGGCTGGCGCCTGAGCAGATCGCACAGCGTGACGCAGAGCTGAAGCGTATGGAGGAAAGCCGCAAACGTCTTGCGCAGCCGAATCCACCGCGCCCGCAAGCGGAAGGTCGCCGCGCTTCGGATGTCATCGATGGCGTGTCGACGGGGATGGACGTCATCGACTTGATTGGCGATGGCCTCTCGTTGATGGGGAAACTGCTGGACTAAAACATGTTGCTTTGATAATGACGGCGTGGCACGATAATGATCCCGCCACGCCAATCATTAAAGGAGCTGTCATGTCCCTGCGCATCAACGATACCGCACCAAATTTCAAGGCCCAGACCACCAAGGGCCCGATCGATTTCCATGAGTGGATTGGCGACCAGTGGGCCGTCCTGTTCTCGCATCCGAAGGATTTCACGCCGGTCTGCACCACGGAACTGGGCTATATGGCGAAGATCGAGCCGGAGTTCACCAAGCGCAATACCAAGATCATCGGGCTGTCGATCGACCCGGTCGAGAATCACAGCAAGTGGGCTTCGGATATTGAAGAGACCCAGGGCGCCAAAGTGAATTACCCGATGATCGGCGACACGGACTTGAACGTGGCCAAGCTTTACAACATGCTGCCGGCCGAGGAGCCGGGTTCGTCGGATGGCCGTACCGCTGCCACCAATGCGACCGTGCGGTCGGTGTTCATTGTCGGCCCGGACAAGAAGATCAAGCTGATGCTGACTTATCCGATGACGACCGGCCGTAACTTCGATGAGATCCTGCGCGTGCTCGATTCGATGCAGTTGACCGCCAAGCACAAAGTGGCGACGCCGGTGAACTGGAAGGATGGGGAGGATGTGATTATCGCCGGCTCGGTCAGCGATGATGATGCCAAGGGCTTGTTCCCGGGCGGGTGGAAAGCGCCGAAGCCTTATCTGCGGATTGTTAAGCAGCCTTCCTGAAACCGTACGGGTTTGGTTGTAGCGCACAACCGAAACCCGCTGCCGTTGTGCTGACTGGGTCTGACCCTGTGGGTCAGACCCAGGTTTACCGGGTTTAAAGCGCATCGCCCCCCGGCGCCCCAAACAGCTGCTCCTTGAGGTGGTGCAACTGATCCCGCACCTGCGCCGCCTTCTCGAACTCCAGGTTCTTCGCATGATCAAGCATGAGCTTCTCGAGCCGCTTGATCTCCTTGCTGATCTGCTTCTCGCTCATCGCCTCGTACTTAGCCGCCTCCTCGGCGACAACCATTTGCTCGCGCGCGGCACTGCTGTAGACGCCGTCGATCATGTCCTTGATGATCTTCTTCACGCCGCGCGGCACGATGCCCATCTTCTCGTTGTAGGCAATCTGCTTGGCCCGGCGACGCTCGGTTTCATCGATCGCGCGTTTCATCGAGTCGGTGATATTGTCCGCGTAGAGCAGGGCCACGCCATTCAGGTTACGCGCTGCTCGGCCGATGGTCTGGATCAGTGAGCGTTCCGAACGCAGGAAGCCTTCCTTGTCCGCGTCGAGAATTGCCACCAGCGAGACTTCCGGCAAGTCCAGGCCCTCGCGCAGCAGGTTAATCCCCACCAGCACGTCAAAGGTGCCGATACGCAGGTCGCGCAGGATTTCCACGCGCTCCACGGTATCCACGTCGCTGTGCAGGTAGCGCACCTTGATGCCGTGGTCGCCCAGGTATTCGGTGAGCTGCTCCGCCATACGCTTGGTCAGGGTGGTGACCAGCACGCGCTCGTTCTTCTCGATGCGGTCGTTGATCTCGCCCAGCAGGTCGTCGACCTGGGTGCGGGCAGGGCGCACGATCACTTGCGGGTCGACCAGGCCGGTCGGACGGACCACCTGCTCGACCACCGCGCCGGCGTTCTTCTTCTCATATTCGGCCGGGGTGGCGGAGACGAAAATCGTCTGCCGCATCTTCGACTCGAATTCCTCGAATTTCAGAGGGCGGTTGTCCAGCGCCGATGGCAGGCGGAAGCCGTAATCCACCAGGTTGGTCTTGCGTGAACGGTCGCCGTTATACATTGCCGAGAGCTGGCCGACCAGCACGTGCGATTCGTCCAGGAACATGAGCGCATCGCGCGGCAGGTAGTCGACCAGGGTTGGCGGCGGTTCGCCGGGCTTGGCGCCGGACAGGTGGCGCGAGTAGTTCTCGATGCCCTTGGTAAAGCCGACCTCGGACATCATCTCCAGGTCGAAGCGGGTGCGCTGCTCCAGGCGTTGTTCTTCAATCAGCTTGTTCTCGCGGCGGAAGAAGTCCAGGCGCTCGCGCAATTCTTCCTTGATGGTTTCGATCGCGCGCAATACGGTGGCGCGCGGCGTCACGTAGTGCGAGCCAGGATAGACGGTGAAGCGCGGGATCTTCTGCTTTACTTTGCCGGTGAGCGGGTCGAACAGCTGGATCGATTCCAGCTCGTCGTCGAACATCTCAAGGCGCACCGCCAGGTCGGCGTGTTCGGCCGGGAAGATGTCGATCGTGTCGCCGCGCACGCGGAAGGTGCCGCGGCCGAAGTCCATCTCATTGCGCGTGTACTGCATCTGGATCAGGCGCGCGATGATGTCGCGCTGCGAGACGCGGTCCTTGGCGCGCAGCGTCAGGATCATCTGGTGGTATTCGTTCGGATTGCCGATACCGTAAATGGCCGATACGGTGGCCACGATCACCACGTCGCGCCGCTCCATCAGCGACTTGGTGCAGGACAGGCGCATCTGCTCGATATGCTCATTGATCGACGAGTCCTTTTCAATGAACAGGTCGCGCTGCGGCACGTAAGCTTCCGGCTGGTAGTAATCGTAGTACGACACGAAGTACTCGACCGCATTCTCCGGGAAGAACTCACGGAATTCGGAGTACAGCTGCGCCGCCAGCGTCTTGTTCGGCGCGAACACGATGGCTGGACGGCCCATGCGGGCGATCACATTGGCCATGGTGTAGGTCTTGCCGGAACCCGTTACGCCGAGCAGGGTCTGGAAGGACAAACCGTCTTCAATCCCTTCGCACAAACCATCGATTGCGGTTGGCTGGTCGCCGGCGGGAGGGAAGGGCTGGTGCAGCCGGTAAGGCGAATCCGGGAAAGTGATAACTTCCGGCGCCGGAGCACTGGTATTTTGGGAATCAGACATTAGTGCAGACCTTTGATAGAATATGCGATTGTCGGCGGCCCTGACCGGATTTTGTTCGGGTGCCGGCCTGCTTTCGCATCGACCCGCCTTCAAACGTTAATAAACTTATCATGACGAACCCTTCCGTTTTCAGCGCCATCGAGATGGCCCCGCGCGACCCGATCCTCGGCATCACCGAAGCCTTTAATGCAGACACTAACCCAGCGAAAATTAACCTGGGCGTAGGTGTCTATTATGACGACAATGGCAAAGTGCCGCTGCTGAAGTGCGTGGAAAAAGCGGAAGCAATCCTGATCGAGCAGCACGCCCCGCGTACCTACCTGCCGATTGAAGGCCTGGCAGCTTACGACAAGGCTGTGCAAGAGCTGGTATTTGGTGCCGACAGCGCCGTAATTCAAGAGAAGCGTGCAGTGACCGTGCAGGCACTGGGCGGCACCGGCGCGCTGAAAATCGGCGCCGACTTCCTGAAGCGCTTCTCGCCGGATTCCGAGGTCTACATCAGCAACCCAAGCTGGGAAAACCACCGCGCACTGTTCGAAAGCGCCGGCTTCAAAGTCAACAACTACGCCTACTACGACGAGACCACTCATGGCGTGAACTTCGCCGCCATGCTGGCTGCGCTGAAAGCCATGCCACGCGGCGCCATCGTCGTGCTGCACGCTTGCTGCCACAACCCGACCGGCGCCGACCTGACCCAGTCGCAGTGGGATGAGGTGATCGCTGCCGTGGTCGCAGGCGGCCTGGTACCGTTCCTGGACATGGCTTACCAGGGCTTTGGCGCAGGCATCGCGGAAGATGGCGCCGTGGTGCGCCGCTTCGCCGCCACCGGCGTGGCCCTGCTGGTGTCGAACTCCTTCTCCAAGTCGTTCTCGCTGTACGGCGAACGCGTGGGCGCCCTGAGCGTGGTGGCTGCTTCCGCTGAAGAAGCGTCGCGCCTGCTGTCGCAACTGAAGCGCGTGGTTCGTACCAATTACTCCAATCCGCCGGTCCACGGCGGCAAGGTCGTGGCGACCGCCCTGGCAACCCCTGAACTGCGCCAGATGTGGGAAGACGAGCTGGCCGGCATGCGCGTGCGCATCAAGGAAATGCGTGAAGCCTTCGTGCAGAAGCTGAAGGTCAAGGCCCCGGGCCATGACTTCGACTTCGTGCGTGAGCAGGTTGGCATGTTCTCCTACTCCGGCCTGACCAAGGAACAAGTTGGCAAGCTGCGCGAACAGTCGATCTACGCGGTGGACACCGGTCGTATCTGCGTCGCTGCGCTGAACTCGAAGAATATTGATGTGGTAGTTGACGCCATCGCCAAGGTCCTTTAATATGCTGCTCTCTGATCGCAACGCGGTCAGAGAATGATCCCTGATAGCTCAGTCGGTAGAGCGACGGACTGTTAATCCGCAGGTCCCTGGTTCGAGTCCAGGTCGGGGAGCCAGAATTTAGAAAAGCCCAGCCGTAAAGGTTGGGCTTTTTGCATTGGGGCGAATGAAGGGGCCGACATCTGCATGTTGGCAAGGCTTTTTGAGTTTTAGGTACGCATATGGAAAACAACGATCAGCGCTATCTGGTCCAGCAAAACAAGATCAACGATCCGAATAAGCCGCCAGTCTTCGCGAGGGTTATGCGCAGCAAAGAAGGCGTGTTCGAGGGCGTTTCCTTCATCAAGAACAAGGAAAAGGCGACCGTGATGACGATCGCCCAAGCGCAAGAAGCGATGGCTTGGGCGGCAAAGAAGAAATCTGCTGCCCACGAGTACGCAACCAAGATTATCTGCCTTGGCCAATAGGGCTTGGAGGTGGGCGGCAGCTCAAGTGAGCAGACTGTCGGAAAACTTTACAGTCGCGAAAAGGACATTATTTCCTCCTTGGATAAGTGCTTGATATATTTCATCTTTTAGTGATCCTCGGAAACTGGCATGCAAATTGCTAGTAAGATTGCTCCAAAAATAATTCTAGGAAAGATTGAATGAAAGTCCAGAAAGTACTTCGCACTCTTGGTTTCGTCGCTGCATTTGCCATGGCCGGCTTGGCCCAGGCAGGCGTGGTTTCGGTGAATTCGAATGCCAACAGCCTCGTCGGCGGTGTGACTCACGATAGCGGGATCATGTTGTCGGAAGGCCAGCAACTGTCGATCTCGGTTGATCCATCCGAACTGTGGAATTTCTCCGGCGGCAATTTTGGCTACACCACCAACGCCAACGGCATGCCAGGCTGGAACCTGTCCGTCTCGAATCCGGATGGCACCGTCTTCAACGCATTGATTGGCGCGCTGGTAGGCCAGATCGGGACCGGTACCGCTGACGCTGGCAACTTCTTTGTCATTGGCACCCAATTCAACGGTTTCGCCAACTCCAGCGGTAAACTGAACCTGTTCTTCTGGGATACCGATGCTTGGAACAACGTTGGCGCCGTAGCCGCTGACGTTCAGGTGCCGGAACCTGCCTCAATGGCCTTGTTTGGCCTGGGCCTGCTGGCTCTGGCACGCACCCGCCGCCGCGCATAAGTCCAAGACGTTTGCTGGCATTTGCCTGAAAAGCCCAGCCTTGCATGGCTGGGCTTTTTGCATTTGGCGGCAGGATATATGACATACAGTCACAGTAAATTTTCCAGAGACATGATGCAGGGAACGATGAAAACAATAGCTGCGATGCTGATAATCGTTGCCGCCGCCGGTGCGGCACATGTATGCGCGCAGGAGGCCGATCCGGGCCGCATTGAGTTTTCTCCGACGAAGGGGATGCATGCATTGTTGACAGCGAAAGGCCAGGAGGTAGAGCTCAATCTGGCCGGCGAAGGTAAGCAGGCGACTGAAACCATTACGGTAGAAACCGAGAAGAGGTTGCGCCTAAAGATTGAGGACTACAATTTCGACGGCTTCAGGGACTTCTCCATTTCCCACGCCGATGACGGGATGGGGACCTATGAGGTTTCGCTAGTCTACGTCTATTCGCCGAACGAAAAGAAGTTTGTGCCGCTGGCACCTCGCTGCGGCGACGAGTTCATCAACCTGGTGGTCAACAAGTCCAGGAAGACGCTCACCAATTCCTACGTGGTGGACAATAAATATCGGACTTGCCAGGCCAAGTACTGACCTCCTACTCAGGCTGGAGCTTTTTCAGAATTGCGGCGGCGTTTGCATTGCCGGGATCCAGCTCCAGTGCGCGCTGATAAGCTGCAATGGCCTTGGCATCGTCGCCCAGCGCTAGAAAGAGCTCTCCCATGGAGTCATGCAGGTTGCCGTCTTGCGGGAAAAGCTCGCTTGCGCGCTGGAGGATCGAAATGCCGGTCGCCGCTTGTCCGCCTTCTGCATATTGATAGGCGAGGCGGTTCAGGCCATCGCCATTCTCCGGCCTGTCGCTTTGCGCCAGCAAGGCGTTGAAGCGTGCCAGTGCCGCACCGGCGCCGGCGTGGCGAATTTCTGCAGCCAGTAGATCATTCAATGAAGGCTTGGGTAGCGCAACGGCTTGGCCATAAAGCGCGTCGGTGAAATCACGGCGCATGCGGTATATCTCCGGCCCTTTGTTGCCATTGCCTTCGTTGAGGAAGATGACGACCAGCTTGCCATCTTCCGGATAGCGCGTAACCAGCGTGCGGAATCCATTGGCATTGCCGCCATGCTCGTGCACCAGTCGCGGCTTGCCGGCAATGGTGCGTGTGCCAACCAGCCAGCCGTAGCCATAACCGAGGTCGCCCCATACATCGTCCTTGATGTAGGCAGTGAACATCTGGCGTTTTGATTCGGGCTTAAGCAGCGTGTTGCCGGCTAGGGCGCGATCAAGCTTGAAGAAATCGCCAGTGGTGCTGGCAACACCACCGCCGGCGCCGACGTTGGGAATCCAGAGCGGGTCGGCAGGACGGTATTCCCCCAGCGCACGCACATAACCGGATGCCTTGCGCGCGATGATGCGGCCAGGCGCGTCGTAGGCGGTGCGCTGCATGCCGGCGGGACGCAGGATCATGCTGTCCAGGGCCTCGCTGTAAGTCTTGCCGGCCTGTCTTTCGATGACCCAGCCGAGCAAGGTGTAGTTGGAACTGCTGTAGTGGCCCTGACTGCCGGGCTCGAACTCCAGTGGCTGATTCATGATGGCGAGGAAATCGGATTTGGGGACTTTTTCTCCAAGACGGTTGGCCCAGAAGCCCGGGAAATTCGCATAGTCCACGATGCCCGACGTGTGGTTCAGCAAATGGTGGAGCGTGACGCGCCTGCCAATCTCCTGGCTTAGTTCGGGAACGTATTTTCCGACCGGGTCGTTCAGACGCAGCTTGCCTTGCTCCGCCAGTTGCATGACCAGGGTGGCGGTGAATTGCTTGGTCAGCGAAGCCACACGAAAGGCGGTATCCGTGGTATGTGGGATTTGCCATTCGCGGTTGGCCAGGCCAAACGCCCGGTGATAAATCACTTTGCCATGGTCGGCGACCAGTACCGACCCATCAAGTTGGCCAAGGGCGTGATAACGCCTGGCGAGTCGGTCGATGTCGGCGGCGCTATCGGCCTTGGCGGGCAGGGTGGCCAGCAGGACCACGGCGATCAGGATTTTTATCATTCTGCAACGATAGCATACTGCCAAGTTTGTTTTCTTTTGATTATTGGCCGGACCAAAAATAATGCGGTAAGTCCGATTGTTGTATTTTGGTCAGGCCAATTGACGCACTATTGGAATAAATGCATCCTGTGCGCTCCTCAAACCAGAAAGCAAAGGAGACAAGCGCATGAAAGTTAAACTGCTCAAGGTAGTCTTCCTGGCGGCCGCAGTTGCGGCAGCCACGTCTGCAGTTGCTGGACCGATTGGATATGGCGCCGCCACGACGGGCGGCGGCAGCAAGACGCCGGTCAACGTGGCCACGCTGGCCGATGCCCAGGCGAAGATCAACGCCTACACCGATAATTCCGGCCTGGTCCTGAGGTACACCGGCAAGTTCGATTACAACACCATCACCGACGTGTGCGCGCAGTGGCAAAAGCCGGCCCAGACGCTGGAGATCAAGAACAAGAGCAATATCACCATCATCGGCGCCAGCGATTCGAGCGCCAACTTCGGCATCCACATTGCCGGCAATGCGCACAACGTCATCGTGCAGAACATGATGATCGGCCTGCTGCAGGGCGGGGAGGCTGCTGATTCCATTTCGATTGAGGGCATGTCCTCCGGCCAGCCAAGCAATATCTGGATCGACCACAACACCATCTTTGCTTCGTTGACTTCCTGTCCTGGTGCAGGCGATGCGTCGTTCGATGGCGGCATCGACATGAAGAAGGGCGTCAACCACATCACGGTGTCGTACAACCACGTGTACAACTACCAGAAGGTCGCCCTGAATGGCTACAGCGACAGCGATACGGCCAATGCGAATGCCCGCACCACCTACCATAACAACCGCTTCGAGCACGTCAAGTCGCGCCTGCCGCTGCAGCGGTTCGGCATGACGCATATCTTCAACAACTACTTCAATGACGTGCAAACGTCCGGCATCAATGTGCGCATGGATGGCATTTCGCTGATCGAGGCGAATTATTTCGAGAACGTGAAGAACCCGGTCACTTCGCGCGACAGCAGCCGGATCGGTTACTGGGAACTGCGCAACAACTACGTGGGCAGCGGCATCACCTGGGATACGCCGAGCGGCGCGGTCAACGCCACCAATTGGGGCAGTACCCAGTCATATGGCCCGACCGGCTATTCCTACACGCCGATCGCAGGGGCTGACGTGAAGGCCAAGGTAATCGCCACGGCAGGGGCGCGAACCAACCTGGCCCAGTAAGCAGGCGCCGCCGCACCATGCGGCGGCAATTTTTTGCTTTTGGGGTGGAATCAGTTATTCTTCAAGTTATCCATTAGATTTAATCCGGAGCATTTGAAGAATGATTACAAAAGAAGAACGGGTGGTGTACGGCACCGAAGACCTGCTGACCACCCTGTGCTCGTCGGTTACCCGCGTGCTGAACGTGGCCTCCCAAAGCCGGATTACCTACTCGGCCATGGTTCAACGTATCACCAAGGTCGGCCTGAAGCCTGATATCGGTTGTTTCGTGCTGTTTGACGGCGGCTTTACCGGCCTGGTGGTGCTGAATTTCTCGGCCGAAGCGGCAATGGAGATCTACGAGCGCTACATGCTCAGCATGGGCATGCCGAAGTCGGAACTGGCCAGTTCCTTCACGTCGGACGAGGTGGCGAACATCATGGGCGAGCTGATGAACCAGATCGTCGGCGACTTTACCGGCAAGGTGCGCAGCGAACTGCATACCAACATCACCCAGAACCAGCCGAAGATGCTGGTGCTGAACAAGCAGGTAACGCTGAGCGTGGATACTCCGCTCGATCGCCCGGAAATGCGCCGCGTGTCCTTCTTCACGGAGCGCAACAACATTTTCTACCTCGAGCTGGCGATTGACCGCACCGAGTTTATTAAATTGCATGACTTCGAAAAGACCGAAGTCGAAGACCCGGATGCCCTGCTGGAACGTGAGCAGGCTGCCAAGGCAGCTGCTGCCGCGCCGGCCGAGGCGATCTCCGCGGACGATGCCGATGAACTTTTGAAGTCCCTTGGCATGTGATCTAAAATAGGCTTTGCAAAAGCCGGAACGGCAGTTATAATATTGCCTCTTTTCCCTGATAGCTCAGTCGGTAGAGCGACGGACTGTTAATCCGCAGGTCCCTGGTTCGAGTCCAGGTCGGGGAGCCAGAATTTTGAAAAGCCCAACCAGCCGGTTGGGCTTTTTGCTTTGCGCGGGAGGATGATATGGCAAAAAAGAAAGAAGAGCTCGATCCGGAAACCCTGGAATTGATCCAGTGGTGTATCGAGGTGGAAGGTTTCCTGGTCAAGGGCGGCGCCACGGTGGAACAGGCCCAGGATCACATCGAAGAACAGATCGAATGGTTCACGGACTTGTTCTATGACGGCTTGACGCCGGAAGAGGCGGCAAAGGAAGCGCTGGCCTGAGCCGGTTTCCCGCTGCAATAAAAAAGGCTTTGCGATTGCTCGCAAAGCCTTTTTGCTTGGTGCCGCCCTGTGAGGGCGGCATCCACTTCTGTTAGAACTTGTAGGTAGCGTTCAGGTTGAAGTAGCGACCCTGGTTGCTGTGCAGGCCTTCGGAGTAACCAGCCAGCGGGGTACCCGCGGTGTTCACACCAGAGTTCGGCACGTAAGGAGCCTTTTCGTCGAACAGGTTCTTGATGTTCACCGACAGAATCAGGTTCTTGATACCGGTGTAGGTGTAGCCCAGGCCGAAAGTAGTCCAGCTGTTGATCTGGCATTTCGGGAAGTAGGCTTCGTACAGCGGCACGGTGGTATCACGGTTCTGTTCAGCATCGGTAGGCTTGCGGGTACCGTAGTGGCAGAACGGCTGGTCGTACTTGGTCTCGCCATTGTATTGGCGCATCAGCGAGATCGGGCCTACGTACTGTGCCGAAGCATTGATCTGGTGGTCGCCGAATTTCCAGGTAGTCGACAGGTAGCCTTTGAAACGTGGCACGCGGGTGTTGTTGCTCAGGTTCCAGTCCCACAGGCCAGGATCCTTGCCCACCACGTTGTGCTCGATATCGCCTTCATGCTGGGCGATCTTGTACGAGTGCGTATAGGTACCGGCAAACTTGGTCAGCAGGCTGCCCCATTCACCCAGGTTGTTGCTGACGGTAGCGTCGAAGTCGATGCCGCTGATTTCGGTCGCGCCCTGGTTCAGCCAAGGCTCCTTAACCATCAGCAGTGGGCCGGTATTTGGAATCGGCTTGCCGTTGGCATCGGTCACCCAGTTGGCCGGGTTCTGGTCACGCAGCACGTTGTCCGGATTCTTGTCCTCGTTCTTCAGTGCTTCGAAGGCGGAGCCCAGGATCACTTCGCCTTCCTTGCGGATGCGGAAGTAGTCGACGGTGATGCCGACGTTGGACAGTGGCGCCAGGATCAGGCCCAGGGTGTAGGAGCGCGATTTTTCAGGCTTCAGCTCTGGGTTGTAGCCACCGGTGCCGGCTGCGGACTTGTTGCAATCCTGCTCGGTTGCGCCTGGTTTCGGGGTTTCCTCGTCGGTTTCGCAACGCTTCGGATCGTACAGGTTCTGCAGGAAGAACTGCGCTCCGCCCGGGGTAACCTGGTTCAGCGCTGGAGCGCGGAAGCCACGGCTGTAGGCGCCGCGGATGGCGAACTGCTCGACCGGGGTCCATTTCACACCAAACTGAGGAACGCGGCTGGTTTCCAGCTTCTCGAACTTGTCGATACGGCCGGCAGCGCTCAGCTCAACGGTCTTCAGCACTGGCGCGCGGAATTCCACGTAGGCCGATTTGACGTCGCGCTGGCCGTGCAGGATGGTGTTGGCCAGGCCCAGGATGTTACCGGCTGCAACTTCCGCATCCGGATTCAGGTCCATCTTCTCCTTGCGGTACTCGGTACCCAGTGCCACAGCCATTTTGCCGCCTGGCAGTTCAGGGCCGAATTCGCGGTTAGCGCGCAGGTCGATCTGGGTGAAGGACGAAGTGTTGTTGTTGGTAACGTTGCGGCCGATGGTCGGATCGGCTGCCAGTTGCGCCAGGGTGGTGCCGGTGTTCAGCTTGCGCAGGGTTGGCAGGTACAGCTGGCCGAAGGTGGTGTCCTTGCGGCGCGCTTCGTTCCACAGCAAGGCCGATTCGATGTCCCAGCCCATGATGTCGCTGCCGCGTACGCCGGCCAGGGCGCGCAGGTAGTCGTTGCGGTTCTCGGTGCCGCCTGGCAGGTTTTCAAAACGATAGCCTACCGATGCGCGGGCAGTCGGGAATGGATTGTCCGGATGGCCGATTTCCAGGATGGCCTGGTATGGGGCGCCAACGCCGGAAGACGTGAAGTTGGTGGTCTGGGTCTGGCCCAGGGTACGTGGACCACTAGTGTAGGTACGCTCGGCGCGGCTGAAGGCTGCTTCGGCGAACACGGACCATTTGTCGTTGATGCGGTATTCGCCGCGGCTCATCAGGTTGGTGTCCTTGCCGGCCGACTGGGCTTCCAGGGTCGACAGCAGGTCGTAGTTACAGAACTTGCGGTCGATGAACACCGACGCTGCGGACAGGCCCATGGCGCGGCTGCCGGTCAGCTGCTGCGAAGGGTCGCAATTGGTGGTGATACGCAGGCGCGCGTCGCGGTTTGCCTGGGACACGGCGAAGTTCTTCGAGCCCGGTGCCGATTCGCGGTAGAAGACTGGCGAAGCCGATACGGTGCTGCCGTAAGTGGTGGCGTAGCGGCCGTTCAGGGTCTGGTACAGGTCCCACTCGATGTCGCGTGCTTCGTCGCGACGGGTGCGGTCACGGTGAGCTACGTCCAGGGTGGCGAAGATGTTGTAGCCGTCGGTGGCCAGGTCGCCTTTGCCGACGACCAGGTTGACGCCCTGGCGGCCAAATTTGCCGTCGTCATTGGCGCCGGCACGGGCGGAGATTTCCACGCCCTGGTAATTGGTCTTGGTAATGAAGTTGATAACGCCGGCAACTGCATCGGAGCCGTAAATGGCGGAAGCACCTTCTTTCAGGATTTCCACGCGCTCCAGGGCGGACACCGGAATGCTGTTCAGGTCGTACAGCGAGGAATTGCCATCGTTCGGGTCAGCGTAAGCGCCGATCACTACACGGCGGCCATTCAGCAGCACCAGGGTCGAGGTCGAGCTCAGGTTGCGCAGGGAAGCGGTCGATACGCCGCGCGAGAAGCCGCCGTCGGTGACGTCGAAGTTGCTGTCGGAACCCATTGCTGGGATGGTCTTCATCAGTTCCTGTACGGACTGGGCGCCAGTATTTTTGATATCTTGCGCGGTCAGGACTTGCACCACGTTGGTGCTTTCCTTGGCGGTACGTTTCAGGTTCGAACCCGTGATGTACACGGTGGTCGGCGCAGTGCTGGCGGCTTGTTGCGCCAGTGCGTAGTCCGCGCCGCTGAATGCCAGCAGCACAGCCAATGCGCCTTGCTTAAGTGCGAGTTGCTTGGTCAAAACATTTCTCCCTATCGGTTTACTATTGATCACCAGTGGTCGTGGCTATCACTTATTAGGTTGTGATATGGCTGCAACTATCGCACGAGGATGTGATTTTTTGATAGGATTAAATGTCAAACAGGCAACTATATATTTAGTAACAGTTGTTTTTGCGTCAAAGCGAAAGCTTGTTCAGGTAATCTCTTTCGTGTTGGTGGGCCCGCAACAATGCTTTTTGGTAACTGTTGCGGGCATGTGCTGTCAGCTGACGTGATAGACCATGGATGCGCCGCCCACGGGCATACCTTGCTCATTGAGTTGAGCCACGTTGATCTGGTACTGGCTTCCTGCGGCGGACGCTGAAGGAATGCTTGTCTGCAGTGCCAGCGGGTGCATGGCGGCCGGGTCTTTCTCCATGGTGACCTTGACCAGCGATTGACGGATCTCGACATAGCGCTTGCCGTTGCGTAGCACCACATCGCCGCCTTCCACCGTGACGTTGCCGAGCGTGCGATGCGGCAGGCAATCGAAGTGCGAACCTTTCGCCAGCGTCAGGATGCCGCAACAGCAGGCAAAGCGCGTCTTGACGCGGGTGTCTTCGAGGAAGATCAGGCCGCAATCCTTCTTCATGTCTTCATCGCCGTGGGTCTGGCCGGGCATCGGGTCGGACTGGTTGTCGAAATCGATGGCGGGGAAGGCCGAGCCATCTTCGTCCAGCGACAGGGTGAGCGGCATGGTTTCCGGCAGGTGGCTGCGGTCGATCACCAGGGTCATATGCGCTTCGCGGTTGTAGCGGCTGCCCGCCACGAAGGGGAAGGCGGCGCTGGCGCCGGCCAGTACGTCGATCACCGACAGGTTGCGCTGCGCCAGGTTGTTGCGGCGGGCGCTGATCGGATCCCCGCTCAACGGCGCCGTGGCAAAGGCGTAGTCGTTGTCGGAGTTGACGACGGCCAGCAGGCAAGGGTGCCATGGATGGTTTTCCTGCCAGCCGTACAGGTCTTCGGTCTGCGATGCTTCGATGCGGAATTTGGCCATCACCGTGCCGCCGGCCGGTACGCTGGCAAAGCTGGTGGTGATGCCGGTAGGGCTGACGTGCATCGCGTCGACCTGGGTCCAGTCGGGCGGGTAGACGAACTGCAGTCCGACAAAGGGCGTGATGCGGGTGCTGACCGAGACATTGCGCGCATCGCGGGCGCCCTTGTTGGTGACGCGCACGTAAATGTAATTCGCCTGGCCGCGTTCCACATTCTTCGACTGCAGCGGGTCGCTCGGCACGAAGACGTTGTCGTCGTTGATGCGCACCACGATGTCGGAGAAGTCCCAGAAATTCCCGCCGGTGAAGGGCTCGGCGCCGTTGTCGGCCGGGGCATCCTTGATCATCACGTCCGCTTCGTCGAGGGCCCGGAAGACGTTGATGCGGCCGTAGCCCATTTCCTGGTTCCATGTGCCATTCGCTTTGCCGGCGGTTTCGGCATATGCCACGGCGCCCACTTTCTGCGCGGTGCGCTCGATATGGGCGCGCACCTGCACATTGTCCAGCGTTGGATAGACGCTGCGGATCAGCGCTGCCAGCCCGGCTACATGCGGCGTGGCGGAGGAGGTGCCGTTGAAGACCAGGTCATAGTCGGTGGCGTTGTAGCCGGCCGCGCCTTGCCGGTCGGTGGTCGGGATGTGTACGCCGGGCGAGACTACCGAAATTTGCGGGCCGAAGTTGGAGCCCCAGGCTTCGCCATCCGGGCTGGCCGGCGTTTTGCGGTTGTCGATTTCGTCCGAGGCGCCGACGGCGATCACCAGCGGGTTGGTGGCGGGGTAGGTGATCGGGCCGTTGTAGTTGTGGGTGGCGACGCACATCACCAGGTCGTTGTTGAAGGCGGCCTGGATGGCCGGATCGATGATGGCCGGGCTCCAGCCGTTCCAGCCAAAGCTCATGCTGATGATGCTGGCGCCATTGGCGGAAGCGTAGTTGATGCCGGCTGCCACTTCGACGTCGGTCCAGGCATCGAAGGCGACCGGCAGGATGCGTGCATCGCCGGCCACGCCGGTCACGCCGGTGCCGTTGTTGTAGGTGGCGGCCACGATGCCGGCGCAGGCGGTGCCGTGGTTGCCGGTGGGCGAACCGTCACCGCTCATGGTGCCGAGGTTGATGCCGGGGGCGGCAAAGCGCAGGTCGGGGTGGGGCAGGTCGCAGCCTTCGTCCAGCACGCAGACCACGGTGGTGGCGGCGCCGGTGGTGATGTCCCAGCCGGTGGTGCCGGGGCCGCCGGCCTCGATGCGGGTCATGTCCCATTGCTGCGGGAACAGGGTGTCGTTGGGCGCGATCGACGTCGGCGTCAGCAGCGGCATGGTCTCGAACTGGAAGTCCGAAATCGGCGCATTGGGGATCTGCCGCAGGCGTTCGCGCAGCTGGTAGGCGTTGATTTCCTTGACGTTGCTGATCTGGAGATAGTGGTGGCCGTTCAGGTAGCGCGTTTTCTCGGCGATCTCCTGGATGGCCGGTTCGGCAGCGCCTTTGGCGCCCAGGCCTTCCGGCAGCTTGAAGCCGGCATCGCGCTGGCGCAGCTTGACCAGGGCCACGTGGGGCAGGGGCGCCATCAGGGCGCGGCGCCCGCGCTGGCCGGCCTGGCGATAGACCGGGCCGATCCAGTCGAGCCCGAGCTGGGCGCCGGCTTCCTCGATCCTGGCGAGGCGTCCGTCGTCCAGCGGGCGGCGCGACTGCACGAAGTAGCGGGTCCTGGTGTGGTTGACGCGTTCACCCGGCACCATGCCCTCATCCGCCTCGTCTTCCAGGAACAGGTCCACGCTGTGCAGGAATTGCTCGACGGCGCTGCGCTCTTTCGGCTGTTTGAGGGCAACGAGCAGGCGGGTAGTATCGAGCGCCAGCGCGGCGCCCGAAGCATGACTCATTTCTTGCGGAAAGTTCTTCATGATGTCTCCTAGCGAGTTCGGAAATCCCCTTTGCTGCGGGATCAAGCCAGTCTAGGAGGCCTGTTTGATCGGAGTTTGACCTGCGTCTATCATGCGGCATAAACCAACCGGAGACATCCATGAAAAATTTCGCCACTGCCGTTGCCGCGCTCGCCATCATCGCTGCCCAGCCCGCCATTGCGCTGGAACAGAGCGCTTCCGTCAAAGTGACCAGGCTGCTGCAGTCGCCCAGCAGCTGGAATGGCGCCGCGTTGGCATACCCGAGCGGGCAGGCCGAAGTCACGGCCATGCTGATCGAAATTGCGCCCGGTGCGGAAACGGGTTGGCACCTGCATCCCGTGGCATCGTTTGCCTACATCCTGGAAGGCGAGCTGGAAGTGAGCCTGAAAGATGGCTCCAAGAAGCGCCTGGAAGCTGGCCAGGCACTGGCGGAAGTGGTCAATACGCTGCACAACGGGCGCAATGTGGGCAAGGGTCCGCTCAAGCTGGTGGTGTTCTATGCGGGCGCCTCCAATAGCACGCTGACGGTCAAGGAATAGTGCCTGAATCTTATAGTGGGTATATAATGCGCGCTATTTTGCGGCGACAGACCGCAACCTGTGGGGAGAATAGGGGACATCCATCAAACCGCCCACAAGGAAAGAACATGATGAAGTTGTCCAAGATGCACGTGCTGGTAAGCCTCGCTACGATGCAGATGGCTGCCATGGCCCAGGAAGCAGCCCAGGCCCCAGCCGGCCAAATGGAAGTAGTGACCGTTACCGCGCAGCGCCGCGCCGAGAATATCCGCGACGTGCCGGTTTCCGTGTCCTCGATCAAGGCTGAAAAGCTGGACATCCTGTTGTCCGGCGGCCAGGATATCCGCGTCCTGGCAGGCAAGACCCCATCGCTGAACGTCGAATCGTCGACCGGCCGTGTCTTCCCACGCTTCTACATCCGTGGCTACGGCAACGCCGACTTCGCCGTGTTCGCCTCGCAGCCGGTTTCGCTGATCTATGACGACGTGGTGCAGGAAAACCCGATCCTGAAGGGTTACCCGATGTACGACCTGGCCAACGTGGAAGTGCTGCGCGGCCCGCAAGGCACCCTGTTCGGCCGCAACACCCCGGCCGGCGTAGTCAAGTTCGAATCGGCCAAGCCTAGCCTGCGCGGCGTGGAAGGCTTCTACAACGTTTCCTACGCAACCGACGCTACCGCCAACATCGAAGCGGCCGCCAACGTTCCGCTGTCGAAAGAGTGGGCACTGCGCGTATCGACCCTGCGCCAGCACCGCGACGACTTCGTCACCAACACCTACACCGGCCAGCCGGATGCGCTGGAAGGCTACAACGAGCACGCAGAACGCGTGCAGGTGCTGTACCAGCCGAACGGCGTGTTCAACGCCCTGTTCAACGTGCACCAGCGCCAGACCACCGGCAGCTCGCGCCTGTTCCGCGCCAACATCATCAAGAAGGGCTCCAACACCTTCGTCGACGGCTTCGATCCTGAGCGCATCGCCATCAACGGCCGCGAAGACCAGGAACTGAAAACCCAGGGCGCCAATGTGCGCATGAGCTGGGACCTGGGCGCGCACAAGCTGTACTCGATCACCGGTTACGAAACCGTGGCCCGCTACAACTCGCGCGGCGACATCGACGGCGGCAATCCAGGCGATGCGCCAGCCGTGCCGTTCCAGGTTGCCACCGCAGCCTTCGTGCCGGACATCAAGCAGTACTCGCAAGAGTTCCGCGTAGAGTCCAAGTACACCGGCCCGATGAACTGGCAGGCAGGCGTGTACTACTTCGACGAGAAGGCAGTGGCAGGCCAGGACAACTTCAACGTTGCCGGCGACCGCACCTCGCGCGTGAAATCGCAACAGAAGAATGAAGCCTGGGCGCTGTTCGGTTCCGTGAACTACGCTGTGAACGAGCAGTTCACCGTGCGCGGCGGCCTGCGCTACACCGAAGACAAGAAGGACTTCGACACCCTGGAAACCACCGGCACCACCCTGGTTGGTCCAAAGTCGGTTTCCGAGTCCAAAGACAAGATCAACTGGGACCTGAGCGGCACCTATAAGCTGAACAACGACGTCAGCCTGTACGCCCGCTACGCGACCGGCTTCCGCGCGCCATCGATCGCTGCCGCTTCGACCTCGGTGCCGATCACCGTGGCTGACGCCGAAACCATCACCTCGATCGAAGCCGGCGTGAAGGCCGACCTGTGGAACCGCCGCGCGCGCGCTACCCTGAGCGTGTACGACTACGACGTGAAGAACCAGCAGCTGACCGTGGTTGGCGGCAACTCCAACGTCACCAAGCTGATCAACGCTGCCAAGACCAAGGGCCGCGGCATCGAAGGCGAGATCGAAGGCTTCATCACCAACGACTTCAAGATGTCGGCCAGCGCGTCGTACAACTTCACCGAGATCCGCGATCCTTCGCTGTCTCTGAACAAGTGCGCACAGTGCACCATCCTGGACCCGATCAACGCGTCCAACCGCGTGGTCATCGACGGCAATGCGCTGCCACAGGCGCCGAAGTGGATCATCAACCTGAACGCCCGCTACAACTACCCGCTGGCGGAAGGCAACCTGTTCGTGGTGACCGACTGGTCCTACCGTTCGAAGGTGAACTTCTTCCTGTACGAAGCAGTTGAATTCACCGGCGCTCCGCTGACCGAAGGCGGCCTGCGCGTGGGCTACAACTGGGCCGGCGGCAAGTACGAAGTCGCAGCCTTTGCACGCAATATCACCGACCAGCGCCGCATCACTGGCGCCATCGACTTCAACAACCTGACCGGCTTCATCAACGAGCCACGTCAGTTTGGCGTGCAGTTCAAAGGTTCGTTCTAAACTTTTTGGGGCTGGCACTTGCCAGCCCCAAAATAGGCCGATATAATGCGGCCTCTTTTCCCTGATAGCTCAGTCGGTAGAGCGACGGACTGTTAATCCGCAGGTCCCTGGTTCGAGTCCAGGTCGGGGAGCCAGAATTTAAAAGCAAAAAGCCCAGCTACATCAGTTGGGCTTTTTGCATTTCAGGTGGCGCATATCCCGCCGTCGCAATAATGAGGACATTGTTATGAACCGGAAGCCTGTTCCCTGGGTTGCCGCGATACTGGGCTTGGTTGCCGCACCGCTGGCAATGCTTTATGTGCGCCGCCCGCCAGCGGCGTTGTGGTTTGCCGTTGCTGGTGTGATGATTGGTATATCTGGCTTCATTGGCATCGGCAGCGAAGCGTTTGCTGACTTGCTTGGTTGGGGGCTTGTGGCGACCGGTGCGGTCGTAGCCTATCGGTATGCCAAGGTGAGCCCTGACGCGGCAGCCCCATGGTACGCGCGCTGGTACGGCTTACTCGCCATTGCTGTTTCCTTCAATGCGCTGTTCCTGGTTATCCGCGTTTTTTTGTATGAGCCTTACAGGATTCCATCCTCAGCGATGTTGCCAACATTGCCGAGGAAGGCAAACGTCATTGTGCAGAAACATGGCTACGGAAACCTGAGTACATTCGGCATTGATTTCGGCCGTTTGCAGATGTCTGCTGTGTTGAAGCGGGGTGACATTATCGTATTCGACTATCCACGCGATCCAGGCCAAACTTACATCAAGCGAATCGTTGGCTTGCCGGGTGACCGTATCACTATCGTTGGAAAGAATGTCGTCGTGAATGGGCGGGAGACCCGCCTGCAGCAATTGGAGGATTATCTTGATGTTGAAGGCCTTAGATACCTCCAGCGCCATCTCAATCAACTCGACGACACCACATTCGAGACATTGAGCGATGCCAAGGCACCCGCGGTGCGGCCTGACGCATGGGATTTTCCAATGAAGGAAAGCTGCTCTCATTCAGGCGAAAAGGTGGAGTGCATTGTCCCGGCCGCGCGTTATTTCGTCATGGGGGATAATCGGGATAACAGTTTCGATAGTCGCTATTGGGGATATGTCCGTTCCGATCAGATCATCGGCAAGCTGATCAAGGTATTCCCAGGGGTGTCTGAAAACTGAGCTGGCGGGCTGTTAATCCGCTGGTCCCTGGTTCAAGTTCCTTCCGGTTGGGCTTTTTTCGTTCCGGCGCTCTGGGCGGCATTTAGTGGCCGTAGCTAACCACCCGCGCCAGCTTCCAGCCATCTGCGGTGCGTTTCCAGATTTGCAGGAATTTGAAGGTGCCGCAGTCGTCCTTACCGTTTTCGATGTGGCAGAAAGTGTGCTGGCCGGTTTGGATGGCGCCGTAGTCTTTTACCGGGTAGACCTCCATGCTGCCGGGGACCAGCTCCCGCTTCAGATGGAGGTTGCGGGCGAACAGCTTGCGGGTGGCTTCATGGTTTTGCTCGTAGTTTTGCAAACCGCCCATGTCATGAAAGAACTCGAGGTCGGTAGAGAATACAGCTTTGACTCCTTCTGCATCCTGGCGGTTGAAGGCGTCAAACAAGACCTTATCCATCGCTGCAATTTCTTTGTACAGGGGCGTTTGCTCTTGCGCGTGCGCTGGAATGGACAGGCTCGGAACAATGAGTGCGAGAAGTAGGGATTTCATTACGATCCTTTTCTTGGGGAACGTGAAAACTTCATTCTCTTCGAGGCATTGTGCTGACGCCAGAGCGATGCGACGAACGGTGGTTTTGAAAGGGTTAATGGTCAGCAAACCCAGTTCAATCGTCAGTCCCTGGCTCGAGTCCAGGTCGGGAGCCGGAATGCAGAAAAGCGCGTTCGAAAGGCCACGAACTGTTTCGTAGGCCGGGTTTGTGATCGAAATCAACCGCTCAGGCGACTGATATTGCAGTTCGTCGCAAGATGCGGGTGGGCGCGACCAGCTCGACAGTAGACTCCGTTTCATTGGCAAAAGCCCAACATAATGGAGAAAACATGCGCTTTCGTTTGCTCGCCGCCGCGGCGGCCCTGATCCTAACCACTGCAATCCCCGCCAGTGCCGCGGACAAGCTCGATTCCGTCCTGGCCAAAGCCATGGCTGGCACCAAGGTTCCCGCCGCAGGCGTGCTGGTGATGCGGAACGGGCAGGTCGAGGACCAGGCTGTCGCTGGCGTGCGCCGCAATGATGGCAAGGATGCCGTCACGCAGGACGATGTGTGGGTGATCGGTTCTACCGGCAAAGTGATGACGGTGGCCATGATTGCGCGCCTGGTTGAACAGGGCACGCTGTCTTGGGATGCGTCGCTTGAACAAATGCTGCCCGATCTGGCCAAGGCCATGCGCCCGGAATATCGCAAGGTCACATTGATCGATCTGTTGTCGCACCGGGCCGGCCTGCCGCGCGACCTGCGCAATACCAAAGCGCTCAACACCTACTTTAGGGATACCCGCTCGCTGACGCAGCAGCGGCTGGCCTACATCACCTCTGCACTCAAGGAGAAACCTGCCCAGAAACCAGGTTCTGCGTTTAGCTACAGCAACACCGGATTCCTGATCGCGGCAGCCATTGCCGAACGCGTCTCCGGAAAGTCTTATGATGAACTGATGCAGGCTGAGGTCTTCGGGCCGCTAGGCATGGCCACAGCCGGCAACGGCGCGACCCATGACGGCCAGATCCGCGGCCACAGCAAAGGCAAGCCGAAACTTGAGGTCAAAGTGGAAGCCGATGGCGTGCCGGCGATGTATGCACCGGCTGGATTCTTGTACATGAGCCTTGCTGATTGGGCGCGCTTCAATCTCGACCAACTGGCTGGGGCCGCAGGAAAGGGCAAGCTGTTGATGCCAGCCAGCTATAAGCTGATGCAAACGGCTCAACCGGGTAGTGGGGCAGGTCTCGACTGGGGCGTGCAAGCGTCGATCGCCGGGCGCAAGGGACCAGCATTGGTGCATCAGGGTTCGGATGGCAATTGGCTTGCGGTAGTCGTCTTATTCCCTGAACAGGGCAGCGGCGTGCTCGCCGTGGCCAATGCATTCGAAGACATGGGCGCCGATGTGGTCATTAACGGGATGCTGGGCGCCTTGTTTCCGACGCTGGCCCCGGCCAAGGACTCTGGCAGCCTGCCCTGATTAGGCATAGCTAACAGCACATAAGTTATAGCTCCAGCGTCTCCGGGCAGGAAGATAATCTGCCAATTCAAGAAATTGACGGAGGCAAAATGGGCGTAAATTCTCGGCGGCGAAACCTGATGGTGTCGCTCGGACTGGCGGCGGCGTTTCCGGGGCTGGCGGGGGCTGCGGTCAGTGCCACGGTTCGCGGCAAACGCGAAGACCTGGAGCTTTGGTACGAGCAGCCAGCCGGCCCGTGGGTGGAGGCACTGCCGGTCGGTAATGGACGTCTTGGCGCCATGGTTTATGGACGTGTTGGGCAGGAGCGGCTGCAGCTCAATGAAGATACTTTGTTTGCGGGCGGTCCGAATGATCCGAACATGTCGGGTTCCCTGGCCGCCTTGCCGCAAGTACGAGCGCTGATCGACCAGGGGAAGTTCAAGGAAGCCCACGACCTGTGCGGCAGCACCATGATCGCCCACCAGCAAATGCCGTACAGCGCAGCCGGCGACTTGCTGATCGACTTTATCGGCGCGCCTGATGCTCCGAGCGCTTATCGCCGTTCCCTCAGCCTGGATTCGGCGATCACTACAACCACCTATGCAGCCGGCAAAACACGCTATGTGCGTGAAGTGTTTGCCAGCGCTCCGGCGCAAGTGATCGTGGTTCGCTTGACTGCCACGCATGGCATGCTGGATTTCGACTTGGGCTATCGTCACCCTGAACAGGTGAAATATGGCGGCACGCAAGCACCGTCGGAACTACGCGAGACTTTGAATGAAGCGGCCCGTCCGGCCACGCTTGCGATCCGGGCCGACGGCGCGGGAGCCTTGCTGGTGGAAGGCCGCAATAACGAATCTTCGGGCGTTCCTGCCGCGCTGCGTTACGCAGTGAGGGTGCAGGCGCTCTGCGACGGCAAGGTGATCGTTGCCGGCGACCGCCTGCAAGTACGCGGCGCGCGCGATGTAACCCTGCTGGTCGCTGCTGCTACCAGTTTTGTCAACTTCGCCGATGTCAGCGGCGATCCGGTGGCGCGCGTGCGCAGCGACTGCGCTGCCGCGGCACGGAAGCCGTATGCGCGGTTGCGCGATGAGCATGTGAAGTCGCACCAGGCATTGTTCCGTCGGTTCTCGATTCGCTTCGGAAACGGCCAGGATGTGCGCCCGACCAATGCGCGCATTGCCAGCGCCGAATCCCAGCCTGATCCAACGCTGGCGGCCCTGTATGTGCAATATGCGCGTTACCTTTTGCTTTCCTGCTCGCGGCCGGGGAGCGAGCCGGCCAACCTGCAAGGACTTTGGAACGAAGGCACCAATCCTCCATGGGGCGGCAAGTACACGATAAACATCAACACGCAGATGAACTACTGGCCGGCGGGACCTGCCAATCTTGGTGAATGCGTTGAGCCGGTGCTGCGCATGGTGGAAGGGCTGGCGGTGACGGGCGCCGTCACCGCGCGCAAGGCATATGGTGCGCGCGGCTGGGTGACTCATCACAATACGGACCTGTGGCGCGCCAGTGCGCCAATTGACGGGCCGCTGTGGGGCATCTGGCCTACGGGTGGCGCCTGGCTTTGCAATACCCTGTGGGACTATTACGACTACTTCCGCGACGACGCCTGGCTGCGCCGCCTCTATCCTTTGCTGAAGGGCGCTTGCGAATTCTTCATCGATACACTGGTCGAAGATCCACAGGGGCGCGGCCTGGTCACGTCGCCCTCCATTTCACCGGAGAACCAGCATCACAAAGGTGTGGCGATTTGCGCAGGACCAGCCATGGACCGCCAGATCCTGCGCGACTTGTTCCGCCACACGCTGGCAGCGCAGGCCCTGCTGGGGGATGACGATGCGTCCCTGCGCGATGCGCTGCAAGCCACTTTAAAACGCTTGCCGGCTGACCGCATCGGCGCACAAGGCCAATTCCAGGAATGGCTGGAAGACTGGGATGCGGGGGCGCCCGAGCAACGGCACCGTCACGTATCCCACCTGTACGCGGTCTATCCTTCCGGGCAGGTCAATGTGCGCGATACGCCGGAGCTGGTGCAGGCGGCCAAGGTCACGCTCAATGCGCGCGGCGACAAGTCGACCGGCTGGGCCACTGCATGGCGGCTGGCATTGTGGGCGCGCATGGGGGAGGGCGACCGGGCGCACGCTATCCTGCTTGGCCTGCTCGGCCCCGAACGCACTTACCCGAATATGTTCGACGCCCACCCGCCGTTCCAGATCGATGGCAATTTCGGCGGCACGGCGGGGATCATCGAAATGGTGCTGCAATCCTGGGGCGATGAAATTCACGTGCTGGCTGCGCTGCCAAAGGCGTGGCCCGAGGGGGCAATGCAAGGCATTCGAGCGCGTGGAGCAATCGAGGCAGACGTTGAATGGTCGGGCGGGCGTTTGCGGCGGCTGGCGCTGCGCGGCAAACCCGGTACCCGTGTCCCGGTGCGCTATGCCGGCCAAAGCCGGACGCTCGAACTGGACGGAAAGGGCCGGGCGGTCTGGAACCCATGAGAAGCCCAGCCTTGATTCGGCCGGGCTTTTTTTGCTTTCAGAATCAGGGCAGCGGGCATGGCCGGCCAGTGCGCTGGAAGGTGGCCGCCATCAGGAATCCATAACAGTCTGCGTTTTCGACCGCTTCGGTGGTCCGATACGGGGTATTGGTTTCGCGCGAATTCCCCATGGCCTTGTTTAGCGCCCAGAAGCAGTCTTTGTCGTACTTGTGATCCTTGGTGCGCGCCGCCAGGTGCGAAAACTCGTGTACCAGGGTCAGGTAGCGGTTATTCAGCCCGTGCTCTTCGGCGATCTTGTAGCGTTCGTCGAAGTAGATGAACATGCTGCCGGCGACCATGGGATCGACATCGGTGTACACGTAGGCGTAGTTATCGACGCTACTGGAGCGCGGCTTGCCCCAGGTCATATTGAGCGAGGCCGGGCGCTTGATCACGGTAAGCATGCGCGTGATGACCGCGCGCACCTGGTTGCGGGTGGCTTCGTCGGTGTTGCCGAACAGGACGGCCAGGCGCTGTGTCATGGTGGCGTCAGGGGCGTTCAGCAAGCGCTCCATCTCGAGCAGGTCGCCGCCCAGGCGCTTGAAGGCAGCACCGGTGGCGTCGACTACTTCCTTGGCCAAGGTATTTTCGGACACCATCTTGTTGATGTCTTGCAGGATTGTCAGATTCATCGTTTGTCTCCAAAGTTTGGTCAAACCCGGCAGCAGCGGAGCTGGATCGGGAATTTCCATGCTAAGGATGTGGATCCATTACAACCTGACGCTTCCTGGCAGACGATATAATGTTGCATAAGTGGAAATTGAAAGTGATTATGGGTAAACCCGTTGCCAATGTTGTCCTCTCCCTCCTGCTGGTTTTCGCGAGCCTGAACGCCCGGGCTGAATCTGCGCCAATACGCAACGTTGCCGTGCTCTCATTGGCCGGCAACAGCCTCGCCTTGCATGTGCAGCGCCACCAGGTTGGAAGCCGGACCGAAAATGCGCCAGTTGAAGTGCTACCGGTCGAAGATCCGGTCTTCGACCAGGCCGCGATCATCGCGGCTCGCGCGTCGCTTTTGAAACTGCTGCCCAATGCGAAGCTGAACCTGATGACGACGCAGGATAAGGGCCTTTACAGCGCCCAGAACGAAATGTTCGAGCATCCCGAGCAGCATGGCGAGGATCGTGAGTACTTGAAAAGCCTGCTGAAAGAGCAGGGCGTGAGCCATGCCATCTTGATCAGCAAATTCCGCAGCGTGGCCACGATCAAGCTGATCGACGCGACCGTGGGCAGTGGCGCCCTTGAGGGACTCGGCTTCTATGTCGATGACATGATCTATACCTTCAACAGGAGCGACAGCACCACGTCGCGGGGCATGGTCGCGCCGTTTGCTTACGTGCGCGTACGGCTGCTGGAGGCCGATTCATTAAAGGTGGTGGGGGAAGGGACGGCGAAACAGTCTTTCGTCATCGCCCGTCCCTCTGCCGACTCTACCGGTATGGAGACTTTCAACAACATGACCGGTTCGGACAAGATCAAGAATGTCCGCACGGCGCTTGAGCGTGCAATGGACGCTGTCATGCCGGGCGTGCTGGCCCAGTGATCAGCAGTGCTGGTCGAGCCAGTCGCCGACCAGCGGCCACAGTACTTTTTCCTGGTGTGAGCGGAAAAAACCGAAGTGGCCGATGCGCTCCTGATTGAAGGTATCGGGGCTGAGCACGCGGTAGTCGACCTTGGCACTGGTATAGGCTTCATGCAGCATGCGCGAGCCGGATTCGCGCAGCAGTTCGTCATCGCTGAAAGTGAGGCCAAGCACAGGGAAGCTGGCGCTTGCATAGGCTTCGCGCGCTCCGGGTTCGCCGGTGAGCAGGTAATCCGGTGTGAGGCACCAGCGGCGCCACTGCATCATCGCGCCGCGCGGGATGTCGCCAAGGATGCCCAGGCGCTTGCCGGGGAAATAGCCCAGCACCCTGCATAACAATGGCGTCAGCACGTACCACAGTAATGGCGCGGTACGCTGGACGCGCGGGTGGTTGTGGCGCGTGGCGCCGCTGCCGACGGCGATGTTGACCAGGCCTGCCACTTTGCCGATCGATGGCAGCAGCGGGGCGGTCTGGCCTCCCAGGCTGTGGCCGAGCAGGAACAGCGGAAGCGTGGCGTCGTGCTTTGTGGCGTGCTGCACGATGGATTCGAGGTCCATCGCGATCCAGGTGGTGATGTCGGCCTTGCAGCGGCGCAGCGGTCCTTGGCGCGATTCGCCCATGCCGCGGTAATCGAAAGTCCACACGCGGTAGCCCAGCCTCGCGAGAAAAGCGGCGAAGGTGGCGTAGAAGCCTTGGGGAATTGCCATGCCGGGCGCAATCACTACCTGCGCGCGCGGCAGGCATGACGGTTCGTGGCGGTAGGCGGTCAGTTGCTGGCCGTCCTGCGTTTGCAGTGTGAAGCGGGTGCCGCTCATGTTTTTCGTCCTCCGAAGGAGACGCCGGTGTGGGCAGGGTTGGTGGCGAGCGTGCGCCAGGCGGCGCTGCTCAATTCATCGACGGCAGTGAGTGGGCTGAATCCGAGGCGTCCACCCAGCCAGTTGCGCGCCAGCTCCTGCGAGGGGCCGAGCAGCAAGGGGCCATACAGCTCGATCGGCAGCCGGCGCAGCACGCCCTGCTTGAACCAGGGCTTCAACTTTTCGAACACTTCCTTGAAATGGCTTGCCGTGCGCTGGCGGATCGCGTCGTCATGCTCGGCGCTGACGGCCTGGCGGCGCGCAAACAGGAAGCGCGCCATGTCGGGCTGTTCCACGATCCAGTTCAGGTGGGTACTGACAATGGCGTGGATGGCAAATTCGGCGTTGCCGGCTTCCGCCACGTTGGCCTTGATCTGCTGCCAATAGCTGTCCAGCCCCTGCGCGAACAAGGCGGCAGCGATGCCTTCCTTGTTGCCGAAGTGGTGATAGATGCTTCCCACCGATGCCTGGCTGCGCTGGCGGATGTCTTCTATCGACGTGGCCTCGATCCCCTTTTCGGAAAACACGGCGAGGGCGGCGGAGAGGATGGTGGATTTTCGGTCAACTTGGGTCATGGCTAGAATATTGTTCTAGAATCCTATTCTAGTCAAGTTTCCATGTTTCGGGTTAAGCTCGACACCATGAAAAAGACTAGAGCCGGGATTTTTATTGTCCTGCTACTCCTGGCCATGCTTGACCTGCAGTCGGCGGCTGCAAATCCCCTGAAGGCTCCGCAGCAGGTTGTTTATCCGCGCCCCGAGTCGGCGCATGACAGCCGCTACTTGTATGACTGGGAGGTATTGCGCACGGCTCTCGAGAAGACGCGCGCCAGGTTCGGGCCGTTTGAGCTGCGGGAGGCCAGCCAGTACATGTCGCCTGCACGGGTGACGGCTGAAGCCGCAGGAGCGGGCTCCATCAATGTGTTTGTGCGCGCCACGTCGGCGCAACTGGAGCAGCAATTCCGTCCGGTGCGGATTCCGGTTGACCGTGGCCTGATCGGTTACCGCCTGCTACTGGTGCGCCATGAGGATTTGCCCAGGTTCGCAGAGGTCAGGTCCCTCGACCAGTTGCGCCGTTTTAGCATTGGCCAGGGCAAGGGCTGGGTTGACGTCGGCATCCTGCAGGCCGGCGGCTTCAAAGTGGTGGAAGGGAATAATTACGACGGCTTGTTCTCCATGCTCGAAGTGAAACGCTTCGACGCGCTGTCGCGCTCTGTCGACGAAGCCTTGAGCGAGTACGATGAATGGCACAAGCGTTTCGGCTTCGAGGTCGAACCGGACGTCGCACTCTATTACCCGTTGGCGCGCTACTTCTTCACGCGCCGCGATGCGGAAGGGGAAGCGTTGGCAGTCCGGCTGGAGGCCGGGCTTGAGGCGATGGTGCAGGACGGTTCGCTGCAAGCGCTGTTCATGACTTACAAGGGACCGCTGATCAAACGTTCCGGCCTGGCGCGGCGCCGGCTGTTCCGCATTCCCAACCCTGACTTGCCGCCCCAAACGCCGCTGGCACGCAGTGAACTGTGGTATCGGCCGCAGGAGTTGGCAGGGAAGCGGTAGGCACTGCGCTACAGCCGCGTTACACTGGCTGCCAAGGAGGAGGCGCCATGAAAGCTTGGATACTGGCCGCTCTAGCGGCTATTACTCTGGCAGGTTGCAGCACCCCGCAAAATCACCAGCAACAGCCCTTTATCTGCCGGACGGTGGAATCCGGCCTCGGCCAGCCAATGGTCGATAACCAGCAAGGCATCGGGCATCCGGTGCGTGACGAAGCCGGCAAGATGGTCGGCTATAGCAGTCAATGCGCCATCAAGCCACGCATCCAGCACTTTTATTACACCGGAACGGGTTTCAAGCCGTTCGATATTGGACATGGTTACGCGGCGCTACCGCGCGACATGAAAACGGTCGTCGTGAACGGGGCGGCGATTCCGTTTGTGGTGCGAGTGGAGGCCGGCACCATCAATCGCTTCGTGTACACGATTGCGATGCTCGAGCGCGCCCCCTGGAACAATAAGCTGATTTACTGGATGCGCGGCGGTGTCGGCATTGGCCACCAGCAGGGTCTTGCGATGTGGTTCAACGATGCGCTGAACGGCTCGGAAAAACAGTTGATGCCCAAGTTGCTGGCGGAGGGTTATGCGATCGCCAGTTCATCCGGCAATGAGAGCGGGGTTCACTACAATATGCGGCTGGCCGAGGAGACGGCGGCGCAGACCAAGGCCTATTTCGCTTCGGCTTACGGCAAGCCGGTTTATACAATCGGCATCGGCGGTTCGGGCGGGGCCGTGCAGCAGTATATGTTTGCGCAAAATCGTCCCGGACTTTTCGATGCGGGGATTCCGGTGCAGTCGTATCCCGACATGGTGACGCAGGCGATCCCGATCTCGGATTGTCCATTGCTCGGGCAATATTTCCGCGACGAGGTGGCGCGCGACCCGAATTCGCCGTGGGCGACGTGGAGCCGCCAGTCGCTGGTGCAGGGCATGAATGCCAGCGATACCGCGAAAAATCCCTTTACGGGCAAGCCCGGCACGACGGAGTGCATCAACGGCTGGCGCTTTGCGATGCCGACGGTGCTGAATCCGCTTTTCCGCGACAGTAAATTCGACAAGGCCATCGCTTTCTACGGCTATGCGCCGGAGGCATTCGCCAAGGTGAAGTGGACGCACTGGAACGACCTGGAGGAATTCTATGGTACGGATGCCGAAGGCTTTGCGCCGATCCCGCTCGACAATGTGGGCGTGCAGTATGGCCTTGCCGCGCTGGTGGCGGGCAGGATCGATGCCGACGAATTCCTGCGGCTGAACGCCTGTGCCGGAAGCTGGAAGGAGCAGCGCGATTTCGTGCCTTACAAGCCGGACGGCGATCCCTTCGATTCTGTGAATATGCAGCGCAGCGCGACTTGCCGCGATCCGGCCGGCACACCGGCCCCGCGGCGCGAGGGAAGCCAGGGGGCGATTCGGGCGGCTTTTGACTCTGGCCACGTATTTACCGGCAAGCGCCTTGGCATCCCGATGATCGACCTGCGCCCGTACCGCGAAGCGGAGCTGGACATGCACAACGCACGGCAGGCCTTTTCGGTTCGCGCAAGGCTGCTGGCGGCCAATCCGGCTGAAGCAAAGCGGCAGGTTGTCTGGTTTGCAAGGCCGGATACGGACTTGCCGGGGCAGGTGATGAAGGCGGTGTCGGTGCTGGACAAATATCTCACCAGCGGCAGCGCGCCCGCAGAATTCGCAGACCGCTGCGTGGACAGCGCCGGCAACCTGATAGGCTCCGGACCGGATGCCTGGAGCGGCATCCTCGATGGAGGCAAGCCTGGCGCCTGTACCCAGGCCTTCCCGATCTACAGCAGCCCGCGCATGGTGGCGGGCGAGTCGATCCGCGGCGATACCTTCAAATGCAAACTGAAACCCCTGGAGAAGGCCTTTGCTGACGGGACTTACGGGCATGCGGTGAGCTTCAGCGATGTGCAAAAAGCCTGGTTGTCGCGAATCTTCCCCCAGGGCGTATGCGATTACAATAATGGCTTATGAAGATCCCGCCACTGAAATACCTTGTTCCCGGCACCCTGGCCGGGCTGCTGCTTGCTTACACCGGCATCGGCTTCCTCGCCGTGCCGGCGATCGTTAAGTCGCAAGCGGCCAAACAGGCCTCGGAAAAACTGCATCGCCAGCTCAGCATTGAGGAAGTCTCTTTCAACCCATTCACGCTTGCCGCCTCGGTGCGCGGGCTGAAGATGATGGAGCAGGACGGCAGCACCGTCTTTGCCAGCTTTGACCGCTTGGGCGCCGACCTGTCGTGGCAGTCCATCACGCGCATGGCGCCGGTGGTGCAGGAAGTGCGCCTGACCAAACCTTACGTGCACCTGGCCCGCAACGCCGATAACCGCTACAACATCGACGATATCCTGAAACTGATCGCGAGTCAGCCGCCGTCGCCGGAGCCGGCGCGCTTCTCGGTCAATAATATCCAGCTGGAAGAAGGCAGCCTGTCCTTCGAGGACAAGCCGGCCGGCGTGACGCATAAGGTGCAAGACCTGAAACTGGGCCTGCCGTTTGTGTCCTCGCTGCCGGCGGATGTGACGATTTTCGTCGAGCCGCTGTTCAGCGCCAATATCAATGGCGCGCCGCTGCTCTTGAAGGGCAAAGCGCGCCCGTTCGCGGAGCCGAAGGACTATGCGCTGGACCTGAAGCTCGACAAGGTCGACCTGACCACCTATCTTGGCTACCTGCCGTTCAAGCCGGGCTTCAAGCTGCCGTCGGCGCACCTGGAAGCTCAACTGAACCTGACCGTGGTGCAGCCGAAGGAGAAGCCGGCATCGCTGGTACTGGGCGGGGAGGCCACGCTGTCGGGCGCGCAGTTGCAGCAGCTCGATGGCACGCAAGTGGCCAAGCTCGATGCCTTGAAGGTCAAGCTGGGCAAACTGGATTTGCTGGCGCAGCGCTTCGAGATCGCGCACGTCGGAGTCGATGGCCTGGAGCTGGACGTCAAGCGCAGCAAGGATGGTGTGCTGAACCTGGACCAATTGGTGCCGGCCGCAGCACCGCAAGCTGCAACGCCTGCGCCTGCGGCCAAGCCGGCAGCCACCGGTCCGGTCGTGCTGCTGAAGGAACTGGCCGTCAACGGAGCCGCGCTGCGCTATGCCGATGACACCCCGAAAGGCAACCTGCGTGCCGACCTGGCCAAATTCGGGCTGGTGGTGCAGGACGTCGCTTTCGATGGCGGCAAGCATACCCTCGATATCGCGTCAGTCACGTCGAACAGCGCGGAAATCGACGTCCACCAGGGCAAGCTGGCAGATACGCCTGCCAGTGCCAAGCCGGACGCGAAACCGGCCGGTGAAGCACCGATGCAAATCAAGGTCGGCAAGCTGGATGTCAGCGGCTGGAACGCTAAACTGCGGGAAGACTTGCGCGAGGAGCCAACCGTCTTCAAGTTGTCGCCGCTGGCGCTGACGGTCGAAAACTACTCCAACGCGCCCGGCGCTTCTGCCGAGGTGGCGCTGAAAACCGCCGTCAATAAAGGCGAACTGGAACTCAAGGGGCAACTGGCGCCATCGCCGCTGAAAGCCGACCTGGCCCTGGACCTGAAGAATTTCGACCTGCTGCCTTTGCAGCCTTACGTCACCGATTACGTGAACCTGCGCCTGGTGCAGGCAGCCGTTTCCAGCAAAGCGCGCCTGCAGCTCGAAACGGGCAAGGATGGTGCTGTCGGCGGTGGCTTCAAGGGCGACGTCAGCGTGACCCGGCTGTCCACCGTCGACAAATCCAGCTCGAATGATTTCCTGAGCTGGAAGTCGCTGGCCTTTGGCGGCATGGACGTGAACTTCAAGCCGTTCAGCCTGAACGTGGAGCGCGTGGCGCTGGACGATTTCTTCGCCCGCGTCATTATTGACCCCAACGGCCGCCTGAACGTCCAGGACGTGATGCGCAAGGAAGGCGAGGAAGGCAAGAGCCTGACCGAGGCCGGCACGCGTGCCCAGGCTGTCAAGGATGCCAAAGCGAAGGCGAAAGAGGTGGCGCAGGCCGCACCGCCTGCCGCCACAGCGCCTGCACCGAAGGCGGCCCCGGCGAAACCTGCCGAACCGCTGCCGCCGATCCGCATCGGCAAGCTGCTGCTGTCAGGCGGGCGAGTGCGCTTCACCGACAACTTCATCAAGCCTAACTACACGGCCAACCTGAAGGAGTTGGGCGGTACGGTGAGCGGCTTGTCGTCGGATCCCGCACATAACGCAAACGTTGACCTGCGCGGCAACGTCAGCGGCGCGCCGCTGCTGATCGCCGGCCGCGTACATCCGCTGAAGCAGGAGCTTTCCCTTGACCTGCGCGCTGAAGTGCGCGGCATGGAGCTGTCGCAGCTTTCGGCCTACGCGGATAAATATGTCGGCTATGGCATCGAGAAAGGCAAGATGACGTTCGAGGTGTCCTATGCGCTGGAAAACCGCCAGCTGAAGGCCGAGAACCGCCTGGTGCTCGACCAGCTGACCTTCGGCAAGGAGAGTACGAACCCCGACGCTACCAGGTTGCCGGTGAACCTGGCCGTAGCCCTGCTGAGCGACCGTAATGGCGTGATCGACATTAACGTACCGATTGGCGGTTCGCTCGACGACCCGCAATTTTCGCTGGGCGGCATCATCCTCAAGGTGATCGGCAACGCCATCATGAAGACGGTGACTTCGCCATTCGCCCTGATTGGCTCCCTGTTTGGCGGTGGCGAAGAGCTGTCGATGCTGGAGTTCGACCAGGGCCGCGCGGCACTGTTGCCGGCATCGGAAGGCAAGCTGAAATCGCTGGCCAAGGCGCTGACCGAACGCCCTGGCCTGAAGCTCGATATCACCGGCCGCTTCGATGACGCGGCGGAAGAGGGGGCCCTCAAACGCGTGGCGCTGGAACGCAAGCTGCGCCAGATGAAAACGCGCGACCTGCAGGCAGGCGGCACCGCGCTTCCCGAGGGGGGCGTCGTGGTGGCCAAAGAGGAATACGCGGCCTTGCTGGAACGTGCGTACAAGGACGAGAAGTTCGTCAAGCCGCGCAATGCCCTGGGATTTGCGAAGTCCCTTCCCGTGGAAGAAATGGAAAAGCTGATGCTGGCTAATATCAAGCTTGAACAGGACGACTTCATCACACTAGGCAATCGTCGCGCGCAGGTGGCGAAGGACTGGCTGGTGGGGCAGGGCCAGGTGGCGCCGGAGCGCATCTTCCTGGTCGCACCCAAGCCTGGCGCGGCAGGCCGCGTCGATTTCGCTTTGCATTAGGAGCCATACATGCCAATGCTGGAACTGGGTAACGCGCAACTGCACTATGAGCTGATTGAAGGCGATTCGCGCAAGCCGTTACTGGTGTTCCTGCATGAGGGCCTGGGCAGTATCGGCATGTGGAAGGAATTCCCGGATCGGCTGTGCGCCGCTACCGGTTGCGCGGGGTTGGTGTACGAGCGCCAGGGCTATGGCCTGTCTTCGGCCCGGCCTGTGCCACGCAGCATTCATTACCTGCATCAGTCGGCGATGGTCGAACTGCCGGCAGTGATGGAGTGTCTGGCGCCGGGACGCGAGCACATTGTGGTGGGGCATTCGGATGGCGGCAGCATTGCGCTGATCTACGCGGCGGGGCGCCCATCGGGCCTGCGTGGCGTCATCAGCGCTGCGGCACACGTATTCGTGGAGGAGATCACGATCGAAGGGATCAACGCCGTGCTGGCTGCCCATAGCGCCGGCAAGATGCGGGCGCTGGCGCGCTATCACGGCGAGAAGGCAGGGCAAGTGTTCTCGTCCTGGGCCGATACCTGGCTCGCTCCGTGGTTCAGGCAGTGGAATATCGAGTACCTGCTGCCGGCGATTGCCTGTCCCCTCCTGGCAATGCAGGGTAGCGACGACCACTATGGCTCCGGCGCGCAACTCGATGCCATTGAGCGAGGCGCCCCGGCTGCTCGCCAGTTGATGTTGCCCGGCTGCGGCCATAGTCCCCATATTGAGCAGCCGGAAGCGACATTGCAGGCCATGGCTGCCTTCATCAATCCTTTGGCGGGGTAGAAGAGGGCTTTTGCGGCTTGGCGTGCTTGAGCATCGCTGCCAACAGAGTCACGTCTTCGTCGCGTTCCAAAGCTGTTGGCACGGCTTGCTGCCGGCGCGGTGCGTTCGCCACTTTGGCGGTGCGCGCATGTCCCGTCGCGGGTTTCGCTGCGGCTGGCGCCGGCGTTGGCGGTGCAGTCGGTGTCTCGCTTTGCTCGATTGCCGTGTTGATGATGGTTGCGGCCTGCTGCGGGGCAGCTTCCTGCGAAACAGCGGGCAATGCCGGCATCGTCGCTGGCGCTGCTTGCGACGTCAGTACGTGCGGGCGCTCCGGTGCGGCAGCACCTTTTTGCAGCCAGACCCAGGCCGCGGCGCCGGTAGCGAGCAACGTGGCGATAGCCGCGAGCCTTGCACGCTGCGGCGCATCCCACCTGATCCACCGTCGGGAAGTGGCTGGGACGCTGCCGCCATTGGCCAGTCGTGCCAGTATGCGATGGCTATCGTCCCGCAACGCGGGGCTTGCAAACAAATCCGGCCGCATAAGTCCTCCTGAAGCTTGATTTTGCTCGACCCGTCCGATTGCGGGGGCGCATAGGATTGAAGTGTCGCGCGCCGTATGCGCTTTCGTATTGATGGATCGCACCATGTTGCCAATTATCGTCGCGGGCATCTTCGTAGCGGCGAGCGCCGCCGGCTGGCTGTTGTTATTCCCGCCAAAACGCCGTCCAAGTTCGCGCCAGCGGCGCTTGCTGCTGCTCGGTGCAGGGACTGCGCTGCTGGCGGGCACGCCACCTGTGCTGGTTCGCTTGCTGCGCCCGCGCCAGATGGTGCCGGCTTTCGACGATGGCATCCGGTCGGCCGATCCGCAAATCGCTGCATTGCTGGAGGGCGAACAACTGGTGCCGCCGCCGGCCTTGCCGCCGCTGGCTTTTGCCACGGCGGAGGTGGAGCTGTTGCGCCCCATGCTGTCGCAGGCTGACCGCGACTGGCAGCGCCTGGACCGGGATTTCGCACGGCGGCTGCTGGTGGTCTTCAATATCATGCGTGAGCGGCATGGCTATGAAATGGCTTTACTGGAAGGCTATCGCAGCCCGGAACGGCAGGAAAGGCTGGCCGCGGCCGGAAGCCATGTCAGCAACGCGCGTGCTTTCCAGAGCTTCCACCAGTTTGGGCTGGCCGCCGATTGCGCCTTTATCCGCGAGGGAAAGCTGGTGATCAGCGAGCGCGATCCCTGGGCCATGCGCGGCTACCAGTTGTATGGTGAAGCCGCGGAAGCAGTCGGCATGGTGTGGGGCGGGCGCTGGACCATGATGGATTTCGGCCATGCCGAATTGCGCGCACGCGACACAAGGACTTGAGGCGGCTCAAGGGGCGCCGCGCAGCTTGGTGGCAACATCGACCAACCTGCCTCCCTTTTCCGGCCCATCATGCTGCAACGAACCTGGTACCTGCTTACCGACCGGCGCACCCTGAACATACTGGCCTTTGCCTTGCTGGCGGGCCTGTTCTTTCTCGGCGCCGACCTCCTGGAACTTGCACTGGTGTGGGCGCTGGCCGGTATCGCGGCGGCCGGTTTGCTGGTGCTGGCGGCGTGGGGTATGCGCCGCTATCTTGCAAGGCGGCGTGAAGCAGAGCCAACACCGCCAGTCGAAACGCGCGCCGAGGCCGACTTGAATGCGGTTCGTAGCGCGATGCTGGAAGCGGTCGGCACCATCAGGAATTCGCGCCTTGGCCGCGCAACCGGCGCACGAGCCTTGTATGAACTGCCCTGGTATATGGTGATCGGCAATCCGGCCGCAGGCAAGAGCAGCGCGATAACGCAATCCGGCCTGCAATTCCCGTTCGCCGATCCGAAGGCGATCCAGGGCGTGGGCGGCACCCGCCAATGCGACTGGTTCTTTACCGCGCAAGGCATCCTGCTCGATACCGCCGGCCGCTATGCGGTGCAGGCTGCCGACCGGGAGGAATGGCATGGTTTCCTCGGCCTGCTGAAGAAGCACCGGCCACGGGCGCCGATCAACGGCATCATCATCGCGGTCAGTATCGCCGAGTTGCGTGGAGATGACGCGGAGTCCGTACTGCAGCTGGCGCGCAGCCTGCGCCAGCGTGTGCAGGACCTGATCGAAAGACTGGAGGTCTTCGCACCAGTATATGTAATGTTCACGAAGGCCGACCTGGTCGCCGGTTTTGCCGACTTCTTCATAGATGCGGAGGTGGCGGAACGCGAGCGTCCGTGGGGTGCGACCATCCCCTTCAAGAAGAAGTCCGGCTGCCGCGAAATGCTGGCATTTTTTGAACAGAGCTTCGATGAGTTGTGCGAGGGCTTGCGCGAAATGGGCATCGCCACCATGACCCAGCGGCGCCGCGACCTGGTCCCGCCTGGCGTGGCTACGTTCCCGCTGGAGTTCGCTGCCCTGCGGGCGCCGTTGAAGGCCTTCCTTGCCACGCTATTCGAAGACAATCCCTTCCAGTTCCGCCCCTTGTTCCGGGGGTACTACTTCACCAGCGCGCTGCAGGAAGGCCAGCCCTTGTGTGCACAGTCGCTCCATGTCGCCAGGCGCTTTGGCTTGAGCGGGACGATCGAAGCGGCACCGCGCACGCGCACTGGCGCCCAGGCCGGCTATTTCCTGCCGCGGCTTTTCAGTGAAGTCATCTTCGCCGACAAAGACCTGGTTTCGCAATATGCGACGCGCAAGCAAAGGCTGATACGCAGCGCCGGCTTTGCCGGTGCGATTCTCCTCCTCGGTGCCGCACTGGGCGCATGGACCTGGTCATATTCTGGCAATGCGCAATTGCTTGCCCATGCGGGTGCGGACCTGGATAAAGCGGTCAGGCTGCAGGCGCAGCGTCCGGACCTCCAGTCGCGCCTCGAAGCGCTGCAGCTGCTGCAGGATCGTATCGCGCAACTGGATAAGCTGGACCGTGAATCGCCCTGGCAACTGGGCATGGGCCTGTACCAGGGGGATGCGCTCGGCCGCAAGCTGCGCGGCGAATACTTCAAAGGCATGGGCGAAATCCTGCTCAAGCCCGTTGCGGCCAGCCTGGAGACGCAGTTGTTCGCACTCGGCCAGCGCGAGGCGGGCAATGTCGAGGATTCCTATAACGCACTGAAGGCTTACTTGATGCTGGCTGATAAATCGCATGCAGAACCAGCCCATCTGGGCGATCAGCTTACGCGCCACTGGCGCGGCTGGCTGGAAACCAATCGCGGCGCCATGCCGCGCGAGCAGCTGCTGCGCAGTGCGGAAGGACTGCTGGCGTTTTACCTGTCGCAGGTGAATGATCCGGCCTGGCCGCGCATCGAGCCCAAGCTGGCGCTGGTCGATGCTGCGCGCGACCAGTTGCGGCAGGTGGTGCGCGGCATGACGGCGCGTGAGCGCGTCTATGCCGATATCAAGGCGCGGGCCGGGACGCGCTATCCCGCGATGACAGTAGCACGCATTGTCGGCGAACAGGACCGGCTGTTGGTGCAGGGCAGCCGCGCCGTTCCTGGCGCCTTCACTCGCGAGGCGTGGGAAGGATATGTCCGCGGCGCGATCCGCGAGGCCTCGAACAGCGCTCTGCAATCGAGTGACTGGGTCCTGAAAACGGCGGAGCGCACCGACCTGACGCTGGAAGGCAGTCCCGAACAGGTACAGAAGGCGCTGACCGACAGCTACCTGGCGGAGAAGGCCGCCAACTGGGGCGACTTGCCGCTGCACGAATGGCTGCGCGCCGTGATCAAAGATCCCGCGCAGGCAGCGCAACTGGACGAGTTGTTGGGCGCACCGCCGCAAGCCTAGTGTATGATCCGCGGCATGAACACCAAGCCGCGGCGCCAGAAGTGCGCCACCTGCCTGCGTCCTGCCGCCACCTGCATTTGCCATTGGGCGGCGCCGGTGGCAAGTGCCGTCGATGTCCTGATCCTGCAACATCCAATGGAAGTGGAAAATGCCAAGGGCAGCGCGCGCCTGTTGCACCTTTGCCTGCCCGGCAGCCGCATCGAGACCGGCGAGCAGTTTGATGCAGAGGCATTGCGCGTCATGCTCGGTGCAGGCGCCCGCCAGCCGGTCCTGCTCTATCCGGACACGCCCGGAGACCGTTCGCTCGGCATCGCACCGCCACCGCCAATCAGCGCCGAGCTGGCGCCGGCGGAGATCCGGCTGGTTGTGCTGGACGCCACCTGGCGCAAGAGCCGCAAGATGCTGTATCTGAACCCGGCCCTGCAGGTCTTGCCGCGCCTTCCGCTGCGGGATACGCCGCCGTCGCACTACCTGATTCGCAAGGCGCATGCGCCCGACCAGCTCTCGACGCTGGAAGCGACCTGCTACGCGCTGGCACAGATGGAAGGCGACGAGCACCGCTACGACAGCGTGATTGCAGCCTTCGATGGCTTCGTCGCCCAGCAGCAGGCGCAAGCTGCACGCGGCAGCGCGGCTAGTTGAGAAGCTTCAGGCCCGGCGGCAGCGCCTCGCCCAGCATGCGCTGCTCGCTGGCCTGGTCGAGCTGGACAACCTCGCGCACCATGGCCGGCCAGCTTGGTGGCGCACCCGCAGCCTGGAGCCGGCGCACGATTTCGGCGCGCAAGGATTCGTTGATATCACGCGAACGGTCGCCGGTCATGCGCGCGAGGTGGGCCGCCGCAAAGCCTGCCGGTTCCACCTTGCGCCAATCCAGCAGCATCACGGCCTGCAGCCATTGTTCCACCGTTTCGACCGGTGCCACATCGTGCGCGCTGCCGTGGAAGGGACGGCGGGCGCCGACCCGCCCCAGCGCCCACAGGTAGCGGGTTTGCGTTGCCAGGGTCTTGGCCTTCGGCAGTTCGCCCACCATCCAGTTGCCGATTTCGGCCTTGTAGGCGGACGGAATGCGTTCCAGCGACGCGCCGAGGCGCAGCATGTCTTCTTCGCTGCCATTGACCAGGGTGACGGGCCGGCGTCCGCGTTCGCTGGCATCGGCTTGCAGGTTGAAGGCGAAATCGTCCAGCAGGCGCAATTGCGCCGCCGGCGGCAGGCCGCCCGATACGCGCCGCCAAAGCGTCCACCATTCGGCGCAAACCTGGTTGTCCTTGTGGTTCTGAACACCGGTCTCGAAAATCGCCCAGAGCTGTTCGATGCGCCATTCGTCCAGCGTGTGGCCGAAGCCAGGGCGCAGGCAATAGCCGGCAAGGTTCATCCAGGTGCGCTCGTGCTCTGCGGAGCGGCGGCGGCCTTTGGCGCGCTCCATCAAGGCGTCGAACAGGCGGCGCAGGAGCGGCGTGGCCCAGCGTTCGCGGCTGCCGAGCAGGTGTTCGAGCTGGCTGCGGAGCTGGCGCACTTCCTTGGCGTCCACTTGTTGCGCGCGGCTGCCGAAGATGCGGTCGATCTTTTCCAGTGCATCGGGCAGGCGTGCCGGCAACTGATCCGCCGTGGCGGCATCGGCGCCGGCATTCTCTGCACCGGAATCGCCCGCTTCGTCGGAGCCATGTTCGCGCAGCTGGAATTCGAGCTGCCAGCGCTGTCCGTTGCCTTCGCAATGGACCTCCAGCGTGCCCACTTCGGTCAGCGAAGCCGCCAATTGCACGGTGATTTCCTTGCGCGCATTGGCATCCGTACTGTCGCGCAGGACGGTGGCGATGGCCGGCAGCACAGTCAGGTCGTCGGGCGACAGGTCGGCCACGTCGCCCGCTTGCGGCGGCAATGCATCGGCAAGCGTGGTGGCGATATGGAAGCGCACCGGCCGCCCGAGACGCAAGGCAAAGCTGCGTTCATCAAGGCGCACTTCGTGGCCGCTTGCGGTACCGCGCGGCAGCAGGCATACGGCGCGGCGCGTGACGCCTGGGGCGCGCGCATTGTCGAGCAGCAGCCAGTAGCTGCGCGGAGATCCTCCGGCGATGACAGGCGCCAGCCCTTGCCGGCCAAGCGCATAGGCTACGCCGCCGCGTGCGACCGCGACATCGGGATCTTCGTTGTGCAGCACGCGTACTTGCTCGCCGCGCCAGCCCGACAGGGTGCCGGCAAGCCGCTCTGCCAGCCTGGCCGCCCGGAACACCCCGCCGTTCAGCAGCAACGTATCGGGGATGGCGAGCTTGCCGTCGTCCGGCAGTCCCAGTGCTTCACGCGCAGCCGTTGCATGCTGGCGCAGGAAGCTGGCCAGGTGGCGCGTAATGGCCGGATCAGAAGCAAAGGGCAGGCCGAATTCGACGATACCTGCGCGCTTGGCCTGTGCCGGCTGCTGCGCTTCGTTGGCGGGGAAAAAGCCGTCCAGCACAATGCGTTCGACGTCTTCGCGCTGCAGCGTGATCGAGCGGCTGCCGCCGACCAGCTTCGAGCCGGAGCCGAGCAGGGTCACGGAAACCTGCTCCGGCGCGTCGGCCGCCAGCAGTGTTTCCTTCGCCGCCCGGCAGCGTTCCGTGAGCTGCGCAAGGCGGGCGGCCGACAGGCGCTGCGGCGCTGCCGCATCCGTCGCACTGCCGGTAAGGCGCTGCTCGGCCAGGTGCGCCAGCGCCAGGTCCATATTGTCGCCGCCGAGGATCAGGTGGTTGCCGACGCCGATGCGCGTCAGTTGCGGCTTGCCTCCCGCCATCTCCACCTTGACCAGCGTGAAGTCGGTGGTGCCGCCGCCGACGTCGGCCACCAGCACCAGCCGTGCCTCGGCCAGCTCCTGCGCCAGCGAAGCGCGATGCCGGTACAGCCAATCGTACAGGGCTGCTTGCGGCTCTTCCAGCAGCCGCAAGTCCGGCAGGCCTGCCATGCGGGCTGCCTCCAGCGTCAGCGCACGGGCGCCCTCGTCGAAGGAAGCGGGGATCGTCAGTACGAGCTGCTGCTGCTCGAGCGGGGCTGAAGGAACCCGGGTATTCCAGGCCGCCCGCAAGTGCGCGAGATAGCTCGCGCTGGCAGCAACCGGCGAGATGCGCGCCACATCGTCCGAGACACCCCACGGCAGGATCGGCGCCATGCGGTCCACGCCAGTGTGGGACAGCCAGCTCTTGGCGCTGGCAACCAGCCGGCCCGGCACCTGTCCGCCCAGCTTGCGTGCAAAGCGGCCGATGATAGCGCCAGCCGGCGCATCCGCCACGGGAGGTTCCGGCCACGGCAACTGCAACTCGCCCTCGGCAAATTCACCGGCTGCCGGGTGATAGCGCGAAGAGGGCAGCAGCACCGCGCTGCCAACTTCGCCGGGCGCAGTGAGCTGCTCGACGTCGAGCAGCTGCACGTCGCCGCCCGGCGCGGCATAGGCGAGTACCGAATTGGTGGTGCCAAGGTCGATGCTGACCAGGTACTGCGTCATTGGCCCTCGCCGCTGCCGCGCACGTCAAACTCGACCTTCCAGCGCTGGCCATCCTGCGCCACTGCCAGCAGTTCCAGGGTGCCGGACTCGCTGGCATAGGCGTGCAGGCGCACCTGCACCACCTCGCCAACTGAGCGGCCTTCCGGCGACAGCGTAGCCTGGATTTCGTTCAGCTCGATCAGTTCTTCCGGAGCCCAGAAATCGAGCACGGACCCAATCTGGTCGTGGCGGCGCACGGAGGAACCGAAGAAGCGGAAGTGCACGGGCTCGCCCACCACCAGGCCAAATTCCTGGCCCGGCAATCCCAGCTCGCTGCCTTCTTCCATGCCGAACGGCGCCACGCACAGCGCCTGGATCGGCGGCTCCATGCCCGGAATGGCGGGCATCGAGGACTCCACCGCCACGTAGTAGGAGCGGGCGGTGCCGCCGCGAATGCGCACGCCGGCGCCGCGCCGCACATAGCTGTAGTAAGCCGCGCCGCGCGCGACGGCCAGGTCCAGGTCTGCGCCGCCCAGCATGCGTGCCGGTTCCGCGCCTTCCATATACAGCCATTCGTTGATGGTCTCCATCACGCGATTGGCCAGCAGTTCGGACTTGAACACGCCGCCGTTGAACAGCACTGCGCTTGGATGCAGGAAGGTATGGGCCGGGTTGGCGGCAAAACCTTCCAGTTCTGCCGTGGCGCCCGCCTGTCGCGCCAGGAAGGCTGCCAGGTGTTTGGTGATCGCAGCGTCCTGCGCGTAAGGCAGGCCAAGCTGGGTCAGGCCGGCGCGCGTGCGCACAGCCGGGCGCGCCGAGGCTTCCACTTTCGGGAAGAAGCCGTCGGTGATGAAGGCCGTGACTTCAGGGCGCGTCAGTTCGGTGCGGATCGAGCCGCCGATCAGTTTCGAACCGCGGCTTGGCACGACGATAGGCCAGGTTTCGGCCTGCGCATTGGCCAGCAGGTTTTCCTTGGCAGCGCGGCAGCCATAAGTCAGCGCGCGCATCTGCCAGGCGTCGAGCTGGGTGCCGTTGGCGGCCAGCTTGCGCGCGACCAGGTGAGCCAGCGCCAGGTCCATATTGTCGCCGCCCAGCAGGATATGGTCGCCCACGGCCACGCGGTGCGGCTCCAGCTTGCCATCGCGTTCGAGGATGGCGATCAGCGAGAAGTCGCTGGTGCCGCCGCCCACGTCCACCACCAGGATGATGTCGCCCGGCTTGACTTCCTTGCGCCAGCGTCCATCGCTGTTCTGGATCCAGCTGTACAGGGCCGATTGCGGCTCTTCCAGCAGGGTGACGTTCTCGTAGCCGGCAGCACGCGCAGCTTCCGCGGTCAGTTCGCGCGCGGCCGGGTCGAACGATGCGGGGATCGTGACCGTGACTGCCTGCTGCGTGAATGGTGCGTCCGGATGGGCGTTGTCCCATGCCGCGCGCAGGTGTGTCAGGTAGCGGGTCGAAGCTTCCAGCGGCGAGACGCGCGACACTTCCTCCGGCGCGTCGTGCGGCAGGATGGCTGCGCGGCGGTCCACGCCAGGGTGGCACAGCCAGCTCTTGGCGCTCGACACCAGGCGGATCGGCGTCGTGGCGCCGCGGCTGCGGGCCATTTCGCCTGTCACTGCGGGCTGTCCGCCGGCAGCAGCCCAGGGCAGGGCCAGCTCGCCGGCCGCCAGTTCGTCCGGATGCGGCAGGTAGAGAAAGCTCGGCAGCAGCGGCAGTTCTTCTACCGTGCCCGGCGCGGTGAGCTGGGGCACGCCCAGCACGCCGTGCCTGGTTTTCTCGCCATCGCTGCCCGCCAGTTCAACATACGACAGCGCGCTGTGAGTGGTGCCAAGGTCAATGCCGATGGCAAAACGCGGATCGCTCACAGTTCCACCTCGGCCGGGGCCAATACCTTGGCGTCATGCGCTTCCGCTAGTTTCGGCAGGCGCACGCTGGAGGCGCGCCAGCCGCGGTGGCTCAGGGTGCCGGTGAACGGCGCCTTGCCGACCACATTGCCGGTCAGGCGCACGGCGGATGCGTCGAAGCCTTCCGGCAGCGTCACGCGGCTGCCTTCCGCTTCGGAGCGGACGGCATCGATCGTGAAGTGCTCGCGCAGCACCTTGGAGCAGCCTTCATGCACGACGCGGGCAGCTGCGCCGATGTCGGCATCCGAATAGCCGGACAGGTTTTCCTGCGTGAAGTCGATCAGGCGTGCTTCGCGCTGGAACAGGGACAGGAGTTGCAGGGCTGCGTCCGGCGTGGCTTCGCGCAGGGGCGCGGCGGCTGGCGCTGGGGCAGCGACTGGGGCGGGTGCTGGCGCGGCGGCTGGAGCCGCTGCAGGGCCCACGCTGTCGTCACGCACGCGGGCGGCGAATTCGGCATCGCCCAGGGTTTTGAAAAAGGCGCCAAAGGCGAGGGAAATCCTGCTGCCAAAGGAGGGCAGATTGGTAGTTTTGCTCATGTTATTGCTCTTTGAATGTCGGGGGATATCCCGGAGAAGTGCGCATGATACCAGCTTGGCTTGCAGCCTTGGCGCGGGCGGATTAGAATACTGTATGTATATACAGTAATGCTTCGAGGCGCTCCATGCAGGACCATGAATTCGAAGGGCAGGTGATGCTGCCGCCGCAATCGCTCAAAGCCAAAAAAGGGCGCGGTGCGGTATCAAACATGCAAGGAAGGTACGAGCTGCAGGCGCGCGAAGCGTTCGACGACGGCTGGGAGCCCGATCCGGATGACGCCGAGGCTGAACTGCTTCCACCGCGCACCATCGTGACCGCGGAAACGGCCAAGACCATCCTCACGCGCAACCAGTCGCCCGATATTCCGTTCAATGTCTCGCTGAACCCTTATCGCGGCTGCGAGCATGGCTGCATCTATTGTTTTGCGCGGCCATCGCATAGCTACCTGGGCTTGTCGCCTGGCCTGGATTTTGAGACCAAGCTGTTCGCCAAGGTGAATGCGCCTGACCTGCTGCGCGCCGAATTGTCCAAGCCAGGCTATCAGGTGGAGTCGCTTGCACTGGGCGTGAATACCGACGCCTACCAGCCTTGCGAGCGCGAATACCAGCTCACGCGGCGGGTACTGGAAGTGCTGGCCGAGTGCAACCATCCGGTTGGCCTGATCACCAAATCCTCGCTGATCGAGCGCGACATCGACATCCTCGCGCCGATGGCTGCGCGCAACCTGGCAGCAGCGTCGGTCACCATCACCACGCTGGACAGCAAGATCTCGCGCACCCTCGAACCGCGCGCTGCCGCACCCGCGCGCCGGCTGCGCACGATCGAAACGCTGGCCAGGGCCGGCATACCGGTTGGCGTCAGCATTGCGCCGATCATTCCCTTTGTCACTGAGCCCGATATCGAGAAAATCATGTCCGCCGCGCGCGATGCCGGCGCGGTGATGGCAACCTATGTCGTGCTGCGATTGCCATGGGAAGTGAGCCCGCTGTTCAAGGAATGGCTCGAGGCGCATTTTCCCGACCGGGCCGCAAGGGTGATGAACCGCGTGCGCGACATGCGCGGCGGCAAGGAGTACGAAGCTGAATTCGGCTCGCGCATGCGCGGCGAAGGTGTGTGGGCCGACCTGATCCAGCAGCGGATCGAGAAAGGCATCACCCGCTTCGGCTTCCATGGCCGCCACAGCAAGTTCCGTTCGCTCGACTGCACCCAGTTCAAGCGGCCCGAATACATTCCACCCTCCGGCGCCCGCGCAGCCGCTGCAGCCAAAGCGGGGCAAATGAACCTTTTCTGAAATGGGAGGCGATGATGGGCTGGTTTCTGATCAATGTCATGCTACCGCTTACGGCACCTGTGCTTGTGCTCGCAATCCTAAGGGCGTTCCCGATGCCTCAGGAAAACCGGTCTGCGTTGAAGTTGCTTCTTCCAGTCAAGGATGGTCAGCTGTGTTGGACAGCAATCGCCTTCTCTGCATCAGCGTTATATGAAATCGGCGTTGGAAGAAGCGTGCTGGGCACCATGAGTGTTGGCTACGTACAGGGAGTAGCAGTCTTCATCATTGCGGCATCAAGTATCATAGCTGCTGGTGGCGCAACATTTCCAACCTCGCTGCATAGGCCTGAAGGTGTTGCCCCGCTTCGCCATTACTCAACGTTTGCGTTCTCACTGTTTTTGACCGTTTGGGCAGCCTTGGTTCGCCTGGTAGTTCAATTCGGACTATGATGAAGTGCGCCCATTGCAGAAGGAGGCCACCATGATCAACGAATTTCTTCAGTATCACTTCCAGGACACAGAACATACCGGTAAGTTCCTCGTGAATCTCGGCGGATTTGCTGGCCTGATCGGTTTTGTGGTTTTCCTGATCGGCTTGCCGTTCGTCGCCTGACAGGCTGATTACTGGCGATCGAGGAATGCTTCGATGGCATGCACATGTTCGTCGTGGTGTCCCATTTCCCGCAAGGCGGCAGCAAGGCGCAGCAAGTATTCGATGTTCGGGCCGCTTGGGCCGGCTGCCGAAGCGATGTGGCGGGCAATTTCCTCCACCGGAGCCTCGCCCAGCCAGGCGGCGTTGTCGGCGGCGGCAATATAGATCAGGCCTTCTTCCACGCCGCCTGCTTCGAAATGGATGTCGATGGCCACGCGCAGGTAGCCGTTCTTTTCGCGATGGTCGAGGTGCGTAAATTCTTCCGGCGTAACGAGATAGGCCATGCCGTGGCAGACGTCTCCCTCGGCCGGAATCAGCGTGGCCACGCGGCCGGGCGCTTCAGGCGTGCCGCGATGATCGTGCGAGCCTTGCCAGAAGCGGCGCGACCAGCCGAAGATGTGCGCCGGCCGGCGCTCGATGAAGGGAAAGTCCGCTTTGTAAATCAGCGAGCCATAACCGAACAGCCACACCTGGTGGTGGCCGTCGAACTTGTCCATTGCCTTGTTGGCTTCAATCGTATTGTGCGACATGCCGCAAATTATAGGGAATACTCGCCAAGCACGCTGATGAAGCGCTCCGCAGCCGGGGAGGGCGTGCGCGAGGTCTTGGTGTAGATGAAGAATTTGCGCTTGAGTTCCGGCTCGACCAGCGGGCGCATTTCGAGGCCATACAGCCGCACCATCGGCTCCGCATAGGGCAGGCAGGCGGTAATGCCCAGCCCCGCCGCCACCATCGCCAGCGCGGTTGTCATGAAGGTCACCTCGTTGTACGGCGCCAGCGTGGTCATGTCGCGCAGCAGGCGCTCCGTGAACTGGCCTTGCAGGGCAATGAAAGGGTGCTGGTTGACCTCCGCCCAGGCCACCGTGCGCCGGGCGGCCAGCGGGTGCGCTGGCGGGAACACCACCACGAAGGGCATTTCGAACAGCAGCGACGCATCCACTTCGGCCGTTACGTCGCGCTCCGGGCCAATGCCCACGTCTACCTCGCCGCTGACCACGCGTGCAGCCACATTGTCGACCGGGCAGTCCACCAGTTGCACCTGCACGTCCGGATAAGAAACGCGGAAGGAGCTGATCACCTGCGGCAACAGGGTGCAGGCCATCATCTGCGGTGCGGCGACCCGCACGATGCCCTTCTTTAAAGCCTTGCGGCTGGCGATATCCGCCATCGCCCCATCCAGGTCCTGCAGCATCTTGTCGAACAGGGGATAGAGTTCGCGTCCCACCTCGGAAAGCTGCACGCGCCGTGTATTGCGTTCCACCACTTTCACGCCCAGAAGCTGTTCAAGTTCCTTGATTTGACCCGACAGGGCGGACTGTGTGACATGCAGCAGGTCGGCGGCCGCGGTAAAGCTTCCGGTGCGGGCGACGGCGACCAAGGCGCGCATCTGGCGAACGGTTGGGCTCATCAGGAAAACTAATAAATTGGCGTGAAAATATCGTTTGTATGATAGCTGAAACAAGAGTTTAATGGCGGGATACAAAGGAGCCCGCCATGAAAATCAAGCAAATCCACCACGTTGCCTACCGCTGCAAGGACGCCAAGGAAACCGTCGAGTGGTACGTCAAGCACCTGAACATGAACTTCGTGCTGGCCATCGCGGAGGATGAAGTGCCGTCGACCAAGGCCCCGGATCCTTACATGCACGTATTCCTGGACGCCGGCCAGGGCAACATCCTGGCCTTCTTCGAGCTGCCGACCCAGAAGGAAATGGGCCGCGACGAGAACACCCCGGCCTGGGTGCAGCACCTTGCGCTGGAAGTGGGTTCGATGGACGAACTGCTGGCTGCCAAGGAGCGCCTGGTGGCCGCCGGCATCGAGGTGCTGGGCCCCGTCAACCACACTATCTTCAAGTCGATCTACTTCTTCGACCCGAACGGCCACCGCCTGGAATTGGCGGCGAACACCGGCACCCCCGAAATGATGCAGAAGCTGGACGATGTGAAGTGGGAAATGCTGGAAGAATGGTCTAAAACGAAAAGGGCGCCCAAGCACGCAGCCTGGATGCACGCGCCGCAGAATTAAGATCCGGAACTAAGGAACACAATGAAACTCGCCTCCCTGAAAGATGGCAGCCGTGACGGCCGCCTGGTCGTCGTTAGCCGCGACCTGAAATCCTGCCAGCCGGTACCGAACATCGCCGCCACCATGCAGGATGCGCTGGACAACTGGGACGTCGCCGCACCGCAGCTCAAACAGATCTACGCCCTGCTGAACCAGGGCAGCGCATCGGGCGCCAAGCCTTTCGACGAAAGCATGTGCCACTCGCCGCTGCCGCGCGCTTACCAGTGGGCCGACGGTTCCGCCTACATCAACCACGTGGAGCTGGTGCGCAAGGCGCGCAATGCGGAAGTGCCGGCATCGTTCTACACCGACCCGCTGATGTACCAGGGCGGCTCGGACAGTTTCGTCGGCCCGCGCGACCCGGTCTACGCGCTGGATGAAGCCTGGGGCATCGACCTGGAGGCGGAAGTGGCCGTCATCACCGGCGACGTGAAAATGGGCGCCAGCGATGAAGAAGCGGCCAAGGCCATCCGCCTGGTCATGCTGGTCAACGACGTCTCGCTGCGCAACCTGATCCCGAACGAACTGGCAAAGGGCTTCGGCTTCTTCAACTCCAAGCCGGCCAGCGCCTTCTCGCCGGTGGCCGTTACGCCGGAAGAACTGGGCAAGGCCTGGCAGGACAACAAGCTGCACCTGCCGCTGCTGGTGCAGATCAACCGCCAGCCATTCGGCAAGCCCAACGCCGGTGAAGACATGACCTTCAGCTTCGCCCAGCTCGTGGCACACGCAGCCAAGACGCGCGAACTGTGCGCCGGCACCATCATCGGCTCCGGTACCGTGTCGAACAAGCAGGGCAACCTGCACGGCTCCAGCATCGCCAACGGCGGCGTGGGCTATTGCTGCCTGGCCGAAGTACGCATGTACGAGACCATCGAAGGCGGCAAGCCGGAAACCGGTTTCCTGCAGTTCGGCGACACCGTGCGCATCGAGATGCATGACGCACAAGGCAAGACCATCTTCGGCGCCATCGACCAGACCGTGCGCAATTACGGGGAACGTTAATGAAGCTCTACACCTACTTCCGCAGCTCGGCCGCCTATCGCGTCCGCATTGCGCTGAACCTGAAAGGGCTGGCGTATGACGCTGTTCCGGTGCATTTGCTGCGCGACGGCGGCGAGCAGCTTGCGCCCGCCTATCGCGAAGTGAACCCTGCGGGACTGGTGCCGGCGCTGGTGGACAACGGCATCGTGCTGACGCAGTCGCTGGCCATCATGGAATACCTGGAAGAGGTGCATCCGATGGTGCCGCTGCTGCCGCAGGATGCGGTGGGGCGTGCCCGTGTCCGCGCCCTGGCGCAGACCATCGCATGCGATACCCATCCGCTGATGAACCTGCGCGTGCTCAAGCACATCAAGGGGCCGATGGGCCTGAGCGAAGAGCAGAAGATGGATTGGTACTATCACTGGATGGGCGAGGGCATGAAGGCGCTCGAAGCGCACCTGGAGCGTGATGGCGACGTCGGGCGTTTCTGCTATGGCGACACGCCGACCATCGCCGATTGCTGCCTGGTGCCGCAGGTGTATAACGCGCAGCGCTTCAATATCGACCTGGCGCCTTATCCGAACGTGGCGCGCGTTGCGGCCAATTGCGCCGATTTGCCGGCATTCAAGGCGGCGCATCCATCGGCGCAGCCGGACGCAGAATAATCAGAACTGCACGACGCGGTTGCGTCCTTCCTTCTTTGCCCGGTACAGCGCCTTGTCGGAGCGGACCAGCAGGGAGGAGGGCGTATCCGGCGTCCCATGCGGGTCGGCGGCCGCCACGCCGATACTGATCGTCAGCTCCACCTCGACGCCAAACTCCGTTCGCACCCGCAGCTCCGCCGCGCGTGCGCGCAAGCGCTCCGCCGCATGCACCGCCACCGCGATATGCGTCTCGGGCATCAGCAGCACAAACTCTTCTCCGCCGAAGCGCGCCACCATGTCCACCGCGCGCAGGCTCGCCGTCAACAATGTCGCCGTCTGGATGATCGCCTGGTCGCCCACCTCGTGGCCGTAGGTATCGTTAATGCGCTTGAAGTGGTCGATATCGATCATCAGCAGCGACAGCGGATGGTGGAAGCGCCGCGCGCGTTCCAGTTCCTGCGCAATCTGCTCGGTCATCTTGCGCCGGTTGGCGATGCCGGTCAGCGGATCGGTGGTGGCCAGCTGTTCCAGCTTGCGATTGGCCTGCAGCAGCTCCAGCGTCCGTTGCAGGATGCGGTCTTCCAGGCTGTTGCGTTCGGATGCCAGCTCGGACATGGCGCGGCGCCGGGAGCGTAGCGACAGCACCAGCGCAGTAATCAGCATGCCTTCCAGGACAATCAGCGCAGCCGCCGAGACGATCTGCCAGCGGTACAGCTCCCAGACGTTGTGCGGACGATTCAGTATCACCGCTTCCTGGGGGATATTGCGCAAGCCGGCCTGGCGTGCGGTCGGGTAATCGAAGTAATAGCCCTGCACCTGGCTGGTCATGGCCGGTAAGCCAAGCAGCAGGCGCGCCATCATGCGGCCTACTGCTTCGCCGCTGACAACATAACCGCCCGCCACGCCCGGCATCACCAGGGATTCGGAATGGGTGAATAAAGGCGCCTTGGTGGCGGCCGAAATCTGCAGCGCCAGTTCGCGCGGCTGGATGCGCGCATTGCCCTCGCCGCGCAGCGACGCCAGCATGAAGATCGCACTGCCGCGGTCCAGGCGCGCCGCCCGCTGGCGCAGTTCGTCCACGCTGCCGTCGTCCCAAATCTCGAACTGGATATTCGGGAAGCGCGGCGTCACGCTGCGAATGCGGTCCAGCCATATCTGGCAGCGCGAGGTCTTGTCGCCGATGATGGCCACGTGCCGCACGTTCGGCGCCACCAGGGGGATCACGCCGATCGCGCGCTCGAAATCGGAGGTCACCTCGTACGCCAGGCCATCGCGCGGCTGCCACTGGTCGCGGCCGTGGTTGACGTAGTGGCGTGGCACGCCGGCGAACAGTTCGGGGTGGCTGGACAAGAAGCGCGCCGCAACGAAATTCTCGGTCACGATGGCGTCGAATTTGACGTCGGCGTACTTGGTGGCAAGGTAGGGCGCCATGCCCTCCTGCGATTTGTCTTCGCCGACGCGATTGGCGTCGAAGCGTTCCTCGAAGATGGCCGGCGTTGCGCCCTGGCTGCTGCGCTCCAGTTCGTCGTACAGCCCTTTGTGCACCAGCCTTTGCCAGGCCGAAGACGAATCGGCGCCGAGCGAGTACAGCACCAGCACGCGGCGTTCGTCGGCCAGCGCGTGACCGCAGGCGCAGGCCAGCCACAGGGCGGCGGCCAGGCGCAGGACTGCACGGCGGTACGGATGAGGGCGCATAGGGAAAACGAGTGTAGCACGCTGGCGTGCAACTTAATTTCCCTAAAGGCAACTATCGTGGCAGCTTTGCAACGTCTCTGCGTGATTTATTCGACCAGCAAGGAGTAAAGCTGGGCAGGCGTAATCGGCTTGACAAGATGCGCAGCAAAACCGGCGGCACGCGCCCGTTCCTGGTCCGCCGGCTGGCCATAGCCGGTCAGGGCCACCAGCCGCGTGTTGCCATAACCGGGACGGCGCCGCAGTTCGGCGGCCAGCTCATAACCGTCCATGCCGGGCAGGCCGATATCGAGGATGGCCAGGTCGGGCACGAAGCTGGCGCTGGTGCGCAGCGCACTGGCGGGATCGCCCACCGCCTGCACTTCGTGGCCGCCCACTTCCAGCAGGGCGCGCAAGCCTTGCAGCACGTCCTGGTTGTCGTCCACCAGCAGTACGCGGCGCGGCGTTACGGCAGCCATGCCGCCCGGCGCCGTGCTGGCTAGCGGCGCGCTGGCCAGGTCGCCGGCCAGCGGCATGTGGATGGTGAACTCGCTGCCTGCGCCAAGCCCGGCGCTGTGCGCTGCGATCTCGCCGCCGTGCAACTGCACCAGGCTGCGGGCAATCGCCAGTCCCAGTCCCAGCCCTCCACGCGAACGGTCCAGCGACTGCGGGGCCTGCACGAATTTGTCGAACAGGTGCGGCAGCATGTCCGGGCCGATGCCGATGCCCGTATCGCGCACCTTGATCACGACGCGGCCCTTGACGGCGCCAGCCCGGACCAGGATATGGCCGCCCGGGTTGGAATATTTGGCCGCATTGGTCAGCAGGTTGACCAGCACCTGTACAAAGCGCATCGGGTCGGCATTGACCGCCAGGCCGTGCGATGGCACGTCCAGTTCCAGGGTTTGCTGGCGCTCCTCCAGCAGGCCGCTGACGGTTTCCAGTGCCTGCGCCAGCAGTTTCGCCAGCTCGACGCGCTCCGGCCGCAGCGCGATCTTGCCTTGCGCTATGCGCGCCACATCCAGCAGGTCGTCCACCAGCCGCACCAGGTGGTGGGCCTGGCGTTCGATGGCGGCGTGCTCGCGCGCCAGGCCGCCAAGGCCCTTGAGGCGCATCAGCTCCAGCGCGATCAGGATCGGCGACAGCGGGTTGCGCAGCTCGTGCCCTACCATCGCCAGGAAATCATCCTTGGTGCGGTTGGCCAGTTCGGCATCGCGCCGCGCGCGCACCAGCTCCGTCACTTCGAAGGCGACAATGGCGACGCGGTCCACCTCACCGCGCCCATTGCGCACCGGTTGATGCACATAGTCGAAATAGCATTCCTGCAAGCCGCCGTCGCGTTTCAGCATGACGCGGCGCGCCTTGCCGGTCACCGGCTTGCCGCTGTTGAGCGCCAGTTCCATTTCCTCCACCATGCCCTGGCCTTCCAGCTCGGGGAAGGCGCGCCGCATCGGCAAGCCAATCAGCTCGCGCTGCCAGCTCAACTCCACGAAACGGTCGTTGGCCAGTTCAAAGCCCAGGTCGGGGCCGCGCACAATGGCGATGGCTGCCGGCGCTTGCTGAAAGGTGTTGGCCATGCGCACCATATGGGCGCGTTCGGCCTGGCGGATGCGGGCCCGCATCAGTTGCGAATCGACCCGCGTCAGCAGTTCGCGGGCGGAGAAGGGCTTGACCAGGTAATCGTCGGCGCCAGCATTGACGCCTTCGATGCGCGCTTCCTCGCCGGCGCGGGCCGATAGCAGCAGCACCGGCACGTCGTGCAGCGCATGGTCGGCTCGCATGGCCGCGATCAGGCCAAAGCCGTCCAGTTCGGGCATCATCACGTCCGATACCACCAGTTCCGGTGCGCCGGCCAGCATGGCGTCGAGCGCCTCGCGCCCGTTGGCGGCCGTGCTGACGTGCCAGCGCTGGCGCAGCAGGCGCGCCAGGTAATCGCGCATGTCGGCGTTGTCGTCCACCACCAGCACGTGCGCGCCAAGCGTCAGCACGCTCTCGTCGTCGGCCAGGTCGAGGAATGGTTCCTCGTCGTCTTCTTCCGGCAGCCAGCGCTGCGCCTCCAGCCGGAAAGCCTCACGCACTTCGCTGGTGTCGGCGTCGGCGACATTGGTCAACTGATCGTCGCGCAGGTGGCTGTGGCCAAGCGGCAGCGTGATGGAAAATGTGCTGCCGGCACCCGGCCTGCTTTCCAGTTCGATGCGGCCGTGCAGCAGTTCCACCAGGTCGCGCACCAGCGCCAGGCCAATGCCGGAACCCTCGTGCGTGCGCGAGCGCGAGCCTTCCACGCGGCGGAAGCGTTCGAAGATGTGTTGCTGCTGTTCGGGCGAAATGCCGACGCCGGTGTCGGTCACCGACAGTACAGCCGACTGGCCCAGTTGCCGCAGCCTGACCGTAATGCCGCCGTCGAACGTGAACTTGAAGGCGTTGGACAGCAGGTTCAGCACGATTTTCTCGAACAGCGCGACATCGACCCAGGCGCCGGTATCGACTTCCTCGCAATCGACCGCCAGGTACAGGCCCGCGCTCTCGACCACCGAGCGGAAGCCGCTGGCCAGGTCGCGCGTGAGGCCAGCCAGGTCCACTTTCGCGTACGTGGCGTGCATGCGGCCGGCCTGCACGCGCGAGAAGTCAAGCAGGGTGTTGACCAGTTTTTGCAGGCGCAGGGCGTTGCGCTGCGCCAGGCGCAAGCGTTCGTGGTGTACGGCAGGCAGGCGGCTGCCGCTGTCGCCCAGCGCTTCTTCAATGGGGCCCAGCATCAGCGTCAGCGGCGTGCGGAATTCGTGGCTCACGTTGCTGAAGAAGGCGGTCTTGGCGCGATCCAGTTCCGCCAGCGCTTCGGCGCGCTGGCGCTGCTCGGCAGCGGCGCTGGCATTCTGCACGGCGGCAGATAGCTGGCCTGCCACCAGGTCGCAGAAGGTGCGGTATTCCGTATCGAGCTGGCGCGCGGGACTGATGCCCAGCACCAGCACCCCATCCGTGATCGGCAAGGCGAGCGCCACACGCACCGCCTGGCTTGCAAGGCCCGATGGCAGGCCGGGCATGCCCTCCATTGCAATCGTCACCGCCTCGCCATGCGCCAGGACCTGGTCGACTGGCCACAAGGCCAGGTCGCAGGCTTCCTCCGCGACGTGTGCGGTTTGCTGCAGGCGCACCGTGTCGCCGGCGCGCTTGAACAATAGCGCGAAAGGGATATCGTCCCGATTCTCGGCAATGGTGTGCATGGCGGTGGCGCAGGCGCTGGCCACGTCCTGCTCGCGCAAGGCGCTGGCCGACAGCGTCGACAGCGTTGCCAGGCGGCGCGCGTTCAAGCGCGTACCAGTGGTGTCGGTGGAGGGGCAGAACAGGCCGCCCACTGCGCCGGTTTCATTGAAGATCGGGCTGTAGGAGAATGAGTACCAGACTTCCTCCACCCAGTCGCCGCGGCTCATGAAAAGCTGCACCGCGTCGACGTAGCTCGATTCGGCGCGCTGGAATACCTTGTCGACCAGCGGGCCGCAGTAGTGCCAGATTTCGGCCCAGACTTCCTGCGCCGGCCGACCCAGGGCCCACGGGTGCTTGGCTGCGCCCAGCACGTCGATGTAGGCGTCGTTGTAGAGGAAGGTTGCCTCCGGACCCCAGCCGATCCAGATCGGATGGCTCGAGTTCAGCATCAGGTTGACGGTCGTGCGCAGGCTCTGCGGCCAGGCATCGAGTGGGCCAAGCGGCGTGGAAGACCAGTCGAAGGCTGCAATCTGCCGGCCTAGCGCACCTGGGGAAGCAAGGAATTGCAAGCCTTCCGATTTGATAGTCACGCGTTTCTCTAACTGTAATTTTTAGCAATTCTGCACTGTACGAAACTTGAACGGCGCACACAAGTGTCCTAGACGGCGCGGCCCCGGCCGCGTTTGACAGCACGATGCAAGCAACGGATACTGGGGCGATGACGATGCCGCCTTTCCCCATCCGCAAGGAGTGTCCGCCGGGCGCCTGCGACTGCCAGCGCGAGTCGCTGCTGGAGGACCCGCAAGCCGACCTGCGCGTCCTGCGCCTGACCAAGGAAGAAGAGAAGCGCCTGCTCGAACGCATCGAGGCCATCTCGACTTATGCGGAGCTGATGCGCATTGGCCAGCGCCTGGAAGAGCAGCTTGGCGTCTCGGTCCGCATCGCACCCGGCCCGAACGAAGTGCGCACCGTGCGCGGCTTCCAGATCGAGCTGGGCGACCGGCCCGGCCTGTGCCGCAAAACGCGCCAAACTGTACCTGCGGCGATACGCAAATGCCTTGATCGACACCCGGAAATCGCTTTTGCAATCTTGAATGCCCACGATTTGTTTGCCGGGCAGTAAAATATATTTACTTCCTATCAAATCGAAAGCTGTATGTTTTGCAATATTCCGCGCGTGCTGCGCATGTCCATCCTCGCCGCCGCAGTGGCCCAGCCGTTGGCCTGGGGGCAGGATGTGACGGCCCGCCTGGGGCAGTTGCGGGAGTTTTCCTACCTCGCCACCAATGGCACGTTGGCCGAATTGCAGAAACTAAAACCGTTAGTTGCGCAGTGGCCGCAACGCGACCAGGCGACTTACTATTCCGTGCTCAGCAAGGTTACCCGGACCTCGGACCGCGCCACGTCGCTGAAGGCGGTGGCAGAGGAAGAGCGTATCGGCCATCAACTGGATGACGAATCGATCATCGCCAACAGCTTGCTTGACCGTTCCTATCTCTTCTCCGCGCTGGAAGACCGGGAGGCCGCGAGCAAGAACCTGGAACTGGCACGCCAGCTGGCCGAACAGACCAGCGATTTTGCGCTCCAGGCCAAAGTGATCCTTACCGTAGGCCAGGATGAAATCCGGCGCGGGAATGGCCGCAAAGGGCTTGAATATATCGACAACGCGGTGGCGCTGGCCGACAAGTCGGGGCAGCCGATTGCCCAGTTCATGGCGCTGCGCGCCAGGGCTTATGCGCTGAACGGCCTGGCCGGCGGCAGCCAGGAGGCGCTCAAGTCGATCGATGTCCTGAAGGCCAAGGCTGCGCTGATCCCGCTCGACGGCCCGATGATCCGGGCCCGCTATGCGGAATGGGAAATCGCCGAAAGCGCTGGCCAGGTTGCGCGCGCCCGTGAAGCCCTGAACGATGTGGTGGCCTGGCTCCAGAAGCATCATATGGACGACGATGTGCCCGAGCTGCAAGTCACCCTGGCTGACATGAGCTTGAAAAGCCAGAACTACAAGGAGGCGTTGGCGCTCAGCCAGGAGTCGAAGAAGGCAGCGCTGGCTTCCGGCAACACTGAAATGGCGGAGATTTCGCAGTTCAATGAAGGGATCGCGCTGATTTACCTGGGCCAGCTTGAAGCCGGCCGGGATGCCATCGAGGCGGTCAACATCGAAATGATGGATGCCGACGCGCTGTCGGAATATGCGCGGGCGCTGGACTACGTCGGCCTGAAGGAGCTTGCGCTGCAGGTCTACGCGCGCGCCGGGCGCAAGGCGCAGGACGCCAGCACGGCCCAGTCCCAACTCCAGAAAAAAGAGCGCGAGGATGAAGAGCTCTTGCGCCAGAAAGATGAAAACACCAAGGACTTGCGCAATCAGTCGAAGCTGCGGCTGGCCTGGTCGGTAGCGGCAGCACTGGCTGCGGTCGCCTTGCTCGCGGTGGCCTTCCTGTACCGCAAGCTGCGCGCCGCCAACGTCAGGTTGAAGAATTCCGATTCCCCAGCGGAATAGCATGTTAAATTTGCATCTCGCGTGAATCACCCACCGGGAGGCAGGCATGAAAAGCAGCATTCCAAGACGTGAATTCCTGAAACAGGCAGGCATGGCGGGCGTGGCGACCGCGTTGGGCAGCCCGGCGCTGTCGGCGCTGGCCGATTCGCGCAGCGTGATGCTGCCGTTTGAAAATGGCGAAAGGGATCTGGTGGCGTTTCCGCAGAAGCGCCCGATGATCGTGCTGACCAGCCGCCCGCCGCAGCTCGAGACCCCCTTCAGCGTGTTCGGCGAAGGCGTGCTGACGCCGAACGATGCCTTCTTCGTGCGCTATCACTGGAGCGCCATTCCGACCTCGATCGACCCGCAAAGCTACCGCCTGAAGATCGGCGGCCACGTCAACATGCCGCTGGAGCTGTCGCTGGCGGAGCTCAAGCAGATCGGCGACGCCGTCGAGATCGTTGCGGTCAACCAGTGCTCGGGCAATAGCCGTGGCCATTTTGCGCCGCGCGCCAACGGCGGCCAGCTCTCCAACGGCGCCATGGGCAACGCGCGCTGGACCGGTGTGCCGCTGAAAAAAGTGCTGGAGCGCGCGGGTATCAAGGCCGGCGCCGTGCAGGTGGCATTCAACGGCCTTGATACCCCACCGGCTGGCGACGGGCCGGATTTTGTCAAGTCGCTCAATATCGACCACGCGCTTGATGGGGAAGTGATGCTGGCCTGGCAGATGAATGGCGAAGACTTGCCGATGCTGAACGGCTATCCGCTGCGCCTCGTAGTGCCGGGCTATTACGGCACCTACTGGATCAAGCACCTGTCGGACATTACGGTGCTGGACAAGCCTTTTGACGGCTTCTGGGTCGCCAGCGCCTACCGCATTGCCGACAACGCCTGCGCTTGCGTAACGCCGGGCACGACGCCGGCCAAAACGGTGCCGATCAACCGCTTCAATGTGCGGTCTTTCATTACCAGCCACCAGGACGGTGCGCGGCTCAAAGCAGGCAAGCAGGTGGTTGTGAAAGGCATCGCCTTCGACGGCGGCTACGGCATAACCGAAGTCGCCTTCTCGGCCGACGGCGGCAAGAGCTGGCAGGCCGCCACGCTCGGCAAGGACCTGGGCAAGTATTCCTTCCGCGAGTGGAGCGCTTCGTTCAAGCCGGGCAAGGGCGAGCACACGCTGATGGTGCGCGCCGTGAACCGGATCGGCCAGAGCCAGCCTTCGACCGCACTGTGGAACGCGGCCGGCTATATGCGCAACGTCGTGGAAACCACCCGCGTCATCGCGGCTTGAGGAGGAACCGATGAAGACCTTTGCCATCATGCTCCTGCTGTCCGCCGGCGCCGCCAGCGCCGCCGAGATCAAGCTGCCCGACGAGACGGCGGCCTACAAACAGAGCGCGCTGCCCGGCTACCAGCTCGTGCTGGCCAACTGCCTGCTATGCCACTCGGCGCAGTACGCGCAGATGCAGCCGCCAACGTCGCCGCGCAGCTACTGGGAGGCGACGGTGAAGAAAATGAAGAAACCGTTCGGCGCCCAGTTCTCGGACGACGACATCCCCGCCATGGTGGATTACCTCGCCAAAGTCTACGGTGCGGAGAAGCCCAAGCCGTAGACCGCAATGGCTGGCGGCGATACAATCTCGCCTTTGCCCATCGCCGACAGCCGCCATGACGATTCCTAGCCCCATCCTGCAAGCGCTCGACCGTGCCCACCCTTCGTGGCGTCCGATCCTGGAGCGCGGCCTGCAGGCGATTGCAGCGGCCAACCCGGCCTACCTGCCGGAACTGGCGGCCGACAGCTATCTGCCGACCGAACTGCGCCTGTTTGCCGCCTTCCAGCAGCCGCTGGAGCAGGTGCGCTACGTGCTGGTGGGCGAGGGGCCTTATCCGCGTGCAGAAAGCGCTACCGGCGTCTGTTTCATGGACGGCGCTGTCAAAGGCCTGTGGTCGGAAGAAGAGGGCGGCGGCTTGTCCAAGCCCGTCAATAAAGCCACTTCGCTGCGCAACTTCATGAAAATGCTGCTGGTCGCCGACGGCCAGCTTGAAGAAAACAATACCGCCGGTGAAGCGCTGGCCGCTTGTTCGACCCGCGCCAAGGCCGGCGCCGCGATCCAGACCCTGGCCGAGATGCAGGAGCGCCTGCACGGCCACGGCTTCCTGCTGCTGAACGCCTCGCTGGTGTTCCGTCCGCATGTTGCCCCGGTGAAAGATGCCAAAGCCTGGCTGCCATTCTTCGACACCGTGATGCAGGCGCTGGCCATCCAGCAGCCAAAATTGATTCTTTGGGGAAAGATCGCCGAACAGCTCAACAAGCTGCCAAGCGTGCAGGCCTTGCCGCAGATCGTGGCGGAACACCCGTACAACCTGTCGTTTATTGCCAATAAGGAAATGCAGGCGCTGTTCGGCCCGATGGGATTGCTGAAGAGGTAAGAAGGGCGCGTATTGCCCCTCGGACAGCGAAAGGCGCATCCGGCAAGGTCTGCGCAAGTCTGTTATACTTGACTAAATCGTTCAAGTAATCAGGTTTTGATTTGCGAGAACAGAACGATATTTTAACTGAGTTGAACCGAGGTTGTGATGCGTCTGACTACCAAAGGCCGTTTTGCAGTGACTGCGATGATTGACCTGGCTATGCGCCAGGGCAAGGGTCCGGTGACGCTTTCCGGAATCAGCCAGCGCCAGTCGATTTCCCTGTCTTATCTCGAACAATTGTTCGGCAAGCTGCGCCGCCACGAAATCGTGGAATCGATCCGCGGCCCTGGCGGCGGCTACAGCCTGGCCCGCAAGGCAGACAAGGTGACCGTCGCCGACATCATTATTGCTGTTGACGAACCGCTCGATGCAACCCAGTGCGGCGGCAAGGAGAATTGCCACGGCGCTGACCATGCGAACGGCGCCCGCTGCATGACCCACGAACTGTGGGCCACCCTGAACGAAAAGATGGTCGACTACCTGGATTCCGTGTCGCTGCAGGACCTGGTGGACCAGCAAAAAGCCAAAGCCGCGGCAGAGCAGCCAGTCCATGTGCACCGCAACAGCAACCAAGCAGCCCTCGGTTAACCGAATTGGAGTAATTTAGATGAACGCCCCCGAAAAGAACGTCGCCCAGGTAGCACCGGTAGAATTCAAGACCGCACCGCACTTCCCGATCTACATGGACTACTCGGCCACCACGCCGATCGATCCACGCGTTGCGGACAAGATGATCCCTTACCTGCGCGAACAATTCGGCAACCCGGCCTCCCGCAGCCACATGTACGGCTGGACCGCGGAAGCAGCGGTGGAAGAAGCGCGCGGCCACGTGGCCGCCCTGGTCAACGCCGACCCGCGCGAAATCATCTGGACCTCCGGTGCCACCGAATCGAACAACCTCGCCTTGAAAGGCGCGGCCAACTTCTACAAGTCCAAGGGCAAGCACATCATCACTGTGAAAACCGAGCACAAATCCGTGCTGGACACCGTGCGTGAACTGGAGCGCCAGGGCTTCGACGCCACCTACCTGGACACCCAGGACAACGGCCTGGTCACCATCGAGCAGCTGGAAGCGGCCGTGCGTCCGGACACCATCCTGATCTCGGTCATGCTGGTGAATAACGAAATCGGTGTGGTCCAGCCGATCAAGGAAATCGCCGCCTTCTGCCGCAAGAAGGGCATCATCTTCCACTGCGACGCAGCCCAGGCGACCGGCAAGCTGGCCATCGACGTGCAAGACCTGAAGATCGACCTGATGACCTTCACCGCGCACAAGACCTACGGCCCGAAAGGCGTGGGCGCCCTGTACGTTTGCCGCAAGCCGCGCGTGCGTATCGAAGCACAGATGCACGGCGGCGGCCATGAGCGCGGCCTGCGCTCCGGCACCCTGCCAACCCACCAGATCGTCGGCATGGGCGAAGCCTTCCGCCTGGCGAAAGTGGAGATGGACTCCGAGATCGAGCGTATCCGCGCATTGCGCGACCGCCTGGCCAAGGGCCTGCAGGAAATCGAAGAAACCTACGTCAACGGCGACATGGACCACCGCGTGCCGCACAACCTGAACGTGAGCTTCAACTTTGTGGAAGGCGAGTCCCTGATCATGGCCGTGAAAGACCTGGCCGTATCGTCCGGTTCCGCCTGCACCTCGGCTTCGCTGGAGCCATCCTACGTACTGCGCGCCCTGGGCCGCAGCGACGAACTGGCGCACAGCTCGATCCGTTTCACCATCGGCCGCTTCACCACGGAAAAAGACGTCGACTTCGCCGTCGAACTGCTGAAAGGCAAAGTGGGCAAGCTGCGCGAACTGTCGCCACTGTGGGAAATGTACAAGGACGGTATCGACCTGAGCACCATCCAGTGGGCAGCGCACTAATTCAACGATTACAGGAGCATCAAAATGGCATACTCGGAAAAAGTTCTCGACCACTACGAAAACCCGCGCAACGTCGGTTCCTTTGAAAAAGGCGACGAAACCGTCGGTACCGGCATGGTCGGCGCACCAGCTTGCGGCGACGTGATGAAGCTGCAGATCAAGGTTGGCGCGGACGGCAAGATCGAAGACGCGAAATTCAAGACCTACGGCTGCGGTTCGGCAATCGCCTCCAGCTCGCTGGTCACCGAATGGGTGAAGGGCAAGTCGCTGGATGAAGCGCTGGCCATCAAGAACACCCAGATCGCGGAAGAACTGGCACTGCCGCCAGTGAAGATCCACTGCTCCATCCTGGCGGAAGACGCCATCAAGGCAGCTGTGAACGACTACAAGGCAAAACACG
>Ga0207425_1000099_pt1 | contig 83647 bp, 67 predicted proteins | sample AraplaF_Col_mTSA_FD_184255 | JGI IMG/M metagenome (GOLD analysis project Ga0207425, IMG submission 184255) | Arabidopsis root microbial communities from the University of North Carolina, USA - plate scrape MF_Col_mTSA (SPAdes) (version 3) | ecosystem: Host-associated > Plants > Roots >...
TGAGAATGTTTCTGCGATAATGCGGTTCCTCTGAAATGCGGGAGTAGCTCAGTTGGTAGAGCGCAACCTTGCCAAGGTTGAGGTCGAGAGTTCGAGACTCTTCTCCCGCTCCAGTTCACTGGAGCAGCAGTAGTAAAATGAAATAACTCCATGCGGGAGTAGCTCAGTTGGTAGAGCGCAACCTTGCCAAGGTTGAGGTCGAGAGTTCGAGACTCTTCTCCCGCTCCAAGTTTTTCAAGCCCATGCGGGAATAGCTCAGTTGGTAGAGCGCAACCTTGCCAAGGTTGAGGTCGAGAGTTCGAGACTCTTTTCCCGCTCCAGAATTCTTAGAAAGAACCAGGCCTCGCCGGTTGTTTCTTCCAGCCTTACGGCGGGGTAGCAAAGTGGTTATGCAGCGGCCTGCAAAGCCGTGTACGCCGGTTCGATTCCGGCCCTCGCCTCCAAAAAAAATGAAAAATCCTCGCCTCGGCGGGGATTTTTCATTTGCGGCTTCGATTTTTGCGTAAATCACACAGTTGGCGAGATAGTCATGGAAAAGCCAGTCAAGACTCCCAAACAAGCATTCAAGTTAATGATTGAAACCTGGCGCAGGGCAGGGAGCTTCTTTGCCAGCATCGAAGTCTGGCTGATGGTGCTGGTTGCTGCCGCCATGGTCGGAGGCGTATTCCTCGCCGCGATGGGCGATGCCCGCAGCCTGTTGGCAGTCGGATTTTCGGTCGGCTACCTGGTGCTGCGGCCAGTGCTGCATGCCAAGGGAATCCTGAGCTGGCCATTCCTGTAAGCCCGCAAACTGCCGGGCTAGGCCTTGAGGATCAGTTCACCGTGAGTTTACCGGTGCCTGCATTGCTCAGGACCGATGCCTTCACCGCCGAAGCATCCAACGGAGTGACCGAGTATGGCAGGCTCCAGCCGACCTGGTTGCTGAAGCTGCAGCTGGTCGACAGGTTGAGTGCTGCACCGTTCAACAGCGAGCCCGCATCCGTGATCGCGCCGGTCAGGCTGGATGAGCCCGGATTGGTCACGACGTTCGGGCAACTAGTGGCGCCGGCAATATCAAAGGCGTTGTTCTGCGAAATGATCTTTGCCTTGTAAGCGACGCCGATGCTGTAGTGATGCGGATAGACCGCGTGCGAACGGGAGCCTTCGAAGTAGTTGTTATACACGTGCACTTTGCCGAAGCGCACGCGCGGCCCTCGTTCCGCCACGTTCAGGAAGTGATTGTTGTGGAAAGTCACGGTGAGGTGGCCGTCGTCGGTTGTCTTGCTGTCAGAAGAACCGATCAGGTTGTTCTTCTGGTGCAGCTCGAAGCGGTTGTTCGACACGGTGACATAGTCCGAGCCATTCTTCACGTCCAGCGCTCCATCGTGGCATTGCTTGACCCTGCCGTTTTCGATAGCGAGCTTGTCGTCGGTGACTGGCGCGTCGGTAAACACATTGTGGTCGACCCAGACATTGTGCGAGTTCGAAATGGTGATGCCGTCGTACTCCGAATTCCAGTTGCCGCTGCTGCCGTCGTTCGGGTCCCAGACAGGGTAGAGCGAACATGGGTTCTGGATAGTGAGGTTGCGCACGATGACGTTCTGCACGCCGTTCAGGACGATGTTGCCGTTCACCAGGCGGGCGTCGCTGCCAACGCCGATCAAGGTGGTGTTGCTGCCCGGCTTGATCTGCAGGCGCAGGCCTTCGTCGGTGGAACTGGTGAATGGGCCGCCGTTATCGGCTGCGGCCATGTCGATGGTGCCCTGCATCTTGATGATCTTCGGATTGTCGCCTTGCGCCTTGAGCGCGGCGACCAGCTGCGAGCCGCTGTTGACCAGATAGATGGCCGACGCCGGTGCAGCAGCGCCGCCGGTGGTGCCGCCGCCTTGTCCGGCCCAGCCGGTTGATGGCGCTGCTTCCTTGGTGGCGTCAGTGGTCGGCGTGGGAGTTGGCGTTGGGGTTGGTGTCGGCGTCGGGTCTGTGCTGGCCAGCGGGCCGATTGCGCACTTCTTGGCCAGGCCCGGGTAGGGGTCGCTGCCGAAGGTGCTGGTGCTGCACAGGATGTCGCCCGAGAAGGTCTTGATCACCCATTTGTCCTTGATCCCGTAGGACACCGAGCGGCTGCTGGTACCTACCTTGCACGTGCCGCCCTCATCAGCACATTTGGAATAACCACTCGGCCAGTCGACTGCGTACGAGCTGGCGGAATATATCAACATCAGGGCACCGCAAATGAAGCTTTTCTTCATGGTTCAGTATCTCCAGACTTTGTTATAGGAACGACATAAAGTTACAACCCCAACCACCCTATGTCGTCAGACATCCTACCACGTAAACCAGAAGTTGCAATGGTGCATTAAATTCATCCACTGAAAATCACTGCGCCCTATAGCAGAGCGTTGTATTCGATGGGTGAGTTGTATGACAACTTGTTGGCGCAAATCGCTTAGACTGTCCACCCCAGTTACTTTCGGAGCGGCCAATGGCTAAAACACTCAAAGCGGGCATCGTCGGTTATGGCTTTGCGACCAAAACTTTCCATGCGCCACTGATCTCGGCGGTGCCTGGCCTCGAGCTGGCGGCTGTCTCCTCCGGAGACGCGGCCAAGGTCGGCGCAGACTGGCCGGAGTTGCCGGTGTTCGACTCGCCCGAGGCCCTGTTTGCCTGCGAAGAGATCGAACTGGTGGTGATCCCGACGCCGAACGAAACCCACTTTCCGCTCGCTGCGCAGGCGCTTGCTGCCGGCAAGCACGTGGTGGTCGACAAGCCGTTCACCCTGAGCACGGGCGAGGCGCGTGAGCTGATTGCGCTGGCGCGCCGCCACGATCGCCTGCTGTCGGTGTTTCACAACCGCCGCTGGGATTCCGGCTTCCTCACCTTGCAAGCCGTACTGCGCGAGGGTTCGCTGGGCCGCGTGACGCATTTCGAATCGCATTTCGATCGTTATCGGCCAAAGGTCCAGCAGCGCTGGCGTGAGTCGGCGGGCCTGGGCGGCGGCTTGTGGTACGACCTCGGCTCGCACTTGCTGGATCAGGCGCTGCAACTGTTCGGCACACCGGAAGCGATCTGGCTAGACACGGCCAGGCAGCGTGATGGCGCGGTTGCGGACGACTGGTTCCACGCGCTACTGCGCTATGGCGAGATGCGCGTGATCCTGCATGGCAGCGCACTGGTGGCCGCTACAGGTCCGCATTTCGCGGTACACGGCACCAGCGGCAGCTTCGTCAAGTTTGGCCTCGATCCGCAGGAGGACGCGCTCAAAGCCGGCTTGCGGCCTGGCGCGCCAGACTGGGGCGCCGATATGAATGTTGGCCGGCTCACGTTCCAAAGCGGCGACGCGGTCGCCGGGCAGGCGGTGCAATGCGTGCCGGGGGACTACCTCGCTTATTACGCAGCGATCCGGGATGCAATCCGGCTTGGCACCGCCAACCCCGTCCCGGCGGAGCAAGCCTTGCAGGTCATGCAGCTCATTGAACTCGGCATGGAGAGCGCGAGGGAGGGGCGCCTGCTGCCTGTTAGCGGAACAGCCGAAACTTCAGTTTGATATCATGAACCAGTTGCGCCTGCCGCATTGACCACCAATTTGCCGAATCACCCGATGCTTGAGAATACCGAACCAACTGCCCCATCGTTTATCAGCCAAATAGGAAAGCCGTTTCTTCGCGACCGCATGCTGCACGTCCTGCTGGCCGTGGCTATCGCACTCTCCATCCTGTCGCCACATCCGTTTGCGGATTACGTCACCTGGGTTGACTGGCACACGATCGCGACGCTTGCCGGGATGCTGCTGCTGACCATGGGCATCGAGGTCAGCGGCTACCTGGAGCACTTGGGACGTCTCATCATCAATCGGTTGCAGCAAGAGCGAGTATTGGCCATTTTCCTGGTGACAGCATCGACGGTGCTGTCGACCGTCCTCACCAACGACATCGCGCTCTTTATCGTGGTTCCGCTGACAGTTGGGCTCAGGGGTATTAAAAACCTGCCGGTTGGCCGCCTGGTCATCTTTGAAGCGCTGGCAGTGAATGCCGGTTCTTTGCTGACTCCCATTGGCAACCCGCAGAACATCCTGTTGTGGCAGCGCTCGCATTTGTCCTTTGCCGACTTCACCTGGCAAATGGCGCCGCTGGCGCTGGCGATCTTTTCGATTTTGCTGGTGGCGACTTGGTTCTGCTTCCCCAAGCAGACCATCCACGCCGAGTTGAAGGACGATGCCGCGTCCTACAGGGCGGGGCTGCTCAGGACGTGCGCGCTGCTCTACCTCGCGTTCCTGGTAGCGGTGGAAATGGGGTATCCAGGCTGGGGGCTGGTTGGCGTGGCGATCGCCTTCCTGCTGTTCTGCCGTGAGATCATTGCAAAAGTCGACTGGTCCCTGATCATGGTGTTCATCCTGATGTTCATCGACATCCGCCTGCTGTCGCAATTGCCGTTCATTCAGGGCTGGGCCTCGGGAATTCCCCAGTATTCAAAGCTTGAACTGTATTTATCGGCCTTGCTTGGCTCGCAGGTGATCAGCAATGTTCCAGCGACGATCATGCTGGTCCAGTACTCGACGGCTTACAAGGTCATTGCCTATGGGGTGAACGCGGGCGGTTTCGGGCTGGCGATCGGCTCACTGGCCAACATCATTGCCTTGCGCATGGCTCCCGAGCGCCGTTTGTGGCTGCGCTTTCACCTGTACTCCTTCCCATTCCTTGTTATCTCGGCGCTGATAGGCTGGCTGCTGCTGGCCTAGGGCCGCGGCTCATTTGGGGGCAAACAGCGCCGCGTGGACTGCCGTGCGTTCGGCCGACTTGTGCTGGAAGGCTTCGCGCGCCGCGACCACTTCCTCCTTATGCGCCATGGCCCACTCGTACAGAACCTGCAGCGGTTCGAGCAGGCTGCGGCCGAGGGGCGTCAGTTCATATTCCACCCGGGGCGGGATGGTCGGGTACATGGTGCGCTCAACCATGCCGTCCTGCTCCAGTCCTTTCAAGGTCAGTGTCAGCATGCGCTGGGAGATGCCCTCCACGCGGCGCTGGATTTCGTTGTAGCGCAGCGGCTCACCACGCAGCGTTCCGACCACCATGACCGTCCATTTATCGCCGATCCGGGCCAGGACGTCGGCCACGGACGTGCATGCCGAGTGGTCAACTCCACGCACATCTGTGTTCGTATCGCTCATTTCGGTGCCTCCTTGTATGAAACCTCCATGAGTCTAACATGGCGTCACGAACAATTTGTTCGTTTCACACAGGAGTAGCCCATGAAGATTTTGCACATCGATTCCAGCGTCAACGGCCAGCAATCGGCCAGTCGCCAGGTCACCGCCGCCATCGTGCGGCGCCTGACGCAAGCCGATCCTTCCGCGTCCATCACTTACCGCGACCTGGTTGCCTCGCCGGTGCCGCACCATTCCGAAGGCCGCGCGGGCGACAGCGTGCCGCTGCAGGAATTCCTGGCGGCGGATGTGGTGGTGATCGGGGCGCCGATGTACAACTTTTCCGTCCCGAGCCAGCTGAAGGCGTGGATCGACACCCTGGCGGTGGCTGGCATGACGTTCAGCTACGGCGCCGGCGGTCCGCAAGGCCTATGCGGCGGCAAGCGCATCATCGTTGCTTCGACACGCGGAGGCATTTACAGCGCACCATCTCCGGCGGCAGCAATGGATCACCAGGAAAGCTTCCTGCGCAGCTTCTTTGCAGGATTCCTTGGCGCTGCCGTCGAATTCGTGCGTGCTGAAGGCATCGGCCTTGGAGAAGAACATCGCCAGCGCGCCATGCAGCAGGCGTTGAACGACGCTGCGGCGCTGCAAGCGGCATAAAGGCAAGCAAGGAAATGCAATGAAACCATCGCGCCGTATCCTGACCCGAACCCGTGGCATGGGACATGGACCCATTACACGGCTGATGAGCCCCTCCGACCTTGGTCACTACGTCAAGCCCTTCGTGTTCCTCGACATCTTCGATGCCGGCGGCGCGATGCTGCATGCCATGGGCTCCATGCCGCTCCATCCGCACTCCGGCATAGCAACTGTGACGGTGTTCACCGAAGGCCGCATGCGTTTCAACGATCCGCAAGCAGGGAGCGGAACGATCGCCTATGGTGGCGTGGAATGGATGCGCGCGAGTTCCGGCGTCTGGCACGGCAAGGAAATGACCGTCGATGATGTGCCACGCATCCAGGGCTTCCAGCTTTGGCTGGCATTGCCGCCCGAACTGGAGAACGCTGAGCCGGTCAGCCGCTACATCGAGGCGCAGGATATGGTGACCGCCGGCCCTGCGCACGTCATTGTCGGCACCTACGGCGGCGCGCAAAGCCCGGTGCCGGCACCCGCAGGCGTCAACTACCTGCTGGTCACGCTACTTCCGGGCGAGCGCTGGACCTATCATCCGCCTGCCGGACACAAAGTCGGCTGGCTGGCCATAGCAAAAGGCCAGCTCGATGCCGGCGGTGCGATCGGCAACGGTGAAATGGTGGTGTTCGAAGAAAGCGAAGACGCCATCGGCCTGGCCGCAGGCGCGGAGGGCGCTGTCTTCGTACTGGGTTCTGCCGTGCCGCACCCGCACCTGCTGCACTTGGGTTCGTACTCGGTCCATACTTCCGAAGAGGCGCTGGAGAAGGGCGAACGGCGGATCGCGGAACTGGCCCGCAAGATGCGGGAAGACGGCGCCCGGCGCACGGCGGCGGGGACGATCCCCGTCTACCGATGAGGAAATTCACCGCCCCCTCCGTGGGGCTATGTCGCCTCGCGAGCGGGCGTTGCGGTCGTGGCCGGATACAGCCAGCAGAACAGGGCCGTTGCCGCCGCCATGCCGGCCAATTGCGCCAGGATGAAGCCCGGCGCGTCGGCCGGCCGGATGCCGGCAAAGGTGTTGCTGGCAGCGCGCGCCAGCGTCACCGCAGGGTTGGCGAAGGAGGTTGATGCGGTGAACCAGTAGGCAGCCGTGATATAAGTGGCGACCGCAAATGGCGTGATGGCGGGGCGGCTTCGCGAACAGCCGATGATTACGCCGACCAAGCCGAAGGTGGCAATAAACTCGCTCCACCATTGCGCGGGACCGGAGCGCACATGTTCGGATGCAAAAAACAGCGCTTCGCCGAACATGCCGTGCGCGGCGGCGACACCGGCAAAGGCCCCGGCTACCTGCACCGCGATATACGGCAGGACTTCGGCGGCTGGCATATTGCGCTGCCAGGCTTGCGACAGCGTTACGGCAGGATTGAAGTGCGCGCCGGAGATGGCGCCGAACATCAGGATCAATGCCACCAGGCCCGCGCCGGTGGCGATGGTATTGGCCAGCAGGGCGATGGCCACGTTGCCCCCCGCGAGGCGTTCGGCCATGATGCCGGAGCCGATTACTACTGCCAGCAGCAGGGCCGTGCCGAGTGCTTCCGCCACCAGGCGTCGCGACAGCGTCATGGCTGCACCTCGCCGATGCGGTCCAGTTCCGCCTTCATGCGTGCCGGGTCTTGCTTCAATTCTTCCAGCGGCAAAGCGAAGAAGGTCTCGATGCGATGGCGCAGGATGCGGTAGGCCTTCATGAACGCGGCGTCGATTTGTTCGTCGGTGCCGGTGGCATGGGCTGGGTCTTCAACGCCCCAATGGGCGCGCGTAACCGGACCGAGGTAGGCTGGGCAGGTTTCGCCGGCGGCGCTGCCGCAGACGGTGATGACGATGTCCGGAATGACCGGCAGGTCGTCCCAAGACTTGCTGTGATAGCCCGCGGTCGAAATGCCTTCCTTTTCCAGCAACGCCAGCGAACGAGGGTGGACATAGCCGGCGGGCTTGCTGCCTGCGCTGATGGCATGCCAGCCGGCAGGGGCCAGGTGGTTGAAGGTTGCTTCGCCAAGTATGGAGCGGCAGGAATTTCCGGTGCAGAGAATCAGGACGTTCATGGGTTGCAGCATTTGATGTTGGTGGATGGAGCGCAGCTCTGGCCGCCGCAGCAGTTATCGGTCAGGAAGGAAAGCACGCCGTTCATGGTGTCGAAGTTGGCGCTGTAGATGATGAAGCGGCCTTCCTGCTTCGGCTCGATCAAGCCGGCATTGGTCAGCTCTTTCAGGTGGAACGACAGCGAGGAGGGCGCAATGTCCAGCTGTTCGGCGATCTTGCTTGCTGCCAGGCCTTGCGGGCCAACCTGGACCAGCAGGCGGAAAGTATTGAGCCTGGATTCCTGGGCCAGTGCGGCCAGCGCGGCTATGACCGATTTCGTTTCCATTGATTGGGTTCCCGAGGTGGAATGGCCGGATTATCGCACAATGCTACGACAATTCAAAGATTATCGAAATATGTTGACAGGATGGGCCGGCGAGCGCTAATCTTCGTTCGTCGATTGACGAATGACTTGATGAAGATGACTGGCTGCTGTACCCCCAACCCGAAGATTGACCTTCCGGCACTGGATGCCGACGAGGTGGCAATGCTCTGCAAGGCACTGGCGCACCCTGCGCGGGTGCAGTTGCTGCGCTACCTGGCCGCATATGGAGCTTGTTATTTCGGCAGCCTGGCCGATGTGCTGCCGCTGGCGCCATCGACGATCTCGCAGCACGTCACCATCCTCAAGCAGGCAGGGTTGATCCTCGGTTCTTCCGATGAGCAGCGCGTTTGCTATTGCGTCAATCCCGAGCGGCTGGAGCAGTTCAAGCAGCTGATCGGCAGTTTGTAAAAAATTTTTCCCCTTTTATTCGTAATTCGACGAATAAGGAATAAAGTGTAACCCGTCTTCGAAAGGACCGCATCATGACGAAACTGAATGAGCTCCCTGTCGCTGTACTTGGCGCCGGCCCCGTGGGGCTGGCCGCTGCCGCGCACCTCCTGCAGCGCGGCCTGCGTCCCATCATCTTCGAGCGTGGCGACGACGTGGGTGCGAACCTGGACACCTACCGGCACGTGCGCCTGTTTTCGCCGTGGCAGTACAACGTCGACAAGGCGGCACGCGAACTGCTGGAGCGCACTGGCTGGCAGGCGCCGGCAGGCGACGGACTGCCCACCGCTGGCGAACTGCTGGATTCCTACCTTGTGCCGCTATCAAGGCTGCCGCAGCTTGCCGGCGCGTTGAAGCTTGGGAACCGCGTCGTGCAGGTCACGCGGCAGGGCTTCGACAAGGTGAAGAGCCGTGGGCGGGAACTGGCGCCATTCCTGATCCGCGTAGCGGGGCCGAATGGCGAGCAGGATTACCTTGCGCGTGCAGTAATCGATGCGAGCGGAACCTGGTCGAATCCGAATCCGCTCGGAGCCAACGGTGTTCCGGCACTCGGTGAAGAGGACCTGCGGCAGCGCATCGCCTATGGCATGCCGGATGTCGCGGGGCTGCAACGCTTGGACTATGCAGGCAAGCGCACCCTGGTGGTCGGTGCAGGCCACTCTGCAGCCGGAACCTTGCTGGCGCTGGCGGAACTGGCGGAAGCCGTACCGGGAACCTCCATCGTATGGGCGACACGCGGCGAGCAACTGGCCCGTGTATTTGGTGGAGGCGAAGCCGATGGCCTTCCAGCCCGCGGCCAGCTTGGCCTGCGGCTCAAGGCTTTGCGGGATTCGGGCAAGTTGGAGCTGCACACCAGCTTCCACTTGAACGCGCTGCAAGAGGAGGCCGGCGCCATCACTGTTGTCGGACAAAAGCCTGGCGGCCAGCAAGAGGTGATCGAAAGGATTGACCGCATCGTCGCTGCGACAGGTGTACGCCCCGACCTGGGCATGACGCGAGAGATGCGCGTTCGCCATGACCCATGGCTGGAAAGCACAGATGCGCTGGCGCCCTTGATCGATCCGAACGAGCATAGCTGCGGTACCGTGCGGCCACACGGCCACCGCGAACTTGCCCACCCCGAGCCAGGATATTATGCCGTTGGCGCCAAGAGCTACGGCCGCGCCCCGAACTTCCTGATGGCGACCGGATACGAGCAAGTACGTTCGGTGGTTGCGAGCCTGGCTGGCGACATGGCGGCCGCTGACGATGTTCAACTGGACCTGCCGGAAACCGGGGTATGCAATACAAGCTTTGCTTATGATGGCGAGGCAGAGGCGGACAAAGGCTGCTGTGGCGGCCCAGCCCTGGATGCCGGTGCCGCGTGCTGTGCATTGGACGAAGCTGAAAAGGCCAAGGGACAGGCCGGTTGTTCTACGTTGGCGGCTTGCAGCCCGCGCCCGAAAAAGAGTGCATGCTGCGCATGATTTTAGGGAGAGCTTGTTGAAGACTATCCTCGCTCGCTGTTTCCTGCCCCTTGCGCTGATGCTGAGCCTCGGCGTGTTCCTGGCTGCCAGGCGGTCTGGCGGCAACCTTGAACTGGCGGTCCTCATTCCGAGTGTGTTGATCCTGGTGTCCGCAAGCCTGGCGGAACGCCAGATGGCTTACCGGCATGACTGGAAGACAGGGCAGGGCGACCTGCGCACCGACATCACCAGCGCAGCGCTGCTCTTCGCCGTGGTCGATCCGATGTTGAAGTGGCTTTTGCCGCTGCTGGTGCTGGCGCTGGCAGGCAAGGAATGGATGGAGGCTGGAGTTGCCATCTTCCCGGCGCACTTGCCCTTTGCCGCCCAGGTCGTGGTTGCCACGTTGCTGGCTGAATTCACTGCTTATTGGTCTCATCGCTTGCATCACCGGCTGCCTTCCCTGTGGTGGCTGCACGCTTTGCACCATGGCAGTGAACGGCTGTACTGGCTGAATAATTTCCGCATTCACCCTTTGAACTACGCCATCAATTACGTGCTTGGCTTTGCGCCGCTACTGTTGATTGGCACGCCGCCGGACGTGGTGCTTGGCTATCTCGCTCTGACCTACCCGGTCCTGATGCTGCAGCATGCCAACCTTCCGTTACGTAGTGGCTGGCTGAATTATGTGTTCAGTACCAATGAAGTTCATCGCTGGCACCATGCCGACAATGCGCTGGAAGGCGATCGGAACTTTGGGCGCGCCCTGGTCCTTTGGGACATGGTATTCGGCACCTTCCGCTATCGGCCGCAGGGCAACGATCCGGCAGCCGTGGGCCTGTACCGGCCAAGCAGCTACCCGGCCAGGTCGTCGTTTGCGAAGCAGGTGTGGTCCATGTTCATGCCGGGCTGCTGCCGGGCCGCAATCTAAGGGAGGGCTTGTGCAGCTTCGAAAACCGGTTGTCATCCTGGCGTTCACGCAAGTGCTTTCGTGGGGCATGCTGTACTACGCCTTTGGCGTGCTGGCGAGCCGCCTCCAGGCGGATCTCGGGCTGAGCGCCAGCCAGGTATTTGGCGCGTTCTCCTGGAGCGTATTGGTGGCGGGGGTGGCGGCGCCGTTGGTCGGGACCTGCATCGACCGTCATGGGGGCCGCTGGATCATGGTGGCGGGTTCTGTTGTCGCCGCGATGGGGCTTTGGCGGCTGGCCGTCGCCAGCTCGTTCCAGGGCTACATATTGGGCTGGAGCCTGGCCGGCATCGCCATGTCAATGACCTTGTATGAAGCGGCGTTTGCCACTTTGAACCGGTCGCTTGCGAGCGACGCCGGCAAGGCCATTTCGACGGTGACGCTGCTTGGAGGCCTCGCAAGTACGGCCTTCTGGCCGCTGACCGAAGCGCTCGCGGTGCACGTGGGTTGGCGGGAAACGCTCAAGCTTTATGCGTGCGTTCAGTTGCTTGTCTGTGCGCCAGCACATTTCCTGCTTGACGGAGCTCGGGTGCATGAAGCGTCCCTGTCGCATCACCGCGGCGTCACGCTGCCGCAGGCGGTACGGCACTCAAAGTTCTGGCTACTGGCAGCGGCATTCGCGATCAATGCCTTTATATTCGCGGCGCTGTCCGTGCACTTGATCCGCGTCGTGCGAGCCCTGGGGCATTCGATGGAAATGGCGCTGATGCTTGCCGCGCTGGTTGGTCCAATGCAGGTTGCAGGACGCCTCATCGAGCGAACCTGGGCCAGCCGAACGCCGCCAGCCCTCGTCGGCATTTATACGTTTGCTGCGTTGCCCGTCGCCCTGTTTTCCCTTGCCGCATACGGCAACGAGGCATGTGGCGTTGCCGCGTTCTGCCTTCTGTACGGGCTGAGTAACGGCGTGCTGACTATTCTTCGCGGCACCTTGCCGGCTGCGATGTTCGGGCGGCGGCATTACGGGGCGATATCGGGCGCCTTGGCCGCACCGGCTTTGCTGGCCAAAGCCAGTGGACCATTGCTGTTTGCCGTGGTGCTGGACCAGGGCGGGGCGCAACAGGCGCTGGTGCCGCTGGTGCTGGTGTCGCTGGCCTCATTTGCCGTATTCACGCGGGCCATCGGCAAGCGCGCAAGCTGGACTGCCGACGCGGCGCTCCATTAGCACGACGTCTCGCCACACTCCATGCAATTGGGCCATCCTTTCGCGCTGCCCGACCTGGCGGAATCCGGCGCGGGCATGCAATGCCAGGCTCGCGGTGTTTTCCGGGAATATGCCCGCCTGCAAAGTCCAGAATCCGTGGCGCTCCGAAGCAGCAACCAGCTCGCGCATCAGGGCGCTGCCTACGCCCTGGCCATGGGCGGTTGGCGCGACGTAGACGCTGACTTCCGCCACCCCGCAGTAGACCGGGCGCGCCGAAATCGCAGCCAGGACCGCCCACCCGACAAGGGCATCGTCCTGTACGGCCACCAGGCGGCATGCCTGCAAATGGTTGGCATCCCATTGCTCCCAAGTGGGCGCTTCGGTCTGGAATGTGGAGTTGCCGCTGGCGATGCCTTCTTGATAGATGCGGCGAACGTCGGCCCAATCCTGCGGGAGCATGGCGCGTAGCGTTAGTTGTGGCATGTGCTTTCCTGTTTTTCTCGGGGATTGTCCAAGGCGGACTTCAACGCCTGCAAGGCATGGTGCAATGCAGCCCGCTGCTCAGGCGGAACGTTGGCCAACACCGTCTCCGAGTGACGGTTCAACTGGCGATTCAGTAAGGTTGCGCGGGACTTGCCTTGTGCTGTGAGCGTCAACATTACGCTGCGCTTGTCCTGCTCATTGGCCTGCCTGGATAAGCTGCCTTCCGATTGCAGTGCCTCGACCGCCCGGCTGATCCAGCCTTTGTCGAGCCCAAGGCGAGCGACGAGGGCTTGTTGCGGAAGGGGACCATCGCGCAGCAGTTCATTGAGAATGTGGCAGCGAACCGTCTGGCCGCCATCCATGCATGCTGCGCGCTCGCGCTGGTCGCGCACAAACAAGCGCACGACCTCGCGGAAAAGCTGTGCAGTGTTCTCTTCGCGGCTCATATCCGGGAATGTTGTTGGTGACAACCAAATTCTAGGGTTTGGCGGTTTGGTTGTCAAACGCAACTATGTGCGCCTTGTTGCGTGAGAGGAAGATTGATAATAGTATATTGTTGTTGAAATAATTCGAGCGCAGGATGAAGGATCCCTATATCTCGCAAGACGCAAAGGAAAACTGGGGCAATAGGGTGCTCAACCTAGCGTCCATTTTCCTGCCCTGGATCTTGATGGCCGCGATTGCGCTGGGCACCCGGCAGCCGCTTGCGCCAACAGTCGCGACTTCGCTGGTCTTTGCTGTCTTCTTTGGTTTAACGGTGGCCGGTGTCGCAATCGGCCTGCACCGCTATTTCACGCACCATGCCTTCAAGACCAGCAGGGTGGTCAAGGTGTGCCTGGGTGTTCTCGGGACCTGGGCGATGCAAGGCGACATTACGCGCTGGGTGTCCGATCACCGGCGGCACCATCGTTTTGCAGACAAACAGTTCGACCCGCATTCACCCTGGTATTCCGACCGAGGGCCGATTTCGAACCGCTTCCTGGGCTGGCTCCACTCGCACACTGGCTGGATGATTTATGGAAGGGTGTCGCAGCCAGCGCGATATGCGCCGGACTGCCTGGCCGATCGCAGCATCGTCATCCTCTCAAAATACTACTGGCTGATCGTCGGCACTGGGCTGGTTTTGCCAGGCCTGGTTGGCTATTGGGCTGGTGGGGAAGACGAGTTTTACCGCTGCCTGTTCTGGGCCGGCGCCGCGCGGGTCGCACTGCTGCACCAATTGACCTGGTCCGTTAATTCGTTTGGCCACCTGTTCGGGCAGAAAGTCCCTGGCAGCGATAACGAGGCACGGGACAATATTTTCTTTGCGCTGCTACTGCTCGGCGAGGGCTTGCACAGCCACCACCACTGGCGTCCCACCTCCGCAATGAATGAACCGAAGCACCTTGATCTTGGCGGATGGATCATTCGCGGGTGGGAAAAGCTCGGCCTGGTCTGGCACCTGCGATAAAGCCGTGCAAGCGTATCTGCTGGATGGAAGCCCGCTTCATGCGGGCTTTTTTTTCGACGTGGATTTGTCGTGTTGACAAGTTTAGGATGATTGTCCTAATATCGCTTCCATGACAGATAAAACGACACGCGAACGAATTGTTGAAGCGGCCGACTTGCTGTTCTACCAGCAGGGTTATGAGCAGACTTCCTTCAGCAACGTTGCCGAAGCAGTGGGCATCACACGGGGCAACTTCTACTATCACTTCAAGACGAAGGACGAGATTCTCGATGCGGTCATCGGGCGCCGCCTGGCATCGACCAGCGAAATGCTTGCGGGCTGGGAGCGCAAGGGCGATGGTCCTGAAGACCGGCTGCTTTGCTTCGTCGATATGCTCACAGCGAACCGGGCAAAGATCATGAAATATGGTTGCCCGGTCGGTACGCTTTGTACCGAATTGGCAAAGCTGGATCATCGCTCACGCGACGACGCCAACAAGGTATTCCTGCTATTCCGTTCCTGGTTGCGCAAGCAGTTCGAACTTCTTGGCAAGGCAGGACAGGCCGACGACCTGGCGATGCACTTGCTCGTGCGCAGCCAGGGTGTGGCTACGCTTGCCAATGCATTCCACGATGAAGGGTTTATTCAAAACGAAGTCGCGGCTATGCGCGACTGGATAAAGGGAGCGAGACCATGTTTGTCGTAACACTGCGTTTTTCAAAGAACAAAAGCCAGGCTGCCCAGCATATGGATGCGCATAAGGCGTGGATACGCAAGGGTGTGGAGGACGGCGTTTTCCTGCTGGCGGGAAGCCTGCAGCCGAGTGCGGGCGGCGCCATCATTGCGCACGATATTTCCCTGGCGGAATTACAGGAACGCGTAGCTTTGGACCCGTTTGTTGCTGAAGGCATCGTCGATGCGGACATTCTTGAAATCACGCCTTCCCTGACCGATGAACGGCTGGCGTTCCTGAGGGCGGAGGTTGCGGCGTGAGCGAGCTGTTTGCCGGTCCGGATGGCGCAGCGCGGTGCCGGTGGTGCGGCGCGGCGCCGGAATTCCTGCACTACCATGATTCGGAATGGGGTTTCCCGGTGGCGGATGACGCGCGCTTGTTTGAGAAGCTATGCCTTGAGGGCTTTCAGTCCGGGCTAAGCTGGCGAACAATTCTGGCCAAGCGCGAGAACTTCCGGCGCGCCTTCCACAATTTCGATATCGGCCGCATCGCCCGCTATACCGAGCGGGACGTGGATCGCCTGTTGTCGGATGAAGGGATTGTGCGGCATCGCGGCAAGATCGAGGCGGTCATCAACAATGCCCAGCGCGCCGGGGAGCTGATCGCAAGCGAAGGATCGCTGGCGCGGTTCGTCTGGAAATTCGAGCCTGCCGCCGATGCGACTGCAGCTCCGCAAACCGCCGCGAGTTCAGCGGAATCGGCCGCCTTGTCCAGGGCACTGAAAAAGCTTGGCTGGAAGTTTGTCGGTCCGACGACTGTCTATGCGTTCATGCAGGCCATGGGATTGATCAACGATCATGCGCAAGGCTGTGTTATCCGCGAGCGGGCAGAGCGCGCCCGCTCGAAGTTCAAACGGCCTTGATTGCGGGGCTGCGCGCGGCAATCGGTGCGCCATGGCGGACTGCGGTTATCTCCGCCACGATGGCGACCGCGATTTCCGGCGGCGTATGGCTGCCGATGGGCAGGCCGATTGGACCGTGCAGCCGCGCCAGTTCTTCCGGCGAAAAATCGAAGTGGCGTGACAGGCGTTCGCGGCGCTTGCTGTCATTCAGGCGCGAACCGACCGCGCCGACATAGAAGGCCGGCGAACGCAGAGCTTCCAACAGCAGCATATCGTCCAGCTTTGGATCGTGCGTCAACGCCACAACGGCGCAGCGCGAATCCGCGTGCATGGACAGGAAGGCATCGTCCGGCATGGTGGTGACCAGCTTGGTGCCCGGCACGCGCCACTCGGCGCCGTATTCGTCGCGCGGTTCGCAGATGGTGATGTCGTAGTCCAGTGCTTGCGCCATCTGGGCAAGGTAATAGGAAATCTGGCCGGCGCCGACGATGAACAGGCGCCATTGCGGGCCGTGGACCGTGCGCAGCCGCTGGCCGTCCCAGCCCAGCGTGTCGCCGCGCTGGGCGGTGCGCAAAGTCGTTGTACCGCGCTCCAGGTCCACCTCACGCAATGCCAGTTCGCCGCGCTCCAGGCGGCTGGCCAGTTCGTCCAGCTGCGCGGCATCCGGACGCGGTTCGACCACCAGTTGCAGCGCGCCGCCGCAGGGCAGGCCGAAGCGCGCGGCTTCGTCCTGGGTGACGCCATAATCCAGGCTGAACGGAAAGCGTTCGCCGAGGCGTCCACCGCGCATGCGGTCGATGATGTCGTCCTCGACGCAGCCGCCCGATACCGAGCCGACGGCCATGCCGTCGTCGCGGATCACCAGCCATGAACCGGCCGGGCGGGGCGCGGAACCCCAGGTATGCGCCACTGTCACCAGCGCATAGCGGCGCCCTTCGGCCGCCCAGCGGCGGGCGGCCTCCAGGACCTGCAGGTCGACACTTTCCATCAGGCCTTCAGCTCCTCGGTGCGGATCGGCAGGCTGCGCACCCGTTTGCCTGTGGCGGCAGCCAGCGCGTTCGCCAGCGCCGGCGCCAGTGGCGGCACGCCCGGCTCGCCGATGCCGGTTGGCTTCTCGGCTGATGGGACGATGTGCACTTCCACCTTCGGCATCTCGGTGATGCGGATAGGTGCGTAATCGTGGAAGTTGGATTGTTCCACCGCGCCGTCCTTCAACGTGATGGCGCCATGGAGCACTGCCGACAGCGCAAAGCCAACGCCGCCTTCCGCCTGCGCACGCACGATGTCGGGATTGACGACAATGCCGCAGTCCACGGCGCACACCACCCGGTCGACGCTGAAGCTGCCGTCGGCGTTCACGGTCACCTCGGCCACTTCGGCGACGTAGCTGCCGAACGATTCATGCACCGCGATGCCGCGGCCGCGGCGCGTGCCTGCCGCGCCTGCCGGCAGCGGCTGGCCCCAACCGGCTTTTTCAGCGGCGAGTTTCAGCACACCCGCATGGCGGGGGTGTTTTTCAAGCAGCGCCAGGCGGTAGGCGACAGGATCTTGCCCTGCGATGCCTGCCAGTTCGTCGATGAAGGTTTCGGTGGAGTAGGCGGTGTGGGTCGAGCCGACCGAACGCCACCAGAGCACCGGCACCGAAATGTCTGTCGGCGTATGCAGCTCGACGCGCTTGGAGGGAATGCCATACGGAAGATTGGCTGCCCCCTCGACGGACACGGCGTCGACGCCGTCCTTGATCATCATGCCGGCAAATGCAGTGCCGGCGATAATCGATTGGCCGACCAGGCGGTGGCGCCAGGCTGTTGGGCGGCCATCTTCTCCCAGCGTCGCCTCCAGCGTGTGGTGGAAGGCAGGGCGGTAGTAGCCGGCTTTCATATCATCCTCGCGCAGCCAGACCATCTTGATTGGCGCGCGTGACTTGGCGGCTTTGGCGATCTGCACGCCTTCCAGCACGTAGTCCGCGTCCTTGCTGGCGCGGCGGCCGAAGCTGCCGCCGGCGTAGAGCATGTTGAGCTTCACTTTCTCGGGCGGCAAGCCAAGCAGGGCGGCGACCGACGGCTGGTCGATGGACTGGAACTGGGCGCCGTACCACAGTTCGCATTCGCCTTCGCCGATGCGCACTACGCAGTTCAACGGCTCCATCGGCGCGTGCGCGAGATAAGGGAAGTCGTAGGCGGCGCGCAGCACGCGGCCCTGTCGCGCAAAGGCGGCCTCGGTATCACCCGAATTATGGGCGACCAGGCCGGGCTGCTGTGCCAGCGCCCGAAATTGCTTGAAGACTTCCTCGCTGCCCAGCTTGAAGGCGTTCGATTCGTCCCAGACGATCTTGAGCGCGTCGCGGCCTTTCTTTGCGCTCCAGGTGTCGTGCGCCAGGACTGCCACGCCGGTTGGAATCTGCACCACGTTCACGACGCCTTTGACAGCCTTGGCCTTACTGGCGTCAAACGACTTGACCGTGGCGCCAAAGCGCGGCGCGTGGGCTACCACGGCCGTCAGCATGCCCGGCAGGTGGATGTCCTGGGTGAACTGCGCGCGGCCGTTGACTTTGTCCGCGCTGTCCTTGCGCGGTGCGTGCTTGCCGATCAGCTTGAAGTCCTGGGGGGATTTCAGCGCGACGTCAGCCGGCACCGGCAACAGCGCGGCAGCCGGCGCCAGTTCGCCGAAAGTGGCCTTGTGCGTGCCATGCGAAACGATGCCGTCGCTGACGCGGATCTCGCCGGCCGGGACTTTCCATTGCGCGGCAGCAGCCGATACCAGCATGGCGCGTGCGCTGGCGCCGGCCTTGCGCATCTGCTCCCAGGAGTTGGCCATGGCGGTACTTCCGCCGGTGCCCTGGATCGGGCCAAATGCCAGGTTGTTGTAGCGGCTGGCGTCTGCCGGCGCGCCTTCGACGCGAACCTGGGACCAGGCCGCGTCAAGTTCTTCGGCCACCAGGGTGGCAAGGCCGGTGTATGCCCCCTGGCCCATTTCCACGTGCTTGGCGATGACGGTCACCGTGCCGTCGGTACCGATGCGGATGAAAGCGTTGGGTTCGAACTCCGGCGCGGCTACCGGCGCCGGGGCGGCGTGCGTGCCGGGCAGGTAAATGGCCAGGGTCAGGCCGGCGGCGGCTTGCACAGCGCTGCGCAGGAAGTCGCGGCGGCTGCCGTTTTCAATGCGGGGATTCATGTTCATGCCAGCTCCTGTGCGGCTTCGTGGATGGCGGCGCGGATGCGCACGTAGGTGGCGCAGCGGCAGATATTGCCGGCCATGGCGGCGTCAATGTCGGCATCCGTTGGCTTGCGGTTGCCCTCCAGCAGGGCGACGGCGCTCATGATCTGGCCGGACTGGCAGTAGCCGCACTGCACCACGTCCAGCTTCTTCCATGCCTCCTGGACCACCTTGCCGATGCGCGCGCGGTCGACGCCTTCGATGGTCACGATCTTCTTTCCGACCGCAGCCGACACCGGCGTGCTGCAGGAACGGATCGGCGTGCCGTCAAGGTGCGCGGTGCAGGCGCCGCACAAGCCCATGCCGCAGCCATATTTGGTGCCGGTCATTTGCAGCTTGTCGCGCAGGACCCACAGCAATGGGGTGTCGGCTGAGACGTCGACGCGCGTCGCCTTGCCGTTGATATTCAGTGTGATCATTCCGTACTCTCCGCTCATGTGGAAATGCAAGCTTGCATTCTATTGAGCGGGTTTTCGCAGCTGATAGCACGATCCCACCGATTTCTTGCCTGATCCTCTTTGGCGTTTCAGGCGGCTGCGACTTCGCGCCGCATGGTGTCGATGTCGCGCTTGGGCGGTGCGCCGAACAGGCGGCTGTATTCACGGCTGAACTGCGAAGGGCTCTCATAGCCGACCTTGAACGCCGCGCTGGCTGCATCGAACTGCTCGTTCAGCATCAGGCGCCGCGCCTCGTTCAGGCGTAGCCATTTCTGGTATTGCAACGGGCTCATTGCAGTCAGTTGGCGGAAATGCAGGTGCAGGTTGGATGCGCTCATTTTGACGTGCGCCGCCAATTCGTCGACGCGCAGCGGCTGGGCGTAATGCACGCGCAGCCATTCTAGCGCGCGCGCAATGCGAAAACTCTGGCTGCCGACGGCGGCGATCTGGCGCAGGCGTGCGGACTGGTCGCTGAGCAGCAGGCGGTAATGGATCTCGCGTTCGATCAAGGGCGCCAGTACGGGCAAGGCATCCGGCTCGTGCAGCAGGGCGATCAAGCGCTGGAAAGGTTCGGCCAGCGCGGGCGTCATGCTGCCGATGGCTGCCACGCCCTGGCTCGTAATATCGGCGGGCGCCGGCAGCTTGCTGTTGGTCGCCAGTTCGGCAATGGTGCGCAGGTCAAGCTTGTAGACCAGGCCGAGGCAGGGGCGGTCAGGCTGCGCTTCCAGCACCCGCGAGCTGCCAGGGAGGTTGAGCGCGGTCACCATGAACCGCGTTGCATCGTAGCGGTAGCATTGTTCGCCGATGACCAGCTGCTTGGCGCCCTGGGCGACGAACACGATGCTGGGCTCCACCAGGCATACCTGGGCCGGCGTCGGTTCGTGACGGCGGTACAGGTACAGGTTGGCAATGGGGGTAATGTAGTCGTCCTGGTGCTGGGTCCAGTGGGCGATGCCTTCGGCCAGAGTTTGCATGCGGTTCCCGATAAAGTATCAACTATGGTGGCGGATAACTATGGTGGCGGATCGCCTCGATCACAAGGGCGAGCGCGCGCGAAGTGTGCCGGCGGCTTGGATAGTAGGCGTGCAGGCCGGGAAAGCCTGGGCACCAGTCTTCCATCACGCTGACCAGGCGTCCGCTGCTCACGTAGCCGCCTGCCAGGTCTTCGGTCAGGAAGGCCAGCCCGCATCCGCTAAGCGCCGCCTGCAGCATCTGGTAGCCGCCGTTGAACACCAATTGCCCGCGCGGCAGGAATTCGACGCTGCGCCCCTCATGCTGCAATTCCCAGGCGTAGATGCCGCCCCGCGTGGCCAGGCGCAGGCCGATGCAATTATGCTTCATCAGCTCCTGCAACGTTGCCGGTGCGCGGCGATGCGCGAAGTACTCCGGCGAGCCTACGATCATCGTGCGCGTGTCCGGCGTCAGGCGCACTGCGACCATATCCTGTTCGAGCATGTCGCCCCAGCGCACCCCGATGTCATAGCGCTCGGCCGCGATATCCACCATCCGGTATTCGGCGCTGATCTCGACATGAATGTCCGGGTATTGCAGCAGCAGGGGCGCGAGTCGCGGCCACAGTACGTTGTCGATTACGTGGTCGGTCGCCGTAATGCGTACGGTGCCGGCCGGCTTGTCGCCCATATTGCTGACTGCGACGATCTCGGCGTCGATCTCTTCCAGCCGAGGCGCGACATTTTGCAGCAGGCGCTCGCCGGCCTCGGTCGGCGAGACGCTGCGGGTAGTTCGCGTCAGCAGGCGCACGCCAAGGCGCGCCTCGAGCGAACGAATAGTATGGCTGAGCGCCGATTGCGTCATGCCCAGCTTGAACGCGGCGCGCGTGAAGCTGCGCTCGCGCGCCACTGCCAGGAACACGAGGATGTCGCTGATGTTATCGCGTGCCATTGGCTCGATGTTTTGTTGACGATCGCTCGATTCTACTATGCACTGCGGGCGGCGCGCCCGGCCATGACCGCCACGATGGCGGCAGCCACCAACACTGCGGCACTGGCGCCGAAGGTGGCCTGGTAACCGTTGTCGTCAAATAGTATCCCGCCCACCGTTGCGCCGGAGGCGATCGCCAGCTGGACCACTGCGACCATCAAGCCGCCGCCGGTCTCGGCGTCGTCGGGCAGTGCCTTGGCCAGCCACGTGAACCAGGCCACCGGTGCGGAAGTGCCTACCAGGCCCCAGGCTGCCAGCAGCAGGGCAGTGGCGATGGCCGATGCGCCGAACACAGGGAGCGCCACCGCGATGAGCGCCATAATCAGCGGAATGACGACCAGGATCCGGAACAGGCCGTCCTTCAGCAAGGCGCCGATCAGGGTGGTGCCAACCAGTCCCGCCACGCCAATGACCAACAGCAGCAGCGACAGCAGGGAAGCATCTGCCTGGGTCTTCAACTCCAGGAACGGCCGCAGGTAGGTGAAGAGCGCGAACTGCCCCATGAAGAACAGGCTGACCGCCAGCATCCCGAAGGCGACGGGAGGGCGCTTCAATAATGCGAAGGCACGGCCGGCGCTTACCTTCGATGCGGATGGCATCGAAGGCAGGCTGGCCAGTTTCCAGGCCAGGGCAAGCGCCGCCACCGGCACCAGGCAAAAGAAGGCGCCGCGCCAGCCAACCATCGCGCCGAGGTAGCTGCCAAGGGGCGCTGCGACCACCGTTGCCAGGGCGTTGCCGCCATTGACGATCGCCAGCGCCCTGGGCATGTGATGTTCGGGCACCAGGCGCATGACCGTTGCCGCCGACATGGACCAGAAGCCGCCGATCGCGACCCCGACAAAGGCGCGGCCGATCATGAAGACCGTGTAGTTAGGCGCGAACGCGGCAATCGAACCGGCAGCGATCATTAACAGCGACATGCTTACCAACAGCAGCTTGCGGTCAAGCTTGCCCGCCAGGGAAGAGATGAACAGGCTGGTCATCACGGCAAAGGCGCCGGAGACGGAGATTGCCTGGCCGGCCTGGCCTTCGGTGATGTGGAGGTCGGCGGCGACTGGCGTCAGCAGGCTGACTGGCATGAATTCCGATGCGACCAGGGCGAACGCACCCAGCGACATGGCGAGCACGCCGCCCCAGGCAGCAGGCGTATCCTGCCTGGCGCCGGCAGCCGTAGTGATTTGTGGATGCATCGGGTCAGCCTGCAAGAGTAGCGTTATCGATGACAAAGCGATACTTGACGTCGCCCTTGAGCATGCGTTCGTACGCCTCATTGACTTCATCGGCCCGTATCATTTCGATGTCGGCCACGATGCCGTGTTCAGCGCAGAAGTCGAGCATTTCCTGCGTCTCAGGAATGCCGCCGATCATGGAGCCTGCAATGGAGCGGCGCCGGGTAATCAGGCTGAACACCTGCGGCGACGGATGCGGCGAGGCGGGCGCGCCGACCAGCACCAGCGTCGCGTCCCGCTTCAGCAGGACGGTGTAGGCGTCCAGATCGTGCGGCATCGCCACGGTATTGATGATCAGGTCGAAGCTCCGCGCGTGCGCTGCCATGGCGCCGGCATTGCGCGAGACCACGACTTCGTTGGCGCCCAGCGCGACAGCATCGCTGACCTTCGATTCCGAAGTGGTAAAGGCGACGACATGCGCGCCCATTGCCCGCGCCAGCTTGATGCCCATATGCCCAAGCCCGCCGATCCCCACAATGCCGACTTTCTTGCCGGGCCCCGCATGCCAGTGGCGGAGCGGCGAATAGGTGGTGATACCGGCGCACAGCAAAGGCGCTACTGCCGCCAGCTGGTCCGCCGGGTGGCGCACGCGCAGCACATAGCGTTCGTGCACGACGATCTGCTGCGAATAGCCGCCCAGGGTGTGGCCCGGCGCGTCCGGAGTCGGGAAGTTGTAGGTGCCGACCATGCCGTCGCAATAGTTTTCCAGGCCCGCCTCGCAGTCGCCGCAATGCTGGCAACTGTCAACGATACAGCCGACGCCGACCAGGTCGCCGACCTGGTAACCTGAGACGTGCTGTCCCACCGCCGACACCCTGCCGACAATCTCGTGGCCCGGCACGCACGGGGACACCGTGCCCGCCCACTCGGCCCGTACCTGGTGCAGGTCGGAATGGCACACGCCGCAAAAGGCGATGTCGATCTGCACGTCGTGGCGGCCCGGAGTGCGGCGGGTGATATTCATGGATTCCAGCGCTTGGTCGCCCGCATATGCGCCATAAGCTTTCACAGTCATGGGGGATGCCTTTCAGTTATTTCAATGGAAGACCAGCATGGTAGGTGCTGGCGCCGACGAGAGGATGGCCTTGCATTGATTGGGCTTATGAATGACGTTCATCAATATAGGCATATATGAGCGTACATTGATGATCCGAATTGATGAAAAAGTTGCGAGGAACGACAATGCAGTACGCGCACCTGGGCCGGACAGGCCTGAAAGTCAGCCGCCTGGGGCTCGGCACGATGAATTTTGGCATCGTCGGGACACCTTGATGTATACCAATTAAATACCAATATGTTGAATTGATGCTAATATCACTCCCCTTGGCCGATTTGGCGCGTCACTATGGGGAGGCACATGGATCGCAGGCGGTTTCTGGAGTTGTCGGGCGGAGCGTCAGCTGCTTTGCTGGCAGGTTGTGGCGGCGGTTCGGGCAGTACCCCCTCGCCCCCGGCGCCGCCCGGGGAGGCTGGTCCGAACTGGGCCAGCCTGTCGGCGGCGCTAGGCGGCGAACTGCTGCGCCCGGGCGATACCGCCTATGCCGCCGCCAGCTTGCTGGCCAATATGCGTTTTGACGGCACCAAGCCGGCGGCCATCATCAAGTGCAAATCCGTCGAAGACGTCAGGGCAGGCCTGGCTTTCGTGCGCAGCAACCAGCTCGCAGTAACGCCGCGCTGCGGTGGCCATAGCTGGGCCGGAACCTTGACCACCACCGGGGTAGTGCTGAACGTCACACCCATGAACGCGATCGAGGTCTATGCCAACGGCACGGCAAAGGTTGGCGCTGGTGCGCGTCTGGCCGAGGTGTATGACAAGCTGATTGCCAACGGCGTCTGCATCCCTTCCGGCACCTGCCTGACAGTGGGCATTGCCGGCATCACACTGGGTGGAGGCATCGGCATCCTCGACCGGCAATTCGGGCTGACCTGCGACAACCTGCTGGCGGCGGAGGTGGTGACGGCCGATGGACGCCTTCTTAACTGCGACGCGAGTACGGAGCCTGACCTGTTCTGGGCCCTGCGTGGCGGTGGCGGCGGCAATTTCGGGGTAGCCACGTCCTTTACGTTCAAGACCCATCGGATCGAGGACATTACCGTCGCCCGCGCCGATTTCCGTTTCCAGGATTTTGCCGCGATGTTCGATGCCTGGCAGCGCTGGCCGCAATCGCTGCCAGACAATGTCTGGGCGCAGATCTACATTCAGTTTGGCAGCGGCGGCGCGTCATGCACCGTGACGGCCTATTGCCTCGGTACTTCCGGCTTCCTGCAACCTTATTGGAACGCATTCCTCGCTGCGACTGGCGTAGCCAGCACCGATATGAGTATCGCCATCAGCCAGCTCCCTTACCGCGATGTGGCATGGAGCATGTGCGCCGGCATCCCGTTGAACCAATGCAGCTTGAGCGGTTACTCGCCCGAAGGCCGGAAGACGCGCTACGACGAAGTGCTTAGTTCGGACTTCTTCAATGAGTTGCTGCCAGCGGCCGGCATCGCGGCATTGAACCAGTCTGTGAAAGATGCCATGGCGGCGGGCATCTCCGGCTCATATATTTTCGATCACATGGGCGGCGCAATCGGCCGCGTGGCAACCGATGCAACGGCCTTTGTCCATCGCAAGGCCTTGTTCAGCGTGGAATACGCTACCTGGCAGTCCCGCACTGTTTACGACACCACGTTCCCCAACCGCATGCGCAGCGTGATGTCTGCCTGGAGCAGCGGCGGCGCGTACGTGAACTATCTCGATCCGCTACTGAAAAACTGGCAGTCGGCGTACTATGGGGGCAATTATGCTCGCCTGTCGATCGTCAAGAAGCAGTATGACCCCGGCCGGGTATTCAATATGGCGCAGGGCGTGGAACCAGCATAACGCTTAAGGGCAAGCTGGGGTGCCCGCCGCCTGGCTGCGCACAGCCTTCGCGATATCCGCCGCAACCTTGGCTACGGCGCGGCGATGGCCCATGACCAGTGCGTCGTAACCGGCGGCGACATCTTCGCGGGCGGTACTGCGGCAGGTCAGCACCCGGCTGCCTCCTGCCAGCCGCACACTCCAGACGGCATCGAGCAGGGCGTATTTTCCCGGCGCCGATTCGAAGCGCTGCACATTGGTGCTGATGCGGTAGACCGCGGCTTTTTCCGGCGGCTGGGTGCGGAAGACGTCGATGGCGCCTAGTTCGCCGGAAATGGCCAGCGACAGCGCCTGGCCGATTTCCGATGCCGGCGGCGAGGACCAGCGTTCCTGCTCCAGCAGGTCGATGCGTCCCTCGCCGGAGGTTACCACCAGCTGGCTGCGCGCTACCTGCTGCGGCACCGTCACGTTCTGCACCTCGATGTAGTAGCCGGGATTGGGCACGCTGGCGGCAGGCGCCATGCCGTTGCTGAGGCTATAGAAGCGTTCCGGCGGCGAGCTGGCGCAAGCAGCCAGCGACAATGCAAGCACTAGACAAGCTGACAGGGCGGGCCGGCGCATCATTTGTTCTCCTTCGCAGGCTGGGGTTTGGCGCGGATCAGCGCTTCCGGATGGCGCTGGAGGTAGTCGGACAACTCGTTGAGCGATTGCAGCGTCTGCGTCAGCTGCTGCAAGGCTGCGCGCAAGTCGGACTGCACCGGCGAATCCTGCTGCAGCACCTGCTGCGCCGCGCCGAAGGTCTGGCGCGCTTCGCCCAGCGTGGACTGCAGCTCCGGCACCAGTTGCGAGTCGACCTTCTTGAACAGGTTGTCGGCGCTCTTCAGGGAGTCGCGCAGGTTGTTGCCGATCTGGTCGAACGGCACTTTATCGAGCTTGCGCGCGATGCTGGCGATCTGCGCCTGCAGTTCATCCAGCGCGTTCGGCACGGTCGGCACTTCGACCGGATAGGTGTTCATATCCAGCTTGACCGCCGCCGCATTGGGGAAGAAGTCCAGCGCGATGTACAGCTGGCCGGTCAGCAGGTTGCCGGTGCGCAGCTGGCCGCGCAGGCCGTGGCTGACCATGCGCTCGAGTACCAGCGGGCCGGCATTGCGGTCCTTCTCGTCGGTGACGGTTTCCTGGAAGCGGCGGCCCAGGCGGCCCGGATACATATCCACCGTGACCGGCATGCGGAAGTCTTTCTTGACCGGGTCGAATTCGACGCCAACCGAACGCACTTCGCCCAGCACGATGCCGCGGAAGTCCACCGGCGCCCCGGGCGAGAGGCCGCGCAGCGACTGGTTGAAGTAGAACACCGTTGTAATCGGCGCGCCATCCTGTTCGCGCATGGCGCGCGCCTGGTCGGCCGCCAGCGGGAATTCGGTGCCGGGAGCCGCGACCGTGTCCGGCTTGCGCCCGGTGACCGATTCAAAGCCGATGCCGCCCACCAGCAGGGCCGCCACCGATTGCGTGTTCAGCTTGAAGCCGCCCGAGTCGAGTTGCAGGTCGACGCCGCTGGCATGCCACCAGCGCGTGTTCTTGCCGACGTACTGGTCGTATGGCGCATTGACGAAGACCCTGATTGCCACGCCCTTGCCGTTGTCTTCCAGGTCGTAGCCGATCACCTGGCCAACCGGGATGCGACGGTAAAATACGGGAGAGCCGGCGTCGATCGAGCCAAGCGAGTCGCCATGCAGGGTGTAGTGCGAGCCTTTCTGGTCGCCCGCCACTTGCGGCACCTTTTCCAGGCCAGTGAAGTCGTGGGCGCTTTCCTTCGACTTGCCGGCGTCGACGCCGATGTAGGCGCCGGACAGCAAGGTGCCAAGGCCGGAGACGCCGCTCACGCCGATGCGAGGCTTGACCACCCAGAAGCGGGTGTCGGACGCGGTGAAGCGGCGCGCGTCCTTGTTCATGTCGATGGTCACCAGCACCTTGCTCAGGTCCGGCGACAGGGAGATTGCGCGCACCTGGCCAACGTCGACGTCCTTGTACTTCACCTTGGTCTTGCCGGCTTCAAGTCCCTCGCCACTGCGGAAGCTGACCACCACTGTCGGTCCCTCGTCGAAGTAGGACTTGGCGACCAGGCTGATGCCGATCAGCGCCGCAATCAGGGGCACCAGCCATACCAGCGAAGGCAGCCAGTGGCTGGCCTTTTCAAGCTGCGGCTCGGGCAAGGGAGCGCCGGCGGTGTTGGCTGGGGTGCCTTCGTGTTCAGGCATGTTTTTCTCCATTTGGTGGGACCGGGTCCCAGATCAGGCGCGGGTCGAACTGCATCGAAGCCAGCATGGTAAGCACCACGACGGCGCAAAACGCCAGGGCCCCAGGGCCGGCGGTGATGGTGGCAAGCGACTGGAATCGTACCAGTGCCACCGTCAGGGTAATAACGAAGATGTCCAGCATCGACCAGCGGCCCACGAATTCCACCATCCTGTAAAGCACGGTGCGCTGCAAGGGCCGCCAGCGCGAGCGCCGCTGCGCCGTCCATGCCAGCAAGGACAGGGCGGCCAGTTTCAGCAGCGGTACCAGGATGCTGGCCACGAATATGATTACTGCCAGTGCGGGCGAACCACTGTCCCAGAAAAACAGGATGCCGCTGATGATGGTGTCGTCTTCTTTGCCGAACAGGGAGTGCGTGTACATCACGGGCAGCAGGTTGGCTGGGATGTACAGGATGGCGGCGGCAATCAGCAGCGCCCAGGTGCGCCCCAGGCTGTAAGGATGGCGGTGGTGCAGCTGCGCGTGGCAGCGCGGGCATTCCTGGTGCTGCGCCTCGCTGCCAGCGGACACCAGCCCGCAGACGTGGCAGGACAGTGCGGCCTGCGCAACGGGTGGCGGCACATCCGGCTGCGGCGTCAACGCGTCGCCCAGGTTCCACAGGATTTTCGGATCGAAAGAAACCACGATGGCCAGCATCAGCGTCAGGGCTGCGAACGCAAAGAGGCCGGGTTCCAGCACCACGGTGGCCAGGCTGGTCATCTTGACGATGGTGATCAGGATGCCGATCATCAGCACCTCCGTCATGCCCCAGCGCCGCGCCAGGTAAACGGCATACAGCAGGAGATTGAAGGACTTCGGCTTGTGGCCAAGCGCCAGGGCGAGCGTGACGTGCAGCAGCGCTAGCAGTTCAATCGCCGGCAGCAGGATGGTAAACAGGAAGACCGCCGCAGCCACCAGCGGCATATGTCCCTGCCACAGCACGAGGATGGAGCCCAGAAGCGTGGCCCGCGAGACGTTGCCGTTCACTTCCAGTTCAACGATCGGATAGCACTGCGCGATCACATACGCGATCAGGGCAGCCAGGACGATGGCTGCCATCCGGCTGGCGTCGGAGTGGATGCCGCGGTAAAGCACCGAGCGGCAGCGCACGCAGCGCGCCTTCTCGCGCGGACGCACGGGGCGCCGGCGATGCAGCACGCCGCAGTCATGGCAGCTAATCAGATCGTATCGATGCACTCGTTTGGCAGGAACTCAAATATGCCAGCATGATACGACATTTGACCTGAATGTCCGGACTCGTGACTATTCGATAGACTCCAGCCCCCCTGGTTAGGATAAAGTCTGCGGCCGCTTAAAGCACGAACCTTAATTAAACAGAATGAAAATACCGTCACAATCCATCCTCCTCGTTTTCCTGGCTCTTTCCAGCACGATGCTTCAAGCAGCACCCATCGAACTTAGTTGCTCGTCGTCCGACACGGAAAAAGAACAAACACGCATCCGCAAACTCGCCCCCGGGGTGGCGGTTCGAAAAGGAGCCCACCTGCTGAAGGTCACGACTGCGACGGGCGTCCAATCTTTCAAGGACCAGCCCCCTTATGATGAGCCGCTTGACGGACTTCACCATTACTTTTGCGACCGTAAGGAAGGCTTCATCCTGGTCAAAGTCGAAGACGGTGGCCTGTTCACTGGCAAGCTGGTAAACGAGCAGACCGGAGCGGTTATCGAAGGCGGAGAGAGCGTTTACTTCTCCGAAGACCGACGCGCGTATCTTGCGAGCGAACAGCCGGATGGCATGGATGGAAGCGTGTGGAAAGTGTATTCGGCGAATGGCAAATTGTCCTGGTCCGGCTATAACTTCATCCGGGCCAGCGATCCGAATGAGCGGTACGCGGACCTGGATACGCCGACCTGGATGCCCAACGGCGAGTTGGTTGCGAACGCCGCTTGCAGCTCAGACCCGGACCGCAAATGGAAGGTCAAGCTGGTCAAGAACAGGGACCAATGGGATTGGGCACCTCGGAAGAAGTGTCCGGCTTCAAAATAGTGGACCGCGCGGCTCCGTAATAGTTCACGAAATGAGTTCTGGGACTTGGTGGAAAAGCGGCAGCACGTGCTCAGCGATTTCGTGGAAGGTTTCGCCCAGCGGGCGGCGGTTGCGGCGGAAATGCAGGCCGACGTGGTCGACACCGGCTGCCTGGAGTGCACTCAGTTCCTCGATCAGGGCTTCGCGGCCGCCGCGGAAGCCGAAGCGCCAGCGCTGCATCGGCTCATCGGCGCGCTCGCTCAGGTCCATGTGGATGAACGTGGCATATGGCTTGTCGCCAGCCACGGCGCGCCAGGCGGCCACACGGCGGGCATGGTCCTCCGGCGTGCCCGGATAAGCCAGGCTGCCGTCCATGTTCTGTCCGACCCACGCCGGGCTTTGCTGGGCCAGTCCGGCCACCAGCAGCGGCGGTGGCGCTTCCATGCGCGGCAATACTTTCAGTCCGGGCGGAAGGCTGGACTGCCACCATCGCGCAGCAGCGCCACCTGTTCGCGGAAGCTGTTTCCGCGTTCGGCGAAATCGCGGCCGAACAAGGGATACTCGACAGGCCGGTCGCCGCTGGCCACGCCCAGCACCAGGCGGTTGCCGCTCAAGCGCTGGATGGTTGCCGCCGACTTCAGCGTGAGCAACGGCTCACGGATCGGCAGCACCACGGCCGCCGTGCCAAGCAGGATGTCGCTGGTGATACCAGCCAGGTAGCCGAGATAGGAAAACACCTCGAACACCTGGGCCGCATCGCCGAAGGACGGATCGTACATCGGCACATCGCGCACCCACAAAGCGCGAAAGCCCAGGCGGTCCGCCAGTTGCGCCAGTTCGGCATGGCGCCGCAGGTCCGGCTCGCCGGGCAGGCGCCCGGCTTGCTGCCTTGCCTGGTCGCCGGCATGCGTCCAGTCGTTATCCAGCGGGGCTTCGATGCCGATGCTGAAGCCGCCTTCCGTCAGGCGAGCCAAAGTAGCGCTCATGGTTGACTCCCGGTTCAGATCGAAGAAGCAGCGGAAGCCGAAGCATTGCGGCGGCCGGCATTGCCAAGCCAGACCAGCGCCAGGCCGCCGGCAGCGAGCGCCGCGCCCACCAGCGGTACCGCGGCATAGCCCAGGCCCTGGCCGATCACCACGCCCCCAAGGGCGGCGCCCACCGCGTTACCCAGGTTGAAAGCACCGACGTTCACCGACGAAGCCAGGCCTGGCGCCTGGGCCGCAGCCTGCATTACCCGCATCTGCACCGGCGGCACCATGCCGAAAGCGGCAGCGCCCCAGACCACCAGGCCAATGGCGGCGCCGATCTCGGTCGTCATGACCAGCGGCAGGACAGCCATGGTCACCGCAAGCACCGCGAGGATCAGCTTGGTGGCGCCATCCAGCGACCAGTCGGCCAGGCGGCCGCCCAGGCTATTGCCGATGGTGAAGCCGATGCCGATCAGCACCAGGGCGAAGGCCACAAAACCGGGACTGGCATGGGTGATTTCGGCCAGGATCGGGGCCACGTAGGTGTAGAGCGCAAACATGGCGCCGGAACCCATGACGGTGGTGCCCATCGCCAGCAGCACTTCGGGGCGGGTCAGCACTTTCAGTTCACGGCGCAGGTCGGGCGCCTTGCCCGGTTCACCCTTGGGCAGGGCAAGCCACAGGGCGGCGATGGTCACCAGTCCCAGTACGGCAGTGCCGGCAAAGGCAACGCGCCAGCCGACTTGCTGGCCGATCCAGGTGGCCGCAGGCACGCCGCCGATATTGGCAACGGTCAGGCCCATGAACATGGCAGCAATGGCGCTGGCCTGTTTCTCTTTTGGCACCACGCTGGCGGCCACCACGGCGCCGATGCCAAAGAAGGCGCCGTGATTGAGGCTGGTGATCAGGCGCGACAGCAGCAGGGTGGTGTAGCTGGGTGCAAATGCCGACAGCAAGTTGCCGATGGTGAAGATCAGCATCAGCGCCATCAGGGCAGCGCGCTTGCCGAAGCGGCTGAACAGCAAAGTCATCACCGGCGCGCCCGCCATGACGCCGACAGCGTAAGCGGAGACCAGCATGCCCGCAGTGGGAATGCTGACCTGGACGCCGTCGGCGATCACGGGCAGCAGGCCCATCGGAGTGAACTCGGTGGTGCCGATGGCGAAGGCGCCGGTGGCAAGGGCTAACAGGGCGGTAGAGGATCGCATTGGAACAGACTCCTTGAGTTTTTCAATGGATCGCAGTGTACCGGGGCAATATTTGCGGATTAAGCCCTGTATCCGCTAAACACTTTTGATTTGGACTCAATAATCCAGTGTGATTGTGTCGGCCAGGTGGGTGTAGACGGTGGAGATGCGCCGCAAATGTCGCGATTCGGTATGCGTCAGCAGCCAGAGGTCGGTGGAACCGTCATCGATTTCTTCGCTCAACTGGCGCAGGCCGGGCCGCTGCCCGGCCAGAAACAGGGGGAGGATGCCTACGCCCAGGTTCTGTTCGACCAGTTCGGCCACCGTCAGGATGCTGCTGACCCTGAACGCCGGAACGACCGACGGGAAGTGTTTGCGCCGCCACAGAACCGACGGATGTTCGGGCAGCGCTTCGTCCGGCGCAATCCAGGCGCAGTCGCCAGCAATGGCGTCATCCCAGTCCGGAGCGCCACGGCGCGCCGAACCATACAGCGCGACCCGGATGCGCCCCAGGCATTTACCGATCAGGTGAGGAGGCGGCTTCCTGGTGGCGCGCACGGCGATGTCGGCATCGCGCCGACTCAGGTTGGCGAGCTCATTGCCGGTATAGAGCTCGAATTCGAGCCGGGGATGCTTCTTGCGCAGTCCCTGCAAGGCTGGCGCCACCAGCCCGTGCAGTACCGTGTCGGTGGTCGTGATGCGCACGCTGCCGGCGACCTGGCCCGGTTCCGCCTGCACCGAGGAACGCGCCGACTCCAGTACCGATTCCATTCTTTCGCCATGTTCGGCCAGGGCCTGTGCCAGTTCGTTCGGCTGGTAGCCGGTGCGCGAGCGCTCGAACAACGGTGCGCCCAGCCCGCGCTCGATCTTCTGCAAGGCGCGGAACACCGTCGAGGCGTCCAGGCCAAGGCGTTCGCCGGCTTCCGCCAGCTTGCCGCCGCGCGCCAGCGCCAGGACGAGTTGCAGGTCGCCCGGGCTCAGCTTGTATTGCGTTTTTGCATTCATGGATTTCAAAAATGCCTATTTCATATGCGTTTTCGCAATAGTACATTAAGCGCTGTCCAATCACTGAAGGAGGCAATCATGGGCCCGACTATTTTGCGGCTGGCGCTTGGCAGCATGTGGATTTCACACGCGCTGCTCAAGCTGCTGGTTTTCACTTTGCCTGGAACGGCGCATTTTTTCGAAGGCGTCGGCTTGCCGGGCTGGCTGGCGTATCCGGTATTTGCGGCGGAATTGCTGGGCGGCCTGGCGCTGGTGTTCGGCTTTTACGCGCGGCATGTGGCGCTCGGCTTGCTGCCGATCCTGCTGGGAGCGACCTTCGTCCACCTGCCCAATGGCTGGGTATTCAGCAACCAGGGCGGCGGCTGGGAGTATCCGGCATTCCTCTGCATCGCATCGATTGTGCAATGGTTGCTGGGCGACGGGAAGTTGTTAACGGTTTCTGTGGAAAACCCTGTTAACAAGGCCGTGCTCGGTAAGTCAAGTAATTGATTCAATTGGGAAAAATTCTCATGCGCAAATAAAGGGCAATTGAAACAAGCCGTTCGGCAACACCTGCTATAGTGTTTTATCGACAATCTTCGTGCAGGACTGCCATGCTCCAGCCGCAGAACAAGCAGACTGATGCCTTCATCTCGACCGGCATCGCCGGCCTGGACTCGATCCTGGCCGGCGGGCTGACCAAGGACCGCCTGTACCTGCTTGAAGGCGATCCCGGAACGGGCAAGACCACCATGGCGCTGCAGTTCCTGATCGAGGGGGCACAGCGCGGCGAGCCGGTGCTGTACATCACGCTGGCGGAGAACGAAGTGGAGCTGCGCGCGGTGGCGCAAGCGCACGGCTTCCGGTTGGACGGCATCACCGTGCACGAAATCATTCCGGCCGAAGGCGTGCTTGATCCGGCCGAACAGTACACGGTGTTCCACCCCTCCGAAGTTGAGCTGGGCGAGACCAACCGCTTGATCCTGGCGCAGATCGAGAAGCTCTGCCCGACCCGGGTGGTACTCGACTCCTTGTCGGAACTGCAGCTGCTAGCCGGGAATCCCTTGCGCTATCGGCGGCATGTGCTGGCGCTGAAGCAGTACTTCGCCAAGCGCGCCTGTACCGCGCTGTTTCTGGACGATAAAACGGCAGTGGGCGGCGACCAGCAGGTGCGCAGCATCGCGCACGGCGTGATCTCGCTGCAGCAGGTTGAATCGGGCTATGGCGCCGAACGCCGCATGCTGCGCGTCCTGAAATACCGTGGCATCGACTACCGGCGCGGGCCGCATGACTACGTGATCATTTCCGGCGGCGTTGTGGCCTATCCGCGCATCGTGGCGGCCGAATCGCGCGAGCTGGTCAAGCGGGACCAGGTGGCGAGCGGGCTGCCGTCCCTTGACGCCTTGCTTGGCGGCGGGATCGAAGAGGGTTCCAGCACCCTGATTTCGGGCCCGCCGGGCACCGGCAAGTCGAGCCTTGCGGCCCAATTCGTCAAGGCCGTCACGGACCGCCGGCAGAAGGCGGCCATGTTCGTGTTTGAAGAGGCCTTCAATACCTTGCTTAACCGCGCGGATGGCATCGGCATGGATTTGCGTACGCCGCTGGCTTCTGGATTGCTGACCGTCAGCCAGATCGATCCGGCCGAACTGTCGCCCGGGCAGTTCGCGCACGCGGTGTGCAAGGCTGCCGACAACGGGGCGAAGGTGATCGTGATCGATAGCCTGAACGGCTATATGAATGCGATGCCGGAAGCGCGCTTCCTCACCATCCAGTTGCGCGAGGTGCTGACCTACCTGGGACAGCGGGGCGTGGCGACCATGCTGGTCGGCGTGCAACAGGGCCTGATCGGACCGATGGGCACCAATGTGGACGTCAGCTACCTGGCCGATAACGTGCTGCTGCTGCGCTATTTCGAAGCTGGCGGTGCAATGCACAAAGCCCTGTCGGTCTTCAAGAAACGCGGCAGCAGGCATGAGACCACCTTGCGCGCCTTCTCGATCGGCGAAAAGGGGATCGAAGTGGGGCCGGTGCTGAAAGACTTCCGCGGCATCCTGACCGGGGTTCCGGTCGCGGTGGGCCAAGCCAGAGGGGAAGCAGGCAATGAGTGAGCGGGAACAGCGCATCGTCATTTTTGCCCCGGTGGGCAAGGATGCACGCTTGATCGAGCAGGTGCTGGGCCAGGCGCGCCTGGCTTGCCACATTTGTCACGCACCGGACCAGGTTGTGACGGAACTGCGGCAGGGCGCCGCCGCTCTTTTTGTAGTCGAAGAAGCCTTTAACGATGCATTCCTGGGCGAGCTGACGGGCTTTCTTGCTGCCCAGCCAGCCTGGTCCGACCTGCCGGTGCTGGTATTGAGCAAGGAAGGGCTGGATTCGCCCGGCATACAAAGGATCTTTGAGCAAGTCGGCAACGTAACGCTGCTGGAACGCCCGGTACGCAGGGCAACCCTGGTCAGTGCGGCGCTGTCGGCAGGACGTGCCCGCCGGCGCCAGTATGAAATGCGCGAGGTCGACCGCCGCAAGGACGAATTCCTGGCCATCCTCGGCCATGAACTGCGCAATCCGCTGGCGCCGATCCGCACTGCGATGGACGTGCTGAATACCATACCGGACACCGATCCCAGGGTGCGCAGCATCAGCCAGGTGGTCGAACGCCAGGTGCGTCACCTGACGCGCCTGGTGGACGACCTGCTCGACGTGGCGCGCATCACCAACGACAAGGTGGCGTTGCAACGCGAGCGCGTCAGCCTGGCGACCGTGCTGCAGCATGCCGTGGAAATCTGCCGCCAGCAGATCGACGCCGGCGGCCATGCGCTGGACCTGCGCCAGCCGTCCGGCAGCGTGCTCTTGTTCGGCGACCGCGCGCGCCTGGTGCAAAGCCTGGCCAATGTGTTGAGCAATGCGGCGAAGTTCTCGCCGCCGCGTTCCATCATCCACCTGTGCGCCGACGTGGAAGGCGAGGACATCGTGTTCACCGTGCGCGACCATGGCGCCGGGCTGGAGCCGGAGGCGCGCTCGCGCATCTTCGACCTGTTCGTGCAGGGACGCGCCGGGTGTTCGCACTCCCTCGGCGGGCTGGGGATCGGGCTTAGCCTGACCCAGCGTTTCACGAACATGCATGGCGGCAGTGTCTCGGTCGCCAGCGGGGGCGCCGGCAAGGGGTGCGAGTTCGTGCTGCGCATGCCGATTGTGGTGGCTGAACGCCGCAGCAGGGAGCGGTCGGCTGCGGGGGCATCCCGGGAGCATGCCGACGACTCGCTGCGCATCATGGTGGTCGATGACAATGTAGACGGCGCGGACATGTTGCAGGTAATGCTGGAAATGGAGGGCTGCACGGTCGCCAAGGCCAATGATGGCCAGGCGGCGATCGCCCTGGCAGGACGATTCCGTCCCCATGCCATCCTGATGGATATCGGCCTGCCCGATATGCAGGGCTACGAAGCGGCGCGGCGCATCCATGAACTGGAAGGCGGCGAGGACATTGTCTTCATCGCCATGACCGGCTGGGGGCACGACGAGGCGCGCCGTCACGCATCCGACGCCGGCATGCAGCATTACCTGGTCAAGCCGGTGGATTTGGATGTGCTGCGCAAATACCTGTCCGAAATCCGGAATCAGGCCTTGCAGCGCGCCTGAGCGCCTGCTTACTGGGCCGCGCTGGCGTTCAGCGAGACGCCGCTGAAAGTGGCGTAGGAGCGGATGCCGATGTGCCAGGTCCCTGCTTGCGGATTGGCCAGCGCGCAGGACTCGGTATTGCCCGTCTTGTAGGGACGGCAGGCGTAGTCGTTGGCGGTGGGCTGCGCGCCAAAGCGGACGTACAGGTCGCCGTCGCCGCTGCCGCCGCTCATGTTCACGTTCAGCGTATTCGCGCATTCAGGCACGTTGATGGTGAAGTAAAGCCAGTTGCCGGCCGTGGCGGACAGGTTGGACTGGTTCAGCGTCACGCCGGCGCATGGCAGGTTCAGGGTGCTTGGTAGCGAATGGAGCAGGGTGGTGGCGACCGAGCCGTCCGCGGCAAACGTCACTTGATACAGGCGGTCGAATTCCGTTTCTGCGATGGCGCTGCCCGGATCGCCGCCCAGTTGCCGGATCAGCTCGGGCGTGGTGTCGGAATGGCCGACCACCAGCGCGTTGTCGGGCAAGGCGCGCAGTTGCTGCGCGAATGCGGCGAGCTGGCTGCCATCGTAAGTGGCTACCGGCAGGTTCAGGTAGGTCGCCAGGGGTTGCGCAGTCTGCTGCGTGCGCTGGTATGCCGTGGAGTAGATGTGCCTGACTTGCGCGTCCTTCAGCGTGGCGGCGATGTTGGTGGCGCGTACCTGTCCTTCCGCGGTCAGCACAGGGTCGGTGCCGGTGGCCGCTTTCTCGGCGTGGCGGGTCAGGTAAATCGTGTTGCCGCTGGCTGGAACCTGTGCTGCGTAAAATGCCAGCGCGAGGCCGCCCAATATGCTCTTCATGTAGTCTCCCGGAATAAATAATTTCACAATGTTGTATTTAAGGCAATAACGCTTCGGGAGGATACGGCAAATTGGGCGGCGCGTCACGCGGCGCACGAAACGATCATGGATTATCGATACGCGATATCCCGCCACGCCTGCCGTTGCGGTCGAAGGCAGCCACCTGGATCACGCCGCGATCGGCGATTGGTCCCGCCACCAGCGGGCTGGCGGCATGCGGCTCGGTGCCGTCGCTGGTGTAGCGCAGGGCAAGGCCGGGCAGGGCATGGTTGGCGTGGACCTTGCCGCCCTCCCTCGACAGGCCGGGCGGGGCGATGCGGTAGTTGACGGGACCCAGCGGTGAAGTGTCGAGGTCGAGGCGCGGCAGCACGCGCTGGCCTAATACATTCACGAAGCGTGACCAATCGGCGCGGCGCAAGGCTGCTGCCCTGGCGGGATCGGTTTCGTTGGTCCATGCCGGATCGGCGACCCAGGCGCGTTCGGCCATGGCCAGCAGGCGCGGCACCAGCAGGTAGTCGATCAAGGCGGGATCCCGGATGGTTTCGGTCCACAGGGCAGCTTCCAGGCCGCGGATGCGCTGCCTGCCCGCATCGCTCAGGCTCTTGTCGAGCGGGACGAAGTTGTAGACGTCATCGAGCTCGATATAGGCGGCCCAGTTCACGCCCGGTTCGTCGGGATTGAGGTTGTGGCTCATGTCCAGGTACTGCCTGGTGGCCGGCGCCAGGATCACGTCGTAGCCGGCATTGGCAAGCCGGTAGCCCAGGTCGGCCGCGGCGCCGACGTTGTTCCAGACGTGGAGCCGGAAACCGCGCTCGGCGAAATGCGGGTTCGGCACCAGCTTGCGCGTTCCCAGTTCCTCCCACCCCGCGGTTGCCACGCCTTGCCGGCGTACGATGGCGTCGACCCGGTCGTAGAAATAGTCCCACAGGTCGGCGGTGGACTGCATTTTATGCCGCGCCATCAGGCTGCGGCTGGCAGGGGATTTTTCCCAGGCGCCCGCCGCGAGCTCGTCGCCGCCGACGTGCAGGGTGCGCAGCGGGACGCCGGCTTCGCGGTGCATGGCGGCGACCTCGCCCGCCACGTGTTCGATGAAGGCGTAGCTGGACTCGAGGCCGGGATTGATCACATTGTCATGGAAGTTCTGCGCTGATTTGTACTGCGACCGGTCGGCCAGGTCGTTCAGCAGGTATTTGCCGGCGTCCGCCTGGCCGGCGGCCTTCATGCGCCGATAGCGTGCCTCCATGGCCTGGACCGCGGCGCGCGCGTGGCCGGGCATTTCGATTTCCGGGATGACCTCGATATGGCGGGCGGCGGCATAGAGCAGGATCTCGATGTAGTCGGCGCGGGAGTAGTAGCCGCTGCCGTGCGGATCGCCGGCGCTGGGGCCGGAGCCGTAGGCCGGCTGCAGGCGCACGCCAGGTTTTGCGCTGTGGCCGCGCACCGCGCCGATGCTGGTCAATTCCGGCAGTCCGGCAATTTCAAGGCGCCAGCCTTCGTCGTCGGTCAAGTGGAAGTGGAAGGCGTTCAGCTTGAAGCGCGCCATCAGGTCGAGCAGGCGGAAGATGGTTTGTTTGCCCTGGAAGTTGCGGCTGACGTCCAGCATCAGGCCGCGATAAGCGAAGCGCGGGGCATCGGTCACGGCCAGCAGCGGCAGGTCCACTGCTTGCTGCTTTCCGGCGGCGGGCAGCGGCAGCAGGTCGCGCAGCGATTGCAGGCCGTGTGCCACCCCGGCAGGGCTGTTGCCGGTGATCGCAATGCCATCGGCCGTCACGGCCAGGGTATAAGCCTCGGGCGAGGCCTGGCCGGCGACGGCGCCGGTTGCGAGGCGCAAAGTGGTGCCGGACGGCGCTGCAGCGCTGGCGGGCCAGAATTGCTTGAACAGGCTGGCGGCAAGGGCGGCTTCCTGTTCCAGGCCGCCAGCGGCCAGGATGGCCGGCGCTGCTGCCAGGTGCAAGATGCCGGGACCTTGCTGCAGCTGCAGCGGGGTGGGGAAGATGGGCGGCAGCGCGCTGACCGGCAGCACGTCCGTCCCTGCGTTGCGGCGGTACAGGTCCTGGGCCGTTACCGCCTGGCCTTGCTGCAGCTGGTCCGGGCGCGGCAGCGGCAGCATGCGGTAGTCGGCGATGGCCTGCGCCTTGTCGGGCGCCGCGTCATAGACCAGGTACAGGCCGGAGGGGGCGCGGTAGGCCTTGGCGTCGGGGCTTGGGGACCGGTAGGCCACGTTCAGGGACTGGCCCGGGGCGAGGCCGGCAAAGCCCGGCTGGGGGCGCAGGCGATACAGGGTGCCGTCCAGTTCCTCGATCGCCAGCCGGCCAGCCAGCGGCCCGGCAGCGGCGCATTCGATGCAGTTGAAATACAGCGACCAGCCTTGCGCCGACAGGGGATGGCTGTCCAGGTTCCTGACTTCAAACCGGCCGCCCTCGCCGGCGTCCTGCTGTGCCCAGCGCACTTGCAGGCGCTCGCCGCTGGCATTGGGGGCCGCATGGGCGGCAGGGAAGGCCAGCATCAGCGCCAGGCAAACAACCGAACTTTTTGAAGTCATGGATTCCGCTTGTCTCGTGTGGAGAATTGGTAACGCTAGCATAAAGTTGCCTGACCTGCCATGTCTCTCGCTACAATACGGTTATCGTTAACGGATGGCAGGGATCAAATGAAAAAAGCGGGCGTAACGCTTGCCGATGTGGCTAAAGTAGCTGGCGTATCAGTGATGACCGCTTCGCGCGCGCTCAGCGGCGAAGGCTATGCCTCGGATGAAACCAGGGCCAAGGTGCAGGCGGCAGCCAAGCAGCTCGGTTACACCCCCAATGCGCTGGCGCGCATGATGAAAGGGGGGAAGACCAATGTGATTGGCGTCGTCGTCAACGACCTGTCGTCGGCAGTCGTCAATTGCTTCGTGACTGCCCTGAGCGAGGAAGTGCGCAAGTTCGACATGGACCTGTTCATTTATAACTCGCTGGGAGATATGGGCGGTGGCAAAGGCAGGCGCGTCAGCCAGTTGCTGCATGGCCTGTGGGATGGCCTGGTCTATGTGCTGCCGCGCATGACCGATGATTACCTCGAAACGCTGGAGAAAAGTTCCAGCCCGATCATCCTGGTCAACTATTTCCGGCACGAGACCAGCTTGCCGGTGGTGTGCGGCGATAACGTCAACGGCGCGCACGATGCGGTAACGCACCTGCTTGAACTGGGCCACCGCCGTATCGGCTTCATTCGCGGCAGTGCGTACACGGGACAGAGCGACGTGCGCGAGCGCGGATATCTCGCGGCATTGGCCGATGCCGGGATCAAGGCCGACCCGGCCCTGGTTTACCCGGGCAATTTCAATGAGCAATCGGGCCTGGAAGGCGGCAGGCATCTGCTGCAACTGGCCGAGCCGCCGACCGCCATCTTCGCCGCCAATGATGCGATGGCGCAGGGCGCGATGAATGCCATCCGCGAGAAGAACCTGCGCATTCCGGAAGACTTCTCGATCATCGGATTCGACGATATTCCGGCCGCCTCGATGACGCAGCCACCGCTGACTACCTTGCGGCATCCCTTCGAAGCCATGGCACAGGCGACCGTGCAGGAATTGGTGCGCCGCATCCGCGGCGAGCCGGGACGCCGCCAGCGCATTGAATTCCCGAGCGAATTCGTGGTGCGCGAGTCGACCGGGCCTGCGCCAGGCGCCGCCGCTTCGGGGCGCGGCCGCAAGCAACGCCCCTGAGAGAACTTGTTAACGCTTTCTGTGGAAAAGCCTGTTAACAAGCGCCGGGGCCGCGCGTTAAGGCCATGATTTGAAATGGAAAAATCGCACTGCGCAAATTAATGGCAGCGCTGGCATAATTGCATAACTTTTAAGGAGACCAAGTTATGCATCAACGCTGGCTGTTCATCCTGGCGCTTTGCAGCGCTCCCCTTGGCGCGGCCGAGCTCAAGGTCGGTGCACCGCTGCCGCGCATCGCGCTGGTGAAAGAGGGCACGCATCACTGGCTGCGCTATATACGTAACGGCGAAGTCAATACGCCGGTCGACATCTGGACGCGCGAGGTGCGCCAGGCGCCTGACGGCATGCAGGTCCGCCAGCGCTGGGATGGCTTCAACAACAGCGTCGTGCTGCTCGACTCCTGGTTCGACAAGGACACCTTCAAGCCGCGCACCCACCAGCGCATCCGCGAGAAAGAGGGCAAGCGCACGGTCGAAGATTACGATTTCGCCGCTTACGAACCGACCTTCAATTTCGAGACCGATATCGAATTCCTGCAAGCCTTGCCGCTGGCCGCGGGGTATGAGGCCAGCATCATGTTCTATCACCCCGGCGGCCCGGCGCCGGCGCGCTATACCTGGAAGGTGGTGGGCAGCGAAACGATCCAGGGGCCGCAGGGAGCGGTCGATTGCTGGCTGCTGACGACCGACTACAACCGCCCTGGCACGGTCGCCAAATTCTGGCTGGCCAAGGCCACCCAATTGATGGTGCGCCAGGAAGCGGCTGGGCCGGACGGCAAGGTGATGGTCAAATCGTTGCTGGATTAAAGTTCGCTTAAGGAAGGCTCGCTTGTCCCGGGCACCGATTCGGGCTATCATCGCCGCATGAAATTACGCCGGACTTCCAGGATCGTGGCCGCTGTCGTGGCGCTGTTCAGCATGCTGTTCATGCAGCTTGCGGTGGCGTCCTATGCCTGTCCGACCGCCGGCAACCCGGTTGCCACCGGCGCCCAGTGCGCCGGCATGGACCCGGCCCAGCCCAGCCTGTGCAAGGCAAAGGCGAGCAACATTGCCGCCAAACAGTCGCTGGACAAGCCCGATTTGCCGCCCGTGCTGCCGTTCATCGCTGCCGACCTGGCAGGGACTGTGGTCGCCGACGCCTGGGCGCCGGACTCCAGCGAAGGGGCCGTCGCCCCGCCAAGCCTGACGCGCAGTCTATCTCCCCCGCACTCCATAGAGCATTGCTGCTTCCGTAATTGACCGTCCAGATTGCCTGATGACGTCTCGCGCCAGCCTGCGTGGCCGGCGCCTGGTTTCCATTGCATTCTGGAGGTTTCATGTTTTCCCCATTTATCTGGCGCTGCCTTGCGTTTGGCTGCGCCCTGGCGTTTGCCGCCGAAGCCCCGGCGCTGACGCTGGCGCAGGCGCAGCAACGCGCCATTGAGCGCTCGCGCCAACTGGCCGCGCAAGGCCATGCTGCCGATGCTGCGCGCGACATGGCTGTCGCGGCGGCGCAATTGCCCGACCCGGTGCTGAAGGCCGGCGTCGACAACCTTCCCGTCAGCGGTGCGGACCGCTACCGCATCGGCGCGGATTCGATGACCATGCGCCGCATCGGCGTCATGCAGGAGCTGACCAGCAGCGACAAGCGCCGCTGGCGGGCCGCCCGCTTCGAGAGCGAAGCGGCGCGCAGCAAGGCCGCGGCCGAGGCGCTGGCGGCGAACATCCAGCGCGATACCGCAGTCGCCTGGCTCGATCGCTATCATCTCGAGCGGATGCAAGCGGAACTGGCCCGGCAAGCCGCCCTGGCGCGAGACGAAATCGCGGCAGCGGAAGCGGCTTATCGCGGCGGCCGCGGCAGCCAGGCCGGCCTGCTTGATGCGCGCGCGGCCTTGCTGGCGCTGGAGGACCGCGCTACGGAGCTGGGCCAGCAGGCGCGCATTGCCGCCATCATGCTCGCGCGCTGGACCGGCGAGCCGGTGGACGTGGCGCTCGACGGCAGCGCCGATACCGGCAGCATGGCCCTTGATCCGGCGAACCTGGAGGCGACGCTCGAGCATCACCCGCAGGTGGCGGTATTGACCCGCCAGGCTGAACTGGCGCAGGCGGAAGCGGGACTGGCGCGCGCCAACCGCAGTGCCGACTGGACCGTTGAAGTGGCGCTGCAACAGCGCGGGCCGGGCTATCCGGGCATGGTGTCGTTTGGCGTGTCGGTGCCGCTGCAGTGGGACCGCGGCCGCCGCCAGGAGCGCGAACTGTCGGCCCGGCTGTCCATGGCGGGCCAGGCGCAGGCCGAGCGCGACGAAGCACTGCGGGAGCATGTGGCGGAAATACGCGGCCAGTTGGCCGACTGGCAGGCTGGCCGCGATCGCATCGCGCGCTACGAGAAGGAAGTGCTGCCGCTGGCGAGCGCGCGCACGGAGGCGGTGCTTGCCGCCTACCGGGGCGGCAAAGCCAGCCTGGTGGAGGTAATGGCGGCGCGCCGTTCGGAGAGCGAGCAGCGCCTGCAGGCATTGCAGCTCGAACGCGATAATGCGCGCACCTGGGCGCAACTGACGTACATCCAGCCGGCGAAAGGCCACCCATGAAGAAGAACGCAATAATCGCCGCCATCGTGGCGGCAGGCGCGCTGGGCGCCGTGGGCGCCATCGGTGGCTACCAGTTGGGCAAGCGCCAGGCGGCGCCGGCACAGGCTCCAGTTGTGGAGGGCCGCAAGCCCTTGTACTGGCACGATCCAATGGTGCCTGGACAGAAATTCTACAAGCCGGGCAAGTCGCCGTATATGGACATGGCCCTGGTGCCGGTTTACGCCGACGAGGGCGGCGACGCCGGCACGGTCAGCATCAGCCCGCGCGTGCAGCAAAACCTTGGCGTGCGCACGGCGCTGGTTTCCAGCGCCCCGTTGCCGCTGACCGTATCGGCGGTTGGCAACGTGGCTTTCAACGAGCGCGAAGTGGCGGTTGTCCAGTCCCGCTCGAACGGTTTTGTGGAACGCGTGCTGGTACGCGCGCCGCTGGAAACGGTACGGCGCGGCCAGCCGCTGGCCGAGGTCACCATGCCGGACTGGGTGGCGGCGCAGGAAGAATTCCTGGCCGTGCGCCGCATGCAGGCTGGCGCTGCGCCGGGACTGCTGGATGCGGCGCGCCAGCGCATGCGCCTGGCGGGCATGAGCGAACAGCAGGTGCAACAGGTGGAGGCGGGCGGCCGCGTGCTGGCGCGCCAGGTGCTGGTCGCGCCGCGAGCCGGCGTGGTGACGGAACTGGCCGCGCGCGAAGGCATGGCCGTCGCCGCCGGGGCGCCGCTGTATAGCATCAATGGCCTGGAGACGGTGTGGGTGAATGCGGAGTTGCCGGAAAATGCGGTGGCGCAGGTATCGGTCGGCTCCGATGTCACGGCACGTGCCGCGGCCTTGCCGGACAAGGAGTTGCACGGCAAGGTGGCGGCGATCCTGCCGCAGGTGGACGCGGCAACGCGCACCATTCGCGCACGCATCGAGTTGTCCAATCCGGGCGGGCGGCTGGCGCCGGGCATGTTTGTGACGATGTCGTTTGCGCCGGGCCGGCGGCAGCCTGCATTGCTGGTGCCTTCGGAAGCGGTGATCCGCACCGGCACGCGCAATGTCGTGATGGTGGAGGAGGGGGCTGGCAAGTTCGTCCCGGTGCAGGTGGAGCTGGGCGCCGAGAGCGGTGGGCAGGTGGAGATCCGCGCCGGCTTGCAGGCCGGGCAGAAAGTGGCGGTCTCCGGCCAGTTCCTGGTCGACTCGGAAGCGAGCCTGAAAGGCAGCGGACAGCGCATGGCCGGCCCTGCGCCGCTGGCGCATCGCGGCGAGGCGACCGTGGAGGCGGTGGATAAGGACGAGATCACCTTGTCGCATGGCCCAATCGCCACGCTCAAGTGGCCGGCCATGACGATGGCCTTCAAGCTGCCGCACGGGGGCTTGCCGCTGCGTGTCGCTGCGGGCGACCGGGTGAACTTCGAGTTCGTGCAGCAGGCGGACGGCAGCTTCCAGGTCACGTCGATGGCGCCGGCTTCCGCGCCAACGCACCAGCACGGGGAGCAGAAATGATCGCGAAGCTGATCCTGTGGTCGATCCGTAACCGCTTCCTCGTGCTGCTGGCGTCCGTGCTGCTGGCGGGATGGGGCGCATGGGCGCTGCAGCGCACGCCACTGGATGCGATTCCGGACCTGTCGGATGTGCAGGTCATCATTCGCACCAGCTTCCTGGGGCAGGCGCCGCAGATCGTCGAAAACCAAGTCACGTATCCGTTGACCACGCAGATGCTGTCGGTGCCGGGCGCGCGCACGGTGCGTGGCTATTCCTTCTTCGGCGACTCGTTTGTGTACGTACTGTTCGAAGACGGCACCGACCCGTACTGGGCGCGTTCACGCGTGCTGGAGTACCTGAACCAGGTGCAGTCACGGCTGCCGCCGCAGGCGCGAGCTTCGCTAGGACCTGATGCAACGGGCGTGGGCTGGGTGTTCGAGTATGCGCTGGTCGACCGCAGCGGCAAGCATGACCTGGCGCAGTTGCGAGCCTTGCAGGACTGGTTCCTCAAGTACGAACTGAAGGCGGTACCGAACGTGGCGGAGGTGGCCAGCCTTGGCGGCATGGTCAAGCAGTACCAGGTGCTGCTTGACCCGGCGCGGCTGCGCGCCTTCAATATCACGCACGGCAAGGCGATCGATGCGATCCGCCGCGCCAACCAGGAGACAGGCGGCTCGGTGCTGGAACTGGCGGAAGCGGAGTATATGGTGCGCGCGTCGGGTTACCTGCGTTCGCTGGAAGACTTCCGCCAGATCCCGCTGACGGCCAGCGAGTCCGGCGTGGCGGTGCGCCTGGGCGACGTGGCAACCATCCAGCTCGGTCCGGAAATGCGGCGCGGCATCGCCGATTTGAATGGCGAGGGAGAGGTGGCGGGCGGCGTGATCGTCATGCGTTCCGGTAAAAACGCATTGCAGACGATTGATGCCGTCAAGGCGCGCCTGGCGGCGCTCAAGGCCAGCCTGCCGCCGGGTGTGGAAATCGTGCCGGTGTACGACCGCTCCAACCTGATCCGGCGTGCGGTCGGCAACCTCGAGACCAAGCTGGCGGAGGAATTCGTCGTCGTGGCCCTGGTATGCGCCATCTTCCTGTTCCACCTGCGCTCCGCACTGGTGGCCATCGTCTCGCTGCCGCTGGGCGTGCTGGCTGCCTACCTGATCATGCATTACCAGGGCGTCAATGCCAACATCATGTCCCTGGGCGGGATCGCGATTGCCATCGGCGCCATGGTCGATGCGGCGGTGGTGATGATCGAGAATGCGCACAAGCATATCGAAGCATGGCGCCATGCCCATCCTGGCCGCACGCTGGAAGGCGAAGAGCACTGGCAGGTGATTGCCGCGGCGGCTGCAGAAGTGGGGCCGGCGCTGTTCTTCTCGCTGCTGATCATCGTGCTGTCCTTTATCCCGGTGTTCACGCTGGAAGCGCAGGAAGGGCGCCTGTTCGCCCCGCTCGCCTTCACCAAGACTTATGCGATGGCGGCGGCAGCGGGGCTGGCGGTGACGCTGATCCCGGTCCTCATGGGCTACCTGATTCGCGGCCGGATTCCCGACGAACATGCCAATCCACTCAACCGCTGGCTGATTGCGCTGTACCGGCCCTTGCTCGAGCGCGTGCTGCAATGGCCGAAGGTCACGCTGGCTATAGCGGCTGCGGTGGCGGTGCTGTCGCTCTGGCCGCTGGCGCACATGGGCGGCGAATTCATGCCGCCGCTGGACGAAGGCGATTTGCTGTACATGCCTTCGGCCTTGCCGGGCCTTGGCGCGGGCAAGGTGCAGCAGCTGCTGCAGCAGACCGACCGGATGATCAAGACAGTGCCGGAAGTAGAAAGCGTCTTCGGAAAGGCCGGTCGCGCGGAATCGGCCACCGACCCGGCGCCGCTGGAGATGTTCGAGACCACCATCCAGTTCAAGCCGCGCGACCAGTGGCGGCCGGGCATGACGCCGGACAAGCTGGTGGCGGAGCTGGACCGCATCGTCAAGGTGCCGGGCCTGGCCAACATCTGGGTGCCCCCGATCCGCAACCGGATCGACATGCTGGCGACCGGTATCAAGAGCCCGGTCGGCATCAAGGTGTCGGGCGCCAGCCTGCAGGAAATCGACCGTATCGCCGCCGAGATCGAGCGCGTGGTGCGGCCGGTGGCGGGCGTGTCGTCAGCGCTGGCGGAACGCCTGAACGGCGGCCGTTACATCGACGTGGCCATCGACCGCGCGGCAGAGGGGCGCTACGGCCTGAATATCGATGAAGTGCAAAGCATTATCGCCAGCGCAGTGGGCGGCGACAACGTCGGCGAAACCGTCGAAGGCCTGCAGCGCTTTCCCATCAACGTGCGCTACCCGCGCGAACTGCGCGATTCGCTGGAGAGCCTGCGCGCCTTGCCGCTGTTGACGGAGCGCGGCGCCCAGCTGCGTCTTGCCGACGTGGCCACGGTGCGCATCAGCGATGGCCCGCCGATGCTGCGCAGCGAGAATGCGCGGCTCTCGGGCTGGGTGTACGTGGACATCCATGGCCGCGACTTGCGCTCTGCAGTGCAGGAAATGCAGCGAGCCGTCGCAGCCGGCGTCAAGCTGCCGCCGGGTTATTCCGTGTCGTGGTCGGGCCAGTTCGAGTACCTGGAGCGCGCAACGGCGCGCCTGCAGGTGGTGGTGCCCGCTACGCTGCTGATTATCTTCGTGCTGCTGTACCTGACGTTCCGCCGCGCCGACGAGGCAGCGCTGATCATGGCCACGCTGCCGTTTGCACTGGCCGGCGGGGTCTGGCTGCTGTGGGGGCTCGGCCATAACCTGTCGGTGGCTACCGGCGTTGGCTTTATCGCCCTGGCCGGCGTGGCGGCCGAATTCGGCGTGATCATGCTGCTCTATCTCAAACATGCGTGGGAAGCGCGCGAAGCGGCAGGGCGCCACGGCGAGGAAGACCTGCTGGAAGCCATCCGTGAAGGCGCGGTGCTGCGGGTGCGGCCGAAAGCCATGACGGTGACGGTCATCGTGGCTGGCCTGGTGCCGATCATGGTGGGCGCAGGCACGGGATCTGAAATCATGCAGCGCATTGCTGCACCGATGGTGGGGGGAATGTTGTCCGCGCCCCTGCTATCGTTATTTGTAGTACCTGCGGCATACTTGCTGCTTCGGCGGCGCAAACAATCTATGGAGAATTAATATGAAAGCAATCCACACCACGCTGCAAGCAGCGATCCTGGCGGCAGCCGTCATGGCCGGCGTGCCAGCCATGGCCGACCATGGCGGTCACGCCGACCACGACCAGCAGGCGACCAGCGCCGTGGCCGATACCGCCGATGGCGAGATCAAGAAAGTCGACAAGCCATCCGGCAAGCTGACCATCAAGCACGGCGAACTGAAAAACCTCGGCATGGGTGCGATGACGATGGTATTCCGCGTCAAGGATGCCGCCATGCTGGACAAGGTGAAAGCCGGCGACAAGGTGCGCTTCACCGTTGAAAATGCCAATGGCGCCATGACGGTCACCGCCATCGAAGTTGCGAAGTAAAAAAGCATGAACCGATTCGTCAGGACATGGATGCTGTGGCTGCTGATGCTGGTCTTGCCCTTGCAAGCGCTGGCCAGCGTCGCGCAACTGTCTTGCGAAATCGGCGAGCACCAGCCCAGGCAGTCGCTGCGCCATGACGTCAAAGCGGTAAAGAAGGGCGCCAGCGTGCTGCAGGACGTGGGCCACACGGCTTGCGGCGCCTGCGTCACTTGCTGCTGCGCTTCGGCCGCATTGCCGGACCCGAACGTCGCGCCAGCGCCCTGGGACGGCACCGACCCGCACTTTGGCTTGCTGCCGGCTTGCCACGCCAGCCATATCCCCGATGGCCCGGAACGCCCCCCGCGCCATCACGCTTCTTGAGATTCCAGGAGTTTCCACAAGAGGCGCCGCCATGCGCGGCGGAGGATAGGCTGCACGGCATGGTTGCGTGCGGCGGGCAAAGAAAGAGGACTTTATGAAACAGGCATTCTGGTCACGCCGGCTACACAAGTGGCTTGGCCTGCTGGTCGGCATCCAGGCATTGTTCTGGATGGCGAGCGGCGTGTATATGGCCGCAATATCGATCGACATTATCCACGGCGACCACCTGTCGCATGTGGAGCGGCCTGCAGTGGCGGCGAAAGCCATTGCGCTGCAGCCGTCGCAGCTGGCGGCGCAATTTCCCGGCATGACAGGCTTCCGCCTGAAGCACTTGCTGGACCGGGAAGTGTATGAGGTGAAGTACGCCGGCGGCATTGGCCTGGTGGACGCGGCCAGCGGCAAGCAACTGGATCCGCTGGACCAGGCGCAGGCTTTGAAACTGGCACAACAGGCTTATATGGGCGATGGCAGCGTGAGCGGCATTCAATTGCTGCGGCAATTGCCAAAGGAGGTCGCTACGCGCCGCGCGCCGTTATGGCGCATTGATTTTGACGACTCCAATGGCAGCAGCCTGTATGTGTCTCCATCCACAGGGGAAGTGGTGGCGCAGCGTCATTCCTTGTGGCGGGCTTACGACTTCCTGTGGATGCTGCACATCATGGATTACGACAAGCGCACCAACGTCAACAACACGCTGTTGCGCAGCGCTTCCATCGCCGGCACCCTGTTCGCGTTGAGCGGGATCTGGCTGCTGTGGTTCACCGTGCGCAGGAGGGCCGCGAAATGACGCCGTTCCTGCGAAAAATGCATAAATGGGTCGGGCTGGTCGTCGGGCTGCAGTTCCTGCTCTGGCTGGCGAGCGGCATGGTCATGAGCCTGTTCGACCGGGACGTGGTCGAAGGCATGGCGCATCGCGCGCCGCTGAAGGCGGCTGCGGAGTGGCCGAGGACCGGCCTGGTGGCGCCGGCCGACGTGCTGGCAGCTTCGCGCAAGCCGGTTGAATCGATCGACAGCCGTTGGCTGCTCCAGATGCCGGCTTACCTGCTGAAAAACGGTGACGGAAGCTGGCTGGTGGATGCACGCAACGGCGCGCCCCTTGCTGTCAGCGCCGCCCAGGCGCTGGAAGTGGCGCGTGCCGATTATGTTGGCGATGGAAAGGCCGGGCAGCCGCAATGGGTTGCGAAACCGACGCTGGAGATTCGCAAGCATCGCGGGGCAAGCTGGCGCATCGACTTCGATGATGCGGACGCCACCACGATTTACGTGTCCGCCGTCGATGGCCGCATCCTGGAGCGGCGCAACGCGACGTGGCGCCTGTTCGACATCGCCTGGATGCTGCACATCATGGACTACGGCGGCCGCGAAGATTTCAACAATTCGCTGCTGCTGATGGCTGCGCTGGGCGGCTTGTGGATGGCCCTGTCCGGCATTTGGCTGCTCTGCACCAGCCTGCGCCTGCACGATTTCGTCCCGGCGCGCCTTCTGCCTGCGCGGCAGGTTACGGTGCTTGATGAAGGCGGAAAGCGCATCGGCATCGTCAAATCCCGTCACGGCGATTCGGTATTCGACGCGCTGGCGCGCGCGGGGATACAGCTGCCGTCCAACTGCGGCGGCGGCCAAAGCTGCGGGCTGTGCGAAGTGCGTGCATGCCATAACGCGCCGCCTGCATCGTCATCCGACGGCGAGCACATTCCCGACCAGCGCCTGCGCCGCGGCCACCGGCTGGCCTGCGGCATGGCGGTGACCTCCGATCTGGAAATCGCTGTCAGCCATGGTGCGGCACTGATGGTCAGCCGCACGGCAACGGTGGAGCGCGTGCGCGAGATCACGCCGACCCTGCGCGAGGTAATGCTGCGCCCGGACCAGAAAGCGGGCGCCGATTTCCGTCCCGGCAGCTACGTGCAGCTTCACATTCCCCGTGCACGCGGGCTGTTCGGCCCGCGCAAGTCCTTGCGCAGGTCTTATTCGCTGTCGCTGCCGGTGGCACAGGCCGGCGGCTGCGTGACGCTGCTGGTGCGGCACGTCGCTGGCGGTATCGGCTCGTCGTACGTGCACGCGCTGAAAGAGGGTGAGCAAGTCGCGTTCAACGGGCCGTTTGGCGAATTCGCCTTGCGCAGGGGCCGGAACGAAAAAGTCTTCATTGGCGCCGGGGCCGGCATGGCGCCGTTACGGTCGATGATACGCGCACAACTGGAATCGGGGGCGAAGGAGGCCGTGCGCTTCTGGTATGGGGCGCGAGGTGCGGACGAAGTGCCGTATCGTGAAGAATTTGACGAACTGGCGCTGCGCTACCCGCATTTCAGCTGGCATGTGGTGCTGTCTGATAATGGCCGCAGGGTGCACGAAGTGGTACGCGATGAGTTTCTAGCACGGCAGCCGCAGGCCCGCGATTGCGACTTCTATGTTTGCGGGCCGCCGGCAATGCTGCATGCCACGCGCGAAATGCTGAAGGAGCAGGGCGCGCAGCGCGTGTCTTTCGACGACTTCAAGATCTAGCTGTCGTCAAGTGCGGGCGAACTCGATGCGCTGCTTACGCGGGTTCGGCCGCACGATGTGCTCCAGCGGCAGCACGGTGGACTGCTTGATCTTTTTCAGCGCAATGTTCGATTTGACGTTCACCACCCCGGGCAGCAGAAGGATTTCCTTCATCATCAGGTCGGCGAAGGATGCCAGGTCGTGCGATACGACACGCGCCACGTAGTCAGCCTCACCCGTCACGGAGAAGCACTCCATCACTTCCGGCACATCGCGGATCGCCTTTTCGAAGGCGTCGCCGCGCTTCTCGCCGTGGCGGTCCAGCGTGATATGAACGAAGGCCATCACGTCCAGCCCCACCGTGGTCGGTTCCAGCACTGCCGCATAGTGATCGATGATGCCGGCCTCGCGCAGGCGCTGCACGCGCCGCCCCACTTGCGACACCGATAAATGCAGCACTTCAGCCAGGGCGGCGTTGGTCGCCTCTCCATTGCGCTGAAGCTCGTTCAGCAGGGACAGGTCGTGGCGGTCGACGGTAATCATCATCAGTTCCTTTGTTGGTGCGCAAACTGTGCATATATGGCGTCTTCAAGTGCTCATAATGCGCAAAAAATCCAGAATCAGTGCGTAGTATATCCGTTATCTACACACCTTTCCGGAGACAGCAAATGACCGACTCACTGTGGGACAACCCGATGGGCACCGACGGCTTCGAATTCATCGAATACGCGGCGCCGGACCCAGTCGCAATGGGCAAGACTTTCGAAGCCATGGGCTTTACCGCGGTGGCGCGCCATCGCAGCAAGGACGTGACCCTGTACCGCCAGGGCGAAGTCAACTTCCTGCTGAACGCCGAAAAGGATTCATTCGCACAGCGCTTCGCCGAACTGCACGGGCCATCGGTCTGCGCCATCGGCTTCCGCGTGAAAGATGCCGCCTATGCCTACAAGCGCGCGCTGCGCCTTGGCGCCTGGGGCTTTGAGAGCAAGGCCGGCCCGATGGAACTGAACCTGCCGGCCATCAAAGGCATCGGCGATTCGCTGATCTACCTGGTGGACCGCTGGCCCGGCAACGGCAATATCAGCATTTACGACGTCGATTTCGAGCCGATTCCGGGTGTCGACCAGAACCCGAAAGGCCATGGCCTGACCTACATCGACCACCTGACGCACAATGTGCACCGTGGCCGCATGGGCGAGTGGGCCGAGTTCTACGAGCGCCTGTTCAACTTCCGCGAAGTGCGCTATTTCGATATCGAAGGCCAGGTCACCGGCGTGAAGTCGAAGGCAATGACCAGCCCTTGCGGCAAGCTGCGCATCCCGATCAATGAGGAAGGCACCGACCGCCCCGGCCAGATCCAGGAGTACCTCGATGCGTATCGCGGCGAAGGCATCCAGCACATCGCCATGGGCAGCGACAACCTGTACGCCACCGTGGACAGCCTGCGCGGCGCCGGCGTGAAGCTGCTCGACACCATCGACACTTACTACGAACTGGTCGACCGCCGCATCCCCGGCCACGGCGAGCAGCTGCAGGCCCTGCGCGAGCGCAAGATCCTGATCGACGGCAAGCCGGGCGACCTGCTGCTGCAGATCTTCTCCGAAAACCAGCTTGGCCCGGTGTTCTTCGAGTTCATCCAGCGCAAGGGCAACCAGGGCTTCGGCGAAGGCAACTTCAAAGCCCTGTTCGAGTCGATTGAGCTGGACCAGATGCGCCGCGGCGTGCTGACCGCGTAATCAATGCGCCATCAATACTGGCAGCGACGCCGTTGCCAGTATGGTGCGCGTGGCGCCGCCAAGCATCATCTCGCGGAAGCGACTATGGCCGTAGGCGCCCATCACCAGCAGGTCGACGTTGAAATCGGCCGCCAGCGACAGGATGGCCTTGCCGGGATCGGCCGCCTCCGGCCGGCGCAGGACTTCCACGTTCACGCCGTGCCGCGCCAGGTAGAGGGCGATATCGGCTCCCGGTGATTCGCCCAGGGTATCGGCGCTATTGCCCAGCACTGCCAGCGTGACTTGTTCCGCACCGCGCAACAGGGGCAGGGCGGCGGTGACGGCCTTTGCCGCCTCCACGCTGCCGTTCCATGCCACCATCACGCGCTTGCCGATGGTCGGGAAGCGTCCGGTGCGAGGCACCAGCAGCACCGGGCGGCCGCAATTCAATAGTACGTAATCCGGCAGGTCGGGCAGCAGGCTGCCTTCATTATCCTCGGCGGCCTGTCCCAGCACCACCAGGTCGGCGTAGCGCGCCTGCATGCACAGGCCGGCATATTCGTCGTCGTTGCTGCTGCGCGCCTCGAAAGTCTGGACGCCAAGGCGGTCTGCCATGGCCTTGAACTGTTCCAGCGCCTGTTGCACACGCTCCTCGGCGCGACGCAGGTAGTCGGCCAGGAATACGCCGCTGCCTTCGTAACTGCGGCCTGCCAGCATGGAGCGCGGCATGCCGGTCATCGCGGCGCCGACCAGGTGGGCTTCCTCGCGCGAGGCGATGGCTGCCGCCAGCGCGATGCGGGCTTCGGCATTGGCCGCGCGGTCGGCATGGACTACGATGGTGCGGTAAGACATGATGTCCTCCTGTGTTGATCTTGGCACAAGTGTGCGCCCGATTGCCGTGCACGATCCATGACTTGGGTCAAGCTCGTCTGATATCATGTCTTTATGTTACGTTCTTGTCTTGCGCCTTCCTGCCTGTTGCTTGCCTTGAGCCCTGCAGCAGTTGCCGGCCAGGGGGAGGTGGTATTTGTCGCCGCGACCAACCACAATATGCCCTTGTCCCGTTTCCAGAACGGGGAGATGGTCGAAGGTCTGTTGAAGGACCTTGGCGACGGCATCGCGCATCGCATGGGGCGGCAGGCCCGTTATGTCAGCGTTCCCGCCAAGCGGGTCGCCGAATATCTCGCCAGCGGACGGGCCGATGGCGTCTGCTACGTGCTGCCGCGCTGGCTGCCGGGCGCCTTCAACTGGAGCCAGCCACTGATGCCCGATGCAGGCGTGCTGGTGTCCCGGCCCGAAGCGCCCGCCGTTCGGGCCCTGTCGGACCTGGCCAACAAGCCGGTCGGTACGGTGCTGGGGTATTCCTATTCGATGATCGATGCCGCCCTGGGGCGTGCGTTCGTTCGCGAGGATGCGCCTTCGATGGAGCTGAATATTTCGAAGATCCAGCATGGCCGCATGCAATACGCGATCATGGGCCGCATGACGGCGGAATACCTGATGCGCGCAGAGCCCCAGCACAAGCTGCGGATCGATTTCGAGTTCGATCCCTTCAAGGCGCAATGTGCGTTCTCGAAGAAGTCGGCAATCCCGTTCGACGATGTCCAGCGCGCCATCGGAGGACTGGTCTCCGATGGCAGCCTTGACCGGCTGCTGCACCGCTACCGCTAACCACGCCTGAAAACCATGTCATTATCCATACTCAAAACACTGTTCGATTACAAAGCCTGGGCCAATGTCGAACTGTTCGATGTGCTGGCGACCGTAACTTCGGAAGCCGACCTGCACACCGCGATCCGCACCCTGAACCACATCTACGTTGTCGACCGGATCTTCCGCGCGCACCTGCTCGGCGAGGCGCATGGTTACGAGGCCACCAACACCAAGGCCACGCCGGCTTTGTCGGAGCTGCGCGCTGCGGTCATCGAAACGGACGGCTGGTACCAGCAGTACGTGGCCAGCCTGGATGAAGCTGCGCTGTCCGCAAGGCTGCAGTTCAGGTTCACCGACGGCGACACCGGCCAGATGTCGCGCGAAGAAATGCTGATGCATGTGATTACCCATGGCGGTTATCACCGCGGCAATGTGGGGCAGGTGCTCAAGAATATCTCGGTGGCGCCGCCGCGCGACATCCTGACGAAATTCCTGCACGTCAGCGAGCCGGGGCGCCGCTTGCTATAATCTGGCCAAATGAATATCCGGCGCTTCCTCGTTATCCTGCTGTTACTAGTGCTGCCGCTCCAGGCGACCCTGGCGGCGACGGATAGCTGCTGCCTGAAAATCAATGTATCGCAGCTCGGCGAGCATGTGGCTGCGGCGGCGGATGCGCCAGGCTCGGACAGTGCCTGCTGCACGCAGTGCGACTTCTGCCATCACTCCCATGCGCCGTTTGTCGCCAACCTGGCCGACGGACGCCAGCAAGTCGATTCGATCGCTCCGGTGCCATCGCCGGAGCCGCCTTTCCATTCCTTCATCCCGGATATTCCTCCGCGTCCCGACAGGCTCCGCTGATTGATCCAGCTGCAGCATGCAGCCGTTCCCCATCAATCACCAAGGAGCAAAATCGTGAAAGCTTTTTGCGTGCCTTTGCTGGCGGCCATTTGCCTGGCCCCCGCATGGGCGCAACCATCATTGACGCTTGCCGAAGCACTGGAACGTGCGCGGCAAAGCAATCCCGAGTTGCGGGCGCTGACGCTGGAAGCCGCAGCCGTCGACGCGGCCGGAAGCCAGGCAGCTTTGCTGCCGAACCCTTCGCTGGACTATTTGCGCGAAGGGAAAACCAGCGAAGGCGGTTCTTCAACCGTCCAGCTATCGATCCCGCTTGAACTGGGCGGCAAGCGCGCCGCGCGCGTGGACGCGGCGCAGGCTGGCAGCCGTGCGGCGGCACTGGACCTGGCCGTGGGCCGGGCACGGATCGAGGCGGAAGTGGTCGCCGCCTACCAGCAAACCTGGCTCGCGCAGCAGCACGTCGCCTTGGCCATGCAGGTCAGCGAAACCGGGCGCCACTCGAGCGAAGCGGCCGCGCGCCGCGTATTGGCGGGCAAGGTGTCGCCGGTGGAAGAGGCAAGGGCGCGCGTGGCGGAAGCCAACTGGCGCATGGAAGGGGTGTCAGCCCAGCGCGAGCTGGACGAGGCGCGTATCAGGCTGGCCAGCCTGCTCGGCAACACCGGCAGCGAGATCGGCGCGTTGGCGGCGCCTGCCACGCCGGCCGAAGCCGGGTTCCCCGCCGGACGGCTTGAAAACCTGATCGATTCTGCGCCTGCCATTGAGCGGGCCGTCGCGGAAGTCGAAGCGGGCAAGGCGTCCCTGCGCATGGAGCGCGCCGCGCGCATGCCGGACGTTTCGCTGATCGTCGGCAGCAAGCGCAGCGAAGGCCCTGAGCGCGACCGCGTCCGCCAGAACATCATCGGCCTGTCCGTTCCGCTGCCGCTGTTTAACCGCAACCAGGGCGCGATCCTGGTGGCGCAACGCCGTGCCGACAAAGCCGGCGCAGAGCTGGAAGCGACTCGCCAGCGCATTCGCGCGGAGGCAATGCAGGCCCATGCCCGCATGCAGGCGGCCATGCAGCAGGAGCGCCTGGTGCGCGAGGACGTGTTGCCCGGCGCCCAATACGCCGCCGATGCGGCCATGAAGGGTTTTGAGGCCGGCAAATTCAATTATGTCGAAGTGCTCGATGCCCAGCGCACCTGGGTGCAGGCGCAGGGCCAGCACCTGCGGGCCATTTCGGACTTCTACCGCGCCAGGGCCGACCTGGCAAAGCTGGTCGGCAACCTGGACATCAAGGATTCAAAATGAACAAGCGTCAGAAAATCACCATTGCGGCCATGGTGGCCGCCGCCGGCCTGTTTGCAGGCGCAGTATTGGGCTGGGAGCGCATCGCACCTGCTGCGAAAGCCGGTGCCGAGGCGAGCGAACACCACGATGAACATCCGGCCGGCGCAGCCAATGCCGGCGGCACGCAGCCAATCACGTTCACCGACGCGCAGGTTGCGGCGGCCGATATCCAGGTGCGTACGGCCGGCGCAGCGCGCCTGGAAACCTTCGTCCGCCTGCCCGGTGAAGTCAAGCTGAATGAGGACCGTACTGCCCACGTCACGCCGCGCGTGGACGGCATCGTGCAGGAGGTGCAGGCCAATCTCGGCCAACAGGTGCGCAAGGGCGAGTTGCTGGCGGTACTGGCCAGCGCCGACGTTTCCGAGCAGCGCAGCAGCCTGGCCGCCGCCGAAAAGCGTGCAGCGCTGGCCCACTCGGTCTACGAGGCCGAAAAGAAGCTGTGGGAAGACAAGGTCTCGGCACGCCAGGACTACCTGAAGGCGGAGCAGGAATGGCATGAAGCCAGCATCGCCGTGCAGAACGCGCGCCAGAAGCTGGTGGCCATCGGTGCCAGCGGTTCCGGCAAGGGGCCATTCAACCGCCTGGAAATCCGGGCGCCTTTCGACGGCCTGATCGTCGACAAGCATATTGCCGTGGGCGAGGCGGTCGGTGCCGAAACCAAGGTATTCACGGTCTCCGACCTGCGCCAGGTATGGGCGGAAGTCGTGGTGCCTGCGAAGGACCTGGAGATCGTCAAGGTCGGCACGGAAGCGGTGCTGCACTCGGCCGCATCGAACGCCGCGGTCAAAGGCAAGGTAAGCTTCGTCAGCGCCCTGATCGGCGAGCAGACCCGCGCCGCCCGTGCCCGCGTCGTTCTGGACAATCCTCAGCTGGCATGGCGACCCGGCCTGTTCGTGGATGTCGACGTGATCACCGGTTCGGCCGAAGTGCCGGTCGCCGTGGAAAAGGAAGCGCTGCAAGTGCTGAACGGCGCGCAGGTGGTCTTCCAGCGCGATGGCCAGGCGTTCACGCCGGTGCCGGTCACGGTGGGCCGTTCCGACGGCAGGCTGGTGGAAATCACGTCCGGCCTGCGCAAAGAGGCAAGGTATGCCGCCGCCCACAGCTTCACCATCAAGGCGGAGCAGGGCAAGGGCGCTGCCGAACATGAAGACTAAGGAGCCGCCATGTTAAGCCGAATTATCCAGGCCAGCATCGGCCACCGCTGGATGGTCATGTTCGCCGTACTGGCGATGGCCGTGCTGGGCGCGGTCAATTACAAGAAGCTGCCGATCGACGCCGTACCGGACATCACCAACGTCCAGGTGCAGATCAACACCGCTGCCGCCGGCTACTCGCCGCTGGAAGTGGAGCAGCGCATCACCTTCCCAATCGAATCGCTGATGGCCGGCCTGCCGCGCCTTGAACAGACCAGGTCCTTGTCGCGTTATGGACTGTCGCAGATCACGGTGGTATTCAAGGACGGCACGGACATCCACTTTGCCCGCCAGTTGATCAGCCAGCGCATCCAGGATGCGCGTTCCCAGCTGCCGGCCGGACTGACGCCGACCATGAGCCCCATCGCCACCGGCCTGTCTGAAATCTACCTGTGGACAGTGGATGCGGCGCCAAATGCACGCAAGCCGGACGGCACGCCTTACACGCCGACCGACCTGCGCGAGATCCAGGACTGGATCATCAAGCCGCAACTGCGCAACGTGCCAGGCGTTACGGAGATCAACTCGATCGGCGGCTACGACAAGGAATACCTGGTCGCGCCAACGCCGGCCAAGCTGGCGTCGTATGGCCTGAACCTGTCGGACGTGGTGACGGCGCTGGAACGCAATAACGGCAACGTTGGTGCCGGCTATATCGAGAAGGAAGGCGAGCAATACCTGCTGCGCGCGCCCGGCCAGCTCAAGTCCGTGGCCGACATCGGCAATATTGTGGTCTCCACTATCGACGGCGTGGCTGTGCGTGTGGCCGACGTGGCAACGGTGGGCGTCGGCGCTGAATTGCGCACCGGCGCCGCCACGCGCAACGGACGCGAAGTGGTCCTTGGCACCGTGTTCATGCTGATCGGCGAGAACAGCCGCGCGGTGGCGCTGGCGGTGGACAAGAAGATGGTTGAGATCAACCGCAGCCTGCCTGCCGGCGTCTCGGCCACGCCGGTGTACAACCGCACGGTGCTGGTGGAAAAGGCCATAGACACCGTCAAGCGCAACCTGCTGGAAGGCGCGGTGCTGGTGATCGGCGTGCTGTTCCTCTTCCTCGGCAATATGCGAGCGGCGCTGATTACGGCCATGGTGATCCCGCTGTCGATGCTGTTCACCTTCACCGGCATGGTGGCCAATAATGTCAGCGCCAACCTGCTAAGCCTCGGCGCGCTCGATTTCGGCATCATCGTCGATGGCGCCGTGGTGATCGTGGAAAACTGCGTGCGCCGCCTGGCGCATGCGCAACAGCATGCCGGACGGCCGCTGACACGCGAAGAACGCTTTGCGGAAGTCTTTGCCGCCGCACATGAAGCGCGCAGGCCGCTGCTGTTCGGGCAGTTGATCATCATGATCGTGTACCTGCCGATTTTTGTGCTGTCCGGGATCGAAGGCAAGATGTTCCACCCCATGGCCTTCACCGTGGTGACGGCCTTGCTGGGCGCGATGCTGCTGTCGATTACCTTCGTGCCGGCCGCCGTGGCGCTGTTCATGAACAAATCGGTACGCGAGGAAGAAGGGCGCCTGATGCTGGCGGCCAAGCGCCGTTATGGCGAACTGCTGGACTACGTCATGGCCAACCGCCCGGTGGTGTTTACCGCCGCCGGGCTGGTGCTTGCCCTGTCCGCGTTGCTGGCGACGCGCCTTGGCACCGAGTTCGTACCGAACCTGAACGAAGGCGACTTCGCAGTGCTTACGGTACGCATTCCCGGCACGGGCCTGGGTCAATCGGTGCAGATGCAGCAGCAGATCGAGAAAACGCTGGTGGCGAAATTCCCCGAGATTGCCAACGTCTTCGCCCGCACCGGTACCGCGGAAATCGCCTCGGACCCTATGCCGCCAAGCATTTCGGACGGCTACATCATGCTCAAACCAGAGCAGGAATGGCCGAAGCCCAAGCGCAGCCGCGAAGAACTGCTGGCCGCCATCCGCGAGACGCTGGAGCAATTGCCGGGCAATAGTTATGAGTTCAGCCAGCCGATCCAGCTTCGCGTGAACGAGCTGATCTCCGGAGTGCGCAGCGACGTGGCGGTGAAGGTGTTCGGCGACGACCTTGACGTGCTGAATGCGAAAGCTGCCGAAATCGGCGCCATCCTCGGCAGGATTCCGGGCGCATCAGGCGTGAAGGTCGAGCAGACCACAGGCCTGCCGATGCTGCAGATCCAGGTCGACCGCGAACGGGCAGCGCGCCTTGGCCTGAACATCGCTGAAGTGCAGGAGCTGATCGCTACCGCTACCGCGGGCCGCGAGGCAGGCGCCATGTTCGAAGGCGACCGCCGCTTTGATATCGTGGTGCGTTTGCCGGAAGCGCTGCGTTCGGACATCGAACTGCTGAAGCGCCTGCCGGTGCCGCTGCCGAAGAAGGAGGGCGCACGTCCGGCCTACGTCACGCTGGCTGAAATCGCGACCTTTGACACGGCGCCCGGCCCGAACCAGCTAAGCCGGGAACAGGGCAAGCGCCGCGTGGTGGTGACCGTCAACATGCAGGACCGCGACATCGGCTCTTTCGTCGAAGAAGCGCAGCAGGCGATCCTGAAAGGCGTGAAGCTGCCAGCCGGCTACTGGCTGGCCTGGGGCGGGCAGTTCGAAAACCTGCAGAATGCCGCGCAGCGCCTGAAGGTGGTGGTGCCGGCATCGCTCGCGCTGGTGTTCGCGCTGCTGTTCCTGATGTTTAACAACGCGCGCGACGGCGCGCTGGTGTTCACCGGCATTCCGTTTGCACTGACCGGCGGCATCTTCGCGCTGTGGATGCGCGGGATTCCGATGTCGATATCGGCAGCGGTCGGCTTCATCGCGCTGTCAGGCGTCGCCATGTTGAACGGCCTCGTGATGATCTCCTTCATCCGCAGCCTGCGCGAGCAAGGGCAGCCGCTGGCCGATGCCGTGCGCAACGGTGCGCTGGTGCGTTTGCGGCCGGTGCTGATGACGGCCCTGGTGGCATCGCTTGGCTTTGTGCCGATGGCGATTGCGACCGGCACCGGCGCGGAAGTCCAGCGGCCCTTGGCCACCGTGGTGATCGGCGGCGTGCTGTCCTCCACCGCGCTGACGCTGCTGCTGTTGCCCTTGCTGTACCGCCTGGCCTACAGCCGCAAGGAGGAGGTCAGCCCGCTGGCGCCAGCCGCTCTCGCAGGAACTCAATAAAGCGAGCCGTCTTGGCTGGAACCAGCCGGGTTTCAGTCAAGGCATACACCGGCGTGGGCTTGCCATGCCATTGTGGCAGGATGCGTTGCAAGCGTCCTGCCGCAAGGTCGTCTGCCACGACTTCTTCCGGCAACAGGATGACGCCCATGTCGAGTGCAGCAAGGCGTCGGAACATGCCCACGTTGTTGACGGCAAAGCGGCCGCCCACCGCAACTGGCTCGCTGTGTCCATTGCGCAGCAGGGTCCAGGTGGTGGATTTCGCCAGGCCCAGGCAGGCATGCCGTACCAGGTCCGCAGGTTCGCGCGGCTCGCCGTGCTGCGCGAGGTATCGCGGCGAGGCATACAGCTTCGGTGTAAGGAGGGCAAGTTGGCGCGCGATCAGCTGCGAATCCGCCAGTTCACCCATGCGTATCGCCACATCAAACGGTTCGCTGACCAGGTCAACGAGGCGCGGCGTCAGGTCCAGTTCAAAGGTGATGCCGGGATAGCGCTGGGCGAATTCCGCGATCAGGGGCGCCAGGTAGGTCTGTGCGAAATCAACCGGCAGCGAGGCGCGCAGCACGCCGGTCGGCTGGGCCAGCATGCCGCCCAGTTGTTCATGCGCCAGCCGAGCTTCATCGATGATGCGCTTGCAGCGCTCGAAGTAGATCTGGCCCGCTTCGGTCAATTCGATCTTGCGGGTCGTGCGATGCAGCAGCCGCAGTCCGATGGCCTTTTCCAGCGCGGCGATCCGGCGTGAAATCGTTGAATTCGGAATGCCCAGCACTTCGCCGGCACCGCGAAAACCCTTGGCCTTCACCACTTCAACAAACAAGGCCATGTCGTTCAGATATTCCAATGATTGCTCCATATATGGATCAATGTTCTGCAATTTACCATATTTATCTCATTTCGAAGGTGTTGGATGATGGCGCATCTCCAATCACTCAAGGAATTCTGTCGTGAGCAAACTGTTTGAAACCGTCAAAGTGGGACGCTATACGCTGGCAAATCGCCTCGCCATGGGGCCGATGACGCGCAGCCGCGCGCAGTACGACGGCACGCCGGGCGAACTGGCGGCCGAATATTATGCACAGCGCGCCGACATCGGCCTGATCGTGACCGAAGGCACCCAGCCTTCGGAAGACGGCCAGGGTTATATGGCGACGCCGGGCATTCATACCGATGCCCACGTGGCGGGCTGGAAGAAGGTCGCGGATGCCGTCCATGCCAAAGGAGGCCGCCTGTTCATTCAGTTGATGCATGCGGGCCGCATGTCGCATCCGGACAATACGCCGCACCACAGGCAGGGCGTCGCGCCGTCCGCCATTGCGCCGAATACGCCGATGTTCACGCCGACAGGCATGCAGGACATTCCTGCGCCGCGAGCGCTCAGCACCGCCGAGGTGCGCAAGACTATCGACGATTTCCGCATGGCTGCGCGCCGCGCAATCGAAGCGGGCGCCGATGGCGTTGAGATCCACGGCGCCAATGCCTACCTGGTGCAGCAGTTCTTCGCACCGAGTGCGAACATGCGTGACGACGAATACGGCGGCTCCATCGCCAACCGCGCGCGCTTTGCGATTGAAGTGGCCAAGGCCATCGCCGGCGAGATCGGCGCCGACCGCACCGCGATCCGCCTGTCGCCCGGCACTACGCTTTGGGGCATCGACGAAGGAGAAGAAGGTCCGGCGCTGTATCGCTACCTGGTGGCGGAACTGGACAAACTTGGCTTGGCCTACCTGCACATCATGCACCAGGGCGACGAAGTGCTGCTGGCCGATATCCGCCAGCTGTGGAAAGGCCCCCTGGTGCTGAATCGCCCCGGCCGCCCGCGCGAGCAGATCGGCGCTGACGTCGCATCCGGATTGGCGGAAGTGGAGGCTTACGGTCAGATGGTGCTGGCCAATCCGGACTTCGTTACTCGTATTAAAATCAACGCCCCAATCAACCTTGCCGACCGCAACACGTATTTCGGCGGAAGTGCGGCAGGCTACACGGATTATCCAGCCCTCACTAACCATAAGTCGTTGATTCAAATGGAAATGTGATTATTGACGTCGCTTTGGAGAGATTTTAACTGGATTAATTCTCTCCAATTGTCACGAATGTCCATCATATTGTTGTAAACCCTTCAGCAAATAATAAATATATATAAGCAAAACATCTCGAAATGGCGAATACGCAGCTATACTTCCGGCTGCAAAAAAATTCCCAAGAGAAATAGATGTTGTGCAAAAGAATAAGCATGGCCGTGCAGTTCGCACTCGGCCTTGGCGCAGCTTTGCCTGCGTTCGCGCAGGTCGATCCTGCATTGGCAAACCAGGAACTGCAGCGCCAGGAACAGCGTGAGCGCGAACGCGCACGCCAGGACGAGGCCAAGCCAGATGTGCGCCTGCAGCGCGAGGTGAAATCGACGCAAGCCGTTTGGCCGGAAAACGAGTCGCCATGCTTCCCGATCCGCCGCGTGTTCCTGGATGGCGAGATGGCCGGCCAGTTCCAATGGGCGCTGAGGGCCGCCGACGGAGCATTGGGCCGCTGCCTGGGCAGTGCCGGCATCAACGTCCTGGTGGGGGAAGTGCAGAACGCCCTGGTCGCGCAGGGCTTTGTCACGGCCCGTGTGCTGGCCGCGCCGCAGGACTTGCTGGGTGGTGAGCTGCACCTGAAACTTGTCCCCGGCCGCATTCGCGCGCTGCGCTATCCGGAGCAGAAGCCATCGTTCGACAACGCGCTGCCGCTGGCGTATGGCGAGTTGCTGAACTTGCGCGATATCGAGCAGGGCCTGGAAAACCTGAAACGTGTGCCCGGAGCCCAGGCCGATATCGAGATCGTGCCGGGCGAGCAGCCTGGCGAGAGCGACCTGCAGGTGAAGTGGAAGGGCGGCCGCGCCTATCGCTTCAGCGCTTCGTTGGACGATAGCGGCAGCCGCTCGACCGGCACCTACCAGGGCGGCATCACGCTCTCAGTCGACAATCCCTTTGGCCTGCAGGACCTGTTCTACCTGACCCTCAATCGCAACCTGCATGGCGACAGCCCGGAGGGCGACTATGGCACCAGCGGCTATGCGCTGCATTACTCGGTGCCGTTCGAATACTGGCTGCTTTCGCTGCAACTGAACGATTACCGTTATCGCCAGACCGTGGCGGGCGCCTTCCATGACTACCTCTATCGCGGCACCAGCAATACCGCCGAATTGAAGCTCTCACGCCTGGTGTACCGCGATGCAACGCGCAAGACCACGCTGTCGCTGAAGACCTACCAGCGCGGCAGCCGCAATTACATCGATGACATGGAAGTGGAAGTCCAGCGGCGCCGCATGGCCGGCTTCGTCGCGGGCATCGCGCACAAGGAATTCATCGGCGCCGCCACGCTGGATAGCAACCTGACCTGGAAGCTGGGCACGAGTTCCTACGGCAGCTTGCCGGCGCAGGAAGAGGCCTTCGATGAAGGCACTGCGCGCCCGCGCATCTTCAATGCCGACGTCACGCTGAACTGGCCGCTGACCAAATCGCTGTCCTACCAAGCCGCCTGGCGCCGCCAGTGGAACCGCACCAAGCTGATTCCGCAAGACCGCTTTTCCATCGGCGGCCGCTACACCGTGCGCGGCTTCGACGGCGAGGCCAGCCTGTCCGCTGAACGCGGCTGGCTGCTGCGCAATGACCTGAGCTGGAGCATTCCGGCCAGCCGCCAGCAGCTTTACTTCGCCTTGGACCACGGCGTTGTCTCCGGCCCGTCCGCGCCGCTGCTGCGCGGCACCCACCTGACCGGCGCCGCCCTTGGCTGGCGCGGCCAGTTCGGTGGCCTGAACGCCGACTTCTTCGCGGGCAAACCGGTCAGCAAGCCGGATGCCTTCCGCACCGCCAGCGTTGCCACTGGCTTCAACCTGAACTACGAATTCTGAGCATCATGAATAAACTTCGCTACCGTATCGTTTTCAATAAAGCACGTGGCATGCTGATGGCTGTGGGCGAGAGCGCCCGCAGTTGCGTCAAGGGCGCCGGCCAGACCGGCGCGCTCGATAGTTCGGTACCGGCCGCGTTCGGGCATCCCGCGCTGCGCCGACTGACCTTGCTGTTCGGCGCAGCCTTTGGCGGATTCCTCTGGGCCAGCCACGTGCAGGCCCAGATCATCGCCGATCCAAAGGCGCCAAGCCAGAACCAGGCCATCGTGCTGAAGGCGGCCAACGGCGTGCCGCAAGTGAACGTACGGGAGCCAAGCGCTGCAGGCGTATCGCGCAACGTCTATTCGCAGTTCGACGTGGCAAAGGGCGGCGCGATCCTGAACAACTCGCGCGTCAACGTGCAGACCGAGTTGGGCGGCTGGGTCGAGGCCAATCCGTGGCTGAAAGCCGGTCCTGCGCGCGTGATCCTGAACGAAGTCAATTCCAGCAACCCCAGCGCACTGCGGGGCTATATCGAAGTGGCGGGTCAGAAGGCCGAAGTAGTGATCGCCAACCCGTCCGGTATTTCTGTGGACGGCGGCGGCTTTATCAACGTCAGCCGCGCGACGCTCACCACGGGTTCTCCTTTGATGATGGACGGCCGCCTGACCGGCTATGACGTGCAGCGCGGCCAGATCGTGATCGACGGTGCGGGCCTGGATGCGAGCAAAACCGACTATACGGCCCTGATCAGCCGGTCGCTGGTGCTGAATGCAGCCCTGTGGGCGCAACGCCTGAACGTGGTCACCGGTGTGAACAAGGTCGAGGAAGGCGAATCGCCTGCGGTGACCGAAGTGGGCAAGGCAAGCGATGCAGCGCCGCAGTTCGCGATCGACGCGTCGCGCCTGGGGGGCATGTATGCCAACCAGATTTTCCTGGTCGGTACCGAAGCGGGTGTCGGCGTGCGCAATGCCGGCGAGATCGGGGCGGCGGCGGGACAACTGGTCGTCACTTCCGAGGGGCGACTCGAAAACACCGGTACGCTGGCGGCATCGAAGGGCATGCAGGTGACGGTGCGCGATGCGGTCGACAACAAGGGCAAGATGCAGGCCGGCGAAGACCTGGCTCTGAAATCGGCTGCAGTAGTCAACGGCGGCAGCATCAGCGCCGGTGGGCAACTGGTTGCTGCGGTGAGCGGCGATTTTGACAACCGTGGCGGCAGTATCGAGGCACGCCGCGTTGAGCTGGGTAGCGCAAACGGCACCCTGTTGAATGCGGACGGCAAGATCGTGCAAGGCGGCTCGTCGGCGCTGAACGTGACCGTTGGCAGTGCCAATAACTCCGATGGCGTGCTGGGGCAAGCGGCCAGCGCAACGGATGGCGCGACCGGTGGCGCGGGCGGCGCCGGCAATGGTTCCGGGGGCGGGACTGGCTCGGACAGCGGAACTGGCGCCGGAACCGGCGGCGGCGCAGGTGGTACGACCGGTTCCGGCAATACGGGCGGCACGGGCACTGGCACCGGCACTGGCGGTACCGCCATTCCCGAGTTGCCAGCGGGCGAACTCAAATTTGCCGCAATGGACAACCAGCACGGCCTGGTCACCGCCACCGGCGGCATCAGCCTGGATACCACCGCGTTGACCAACCAGCGCGGCCAGGTCAACCTGCGCACGCTGAAAATCGACGGCGGCGCCCTGGACAACAGTCAAGGCCAGATCGGCGTGCAACAGGACGCCACATTGCGCCTCTCGGCCCTGAACAACAAGGGCGGCCGCTTGCTGGCAGGCGGCGCCTTCAACGCGTCGCTCGGCGAGTTCGACAACAGCAGCGGCCTGCTGCAAGCGAACAAGCTGTCCATCGACGTCGCGCGTTACCTGAACAACGACAGCGGCACCATACTCCACCTGGGGACCGGTGATGCCGCCATCAACGTCGGCGGCAAGCTCCAGCAAACGGGCGGCAAGCTTGAAACCGCCGGAAACCTGGACCTTCGCACCGGCGAAATTTCCGGCACCGGCAGCAAACTGAATATCGGCGGCAACTTCGCGTTGACGAGCGGCGCCACCGGAGCGGAACAGGGCGACTGGCGCATCGGCGGCAGTGCACAAATGGATACTGGCGCGCTGACCAATACTTCCGGCGCCATCGCTGTCGCCGGTGACCTCTCGCTGAAAGCGGCTGCGCTGTCCAACCAGCACGGACAGATCTCCACCGGCGGCCAGGCAAGCTTGCAGGTGGCCGGGGACGTGGATAACACGTCCGGCCAACTCCAGGCCCAAAAAGCCATGACCCTGGCAGCGAGCGGCGCCGTGCGCAACCAGGATGGTTCCATTGAAACCTTGGGCAGCCAAAGCAGCCTGGCTGTGGATGCCGCTGCAATCGACAACAGCACTGGTCGCATCGTCAACGCAGGCAGCGGCCCACTGGCGCTGAAGGCGGCGACCATCAGCAATAGCGGCAATATTGGCGGCAACGGCGCCATGAACATCGATGCCGCAATAGTGGCCAACGCGGCGCAAGGCCGAATGACGGCCGCCGGCGACGTCACCATGAACGTCAGCTCCCTGCTGAAGAACGAAGGCAGCATTAGTAACGGCGGCAGTTTTACCTTGTCGCAGTCCCGGTCCGCGCTGACAAACTCCGGCGAGATCCTGGCAAAAGGCCCGCTGAAAATCGAGAACGCCTCGATCGATAACCGTGCCGGCACCATTGCCACCGCCGAAGGCAGCACCAGCCGCATCGACATCGCTTCCGGCTCGCTGCAGAACGACGCCGGTACCATCCGCGCAGACGGCAGCGCTTCGGCGCGCATCGTCGGCAATGCAAGCAATGCTGGCGGATACCTCGGTTCCGGAGGCGCCCTGGAGCTTCGCGTCGGGGGCGGCATCAACAACGATGGCGGCCGGATCGAAAGCCGCGACGAGCTGGTACTCACTGGCGATGCGCTGACCAACCGGGCAGGCAGCATCGTTTCGGCTGGCGCCGGCCAATCCTCGCTCACCATCGGCCGCTACATCACTAACAATGGCCTGATCGGCAGCAACGGCAGCCTGACTGTCAGCGCGGAAAGCCTGACCAACGGCGCCTCCGGCGCCATCACTGCCATGTCTGACCTGGACCTGAAGGTGCGTTCGGAGCTGACTAACCTGGACGGCCAGATCAGCACCCAGGGCAAGCTGAACTTCGACCAGCAGGGTGCTTCGCTGCGCAACAGCGGCACCATTACGTCAAAAGGCGCGGCAACCCTGAACGCGCGCGAACTCGATAACCGCGACGGCCAGATCATCACCGCCAGCGGATCGGGCATCGCGTCCAATGTTGGCAAGCTGGATAACCGAAGTGGCATTATCAGTTCCGGCGCAGACACTGTGATTAACGCTGCCGTAGCCATCGACAACGGCGCCGGCGAAATCCAGGCCGCGCACGACCTGCAACTGAGTGCCGGCGGCGCGATCACCAACGCAGGCGGCCTGGTTCAGGCAACCGGCGCGGGCAGCACCGTACAATTGAACGCCGATTCGATCGACAACACGACGGGCCGTATCGTCAACGTCGGCACTGGCACAACCAGCCTTGCCGCAAACGGACATATTGAAAACAGTGGCCAGATCGCCGGCAACGGCAAGCTGGAGCTCTCCGCCGACAGCTTGCGCAACCAGGCGCAAGGTATCGTCAGCGCTGCTGGCGACATGGCGCTCGCTGTACAAGCCTCGCTCGATAACGGCGGCGCGATCAGCAGCGCCGGAACGCTGCGGGCGAACCAGGCCGGCCTGAACCTGCGCAATAGCGGCACCATGGTTGCCGCGGGCGCGGTGGACCTCACGACGGCCACCCTGAACAACGATGGCGGCAAGCTCGCCACGGCCCAAGGCTCCAACGCCAGCGTGAACGTCAACGCACAGGGCATCAGCAACCAGGGCGGCACCATCATGTCCGACAATAAGGCGGACCTGCACGTTGCTGGCGACATCGTCAACAACGGTGGCCTGCTGCAAGCCCGTTCCGACATGGGAATTGAAGCCGGCGGCAGCGTGAAGAACGACGGCGGCAATATCGAAGCTGTCTCCGCCACCAGCAGCTTGCACCTGAAGGCAGGCGACCTGGCCAACGACACGGGCCGCATCGTCAACGTCGGCACCGGCGGCACCACGGTGGAAGCGGCACACGGCATCACGAGCAACGGCACGATCGCGGGTAACGGCGCTCTGGAAATCTCCGCCGCCACGCTCGAGAACAAGGCCAACGGCACCATCGCGTCCGCGCAGGGCATGACCACGACCGTGACCGGATCCCTGGCAAACGCCGGCGCCATCAATAGCGGCGGCGTCCTGCAGATCAACGCGAATGGCGCGACAGTCACCAACAGCAAGCTGATTGTGTCGCAGGGCCAGCTCACGCTGCACGCGGGAGACCTTGTCAACGACGGTGGCCAGCTCGCCACCGCCAAGGACTCCGGCGCGGCAATGACCATTGATGCCGCCTCGATCAGCAACCGCAGCGGCGTGATCATGTCCGACGCTGCAGCCACCATCGATAGCACCGGCAAGCTCGATAACACCCAGGGTACCCTGCAATCAGCGAACTCGCTGGACATCGATGCCGCGGGCGCAATGAGCAACAACGGCGGCGTGGTGGAGGCACTGGCCAGCAACGCCACCCTCGGCCTGCACGCCGGTTCGCTGGCAAACGGCACCGGCCGCATTGTCAATGTGGGCTCCAGCGCTACGACGGTAAACGTCGACACAACGCTGGACAATGCCGGCCTGATCGCCGGTAACGGCAACTTGGCCATGACGGCTGCCGACCTGGCCAACCGCACGGGCGGCACCATCGCCGCATCTGGCGGAAAGCTGGACCTGACTGTCGGCCACGGCATGGACAACGCGGGCGCCATCAGCAGCCGAACCACCTTCACGCTCAATGCAGCAGGCAAAGCGGTCCGCAACAGCGGCCAGCTTGTCAGCGGCACGGACGCAAGCCTCGCAACGGGCGCCTTCACCAACGATGGCGGCCAACTGGTAACAGTCAAGGATGGCGGCGGCAACCTGCGCCTGGACGCAGATCGCGTCAGCAACGCTAGCGGCGCCATCGTCGCCGATGGCAGCGCAAATATCACTTCACGCGGCACCTTGGGCAACCAGGGCGGCGTGATAGAAACGTCCGCATCGTCCGGAACGCTGGACATCACCTCTGGCGCCATCGACAACGGAACGGGCCGTATCGTCAACGTTGGCACCGGGGCGACGACGCTCACCGCAGGCGGCGCAGTGACCAGCAGCGGCCAGATCGCCGGCAACGGCACGCTCAATATCGTTGCAGCCACGCTGGACAACGCGAGCGCCGGCGGCATCTCTTCCGGCGCCAACCTGAACTTCGGCGTGCGCCAGTCCCTGAGCAACGCAGGAAAGATCAGCAGCGGCGGAATACTGACCTTCGAGCAGGCGGCAGCGCAGTTCAGCAACAGCGGCCAAATCGCTGCGGCAGGCGCCATCAATGTCCACGCCGCCAGCATCAATAACAACGGCGGCCAGATTGCAACTGCAACCGCAGGCGGCGCGAACATTGCACTGGATAGTGTTGGTGCCATGAGCAACCGCAGCGGCGCGATTGCGGCTGCAGGCAACGCAAGCGTGGTATCCGGCGCAGGTTTCGACAATACCCAAGGCCAGGTGCAGGCGGCGGGTAACCTGACGGTCAACGCAAGCGGCATCCTGACGAACAACAGCGGCGCGCTGGAAGCACAGGGAGCCGGTTCCAGGCTGGACGTGCAGGCGAGCTCGATCAACAACCTGGCAGGCCGAATTGTCAACGCCGGCAGCGCGCGCACCAGCATCACGAGCACGAGCAGTATCATCAACAGCGGAACCATGGCCGGCAACGGCGCACTGGTCCTCAATGCCCAGACCTTGCAGAACCAGGCTGGCGGCGTAGTCTCCGCCGCCACCACGCTGGACTTGCTCGTCCGCCAGCAACTGGACAACCAGGGCGGCACCATCAGCAGTGGCGGCGCGCTGACCTTCAACCAGGCTGGCGCAACGTTCGCCAACAGTGGCCGCATGGGCTCCGGCGGCGAGATGAGCATCGTCGCTTCCAGTATCGCCAACGATGGCGGCCAGCTTTACACCGTCAGCGGCACTGGCCGCGGCATCACGCTGCAAGCGAACAGCCTGGCCAACCTCGGTGGCGCAGTTTCCGCCGACGGTCTGCTGCTTGCAACGATCAACGGCGCCGTCGGCAACAACGGAGGCACCTTGCATGCCGGGGCCGACCTGATCCTGAATGCAGCCGGCGCACTGAATAACGGTAGCGGCACGATTGAAGCTGCCGGAGCGGCATCGAAGTTGACGGTCAACGCCCAATCGGTGGCCAGCAGCGGCCGGATCGTCAACGCAGGGAGCGGCAATACCGCGATCACCAGCGCTGGCGTCATTACCAACAGCGGCACCATCGCCGGCAACGGCGCATTGGAGCTGCACGCCAGCACGCTGCTCAACCAGGCCGGCGGCCAACTCGGTTCCGGAACGTCCATGCTGCTGGACGTGAACCAGCAATTGGACAATCAGGGCACCATCGGCAGCGGCGGAACATTGACCTTCGACGAAGCCTCGGCCACTTTCAGCAACAGCGGCCAGGTTGCGGCAAAGGGCAGGGCGCTGATCAACGCGTCCACCTTTACTAACAGCGGCCAGGTGTCCACGGTTGATGGCTACGGCGCCGAACTGGCAATCACCACGAACGGCTTTACCAACAGCGGCCAGCTCGTGGCCGACGGCAAGGCCACACTGACCATCGCGGGCGTAGCGAACAATGCTGGCGGTACGGTGCAAGCAGGAACCGACCTGCAATTGACATCGGGCAGTGCGCTGCAAAACAATGGCGGCGTGATCGAAGCAGTTGGCGCGGGCAGCACGTTGACTATCAACAGCGATTCCATCGACAACGGCACTGGCCGCATCGCCAACAAAGGCAACGGCAGCACCCAGCTCCTGAGCCGTGGCGCGATCGCGAACAACGGCACGATTGCCGGCATGGGCAACCTGCTGCTGTCGGGCACCACGCTGTGGAATGGCGTTTCCGGCACCATCGCATCGGGCCAGGGCATGGACCTGGCGATCAGCCAGCAGCTGAACAATCAAGGGAAGGTCAATAGCGGCGGCACGCTGACTTTCAACCAGGCCGGCGCAGGCTTCGTGAATAGCGGCCAGGTGCTCTCCGGCGGTAATGCCTTCATCTCTGCGCAGTACGTCAATAACGACGGCGGCACCCTTGGCACCGCAGGCGGTTCCGGTGCAGACTTGACGTTGAATACCCCACAACTGAGCAACGCAGGCGGACGCATCGCCACCGACCGCGATCTCTTTGTATCGGCCGGCACGGTCGGCGCATTGGGCGAAATCTTCGGCGGCCGCGACCTCGCGATCAGCATGAACGGCGACTACGTCCAGAATGCGGGCACGCAGCAAGTTCACTCGAACCGCGACCTGAGCCTGGCAGTCACCGGCAACATCACCAACAACGGCACCCTCGGCGCAGAAGGAACGCTGACACTGAGTGGCAACCAGGTGACCAACCAGGCCGGCGCCGTGATCGAAGGCGGCGCCGTCGCCATCCGAGCGGCAGGCGACTTGGCCAACTCCGGCGAGATCAATGGCGAAAGTGCGTTGGACCTGGTTGCCGCCAATATTAGCAACACCAGCGGCATCGTCGGCGGCAACGTGACGGTCCGCACCAGTAACCTCAATAACACCGGCGCCAATGCTCTGATCGGCTCCACCGGCAACATGGCGTTGGGGGTGGACGGAACGCTGAACAACGTTCAGGGCGGCACGCTGTATAGCGCCGCTGATATGGCCATTAGTTCTACCAACGGCGGTAATACTGCATTGGTCAACAATGCAGGTTCCTCGATCGAGGCGACCGGTAACCTCACAATAGACAGTGTAACGCTGAATAACAATCGTCCGGGCGCGGAGGTTGTCGAGGTGACGACCTTCGAAGAAACGAACCAGATGTACATGCCAAGCTGGTATTACGACAATGGGAACCGGGATTATTACGACCCCATGTCGGCCAACTATTATCCGAGGGAGGTGTACTTCGTCAATCCGAATGATGTGCTGAAGTCGGAGAGGCTCATCACGCCCGATGGATATGAAATTATCCGAGCTGAAATCCGTACCCACGCCAACGATTCCGCCTTCTTCTCCGCAAGGAGCGGCTTGTATGGAAAGTATTCCAAGCACAGCCGCATTCAAATGACTGACGGCATCAAGGTTATTTACTACATTGCGAGCAGCACGGCTGCGAACCCAGACCAAGGCGGGCCTGCGCAGAATGGGTCTGAATTCGGCCTGGATGATCCCAATCTGCAATGGGAAAAGCCGGGTGTCACTTACTCCAGCGCATACGGAAGTTGCAGTACGAACTGCATCAGGATGGTTACTGAGCCTGCATACAACGATCCGACTCATACGATATTGCGCGCTACTCAGAGGATTACGAAGCCGCTTACAGGTTATGGTGAAGCCAGCCGATTGGTCCGTCACACCGTAGTTGAGCAGCAGATCGCGGCTACGGGCGACGCGAGCAAGATTCTATCGGGCGGCAATATGACCCTGAGAGCTGCCAGCGAACTGACTAACTACTTCAGCTACATCAAGGCGGGAGGGACGTTCACGCTCATTTCTCCAAAGGACCCGATTAGCAAAGGCGCCACGCTGAACCGTATCCACAAATTTGACGGAACCTCTAAGTCATATAACGGCATGGAGATGCCATATGTGCAGCCGAGCATCGGCGAAGTTATTGGCGAAGCCGGTGGCACTATCGTAGGGGCGCAGGGCGTCTACATTAGCGCCCGCAGCTTCCGAAACGTTGACGTAACTGCGGGTACGGTCGGTAACATCCGCGATTCGGTGGTCGTCCTTGGAAGCGGCACGAATGCAGCAGCCAACGCAGGTGGAAGCACCAGCGCAGGTGCGGGCAATGGCGGAGGTGCCGGCGGCCGCGTCTTCGGCAGTGCCTCGGGCGCACACGCCAACCTGTCCGGCCACGCCGGCTCGTCCGGCACAGGCGGCAATCTTGCTACGGCAGGCCAGGCCGGCAATAGCGGTGCGTCCAACCAATTGCTGGCCGGCGGTACATCGGCCGCAAGCGGGACCGGCAACAACCTGGACACGGAGGATGCTGCGCAGTCGGCAGGGCCTGCACGCGAAGGCGTGCTGCTCGGACGTGTGGCGGGCCAGGCTCGTAACAGCGCGCTCGGCGAGATCAATACCGCAGCCGGAGCTGCAGTGGGCCAGAAGGCAGGCACCGTGCAAGGCGATAGTATCGGCGGCGTGAGGAAAATCTCACCGGGTGGCCTTTTCCTGCGCAACCCGGACCCGAAGGGAGAATACCTGTTCGAGACTCGCCCGCAATTCGCAAAGCAGGACCAGTGGACCAGCAGCGACTATTTGTTGGACAAGCTGGCGGTGGACCACGCCACGACGCAGAAACGCCTGGGTGATGGCTTCTACGAACAGCGCCTGGTGCGCGAACAACTGTCCAAGCTGACTGGCCGCGCCCCGAGCGCCGCTCCGGGCGACGATGAGTTGTACAAGAAAATGCTGAACAACGCAGCCAGCGTTGCTCAAGAGTTTGGCCTGCGCCCCGGCATCTCGCTTAGTGCGGAGCAGGTTAGCCGTCTGACCAGCGACATCGTCTGGCTGGAAAGCGAAACGGTGCAGCTTCCTGACGGTTCGATCGAAACCGCGTTGGTGCCGAAGGTCTATCTGGCACACGTCAACGCTGCTGCAGTCAAGCCAACTGGCGCGCTGGTCAGTGGCGCGAGCGTCACCATCGACGTCAGCGAAAGCATCATGAACGTCGGCGGCGTGATCGACAGCGGAGATGGCCGCACCCTGCTATTAGCTGGCGAAGATATCGTCAATAAAGGCGGCACCATCAAGGGCGGCAACGTCGCCCTGCAGGCCGGGCGCGATATCAGGAACGAAACCCTGACGGTGGACAGTAAGTGGTCTTCCAAGGTGAGCAACGGCACTTTCACATCCCTCTCGAACCAGGGAACGATTTCGGCCACTGGTCAGTTGAGCATGGAGGCCGGCCGTAACATCACGGACCTGGGCGGCACGATCAACGCTGGCAGCGCATCGATATTTGCTGGCAACAACATTACTTTCGACACGGTGAAAACCGGGAGCACTTATCACTTCCAAGCGGTAGGCTCTACGATCGACAACAGCAGCACTATCAACCAGGTGAGCCGAGTAAATGTTGGCGGCGATTTGCTGATGGCCGCCACTGGAAACTTGAGCCTGACGGGTACGCAGATCGGGATAGGCACCAGCGGCAAAGGCTCTGGCACGTTGATGGCCGGAGGCAGCGTGAATATCGCCGCCGCAGTCGACGAATCGAAGTCCAACCTCCTGAGTGATCCAAACACGAAGAACTGGGACAAACAGGTCCACGAAAACCAGTCCGTGGTCGGCGCCAGGGTGGCGTCTACCGGTGACCTGCTGGTCAGCGCAGGTATCAACCAAAGCAGTGACCTGAACATCCTGGGCAGCTCGGTCGCTGCAGGTGACACCTTGACGCTGAAGGCCAGCAAGGACCTGAATATCACAAGTGTCGGCGAAAGCCATTTGTCCGATATCGAGATTCATCGCAAATCGAGCCATACCTTCAAGAAGAGCAGTAGCGACGCCACTGACTACAGCGCCAGCACGCTGGCAATCGGCAGCACCATCAAAGGCGGCAACGTGGTCGCCACCAGCGGCGGCGACACCCTGGTGAAGGCCAGTACCGTGCTGGCCGATAAAGACCTCAGCATCGACGCCAAAGGTGGGTTGAGCATCGTCAGCGCCGAAGAAACCAGCAAGTCCGCCAGCAGCAGGCAGCAGAAGAAATCCGGCGTGAGCTTCAACTACTCCTCGGGCAATCTCAGTGCCGGCTACGGGAAATCGAGCACCTCCTCGCAAAGCGAGCAGGAGACGGTAACGCAGCACGCCTCCAGCATTGGCGCTCTGGACGGCAGCGTCAAGCTCAAATCCGGCGAAACGCTGCAAGTAGTCGCCTCCGACATCGCCGCCAAGGAAAATCTGACCCTGATCGGCAAGAACGTCGACCTGGCTGCAGCGCAGAACACCACGCAGAGCCAGTTGACCACCCAGGGCAAGTCGTCCGGCTTCGGCGTAGGCTTCACGGTCAACCCTGTGGCGGCCTTCAAGGACGCCTACAAGTCCAGTACTGAAAACTCCAAATCCGGCAGCTTCGTCGGCAAGGAATTCGCCAAGGCGGAAGGCGCCGTGGAAGGTGCCTCGGCCGCGCTCTCGGTGGTCAACCTGCAAATGGGCTCCAATAGGTCGAACAGCACGCAAAACCACGCCTCCAGCGAAGCGCGCACCAGCACCCTGATGGCTGGCAAGGACCTGACCATCCTCGCCACCGACGGCTCGATCACCAGCCAGGGCGCCCAGATCAGCGCCGAAGGCAACGCCCTGATCCTGGCCAAGGACAACATCAAGTTCGACGTGGCCCACAACACGGAAAGCAGGTCGCAGGACTCGAAGAAGTCGGGCTTCAGCATCGACACCCGCTCGGTGCAGGTGATTGGTACGCTCAACAACAACGGCAAAGGCAACGGCGACACCGACACCGTGACCGGCACCAAGCTGTCGGTTGGCGGCAGCACCACCATGGCCACGCAGACCGGCGACATCGCGCTGACCGGCGCCAACGTGGTCTCGGAAGGCAACCTGTCGATCAACGCCGCGCGCGACCTGACCATCACCAGTGCGCAGGACACGCTCCATAACGCTAACCAGAGCAACAACAAGGCCATCGGCAAGGTGGTCGTTTCCGACACCGAGCGCTTCTCCGGCTACCACAACGAGAAGCACAAGGACAACAGCGACCAGGTGACCCAGGTGGCGTCCAACGTCTCCAGCCTGAAAGGCGACGTGAACCTGACCGCGGGCCAGAAGTACACCCAGGCCTCGAGCAATGTCCTGGCCGGCAATGACGTCAACATCACCGCCAAGACGATCGACATCACGGCGCTGCAAAACACCGGCAGCCACCAGGAATCGAACAGCGACCTGAAGATCGGTGCCTTCGCCCGTATCAGCTCACCATTGATTGACCTGGCCAACAACGTGGAAGCGGCGCGCAAATCCGACGGCCGCCTGAAGGCGATGCAGGGCATGGCGGCTACGGCGAACGCCTACCAGGCTGCCAGCGCAATCAACAGCATGACCGGTGGCGCCGGCAGCGGCGTCCTGGTCAAGGGCGAGGCCGGCATCGGCTTTGCCAGCAGCAGCAACTCCAGCAACAGCAACGACAGCACCGCGCAGGGCAGCACCATCAATGGCGGCCGCAACGTCACCCTGACGGCCACCGGCGGCGACATCCACGCCACCGGCGCCACGCTCAATGCCGGCAAGACCCTGAGCCTGGACGCGGCACAGAATATCGTGCTGGACGCCAGCCAGAGCACGCTGCACAGCGACGGCAAGAACAAGAGCTCGGGTGTTGAAGCTGGTGTTGGCTTCCAGGTCGGGGCGCAGACCGGCATGTACGTCTACGCCTCTGCCAATATGGGCAAGGGTCATAACAACAACGACAGCACGGTCAACAACAATACCGAGCTTAAAGCCGATACGATCAACATCCATAGCAAAGGCGACACCACGCTGAAAGGTGCAACGGCAACGGCCAACACCATCAACACCGATGTTGGCGGCAAGCTGGCCGTCGAAAGCCTGCAGGACACCAGTGAGTTTGACAGCAAGCAGACCAACGTTGGCGCCCGGGTACAGGTAGGCTTCGGCGTGTGGAGCGCCAATGGCAACGTGTCTCAGCAAAATGGCAAGGGCAGCTACGCCGGCGTGGGCCAGCAATCGGGCCTGTTCGCAGGCGACGGCGGCTACCACGTCAAGGCCGACACGATCGACCTGAAAGGCGGCGCCATCGCCAGCACTAACGCTGCCGCTTCAGATCTGACGACCAACAAGCTGACCACGTCCAACATCGAAAACAAGATGAGCTATTCGGCCAGCAATGTCAGCATGGCTGGTGGCATCAGTGGTGGTAGCGATTTCGGAGCGAAGGACGAGAATGGCAAAACCATACCATTGAGCCAGGTTAAGCAGCCATTCGGCACTACCAAGGGCGGCAACACGACTCCCGGCCTGCCGATGGTGGAGAACGGCAGCGACAGCTCGACCACGTATGCCACAGTCACTGATGGCAAGATCACGATCGGTGGCGTGACGACGAATTCGGTCAAGGACTTGGGCATTAATACCGATGTGAGCAAGGCGAACGCCTCTCTCGACAAGCTGCCTGATTTGCAGAAGCTGCTGAAAGATCAACAAGCCATGTCGGCGGCTGCTGGCACGGTGATCGCAACCTCCAAGCAAGTGGCGAGCGAGTTCGCGGACGAGGCCCGTAAAACGGAAATAAAAGCCCAAGCGACTCTGGATAATCCGAAGAGCACGGATGAGCAGAAGGCGGAAGCCGAAAAAACAATTGCGGCAGCCAAACAGGTCCAAGCAGAGTGGGGCGTAGGTGGCGATAAGAGCCGTGCACTGAATGTCGTCACCGGCATCTTGGTCGGTTCGGTTGCCGGACAGGGCGGAACACAGATCGCGGCGAATGCGGCCGCGCCATATCTTGCCGCCGAGATTGGCGACTACTTCAAAAAAGAGGGCAACGAGAACCAGACACTGCAGGACTTGAGCCATGCTGTGCTGGGCGCGGCGTTGGCCTACGCGAATGGCGGCAGCATAGCGGGCGGAGCGCTGGCCGGGGGTGGAGGTGAATTGGCTGCTCAGGTATTGACGAAGGAACTGTACCCACAAGCCTTTGATGCCGATGGTGTTTTGCAACGCGACAAACTCACGCCAGAGCAAGTGAGCAACATAACCGCTTTGTCAGGCGCGATAGGTGCGCTGCTGTCTGGCACTGCCGGCGGCAGCATTCACGATGCGGCGATTGGGGAGCAGGTGGCGACCAACGCGGTTGAGAACAATTTCTTGAAGCGTCCGGAAGCGGATGCGAAGCGAAGAGAGCTGAAGGAATGCCGCGAGAAACGAGCTGGATGCTCGGGTAAGGAAGAAATTGCCATTAGGGACAAGTATCTAGCAATTGAGAAGAAGAACGACGTTCTGATGACGGGATGTATCCAAAGCGGGGATAAGGCTTGTGTGGCCGAACTCGAACGCCAAGCTGTTCTGAACGGCGATGGCAATGTCTTGGGTAGCACGGTTGGTTCTCCGTTAAATAAGCCTGACAGGATCGAACTGGTGTTTAGCGGCAACATCAAACTCGGAGAACCTGTTAAGAAGCTAAACGGATTTAGCTTAGGCGTGCCAGAGGTAGACGATTCGTATTGGCATGATGAGTATGTGGCTCGTCCAGGCGTGGGAGTGTTGTTCGCTGAGTATCGTCCGAAGAATGGCAACACGGAAATTGTCACGCGCTATGGAGTGCTCAGCAATGCAACGAGCTCAGATGGCGGCTACTTTTTACGCGAGGCATCGAAGGACGAAATCGGATTAATGCTTGGCACACATCGATCCGAAGCACAAGCTGTTGGCAAACAAGCTATGATAGTAGGTGGAGTTTCTTACGGCCTCGCCGTTGGAGCGTACGGACTGTCGTGGCTGTCAGGCCCTAATGCTGTCGACGCCGGTATTCAATGGGGGCGCGGAATTAAAAACCAAGGCATGCCTTGGGAGGATTACTTAGCGCGCCAGCTTCCGGCAGAAACAAGACTCCCGGCTAACTTTAAGGCTTTCGACTTTTTTGATGATATTTCAGGAGTTGCGACCAGCGCAAAAACTCTCGAGACCTTAACGCCAAACAGGTTGGCGAAGCCTGCCGAAGTGTTTAACGCAATTAGAGACCATGTCGAGGACGCTGTCAAATTCGAAAGCTATAATTTGAAAAATGTCAGTTTATCGGCTAAAGATATTGTGGTGCGTAGGGTGCATGTGGCAGTTCAGGAAAAGACTACTCCGGCGCAATGGAAAGAAATCCAAAAGGCCATTGAATATGGAAAGTCGCGAGGTGTTGAAGTGATAGTTTCGAAAGCAAAATAGTCAAGTGATTAATATGGTTAAGAAAGAATGGGCTGCGGTCTACGCAACTGATGAATTTATTTGTATCCAGACTTGTTCAGGGTTACGTCGAGTCGCTAGTGATCCTATGGGGAGTCTAGAAATCTTGTCGGCGTCAGTTACTTCTGAAGAACTTGGGACATCACTTAAGAAAGCACTAGGCAAGAGCCGAATATTAACGCCAGAAGAGATACCTGAGTTTTTCAATATCGCAGCTGTCGAAAAAAGATACGAGGAATGGGTTGCGCTTTTGATGAGTAACATTGGTTACTCTTCAAGGCGTGAAATGTTTAAGAAGATGAAGCATTGTCAAGTTGAGAGCGTGGAAGGGGAAGTTGTCATTCGTCCTATGGCTCATGAGAAGTTGGAATCTTGGAGCGCGAGAGGAATAGAGGAGGACGATTACGTTTGCTTGCAGCGAACATCGTCAGACCGAGATATGGGTGAGGGTATGCTTCTTGCGTTGAGGCGGTGTATCGCTTGATTTGCCTTGTGTCCTGTTGTCCTGTCCAAATGATCAATAAGAGAAGCAGGCCGGAGGAATAGCCCGTTCTCACAGAAATAAGGCGCGATTCTCGTGGACGTCGGCTGATACGAGCCGCTCGCCCGCGAGGATCGCGCCATTTTTTTGTCCACTTTTTAAGCAGATCACAATAGTTCGTGATGAATTCACGATCGCGGCCCTGACCGTGGACAGCGCCGCCACTCTTCGAAACTGTGTAATGACCCAGCGGTTCCTGCTCAACTTATGCCGCTAATCTAAATGTCTCAGCGGGCGTTTTCATACCCAGCGCCTGGTGTGGGCGCTGCTTGTTGTAGAAGCCAATCCAGTCAGCGATGACCCGGCTGGCATTCTGCAAACTCTCAAAGCGATGACGATGAACGCATTGCTCCTTCAAGGTCCGGATGACGCGCTCCACCATGCCGTTTTGCTCCGGGCAGTGAGGCGTGATGAACTCCTGACGCAAGCCATAGCTCCGAACCAGCCTGGTGTAGCTCCTGCTAGTGAAAACCAAACCATTGTCCGACCGCAGCAAGAACGGCGCCGTTACCTTGCCCAAGGTCCCGTAGCGGGCGATGAGCGCCTGTTCCAGTGCTGCTTCTGCCGTTTTGGCTTTGCCAGAGCGGGACAGATGCCAGCCCAGTAGTTCGCGGGTGTGGCAATCGATTACCAGGGCTAGTACCGTCCAACCATCGCGGCCAGCCCATACCCGGCACATATCGGTCGCCCAGCGCTGGTTGGGCGCTGTCGCCACGGACGGCAAGGCTTGAACGCGTGGCCTGAATCCAATCGGCCGCTTCTTCACTTGCCAACCACGCAGCTGGAAGATCCGCTGCACCGTGTTCTTATTGAAGCCAAGCAGGGCAGCGACGGTGCGGTAGCCGAACGAAGGCTCTTCGTTGATCATCGCTTTAATCGGCTCGGCAAAGCGAGCCTGTACCTTGGGCTTTGCCTTGAGGGACTTGTAGTACACCGTCCTGCGCGGCATCTCGAACCATTGACACAGCTTACTGATCGAAACTTTGAAACCGTCTTCCTCTAGTCCCTGGCGGATCGCTTCGATCACTTCTCTTCCTCGCCCAGCAGGGACGCCAGCTTTTTTCGAGCACGCAGTTCAAGCATCGCTTCGCCGTAGGCTTCCTGCAGCTCTTTAATCTGGCGTTCATACTGCTCGCGCACATCCAGAGGTTTGGCCCGCAAGGCGTTCTCCATGCCGCGCTTAGCCTCGTCGACCCATTCCTCGATTTCGGAGGGCGGCATATCGAAGGCCCGACTGGCCTCGGCAACCGTCGTCTTTCCCTGAATGATTTCCGTGACCAGCGCCGCTTTGCGCTTCGCCGTCCAGCGTTTTACTTCTTCTTCCATGACCATGCTCATGTGATGTCCTTTCTGTATTATCACCTGAGCAGGAATTCACTTGGTCATTACAGGCATTCTCACCAAATGTCACTAAATGTGGCCAATATGGCTAAAATGTTCGGCTATTTTCTCTAAAATCTTATGGAAGTGTAAGCTGAACAATTGATTTCGAAGCGATGCACCGCTATACTTCATAACTGTAAAAAATGCATCGATGAAATTATTGGTGTCAATATGTAATTGCGCGGCCGCATGCTCGGCCAGTCAATTGCCTGCAGGTGAACCCGTTGATTTCGTAGTCGCTGTAACTCTGGAAGCTTAGTTCGCCGCATATCGTGCAGGTCGGCATAGCGGCCGACGTCTTACGCAGATCCTCCACCCGGTCGGTGGGCTCATCAATGTACCCCTCATTTAAAAAGAACGCGCGAGTCCTGCGTGGCTTAATCACGCCCTTTGGGTTCGCGCATTGGAGACTGAATCTCACTCGAGGAAAGCTGGTTTCATGAGGGATCTACGCATCTCATGGATCGGATTTGGATAGTTGCGTAGTTTTTTGAAGAAGAACATGAACATTAAATTTCTTTCGTTGGCAGTAGTCTCGGCATTTACGCTGGTTGGTTGTGGAGGTGGCGGCGGTGATAGTACTTCCGCTGCTGCTCCGGGTGCCGGCGGTAGCTCGGCTTCCGTAACCAATCCGCCTGCCCCAGTCAATCCGCCACCAGCCGAAAGTAAGCCGGCCAATTCGGGCTCTGTCGATGCGCCTTTCGTTGCCGGAGCAAAGCCACGATTCCTGATGACTGGTCGCTTGGGTCAGATGAGCGCAATTGCATCACCTTTAACGCAGACAAGTGATGGGGCAGTGACGGTCATGGGAAGCACCACTCTGACCGGAACGACAATTGCAACCCAGGATATTTCTGGTAACGCGAGCTTCGCTCAAGGTCGTTGGAGTGTCGGCACGGCCAAATTTTCCAGCAGCACCTGGACGATGACCGGCGATTCCTTTGACGCGTTTCACTACTCTGTTTACAACAGCCTCGAGACCCTCCCAACGAATGGCAGCATGACCTGCAATTCCGGCAAATTCACCAAACCGGGTTATTCTGGAGGAACCGTACGGTCCACGGACTACTTTGGTACGTCTACCGGCAGCGCAAGCGTTACTTTTGATGGGGCTGGCGCCAATGTGTCGTTAATGATCACCACCACCGGTGCTGGCGCTAGCGGTACGGTCAATCTGTCAGGCACGGTCAAGACCGGCAATGCCACTTACATCTCGGGTGGGTTGGGCGGCACCGGCAATGGTGGGATGGTTGCAGTCGGTGATGCTGGCAACGGCGCAGTGAACGTCATTGCGATCTATAACGTGGTCGTGGCGAACGATAACAAGACTAGCTACAGCGGTATTGCAACGTTCACCTGCAAGTAATTGACTGGCGCGAAGCCGGCGTCACTGTTCGGCTTCGCTAAGGTCAAGCGTGCGCCATCAAATAAAATTATTTGATAAGTGAAATTCTGAGAGTTTCTAAGGCCTCCTTGGCGGTTACCATACCGCCCTATGCGTCAGGTCTTTGTCACAACTTGTGAGCTCGAATACGAAGATGCGTGGGATCGT
>Ga0207425_1000101_pt1 | contig 80528 bp, 81 predicted proteins | sample AraplaF_Col_mTSA_FD_184255 | JGI IMG/M metagenome (GOLD analysis project Ga0207425, IMG submission 184255) | Arabidopsis root microbial communities from the University of North Carolina, USA - plate scrape MF_Col_mTSA (SPAdes) (version 3) | ecosystem: Host-associated > Plants > Roots >...
GGGCGCGCCGTCGTCCCACCATGGAGGGCCCCGCTCGCCAAGCGCAACTTTCGCATCGTTAACTCTCGTACGGGCTTCCGCCGTCTCACAACTACCCACTTTTGCGTCGCGAACGGCCCGGCGCGCCGCCATGAGCTCGGCGACCAGGCGATCATGGGTTTCTTGGTCAAGGGCGGGATTGCACTGCCGCCACAGGCGGCCGCGAACTACAAAATATCGCCTGTCGGCAGTCGTCGGGTACTCTGGCAATCCGTCATTCCTGTTTAAGATTGGCATCAGACAATCATGTTTGACTGCTGTCTCTCGGGGTGTGAACCCTTCTGTATCCGAATTCTGTCGAAAATCGAACGAGCCGTCGGCATCGATCATCAACGTCGATAATCGGCTGGAGACAGAGCACGCCCTCGATCCGAGGTTTTCTGTCGAGCAGTTTTAGCCGCGATGATGTACCATCAGTTAGCGGAATGATCAGATGTGTGAGACGCGCTGGACCTGACCCAGAAGAGAGTTGTGGTGTCCATAGCCGGGTCAAAAAAAATATCCGGAGCAGTTGAGAAGCTGACGCGCCGAAACATTTGAGCATCCCGGCTAGGCGAAGGCTCTCACCCCACAGTAGATCAAACCGCACATCTGCGACTAGGCGAAGCTCCATACTTATCGGGTAGGCATCGAGCTAGGCGAGGGGAGCATCGAATATGATGACAGCTGACCAGATTCCGAGTTTTGTCCAAGAGGTTGTAGACGCAGGCTGCGATATCATTGCCTTGACGGGCGGTTCGGGGTTTTTCTTCGGGGATGCCGACCTTTCGGCCAAACAATATGAGCTCGCAGAACCGCACATCCATGCTATCTGCGCGAAATACGGGCGATGGGATCACCTCCTCACGGAAATTTCGCAATATCTTGTTTCCATTGGGCGGGTTTACGTCACGCCGCCAATCTGGCCTCGAGCACCATGTTGAACGGTCCGGTTACGGCTCGTTGCACTTGGCCAAAGCCGCCCGAGCGAATAACCTCGGTCAACTTCTCCTCGCCAGCTTGAGCGCCCAAGCCCTCTCCGACTTCCTGGTCAAGCGAAGTCGGTACGCAGATCATGGTGGAGGCATTGTAGTAGAGGCGGCCCACGGGGTTCATGTTGTCCCGAGGACGATCTCCGGCTATCGGCTCGACAATCATCCACGTTCCGTCGGGCTTCAGAATACGTCGCATGTGAGCAGCGCATCCCCGTGGATCACCCATGTCATGGAGGCAGTCGTAGCTCGTGATTAGATCGAAATCCGTTTCCGTTATATCTTTCGCGGACGCTGCCAAGAACTTGACCCGGTCATCCACGCCATGAGTTCGTGCGTGTTTTGACGCTTCGACGATCGACGGTTCGTGGAAATCGTAGCCAATGAACGTCGCATTCGGATACGCCTGCGCCATGAGGATAGTAGAGAATCCGACCCCACAGCCGACGTCTGCAACTCTCGCACCGCTTTCCAGCTTTTCTTCGACGCCTTGCAGAGAGGGTAACCACACCGAGACAATGTTGTTGACGTAACCGGGACGGAAGAAGGCACCCGTCGCGCAGAACAGACAGCCTGCGGTATCGCCCCATCGTACACCACCGCCCGTACGAAATGCCGCCTCGACCTTCGGCTCGCCCTCGATCATAGCCGCTGCAAGGTCGAACGCGCCCTCGAGGTAAACCGGACTGTCCTTGTTGACGAAGACCATCGCCTGCTCCGGCGACAGGCTGAACGTATCGCTGCTGCCATCGTAGTCGATGTAGCCATTGGCTGCTTGAGCCAACGCCCACTCCCGGACGTACCGTACCGCCAGCCCACCTGCTGCGGAAGCGAGTTCCTCGGCCGAGACGCGACCGGCTTTGTGCAAGGTCTCGAAAAGTCCCAGCCTTAATCCAACACGAACGGTGGGAACGCTGAACGCGCCGCCCAAGTCGCCCAGCATCTTGCCGACGAAATTGTTGAGTTTGGCTTCATCGAGTTCGGTCATGTCATCACCCTCCCGCAATGATGCGAACGGCCAACACGCGAAGCGAGGCCGTTCGATGAAGAAAATTAGAATGCCCTAATGTATCACGGCTCAGCCTCGTTGTCAGCGCTCCCGTGAAGCTTCCGCTTCCACGTCCTTACAACTGAGATGCTTTAGTGCGGGCTGTTCAGCACGATGGCGAGCGATCCATGTAACCCTCTGATCTGATTCGGAACGAATCACTTCGTCGCCAGTTGATTCGCATCTACCGTCAAAGAAGGTTGCGCGTCATGACCGGGTATGCCCTCACACCGATCGAGCCGCTCGAAGTCGAGATTTACGGTATCGGCCAATATGCCCCTGCGGAGACCGTTGAGGAGATGATAATGTACCTCACAGATAAATGGCCGGACAAATCGAAGTCCGCTTTCCACAGCGCGCTTGCACGATCGATTGACGCGATGGTCTTTGCGGCAGAGCCCGAAGCGGCCCGTGCCGCCTTCGTGACGGCAGCTCACGCGGCTGGAATGCATGTGCTTCCGGACGACATGGATGAGCTGAGGAAAGCAAGCTGATAAAAAGAAACCCCGCTGTATGCCGCAGCGGGGTCGAAGGAGGTCATCTTAGGCACATGAAGCCTACCACCCTCATCGCACGCGGCAACCAACAAATTAGAAATCCCTGATGTAATCCACAGATGGCGAAAAAACCGAGATCAAAGCCACTTCTCTCCGACGACAAGTCGTTACGCGGCTCCGTCCGCAAGCGCCGCGACCCTTCGCAACCAAACCTGCTCCTCGATCCGATGCCCTGTCGCGTGGAACCCGCGTTAGCGTTGCTCAAGGCAAAGCCTCCAAGCGATCAGCGCTACCGCGCCGAGGTGAAGATCGACGGCTACCGTCTGGCCATTCACATCGAGCCGACAGGCGTCCGCATCATTACGCGCGGTGGACACGACTGGACCGAACGATTTCCCGCTATCGTTGATGAGGCTCGCCAGCTCGATGTCGCGAGCGCCATCCTCGATGGAGAAGCGGCGGTGCTCGACGAGCAAGGTCGATCGGATTTCGGAGCGCTCCAGCGAACACTGGGTGGGCGAGGCGGGAAGCTTCCATCTTCTGGCTCGATCTTCATCGCATTTGACGTCCTATACCTCGACGGTCATGACCTCCAGAAAATGGAGTTATCGAGCCGACGGCATCTCCTTGAGCAATTAGTCGGCGATCGCGATGGGCCGATCCAATTCTCTCAGGAAATCGAAGGCGAGGGCGGCGCGATATTCCGAGCGGCCTGCGAACATGGCCTTGAAGGTGTGATCTTCAAGAATGCGGACAGCACTTACAGGTCAGGACGGACTGCCGACTGGATCAAAGTGAAGTGCATTGCCTCGGAAAGCTTCTTCGTTGTCGGCTACGAACGGTCATCGACAGCTCGTGGTGGCTTAGGGAGCCTGCTGCTCGCAGCCCACAACGGTGACGCACTTCAATACGTCGGCTCCGTCGGTACGGGATTCAAATATAACGACGCGGTACAACTGCGCGCGGCTCTGGACAAGCTTGCGACCAAGCGGCCGGCGGTCGTCTTCAACGGTCGTCGAAAGGACGTCGTATGGGCAAAACCGACTTTGATAGCTGAGATCGAGTATCGCGCTTGGACGGACGACGGCAAGCTCCGGCATGCGTCCTACAAGGGGCTGCGGGATATCTCGGACAATGCCGCGGTCTTCAGGATCGATTGATGTTATGACCTGATTTTTCAGCATCAGCTGACCGGGCGTGACCGAAAGCTGTCGCAGTCAATTTTCGGTTTGTAGACGTCAGCACTTCAGCAAAGTTTCACTGCAGTCCATGGCGAAGCCTAGACCTCGCCGCGAGGAGGTTTTCCCGCCGCGTCCTTCGGGCGGTCATTCGAGTCTATGACAACCTCCGCAGCATCGTTTGACGTCGCATGGCGTCTATCTAGCGGAGCCTGGTTAGCAGCCTGCGGGACCGGCTTCTGCTCCTTGGATGGCGTACGATCAGAATAGTCCTTGTCCTTCTCCATCGAGGTCTCCTTTTGGGTTTCCGGCAATCATCCGGCTTTCCGGCCTTTAATCTCGGCGACGACGCTCTTCGTAGCGCATCCATGATGTTGACAACGTTAGACCCGGGAGCGGCGCTGGATTTGCCCTTTGCGGTCTTCTTGGGCTTGAGGAGTTTTCGCTTCTCCTCGATCAGCTTTCTGGTTCCACGGAGCTTCGCCGTTGATTTGGGCCGAAAGCATCTGACACAGAGTGGGATTTGACGTCAACTAGCCATTAGAGACCGGACTTCAATGGTCTCGTCGAACAATTCGCTCAGCATGTCCAATACCGCATAAACTCTGTCGGATTTCACGGAATAGTAAACTGCCTGAGCGTCACGCCGTGTGGAAACCAAGTCCATTGCTCGAAGTTTGGCCAAGTGTTGGGAGAGAGCAGACTGGCTTAGGCCAACAGTCTCGGCGAGCTTGCCAACGCCCATTTCTCCATCGCGTAACGTCGTCAAAACTTGTAAGCGGCTTGCGTTGGCCATGACGTTCAGCAAGTCGGCCTTTTCGGTGAAGGTAGACATAGGGTTTCCTTATGAGCAAAAGCCGAATTCAACTCGCTAATAAATAGTTTCCGAATATTCGTGATTCGGTCAACCGCTCACATCGAAACTCGGTTACCGAGTGGTTCCGTTGATCGCTCGGGTAGCAGAATTGTCACGCCCTGCGCGGTTGGTAGTCCAAACCTGGCCAGTGTTTGGAGACTGCGCCTTTCGCGAAACTGCACATGGCCTCGTACCGACAATCTGCGCGCACCCCCAAATAGAGCTGGTTGGACTGGTCGCAGCTTGAAGTTAATTTAGAGTAAGCTAACTTCGTATTCGAGGAATCAGTCCTGCCTGTAGAAGGAAATCCATGCGCGCCCCACAGACCATGACCTTTTCGACCGAGCTCTTTGGAAACGAAGTGCCAGATGCAGGTTTTTTTACGTGGGACCTCCCCGAGAACATATTGTACGCTGACAACGCCCTGGCATCGCTTTTTGGCGTCGATCCAGCCGAAGCTGAGCAAGGCCTACCGATCGAGGTTTTTCTCGCGAGGGTGCATCCCCAAGATGCGCCGATATTGGCTAAGGCGATCAGCGACAGCATTATTGCGCATCGGCCGCAACAGCAGTCGTACCGGGTCTGTAATTGCGAAGGCGTCTATGTGACGGTGACGTGCTTTGGTAGGGGGTTTCGCGATGCGAAAGGCGAGCCCATACGATACGTCGGAATTGTGGTGCCCGCCGACGGTACAGATGATATTCGGCGCAACCATTGACTACATATGCACCCACGCGACCCACGAGCCAGCCCATCATGCGTCTGAGCGCCAGCTCACGCATTCGCGGCGGCCTAAACTGAACGAATACCCAGTCCTGCGGTTAACACCGGAGCGGCAGGACCGCTTACTGGTCAGCCGTTATCCCGCCGCGTGATATCCGCCATAGACTCCGATCCCGACATAGAAGACAAACGCAAAGATTGCGATACCTACGCCCACCCAGATTGCAGCTCGACCGAACCGCAGCTTTGCTCGGTTTTGAGCTGGGCTATCTGAGGAGGGCGCAAGAGCTGGATCGGTATTTGGATTGTCAGCCATCGGTTTTCCTTCGCGTGAATGCAGAGCTAAAGCATTCAGAGGAAGGATTGTTCCGATCATGGACCGAGATTGCGGCAGGCTCCAGCTTACATCTCCTGTTGGCACCGATGACATCGGCACCTACCGGGCCCGTCCCATGTAGCATTTCTAGGAATTGATGTGACGAAAACGATCGAACGACGCGCCAGAAAAAGCCTCAGGTATTCGAGACCACAACCTCGTCCCTCATGAGCTGGGCGAGCTCGGCAGCGTCGTGAATACCGAACTCATGCCATCCCACCAGCGCTTTAGCAGCGAGCTTTCCTCGGTCACTGGAGGGATCGCACGCATTGTTGCGACACCAATCGACGAGGACGCCGTGCAATATTTGCATGTCGGCGTTCGTGAGCGGCTCCTTCGGCCAAGCGGTCTTGGTCAAACGGTTTTCCTTAGGTTTTGATCGGACAAACAAAGCGCAAAGCCAGAGCCGACCATGATAATTGAATCGGCTTACCAGCCAAATCAAGAACTATCCACAAACCACTGCCGTGCAACGGAAAATATCAGTGCGGTAACGGACGGTTGAGCCGCTGAAAGTGCGTGTCCACGCATACGGGCGGTCTAGCCAAGGGCTCCAATGGTTTCATCAACCGCCGCGGGGAGACCCTGTCCTTCAGGGCTGGGGAGGAAAGCGGCTTAGGTCGTCCAATGGCGAAGCCAACTTCGACAGCTTTCGAAAGTACGGCATTTTTCTGCCGGCTATTGCCGGGTCGAACGATCCGGGTTCCCATTGAGGTATTCCTCCGTGATACCTCGCATTGTCCGTTCAGCTCAAACTTCAGCACTTGCTCGCGCGCCTGCGATCGCTGTCCCCTGTCCGCGGTCTGCCGCTTCCATCGGTTGCGTAGCGGCATGGCTTACGGAAAGGGGCAAAGCAAAGACCTCATCAAGAGGGCTGTCGAACTCTGCACGCTGCCGACGTCACCCGACCTGTCATCGCTAAGGTCTGGAATTTTGAGAGCCGTCGCGACGATGGCTGCCTCTATCTGGCCGAGAGACATCCTCCAACCGATCCCGCACGGCGTCGACCGTTTCGATCCATTGAACATCGCAGCCTTCGGCATCTCCTTCGCCCAGAAGGACACCAGCCACCAGCGGGCCTCCTCAGCGATCTGGAGTTCCTCGGCGTCGCTGTGAACAACCAGAACCTGCTGAGTGGGCGCGATATTGAAGCGGGCAGCGGTGTTCCGACCGCGCTCTGAATCCGCGGGAGGTCATAGAGATCGATAAACGCCGACCACTCATGTTCGAACGTGAATCTTCCGCACATGCGCCTTACAATCTCCTCTTCTTCAAGATTGCAAGATCGCGCTCAAGACCGCGGTTGGCAAGCACCGAGAGCATGTGATTGTCGGCTATCTCGACCATTGCCGCGGCGACCTCCTCGGGATGCCAGCCTGCCTCTACGGCTGCCTCTACGGCTGTCGCAAAAGCGTCGTCGAGAGCTTCCTGACATCGGAGGAAGCGATCGGGGTGAGTGGGTGAGGGAGGCGAGGGTGTCTGGGTCATGCCAGCAAAATGTCGCTCGTGATTTCGCGGTCAATGCCAACACTGTTCATCGTCGTCGGGATCAGCATCAAGAGTGCTAAACGTCGATATGGACCTTCGAGCCTGAAATAGACCAACTGGTATATTCAACTTGCGGCCCAGTGCGGACCTGCGCATCCTGTGCACAGTTCCAAGCCCAGCCGAGCCGGAGGTCCATCACCATGCCGCTCGATAGAGGAAAGCAAGGCTGAGCAGATCGGCTCGATGCAGCCGGAACCTGCGTCTTCCGAACATCTCTCCGCTGTTTGGGGATAGTGCCCAAGAGGACCTCAAGCGACGCCGCGGGCGAACGAAATCTTCGATACTTTACTTACCTACAATCAGTTCCTTTACCTTGCGTCCGAGCGCCTCGGCGGAGAAAGGCTTCGTCATGACGTGCATCCCACGCTCCAAGTGACCATGGTTCAAAATCGCGTTCTCCGCATATCCGGTGACGAAGAGCACTCTCAAGTCCGGTCGAGCGACGCGAACGGCATCAGCGAGCTGTCGGCCGTTCATGCCATTGGGCAATCCCACGTCCGTTACCAACAGGTCCACGTCTGGCCGTGTATGGAGAACTTTGATCGCCGATGGACCATCCTCCGCCTCAAGCACTTCGTATCCGAGCTCCTCGAGGATTTCCACGGCAACCATCCGGACAAGAGGCTCGTCGTCGACCACCATCACCGTATCCGTACCGGCGGAGCGGGGTGCCGGCGGTGCTAGGGCAGCCTCGTCAACTTCTTCAGCCTTGGCGAGATACCGCGGCAAGTAAATGCAAATGGTCGTGCCCTTTCCGACCTCGGAGTAAATCCTTGCAGTTCCCCCTGACTGCCCCGCGAAGCCATAAACCATGCTCAAACCGAGCCCTGTACCCTGACCAGTCGGCTTGGTGGTGTAGAACGGGTCGAAGGCTTTGGCGATGACATCGGGCGTCATGCCTGTTCCGGTATCGGTCACGCACAGCGAAACGTACTGGCCCGGCTGCATGTCCCGCTCCCTCGCGGTGCGCTCGTCAAACCAGCGATTGCCTGTCTCGATGGTCACCTTTCCTCCCTGCGGCATCGCATCGCGTGCATTGATGCACAGGTTGAGGAGGGCGTTCTCCAATTGCCCAACGTCAACAAAGGTTGTCCAGAGCCCTGCGGCCGCTACCGCATCTACTTCGACGGCTGGCCCAACGCTTCGCACGATAAGCTCCTGCATCCCTGAAACCAACCGGTTGATATCGGTGGGCTTTGGGTCGAGGGTTTGTCGGCGCGAAAATGCCAAAAGGCGCTGTGTCAGCCCAGCTGCCCGCTTTACTGCGGCTTGTGCACCCGCGAGATAGCGGTCCGTGTCGGCAATGCGTCCTTGCTCAAGTCTCGCGCCCATCAGTTCGAGACTGCCGCCGATACCTGCGAGGATGTTGTTGAAGTCGTGCGCGAGTCCACCGGTGAGCTGCCCGACGGCTTCCATCTTTTGCGAATGCCTAAGGGCTTCTTCGGCTTTTACCAGTGCGTTCGTGCGCTCTTCCACCCTGGCTTCCAATGTCGCGTTCAGTTCGGCTAGGGCCGCATTCGACTCCCGGACGTCCGCTTCGGAGCCTACGCGCTGGATGTGGGCCCAAGACCGCTCCGTGACTTCCCGGATGAGCGCAAGTTCCTCATCCGTCCAAGCGTGCGGAACCTTGTCATGGATGGCCATCAAGGCCGTGAGTTTCCCTTCGCGAACCAGGGGCATGCAGATTGTCGCGGCAATACCTATGTCCTGAAAGGTCTTGGCTTCCTCGGGGGCTAGCTCGGAAAGGTTGTCATTGACGATCAATGGCTGCCCTCGCGAGAGGTTTGTTACGGCGAGCTGTCCGAAGTTCGCCAGGCTGTAGTGTCCGACGATGGAAGGCGATCCTTCGGCCGCCCAGTCGCCGAGAATGGTGAAGCCGTCCTCATCGTCGTCCATCTCCGCGTATGCGCAATTCGACAACGACAAATGCTCGCCCACCATCTTGGTGGTGATCGCCAATATCTCGTCGGCATCGCGGGCACTCACCAGTTCCTTGCCCAGGCCATCAAGAAATCTCAGCAGGGTTTCGGATTTTCGCAACGCCTCTTCGCCGCGGAGACGTTCGGTCACGTCGATCCCGGAGACAAAGATATCTGTGACACGTCCGGTGGCGTCCTTGATCGGCTGATACACGAAGTCCAAGTATAGGTGCCGGACAGGGCCACCGGAATCATCGTCGACCGAGAACAACGCGCCCTCCGCCGAGTGCGCATCTCCAGTCCGATAAATCTCGTCGAGAATGCCGACAAAACCTTGTTGAAACGCGTCCGGCAGGGCCTCCCTCACGGGTTTGCCAACAATGTCCCGTTCGCCGACGATCTCCATGTAGGCTGGGTTTGCATACTGAAAGACATGCTCCGGACCACTCAGCATGGCCATGAAACCCGGAGCGGTTTCGAACATTTGTCGATAGCGTTCGCTCTGGGAGATCAGGTGCTGTCGACCTCGGACAGCTTCCGTCGTCTCGATCACGGTGTCGATCATCCCGCCGACGTTGCCGTTCTCGTCGCGTACCGGGCTGTAGCAGTACGTGAAGTAGGCGGTCTCGAGCTGGCCGTTGCGCGTCGTCTCAAGCGGGAAATCTTCGTAGTAGACGGGTTCGCCCGCCATGGCCCGCTCGGCGATCGGCTTCAATTCCGCCCAGTTTTCCGCCCAGGACTCGCGCAGTGGTCGGCCTAGCGCCTCTTCCTTGGCACCGAGCATGGGAAGATAGCCATCGTTGTAGATAGCGATGAGATCGGGGCCCCAGAACAGACACTGGGGAAACTTCGACGACACCATGGCGTCAACGGCGATGCGCAGCGCCGCGGACCACTGATCGATCGGTCCAAGCGCGGTCCGATCCCATGGGTAAGACCTTATCTTCTCGGCCATGACGCCGGTGGATGACGGGAAGGCAGAGGTAAGTATCATCGGTCCATTATTCGCGTTCGTTTTTCCCTCCAGATAGGGAAATGTTATTCATTGAAAAGGCCTTAGTCCGCAAACTGCAAAAAATATCGACTGCTTTGACGGGGTTGGAGGACCGCGTCCCGTGAGCTCTCTCAACGGCCGTCGAGGGTCGGAAAACAGGCTATTGGATTGGAATGTGGGATTACTTTGCAAAGAGGCTTGGGTCCGCTTTCACCGGGGTTGGCGCATAATGCTCGCCGGCGTTTGGCTGCGGTGCCCGAGCTTCCGCCGCGCCACTAATAAGTGCTACGGGGAAAACCGGAACAACGCCGCCGCTTTCAGGATCGACTACCAGCCTGCTTTCGAGTGAAATCGAGGGCGTCTTAAGTTGGCTTATCTGGGTTCGTCGTCGTCGTTGAGCGTTGCGCAAGCTCTGCCATTCCAAACAAGACGTACGATGCTCTGCCAAGTCGGCGCAAACGTTGCGCGCCAAAAATCGGAACGGGCGCAAATCCTGGTCAAGCAGGCGTTGTCGCTCGACCGATCGTTGGGAATCCAAAGGCTTCCGTAGAGCCAGGGATGTCGCGCAACCTTCTGTGCGTTAACGTACCGGAACCATCGTGCCGACGAAACATTCACTGCTCGCCTTTCGATCAGTTCGCGAGGCACCGAATCCGAGTGCGCCATGTTTCGAAATACCGGAGGCCACAATGTCTGACGAACGTCACGAATGGATTAGCAAACGCGCCTATGGGCTTTGGGAGGAAAACGGCCGTCGATGGGGTCGGGACCAGGAATATTGGCTGCGAGCCTCTTCCGAGAGAGACCATATGGAGAAGACCCGCGCGTCGCCGGATGGGCGTGAAGTGCTGGCAAGGAGGGATCGCCTCGCAGCCGGCCTCGAACCTGGTCCATCCGAGCGCGTGCCTGATCGACATCAGAAAGTTCTCATTGTCGACGACGAACCAGTATTGCGCTTTGCCGCCGTAAGCACGCTCGAGGACGCAGGGTACCTCGCGATGGAGGCCGCGAATGCATCGGAGGCGTTGATATGGCTCAGGATGCAAAAGGTGGATGCGGTGATCACCGACATAAACATGCCGGGCGAGATGGACGGACTTGGGCTCGCCGCGAAAGTTCGACAGCTCTGGCCTGAAACTCGGGTCATTGTCACTTCTGGATTGGTGTCGTTGCGCGCTTCGGATATCGGAGAAGGTGTCAGGTTTCTGAGGAAGCCGTATGAGGAGAGCGCGCTTCTAGGAACTTTGGCAGACGCCGCTTAGTTCAGTTGCGGTTAAAAGGCGGGCAAACATTGTTGCCCGTGATCTTTGAATGGGCCGAGCATCTTAACCTCGTCGCGGAAAGCAACGACAATCGTCCTGTCGACTAAAAACATTACAATTCCCGGTTTTCATCAATTATCTCGATTGTGCGCGCACAGGTAAACGAGGCCGTCTTTCTGGTGTTCACACCAGGCTCGCGGCGTGTCCAGGAGTGGAAGTCCGGCACGAGGGACACAGAAGATGCGTTGCACATCGCAGTATGGTGTCCGACTGCATCCTTTCGCCGCCTTAGACGTTGAGGTTGCACCCAAGCATCGCGAGGTTCACATGGCGGAAGAAAAGCTCTCCAAATACAAGGCAAAGCGGGATTTCAAGGTCACGCAGGAGCCGCATGGGGCCACCGACATCAAGCCGTCGAACAGGCTTCGGTTCATTATCCAGAAGCACGACGCCACGCGGCTTCACTACGACCTCCGTCTCGAACTTGACGGTGTCTTCAAGTCATGGGCCGTGACCAAAGGCCCGTCGCTTGATCCAAGCGACAAGAGGTTGGCTGTTGAGGTCGAAGATCATCCGCTCGACTACGGCGATTTTGAAGGCACGATCCCTAAAGGGCAATATGGTGGTGGCACCGTAATGCTTTGGGATCGTGGCTACTGGGAACCAGAAGGCAAGAAGACCCCGCAGCAAATGCTTGAGAAAGGCGATCTCAAGTTCACCCTGGAAGGTGAAAAGCTCCACGGCAGCTTCGTTCTTGTCCGCATGGGCGGCGACCGCGACGGCGGCAACCGCGTCAACTGGCTGCTTATCAAGCACCATGACGACGATGCAGTTGACGGCGATGGCGCGGCGATCCTTGAGAAGGATACATCCGTTGCCTCCGGTCGAACGATGGAGGCAATAGCTGGCGGCAAGGGCAAGAAGCCAAAGCCTTTCATGGTTGCGGGCGAAGCAATTGGAGCGGACGCCGTATGGGACAGCAATGTCGGCCTCGCTGCCGATGAGCGGGAAGCAGCTGGGAAACCCGCCAAGGCAAAGCCGACCAAGAAGAAGCCGATTGCCAAAGTCCCGGAATTCATTCCACCACAGCTCTGCGAGACCCTGGCTCGACCGCCGGGTGCCGACGGCTGGATTCACGAGATCAAGTTCGATGGGTACCGCATCCAGATGCGGGTTCTCGACGGTGAGGTCACCCTCAAGACCCGGAAAGGGCTGGACTGGACGGCGAAGTATCCGGCCATCGCGGCCGCAGCGTCCAACCTGCCTGATTGCATCATCGACGGTGAAATCTGCGCCTTGGACGAACACGGGGCTCCGGACTTCGCGGCTCTGCAGGCGTCACTATCTGAAAAGAAGACCGACGACCTCGTGTTTTTCGCGTTCGACCTACTGTTCGAAGACGGCGACGATTTACGGGAGCAGCCGCTCACCGAGCGAAAGGAACGCCTTCAGGCTCTGTTGGAGGCAGGTGAAGACGAAGCTCGCCTTCGGTTCGTGGAGCATTTCGATACCGGTGGCGACGCCGTTCTCAAGTCGGCCTGCCAGCTGTCACTTGAAGGCATCGTCTCGAAGAAGGCCGACGCCCCTTACGTTTCCGGGCGAACCGACACTTGGGCAAAGTCGAAATGCAGGGCAGGGCATGAAGTCGTCATCGGGGGGTGGGCCAAAACCAATGGAAGGTTCCGCTCACTGCTCGTCGGTGTCTATCGTGGTGAAAGCTTCGTCTATGTGGGCCGCGTGGGCACTGGATATGGCGAGGCGAAGGTGAAAACGCTGCTGCCGAAGCTGGAAGAGGTGGCCGCGAAGACATCGCCGTTCACTGGCGTTGGTGCACCGAAAAAGGACCCCGATGTCGTTTGGGTCAAGCCTGAACTGGTGGCGGAAATCGAGTTTGCCGGATGGACGGCCGATGGTCTCGTCCGCCAGGCAGCCTTCAAGGGCCTGCGGGAGGACAAACCTGCCGCCGAGGTCGAGGCTGAGAAGCCAGCCAAGCCCGAGGAGACGTTTGTCCCAGACCCGGTCGTGAAGCCGAAGCCATATAATCGGCGTTCCAATGCCAAGGCCAACGTCATGGATGTCATGATCTCCCATCCCGACAAACCGCTGTGGCCCGACGCCGGAGATGGCCAGCCCGTCACCAAGGAAGACCTGGCGCGGTATTTCGAGGCAATCGGGCCCTGGATGATCGAACACATCAAGGGACGTCCGTCATCCGTTATACGCTGTCCGGATGGCATTGGCGGTGAGGAGTTCTTCCAGCGCCACGCGATGCAGGGCACTTCCAATCTCCTGGAGCTTGTCACCGTCTTCGGCGACCGCAAACCGTACCTCCAGATCGACCGGATTGAGGGGTTGGTAGCGGTGGCACAAGTCGCTGCCATGGAAATTCACCCCTGGAACTGCCAGCCCGACGAGCCGGAGGTACCTGGCCGCCTTGTCTTTGACCTGGACCCTGCGCCCGACGTGCCGTTCTCGACTGTCATCGAGGCCGCCAAGGAGATGCGTGATCGGTTGGAGGCTCTCGGGTTGACAAGCTTCTGCAAGACAACCGGGGGCAAGGGACTGCATGTCGTGACGCCTTTAACCAGTCGGAAGACCAAGCTTGGGTGGTCGGAAGCCAAGCATTTCGCCCACGACGTCTGCAATCAGATGGCTCAGGACGCCCCTGATCAATTCCTGGTCAAGATGTCCAAAAAGCTGCGTGAAGGCCGCATTTTCCTCGACTATCTCCGCAATGATCGAATGGCGACGGCCGTCGCTCCTTTGTCGCCTCGGGCGAGGGCCGGAGCCACCGTGTCGATGCCGATCACCTGGCGACAGGTCAGGGCTGATCTCGATCCCAAGAAGTTTACGATAAGGACGGTCCCCGCGCTCTTGGCAAAGACATCGGCATGGGAGGACTATTCCGACGCTGGACGTCCCCTGGGGGAGGCGATCAAGCGTCTCGCCAGGTCCATCAAGGCGGCCGCGTGATGGCCAAGAATACCAAGTCAGCGATCACGCCATCGGAACTGTCGATCGAGACCGAGCCAATGGAGGCCAAGCTTGCGGAGACACTGCCCGAAGGGGACGGATGGTCGTACGAGCCGAAGTGGGATGGCTTTCGGTGCCTCGCCTTCAAGAACGGCCGCGAGGTCGATATTCGTGCCAAGTCTGGTAAGCCGCTTGGCCGTTATTTTCCTGAAGTCATCGCATTCCTGGCTTCGATAGATATCCAGCGGTTTGTCATCGACGGTGAGCTGGTCATCGATCTCGACGGAAAGCTTTCGTTCGATGCTCTCCAGATGAGATTGCACCCGGCGGAGAGCCGGATCAAAAAGCTGTCGGTGGAGACGCCGGCGAGACTGGTTGCTTTCGACATGCTGATGGACCCGGCCGGCCATATTCTGTTGGGCCAGCCTCTCTCAGAAAGGCGCGCGGCGTTGGAGACTTTCACTGAGAAGGCAGCGTGCGCGAAAATCCGGCTATCTCCGACGACCACCAAGATAGCCGATGCCACAAAATGGCTGGCGGCCTCGGGAAGCGACACCGATGGCGTCGTTTGCAAACGACTGACAGACCCTTATCAGCCGGGCGAGCGGGCCATGGTGAAGGTCAAACGGATCAGGACCGTCGACTGTGTGGTCGGCGGGTTCAGGTATGAAAGCGACAGCAAAATGGTCGAATCGCTGCTGCTCGGTTTGTACAACGATGAGGGAGAGCTTGACCACGTCGGCTTCACGTCGGGAATATCGAATGCCGACCGAGCAGAGCTGACAGCGAAACTGGAAGCCCTTCAACAAGCGCCGGGTTTCACAGGTAAAGCTCCCGGTGGCCCAAGCCGCTGGAGCACGGCGCGTTCGGTGGAGTGGGTGCCGATAAAGTCAGAATTGGTCGTCGAGGTGAAGTTCGATCAGGTCACAGCTCGTCGATTTCGGCACGGGACGAGGATCGTCCGGTGGCGTCCCGACAAGAAGCCTGAGCAATGTCGCTTCGATCAAATCATTTGATCGATAAACGTAACCTAGAAACAGTAAAACTGAAGGAGCAGGAAATGAATACCGCGAACTTGCAGCTGGAAGGGCTCATTATGGCAGTTGCCGCTGTGTCGGAAGCCATCGTTCGCAAGGGGCTTATGACCCACGAAGAGATTGGCCAAGCCCTAGCCAGCGCCGAGAACGCAGCCTCGCGTCCTGATGGCGACGGCGTCTCTGACTCAAATCAGGCGGCAACGGTGTTTCCCATCCGCGTCTTGTCTCTCGCCAATCAAGCCAGTCAGCACGGAAGAAGTTACACGTTCGCACGGTATGCGGAACTCGTGGGCAGAATGACATGATGACGACGTCGCAGGAAGAGGGCGTATTCGACCATCGGTGTGTCGTCGAAACACCCTTTGGCACATTGCCGAGACCTTTGCCCAAAGTTTCTGGATGATACCGTCGCGCGGATACCATCTGACGCCCGCCAGATAATGCGAAGCGGTCAGCCCGCTTTGCGGGCTTTCAGCTCTTTGGCAACCGACTTTTTCAAAGCGTCCATTATGTTGACGACATTGCTCTCGTGTTGGTCGTCGCTTTTCGAAGCTTTCGACTTCGTCTTCCCGGATCGCTTTTTGGCCTTCTTTTTGTCAGCTATGAGCTTGATGAGGCTCTCCTGGACAGGGTCGGACGCCATCTCGGGCGACCAGTCAGCCATCTTTTTCTTGATAATCGTCTCAAGAGCGGAAATACCCTTGGCATCCCCCTTCTTCTCGATGCCCGTAAAATACTCGCTCTCCGGCCGAACCTCGTCGCCGAAGCGCAGCGTCCACACAACAATGCCTTGATCCCTGGCTTCCAACATCACGACACGTTCCCGGCGGCCCAACACGACACGGGAAACACCCACCATATCCTGGGCCTTCATGGCGTCACGGATGACTGCAAAGGCTTCGTCGCCGATCTTCTCGTTGGCCGTCAGGTAAAAAGGGGTATCAAGATAAATCCAGTCGATGCTCTCGCGCGAAACGAATTTCTCGATGTCGATGGTCCGAACGGTTTCCAGTTCGACAGCTTCCAAGTCCTCGTCGGTCAGAATGACGTAATCGTTCTCTCCACGCTCGTAACCCTTGGCCTCCTGCTCATCTGAGACAGGCTTGCCCGTGACACTATCCACGTACTGGGAGACGACGCGGTTACCGGTCTTCTCGTTGAGGGTATGGAACCGCACTTTCTCGGATTCCGAAGTCGCGGGCGTCATGGCCACGGGGCAGGTGACGAGTGAGAGCTTGAGGTAGCCTCTCCAATAGGGGCGACTGGCTGGCATGTCTTTAACTCGCCTTCTTATGCGCGGTTTTTGCTCCCGCCTTTGGCTTCTTCGCCGTAGATGCGGCTTTCTTCTTGGAGTTAGCGTTAGCCGCTTTGGGCTTCTTGGATGAGCCCTTGTCCATTCCGGCGCTCTCGCGCAGTGCATTCAGCAGGTCGTTAGGCTTGGACACTTTGATAGGCTTTGGTTTCGGTAGCGTCTTGCCTTCGGACTTTGCCTTGACCAGTGCCGCCAGGGCAGTTTCGTAACGGTCATCCGTCTTGGCGGGATCGAATTCGCCCTTTTTGGTTTCAATGATGTGTCTGGCGAGGTCCAGCATTTCGCCTTCTACCTTGACCTTGGCGACGTTCTTGAACGCTTCCTTGGAAGACCGCACCTCGTAGTCGAAGTTGAGCATCGTCGCGATCAGTCCTCTGCCGTGCGGTCGTATCAGGACGGTTCGCACCCTTCGGAAGAGAACGGTTCGCGCGATAGCTGTGGCCTTGGTCTTTACCACAGCATCTCGGATGCTGGCGAAAGCATCCTGGTCTTCGTCATTGGTCGGCACGAGGTAGTACGGCTTGTCGAAGTAAATGTCGTCGACCTTCTCATGTGGTATGAAGGCCTCGGCCTGTAACATCTTGTCGGCGTCCGGCACGACGGCGGCGACTTCTTCCGGGTCGATCATGACGTAGTCGCCGTTGCCCGTGTCAAAGCCCTTAACCTGGCTGTCGTGCTCAACGACCTCCTCGGTATCGCTATCGATGAATTCGCGCTTGAGTCGATTGCCGGTCTTTACGTTCAGCATATGAAAGCTGATCCGCTCCGACGTCGACGCGGCCGTGTATAGCCCGACGGCGCAGGAAAGTTCGCCGACCTTGAGGTGGCCTTTCCATTGGGCCCGGTGCGCAGTCATACGTGTATCCTCCAACTTGCCGATGCAACAACTCAAATGGGAATTCATGGTTCCCACCTCGCGGGGCTGGTGGCGAAATTGTCACCGAGGAAACCAGTCTCTCACGCGAGCCAAGTCATCTCCTATCGTGTTCGGTGATTTTCGTGAGAAATTGTCGCTCCTCCGCTATACCGTCGGCGTACGACTGAAGAGAGCTGATATCGAATTCGAGAAGACTTTCGATAATTTCCATTTGGGACAGGCGCAGCCGGGCTAAGGCCCGATCAGTTTCTTGTTGTCAGAGGAGTAACGCGGCTTTCCGCGAAGTGGCCTCAAAACATCCACAGCGAGTTGGAAACATATTTTGTTCGCAAGGTCTTTTTAAGCCGTCTCGCTACTTCGACCCTACACTGAAGTCGAAACGCAGCTGGTGTCCTGCTGGGCATGCTCAAGAAGGGCAGGCTCGCTGAACGCAGTGCCTATGCGCAGTGATCCTTCGAGGTTTTGTTCGCATTTTATTAGTGTTAGCCCGCACATGGGTGTTGTCGTGACTTCGGGCAGGGCGGATGTCAATCCGTTCGACTTGCCAGCGGGAGCGAAGTTCTTGCCGAAGCCTTACAATGCGACGGTAGCCATCGCGACGGTCGAAAGCGTGATCCAGCGACGCCGGGGTAGCGAAGAAGCCGTAGCTTCTTAGAGCACCGAGGAATGCGCCGATGTTTGATATTCATTGGCAATCGTCTCACCAAGGGGATGATTGCTGCCTTGCCTTCGATAAACTGTTATTTGTGCGTCAAGTAGGTTGCTAACCACTCGATTTCATCGAGTACGATTGGCCGACCGAAGCGGCGTATCGCCAGCCTGTTTTCGTCAGTTGCGGCCTGTCGTCGCTTCCGGTCACGAGGCCCATAACACGCAACTTGCAAGTGGTGTGCGGATCGAGAAAGACCACGTCTCCGCTGCCGATCTTGCGTAGCTGGTGCAATTCGATAGCGTCGAGCGTCATCACCTTCCCACCGAATTGTTGACTGAGCTCAAGATATCTCGACGGCACTGGATAGTCTAGTTGCAGCGCAGCTCGAAACATAGGTGGATTCCTTTCAAGCTGAAGCGAGCTTACCCAAGATTGTACCAGTCCATCCGTGGTCGGTATCTCGAGCAATGAGGATGACTTTCAAGGTTGATGCGCTATGTACCTCACGGAAATTGCCGCTGTCGTCGACATCCGGCTCTCAGATAGAGAAGACTGGCCTTTGACGTTTAAAAGCAATCATGCAGCATCATCCGACCTCATCATCGCTGAACGAGACATTTTAGCCCGCGTGGCACTCGGCGGACCGCTGAAGGAGGTCCTGCGCGACATCATACTGCTGGTGGAGAAGCCTGCGAACGGCGAGCTCCTCGCGTCGATCTTATTAACGACCGAAGACGGTAAGAATCTTGTAGAAGGTGCAGCTCCAACTTTGCCGGCTGAATACAATGCGGCGGTTGACGGCATTCCAGTGGCTGACGGTGTCGGGTCATGTGGTACGGCGGCCTTCACCGGGGAACAGGTTATGGCCGTCGATATCGCGACAGACCCGCGTTGGGTCGACTACAAAGAAATTGCCTTGAAACACAACCTTCGCGCCTGTTGGTCGATGCCAATCCGCTCCGCTGAAGGTCGTATCCTCGGAACCTTCGCCAATTACTATCGCGAGCCGCGGGAACCTACCGCGCGCGATCTTGAAGTCATTGGGATGGTAACCCGTACGACCGCTATCGCTATTGAGAGATATCGCAACGAACTCGCACGAGACCGAGCCGAAGAGCAACGCATTCTCCTGATCAACGAGCTGAATCACCGGGTGAAAAACGTATTTGCGCTCGCCGACGCGATGCTGGCGATGTCCGCTAAGACCGCTAGCAGCGCGGAGCAGTTCGCGACTGCAGTCAGGGGACGGTTGCGCGCACTTAGCCGCGCTCACGATCTTGTTCGCCCAAAGGCCACTCCAACGAGAGATGGGACTGAACAGCCGGCCATTTCGCTCAAACAGATATTGATGGACATACTTGCGCCCTATGGAAATGACGCGTTCCCTGAGAAAATAGCCATCATCGGATCCCGGCTTCCGCAGGGTGGCTGAGGCCACGGATTGGCTAGTTGTTATGTCATACCTGTAGCATTTTGTGCGCGGGATTCAGGTTAAGGCTAATTGAACCTTTACCGTAAACGCAATGATGTATTGTCATCCTCAGAGTTAACCGGCGATATAATCACAATCCGGTGGAGGGCGAAATGTCTGGTTTTACTGAGAAGGAGATCGCTGCGGAGCTAAAACGCAGGGCTGATGCACGAGATGGGCGCGACTCCAGAGAAGCTGAGATCCGCAAAACAGTTTGCGCCCATTGCGGATCCCCGGTGCTAGGGCTCAGCTCTGAGTTTCCACTTTGCGACGCCTGTGATAGCGATTGATCATTCGATCGACGACCTTTCCTCGGACGAGGAGCCACTGGTAAGTCGGGGTCGAATCTGAGTAGACGTCTCTCCTGCTTACAAGCTGCGCTGTAGACTCCCTCGTGAATGAGCGGCCGACGTTGGCTAAATTTCGGAGTGATGACGGAGTGCCATCGAATAAATATCACGCCGCTTCCCTTGATCGCATTTCGAGCCTTTTCTCCTTTCCGACCGCATACTCGACCAAAACCGGAAAGCCTGATCTCGCTGGCGGGGTCCACACCACACCCACAGGCATCCATTCGAACATGCTCTTGGGCAACTCATCGTAATGGATATGCCGCTCGGTAGAGTTCTCGAGCACAGCCTTCACCTTATGCCCAACGACCGCAGACGTGAATTCCACAGAGAAGTCGTTACCGAGATTGTAGTCGTCCAAAGGGAAAATGCGGAAGCGGTATTTATGTAGGACATCCGGCTTGTCGCGATAGACCGTACGTAGAAGGTAAGGCTCGAGCGCGTACTCATCTCCGTTCTCGTGCCAGCGGCCAATGATTTCGACGCGGCTGACATCTTTGGTGATTTTCCGAGTAAGGGCGCGTCTGATTTCGGACCTATGTTCTTCCACCAACTCGACCAAGTCGTGATCAGTGCTAGCGGGCAGCCCGCCGATTTTGATCTCGAGTTCTCGGTTAGCGTTCAAGGCAATGATGACGTCGTCGCCTGGCAGCAGCAGGTGGCCCGAGTAGCGGACACGGTCATTCTTTCGATCCGCCATTCCCAGTGCTGCTGCGTCGAGCTCAGTGGCGAAATCATTCAGTTCGATATTGTCCATCAGTGCAATCCATGTTCAGGTCCTAGATACAGGGTTGTCCGGATTTTGATGGCTGGCAAGCGGTGAACCGTCGAATTGGAATCACGAATCTCCCGTTGGCCACGAGTGTCGGACGGCATTGTTGCCTACCGTTGACAAGTCGATCCGTTCGCTATATGTTCTCGTCCATGAGCAAGCACAGGTTACCACCGTTTCGAATGCGTTGAGCGTCCCCCGCGCAAGCGGCCGATGTCCTTCTATTCGTTATCGAGGTAATGTAATGGCGTCCCCGGATAGCAATCGTTCGCTAGGCAGACCTGCTCACGTTTCCCAAATCAACCAAAGTTCACCGAGGCCGCTCAAGGGGCCGCCGGTCGTCGTGTTTCGATCCGTTGCCGCCCGCGATCTTGCAAGCATGCTCGACGTAAACCCTTCGATCACGGCCTGGGAGTGCGGATCGCGACAGATAAGCCAAGGCGGCAAGCGCCATTGTGCGGACTTCACAGTCTACGATGGTGACGGCACGGTCTGGCTGATGGATGCGCCTGACAGAAAGCCGAAAATTCAAGGGGCGGCTTTGGACGCATGCGCGCGGTCTCTGGGGTTGCGGTACCGTCATGTCGAGCACTCTGAAATCTATGATGGCTTCAGGCTGCGAAACGCCAAGGACCTGCTGCGATACGGCGGCCATGAGGTTCCGCTCGGCGACCGCCTAAGACTGCTGGCGTTGCTCGACGAAAACGGATCGCTGACATTCGGCGAGTGCCTTCAGGCAATCCGTGAGAGCAAGCCTGTCGCTACTTTGGCATCGATGATCCTGCATGGCTTTATTGAAGTGGATCTGGATGACGCCCTGATCGGCCCGGAAACGAGAGTGACGCGAATGCGGTCCTGATCCGCATCAATGTTCTCCGTTCAATCCGAGGCTTTCATGGACCAGTTTCATCCCCGCCGCCCCGAAAAGCGTCCGCATAATCTTGCCACCGTCGCCGCAGTCATGGCTATGAAGCGCCTCATCAGGCCTTACCTGAATGTTCCTTACTTTGTTTTGGCCATCGAGTTGCCCGACCGAGAAGACATCGGGTTTTACAAGATGGCTGTGCATGACATCCTCGATCCCCACTACATGATGGACGACGAAGGGCGGCGCGCCTTGTTCGTTGAAGAGGCAAGGGACATATCCGGCAGCGGCTGGGAGCTCGTTTGGAAATTTTCGAAGGTCTCGCGAGCCATTCTGTTTCACGTCAGTGAAGAAGACTTCACGAAGCAGCTCTTGCTGACCGTAGACCACTTTCTCGTCCTCACTCCTCCGGAGCGATTTCACCTCAAGGCCGCTGGTCGAGCCATGGGAACGGCGATGACCGACGAGGAAGCGACATACTTTGCCTCCCAAGCCCTGAGCGATGTCCAACTTGCAATGCGCCCCGGGCGATCGGTCGCCCAAGCTATCTCCGTTCTGCAATCGAAATCTCAGGCGGAACCGGAGGTCCAACCCGCACCGGTGAATCAGGGCGAAATCCGCCTCGAGGACTTGTCGGGATATGGTGAAGCAAAGACTTGGGGGCTTCAGCTCGCTCAGGACATCAAGGCTTGGAACGATGGTGAGATCGAGTGGAGCGACGTCGACCGCGGTGTGCTTCTCAACGGCTCGCCTGGGTCGGGGAAGACAATGTACGCCCGCGCGCTTGCCAACACTTGCGGCGTCAAGCTCATCCTTGAATCCGCAGCGTCCTGGCAGGCTACCGGCCACCTCGGCGACCTGTTGAAGGCAATGCGAAAGTCGTTCAGGCTCGCAAGCGCTAGTCGACCGTCGATCTTGTTTCTCGACGAGTTCGACAGCTTCGGAAGCCGCGACAGCCATCGCGACAGCAATAACTACGACTACAAGCGCCAGGTCATAAACGGACTGCTGGAATGCCTCGATCCGTCCGGCGGTCGCGAGGGCGTGGTCGTATTGGCGGCAAGCAACAAGGCCGACGAAATCGATCCGGCACTCATGCGGCCGGGACGGCTCGAAAAGATCATCGATATCCCATTGCCAGACGCCGAGGCGCGCAAGGCTATCGCGCGTTTCCACCTTCCGTCGGCTCAACTTGGCGATCTCGACGATTTCGCAGCGATATCGGAAGGCTGGACGGGTGCGCAGATCGAGAAGGCCGCCAGAGATGCCCGAAGAGTTGCCCGACGAGCAGGGCGGCCGCGAGCCGATGAAACGGATCTGCTGTCAGTGCTACCGCCGGTCGTCGAGTTCACACCCGAAGAGCGGTACCGGATTGCCGTACACGAAAGCGGCCATGCGATAGTGGGCTACCTGCTACGCCCGGAAACACTGATCAAGGTCTCGATAGGCCGCTTGAAAAACGCCAGCGGTGGCAAATTCCTCGGTAAAACCCTCCTGAGAGACCCGACGCCCCTCTTGTCGACGGCATCCAATTTCTCGGACTCCATCGCGATCTTCCTTGCGGGAATGACTGCCGAGCGCGTCGTGTTCGGAAACCATTTCATCGGCGCGGGCGGTGACGCCGGATCCGACCTGGCGACAGCCTCGGACATGGCCACGATGATGGAGAGGAACTTCGGTTTCGGCGATGGATTGCTCACAGATATGGGATCCGGGCCGCGCCCGTTGGAGCAACTACGGCTTTACGACCACGGCCTACGCGATGCCGTGAACAGACGCCTGGAGATCGAGGCCGCGCGAGCGAGGGAATTGCTCGAGCCGCGACGCGACAAGCTCGATCGGTTGGCGTCGCTGTTGGCTGAGAAACTGGAACTGACGGCAGCCGATGTGGCCGAAGTTGTCGGTCAATCGTGAGGGTTGCGGGCTTTTTAGGAGGCGGCATGGGTCGCAAGCGGAAGCGAACAGGAAAGGCAAGCAAGACCGAGAAGTCGTCGTTCGGAAGCGTTCTGGGCGAGGATTTTCGTCCCATTGCGAAGCCGGTGAAAGTCAAACGTAGTGTTGATGGGCCCCGGTTGCGGAGGAAAGATTTGGAGAACGAGAGTAAATGACCGGAAACTGGCATGTCTTGCAATGTGACCATTCCTTCCGATCACATCTCACCACATTGAGATACTTAGCGGATAGCCCCAGGCGGCGTGATGTCCGGAATAAGGTTGTTGTCACCCATCACGCTCCGTTGCCGCGATCCGATGGCCCCATGTTACGCATTTGATTACGATGGGTTCATCGGGGAAAGCCGAGCCCGACGTTTGGATACATGGTCATGTGCATCAATAGTTACGCTCGGATTTTACAGGTCCGTCTGGAATCCGCGTAGCTATCCAGGGGGGCTACGGGGTAATCCAGGCTTGGTTGATCTGGGTCTGACGCTTGCGCGGGTGCCTTCAAATAATTGAACGAGCTCGGATGGAGGTAGATGTGGCTGTGAAACGAATAATACAGCTGTCTGAAGAGCGGGACGCGTTCGCGCGTTCGCTGGTGGATAGTGGAAGATGCTCTAGCGTAGACGAAGTCGTCCGTGAGGGCCTAGATCTCCTTCGTAAGGAGGTCGCCGGGGAAAATGCGACGATGGAAGCGTTCCGAGCTACGATCGAGCGCCGTTCGAAAGGGCCGACAATTTCCGCTATCGAGATGGAGAAGCGGATTTCGGCGATCATCGCGCGAAAGCGGCAGGTGACCTCGTTCGCCGCAAAGCGTCATCAGCTTAGGTGTCCAACCCATCCGGGCGAGCTTCTTCGCGAGGATATTCTTCCCGCAATTGGAAAGTCAAAGACTGAGATCGCTGACTTGATTGGCATCTCGCGACGGCATCTTTCTCAAATCCTTAAAGAGGAACGCGCGGTCAGCGCTGCGGTCGCTGTTCGGTTCGGGAAGATGTTCGGCAACGAGCCGCTGATGTGGATGAGAATGCAAGCCGCATATGATGTGTGGCATGCTGCTCGTGAGATCAATGTCTCGAGCATTCCAATGCTACGCGGCGGTTAGCTGCGCATAAGACTAGCGAATGCCAAAAGTTTCAGTGTGACAGAGTCGGGGCTTGAGCCGGCCATGGCCTACACGGACCATGGTGTTATGAAGATAACAGACGCCACCTCCCAGGCCAACATCGACCTCGTAGCGCTCAACGCGGAAATCAGTGCGATCCGCGCGTATGCATCCCGCCATATAAAGGTGAGGGCAAAGAATGCCGACCGTTCGAAAGGCCGTAGGGAGCGCCATCTCAATGAGCCGCAAGTTGCCATGGTCATGGTGCAGCCCATCCTGAACCTGATGGGATGGGGGACGCGCGACGATCCCGACAGCCTTTGGCGCGAGCTGGCACTCCCGAACGGTCAGGCTGACTTCGCCTGCCTCGTCGACAAAGAGGTCAAGGTGACTATCGAGTGCAAGAACCTCGGCGTCAATCTTCGCGACGAGAAAGTCGTGACCCAGGCGGGCTGCTATGCCTTCGCGGCGGGTGCACCATTCGCGGTCCTGACAGACGGCCTGGTCTGGGCGATCTATTCCACCTTCGCCAAGGGCCGTCCTTTGGAGAAGCTCGTCCGCAAGATCGACCTATCGAGATGCTCGATCGACGATGCCATGGAATTCTTCGGGTTCTGGAACAAGGCAAGGGCCGTCGCTGGCGAAATCCGAGTATCCCGGCCGCCAACGTCAGCGCGCAAGGCGAGGGGCCGCAAGGCCAAGCGCCGGCGCGCGAGCCTCAATTCGCCGACGTTTAGTAAACACGTCGCATTGGTGGAGCTCTCGATCGGAGGAACGCTTCGTCCCGTAGAGAACGCCCGCAACACCTTCGAGACGTCGACCGGTGTGCGGGTCAGGTTCTGCCTGTCGTCTGGAAAGAAGGGGGCGGCGATGTTCAACATAGGCAGGGAATACCTCAACGGCGGCATGTTGTTCCTGGCCCATGAGGGTTGCGAGCACGGTTGGCTTGTTCCTGCGGACAAGCTCAGCGAGTATCTGCTCGGTGCGTCAACAGCCGAAAGTTCGGCCCGAAAAACCTGGACGCCGCGCGTCAGCTGGTCAGAGGAAGGCGACGTCCTGTGGACCAACAGGGAAGCCTTTAAGACACTTTCGCTTACAGCACATCGCCATCCAGCCGGCCACGCCTGACCTTCGGAGAAGCCTGCGGGAAGTTGCCCAGTATTCCGTGTTTTACCCGATAAACGTCGACAGAGGGACGTTTTTCATGGAGACAGATTTTTTGACTCAAAGACTGCAAGAAGAGATCAGGTCGGGCGATCCGGCTGTCGCCGCCGAACGCCTGCACAAGTTGCTTCGGAACCGACGCGAACCTACGAACACTCCTTCAGAGAAGGACTGCGTTCAGATCATCTATCTTACTGGTAGAAAGCGCCCACAGATAGCGTCGGCCGCGACAGTTCGGTAAAAGGGATTGGCGGGGGTATCCGCATGCAATTGCCGCTACCGCCAACCGCGGCATGCTTGTGTCGCAATGAGGGAGCTGAGGTGCAGAAGTGCGTCTTACGCAGGGGCGCGTCCCTCACAGGCGGCGTTAGCGTTTTGGTATTTGATCTTGGGAGGTCGTTGGGAAGCTCAACTTTCCTTCGGTGGCTCCCTAAGAAGGCCCGCTGGCCACTGGAGGGTCGTGGAGGTCGACCAATCCCCGCACGATGAGAGCGACATAGTCTGAATGCGGGGCTGATCCCTTCAAAAAGGCAGGCCGCAGCAGCCAGCAACGTGCCTCGCGAGAAAACTTACGTTACCAGCTCAATCGTGGATCAAGCCCATTCGCGAGGAACCGGACCGACGCTCCGGTGCGTGTTGGGTGCCAATCGCTTGCAAGCCGACACGAGAGGTCTTCATCTGTCTGATCTTCGTCCAGCTTTCTCTTGAATATCGCACGGGAGTCGTTCAGCCCTATCCGGGCATCATCATCGAAGCGCTTGAACCTGGACCCCTGAATAATGCCGTCTTTGTTCCTGACCTGGAACCAATAGCCGTCAAGCTGGCTGATGTTGGCCAGATCCGACAGCCTGATCAGCCTGTCTATTTCCTTGCGTTCAACGATCTGATCGTCGCGCGCGCCAAACTTGCTGAACTGGAGCTGACGTAGGGCCCATTTCTTCATCTTTGGCGACATATCGTAGAGTGCGGCGAAAGCGGCCCTGAGTCTCTCGGAAACCGCATCCGAGGCCAATGCTTCCGCATGAGCGTCCACAAATTCCTGCTGCGCCATGCCCAGATCCGCCTTCAGCGGTTCGACATCCTCCGGCAATCGATCGGATCTGGTGATCTCAACCAGCTTGGACACTACGATGGGCAGGCCTGCCTTGTCACCGTCTGCCGCCGGATACCACACCACCCCTTGCAGCTTGGGAAGTCCGCTCGTGCTTTGGGAGCTGTCTCCTGCCATACCGAAGGCTGCGGCCAGCAAGCGGTCCACAAGATGGCTAGGTGACGAAGCCGCGAATTCGCCAATACGGAAACGGCCTTCATCCGAGCGGTCATGGTCGAAGATTTCGATATCGTACGGTCGCGCATGTGCAATGCCGTCGGAGGAGGTCACGTGAATAACGTAACCTTCGAACCAAGGCTGCTGGTCATAGTCGACATGGAACCACACGCCTGTGAACGTGACCCGGTCACTCGGCTCAAGGCACAGCTTGCGCGCCGCTGAGAGGATGGCGTCCCGGTAGTTGTCGATTACTGTTTGGAATGCAGTGTTGTCGCTCGGGCGGCCGAACATGAATTGGGTGATCTGATCGTCGACGACCGAGATCGCCGCATCAGGGCCGCTAACAAGGAGTTTGCCGACGTAAGAGCAATTGGTCAGCTCAGAATTATCTGAGAGTTCGCCTGTCTGGAGTAGGTGTACGTCCGAAGCTGACTGCATTGTTTACCTCATAGACGCAGTTCGACGCCCGAGAAACCAGCTCGGTCATCGATCTGTAGGGTGATCGTTGTTGAGAACTGGTAGCTAAAGAAGCTACGCCGAAGTTCGTTCTGACAACTAGGCTCTCCCGGATTTTTAGGGTTGGCAAGGGGTGTTCGACGATTTTTGGCAACAGCACTGCCGCAGCGCAACCAATTGTCGCGAGACCACCAACTGCTTATCTTCAAAGAGACGCCCCTCAGGTGACTGGCGAGCCACTGAGCCATCGTGCCGTGAAAAGCGACGGCCTTGAACTCACAATGTCCACCTATCCCGTCTCCGCATCAACCGGCATCTCAGAGCAATACGGCGTTAGCACGCGGATAACGCGTGACCTGAGAGCGAACTGTACGCAATCCTGCACCGCCACACGATATTCAAAAACGCATGCCGTTGGGCGTTCAGCCTCCATACCCAGGAGATGATCGAGATGAGTTCATTGGCGACCAGTCTCGCGATGTAGCACACTCTACGATTTTGTCGTAAAGTTCGTCGATCTCGCTTAAATCTTCGGCGTCGTCAATGAGAGCATTCACACCTGATGGCCCCCCCGCGATTTCTACGAAATACCTCATCGCTCTCTTTTTTTCGAGCACTAAGCGTTTATGGTCGTGAAGTGGTATTATCTTGTCCAGCGTCTTCTGAATTTCGGCGTCCATTTCAAATCCTAGAATTCTTTCCGCAAAGCCCGGCTTGTTAGCACTCGCGATAAAGAGTGCCCCGGCTAACCTCGCTCGTTCGACCGCGTCAGACAAAGTTTCGATATGAGCCCATGCGTGTTGGTTTCCACGCAGAACTGAGCCGGTTTTTCCACCGAGAAGTGAGCCACCTCTGAGTATGGTTTTCTGATCAGGCTTTGGTCAAGGGATTGGTCTTTTCTCCTCTCTTTTGTGCTGCGGCGGCCGAGCTGGTCTTGAATCGGAAGCTGTCGTTTCCGGTTTCCAAAATATGGCAACGATGGGTCAAACGGTCGAGCAGAGCGGTCGTCATCTTGGCATCGCCAAAGACGGTGGCCCATTCGCTGAAGCTGAGGTTGGTGGTGATGACGACGCTCGTGCGCTCGTAAAGCTTGCTAAGCAGGTGGAAGAGCAGCGCTCCCCCTGAGGCACTGAACGGAAGGTATCCCAATTCATCGAGGATCAGGAGATCGAGGCGAACCAGGGTTTCAGCGATCTGTCCTGCCTTGCCTTTTGCCTTCTCCTGTTCGAGCGCATTGACCAATTCGATGGTCGAGGAGAAGCGGACCTTCCGGCGGTGATGCTCGATCGCCTGGACCCCAAGGGCAGTCGCGACATGTGTTTTTCCTGTGCCCGGCCCACCGACGAGCACGATATTCTGCGCCCCGTCCATGAACTCGCATCGGTGCAGTTGGCGCACCGTCGCTTCGTTGATTTCGCTGGCGGCGAAGTCGAACCCGGTGATGTCCTTATAGGCCGGGAAGCGAGCGGCCTTCATGTGATAGGCAATCGAGCGAACCTCACGTTCGGCCATCTCGGCTTTTAGCAACTGGGACAGGATCGGCACGGCCGCATCAAAAGCTGGAGCCCCTTGCTCGATCAGGTCTGTGACGGCTTGGGCCATGCCATACATCTTCAGGCTCCGCAGCATGATGACGACGGCGGCACTTACGGGATCATGACGCATGGCGACCTCCCACGATCCGGACACGCAAGCCATCGTAGCGCTCCACGTTGGCCTTGGGTTCGCGTAGCAAGGTCAGCGCCTGTGGCGTATCGATGTCAGGACCGTCGGTCGTCTTGCCGTCAATCAGCCGATGCAGCAAGTTCAACACATGCGTTTTGGTTGCCACGCCTTGGTCCAGAGCCAGTTCCACGGCCCTGACGACAACCTGTTCTTCGTGATGGAGGACAAGAGCAAGGATATCGGCCATCTCGCGATCACCGCCGGCGCGGCGGAGCATCTGGTCCTGCAATCGCCGGAAGGCCAACGGCAATTCCAGGAAGGGCGCACCATTGCGCAAGGCACCGGGCTTGCGCTGAATGACAGCAAGGTAATGCCGCCAGTCGTAAATCGTCCGCGGCGGTTTGTCGTGGCTACGCTCAATAATCCGAGGATGTTCGCATAGAACATTGCCCTCGGCCGCAACGACCAGTCGCTCGGGATAGATTCGCAAGCTGACAGGCCGGTTCGCAAACGATGCAGGCACGCTATAGCGGTTCCGCTCGAAGGTGATCAGGCATGTCGGAGAAACACGTTTGCCCTGCTCGACGAAGCCGTCAAACGCAGCGGGGAGCGCCATCAATGCTGGTTGTTCTGCGGACCAGACGTCCGCGATCGTGCCGGGCAAGGTGCCATGCGCTGTGTCGCGCCACAGGTCCTGGCAATGCTGTTCCAGCCAGGCATTCAATGCCGCCAGATCAGGAAAGTCCGGCATCTGTTGCCACAGTCGCGGCCGGGCATCCTGGACATTCTTCTCGATCTGGCCCTTCTCCCAACCCGCGGCGGGATTGCAGAACTCGGGCGCGAAGACATAGTGGTTCGTCATCGCCTGGAAGCGGACGTTGACCTGCCGCTCCTTGCCGCGGCCAACACGATCGACCGCGGTCTTCATGTTGTCGTAGATGCCGCGACCAGGCACACCGCCGAACACGCGGAACCCGTGCCAATGGGCGTCGAAGAGCATCTCGTGCGTTTGCAGCAGGTAGGCTCTGACCAGAAACGCCCGACTGTGCGACAGCTTGATGTGCGCGACCTGAAGCTTGGTGCGCTCGCCGCCGATCACGGCATAATCCTCACTCCAATCGAATTGGAATGCTTCGCCTGCACGGAAAGACAGCGGAACGAATATGCCGCGGCCCGTCGTCTGCTGCTCAATTCGCCACTCACGGGCAAAGGCGGCGACCCGACCGTAGGAGCCGGTAAATCCGAGAACCACCAGATCGGCGTGAAGCTGCTTCAGCGTTCGGCGCTGCTTGCGCGACCTCCCGGCCTCGGTCTTCAGCCAGGCCGCCAGTTTGTCGGCAAAAGGATCAAGCTTACTCGGCCGCTCCGGTACCGTGAACGTCGGCTCGATCGTGCCAGCGTTCAAATACTTCGCAATCGTGTTGCGCGACAAACCGGTATGCCGACTGATCTCCCGGATCGACTGCTTCTCGCGCAGCTTCATCCGACGGATGATGTTTAAAAGTCCCATGTGGATCACTCCGTTGCCCCCGTCGCTCACCGCGTTGGGGGAAGGTTCACATGGCTCAATTCTCAATGGAAATTATGCGCCTAACCGGCTCAGTTCTGCGTGGAAACCAACACCCATGCGTGTTCAAAGGCTCTGAAGTCTGTCGCATCGGGTCTCGCCAGCCGGAGAATGGTGCTGTAAATGCCATCCGTTTCCAGCTTTTGTGCATCAACCTGTTCTAAATCAATATAGACATATTCCACCGACTGTTTCGTTACGGTGAGATGTTGTTTCTCTCTGAAGGTTCTTGGGGCATCCCGCCCAGAGTACAGTATGACAAACCGCATACCATCCGCAGGGATCAAATCGCGATGGTTCTCGTCGAATGCTTCTTGATAAAGGAAGGCCCTTATCCCCATGCCAACGTTGTGTGTCGATTGGTATTCAAATCCAACAAGGGGATTGGAGTTCTGAGATTTAAAGACTCCGTCGGGCCTGAGTTCTTTAAACGGCCTCTTCAGATGAAGCGCCGCGGCCACGCGCCTGGACGCCAGATCGCTCGGCATTTGCGACATCGCTCCCAGTTCTCGCTCTAAGCCGAACGCTTCCTTGGCGAGCTTTTTGATGACGGAAGATTGAGGTGCTAAGACCTTGAAGAATGAATCCCAATGAGCCTGCACGGCCTTATCTCTGGAAATCTTGTATTCTTCGTCCATGGATATCTCTTCTGATTTTTGCAGTTCGAGTAAATTGAAAACGATAATATTCTATTGAGGCAGCGGCCCATCAGGCCTTCCCCAGCACCGCAAGCATCAGATCTTGATGCTGACCAAGCGACGGCAACTGCACTCCCGCGGACGATCCGGTCCGAGTGGAAAAATGCTTCGCCTCTTTCGGTGGAAAGCCGCAGCGCCTTCTCAACAGTGCCTTTAGTCTTGCTGCCACCTCGAGGGGTAAAACCTATGGTGAGTTCGCCAGCCAGTGCATATCCGCTCACTAAGCGACGACGACTGGATCCTCAGCGCAATTCAGCCCAGTCGTAATCTCGCCCGACTACCAGCCAACTATCCGGGTCTTCCGCCAATCGTCGATCAAAGGGCAACACTTCCAGCTGAATCGGAATGTCCCGCTCTTGTCTGTGAGCTAGGACATATCGAGTCGAGCGGCCTTGCCATCATCGATAGCGAGTGCCGACACCCATTCGGTCGCGTTGGGGGATATACCAAACCCGATATGATCTTTGCATGCCGTATAGTGGGTTGTCGCCCCGCCATCGACGTGAACAATTGTCCTCCCGGTCGCCCGGTGCCACACGCTCAGCGCTTCGTCAGAAATGCCTTTGATTTCCGATTGGAATAGCGGAGCGTCCGAAAATTCGTTGCATTCCACGAAGGTATAGCCGTCATCGATTTCGTATTCTTTCGCCTGTCTCAGCAACTCGAGGAGCTGCGGCATTTGTTGAATGACTGTCCGTCGACCGTCAGCAATCTTCGTTACCTCGGTATAGATGCCAAACGACTTCAAGATGTCGTTGCCGCCCAGGAGGCTCATCCAGTCTAGGATGTCAGGCGAAGTGAGAAACTGACCCCCTAACGAAATAAAGAACTGCCCCCTCGGTTCAGAACGAGGAGAGATGGATGATGAGCATGATTTCAGCGCATCCTGCATTGTCGCGAACGATGCAGGGCGAGGATATGCTTCAGGCAGATGAGGTGGTGGCAATGTTGCGGCTGCACGAGCTTGGCTGGGGTGCCAAGCGCTTATCGAAAGAGTTTGGCTGTGCTCGCAACACTGTCCGGCGATATTTGCGAGAGGGTGGAGCAGCGCCATTTAAGAAGCCGGTTCGCCGCACTGCCTTCGATGGCTTGGATGATTGGCTGCGCGAGCGCTTCTTCCGGCACGACGGCAATGCCGATGTGATCCGGCAGGAGCTGGCCAGCGAGCATGGAATTATCATCGGTTTGCGCTCTGTAGAGCTTCGGGTCCGGGAATGGCGGCGCGAACTCAAAGCGCAGAAGCGGGCAACAGTCCGGTTTGAGACACCGCCAGGCCGTCAATTGCAGATCGACTTTGGGCAGACCCGTGTCTGGATTGGCGATGAACGAATCCGGGTAAATGTCTTTGTCGCCACGCTGAGCTATTCCCGACGCATCCATATACGTGCCTCACTGCGAGAAGGACAGACCGACTGGTTCGAGGGCATGGAAGGCGCCTTTCTTCGGTTCGGCGGCGTTCCTGGTGAGGTTCTGCTGGATAATGCGAAGGCGCTTGTCGAGCATCACGACGCGGTTAGCCGGGAGGTTCGCTTCAACGCACGGCTATGGGCATTTGCGCGTTACTGGGGCTTCATGCCACGCGCGTGCGCTCCATACCGGGCCCGGACAAAGGGAAAGGATGAACGCGGGGTCGGCTACGTCAAGAAGAACGCCATCGCAGGCCGGCGGTTTGAGAGCTGGGCCTCCTTTGAGGCACATCTGGATCGTTGGATACGTGAGGTCGCCGATCAGCGCGACCACGGCACGACCGGCGAACCTCCAATTGAGCGCTTTGCTGGTGAGGTCGATGCCCTTCGGCCTCTGTCAGGCCGTGCACCGTTTGGTCAGCTGCGCGATCTCGTGCGCAAGGTGCAGGCAGACTGCGCCATCGATCTCGACACCAACAGTTACTCCGTACCCTGGCGTCTCATAGGTGAAAGCGTCCAGGTCGTTGTGCTTGCGGGTCGTGTCATCGTCCGCCACGCCGGCCATGTCGTAGCTGATCATGCTCTGTGCCAGGGACGGCGACAACGGATTGTGGACCGGACCCACTTCGTCGGCGTTGCGGGTATCGAAGGGCTGGTTCGTTCCGCTCCAGTCGAGACGACGCCAGCAGCCCTGCTGCGCCCGCTTGCGGAATACGAGGCTGTGGTTGGAGGTGGCTGGTGATGACAACCGTAGACAATGATCTACTCATCGCAACGCTCGACCGCCTGAAGCTGACAGCAATCCGCGATCAACTCGACAGCCTGCTAGACGAGGCCGCTCGCTCGAAAATGACGCTGCGCGAGGCATTGGCGTTCCTGATATCGCGCGAGATTGCACGGCGCGACGAGCGGCGTATCTCCATGTCGAGCAAGCTGGCGCAGTTCCCGTTCGTGCGTGAACTCGACGGCTTCGACTTCGAGGCACAGCCATCGGTGAATCGCGGACAGATTAGAGAGTTGGCGACCTGCCGCTGGATCGCTCACGGCGATACAGTCTTATTCCTGGGGCCACCCGGAACCGGAAAAACTCATCTTGCCGTCAGTCTCGGCCGCGAAGCGATCCGCCAAAATTACAATGTCCAGTTTGTGACCGCAGCCACGCTCGTCGCCATGCTGGCAAAGGCCCACAGCGACGGAACCCTAGACAAGCAATTGACGATCCTATCACGATCGAAACTCCTCATCATCGATGAACTCGGATATCTGCCCTTCGAAGCGAACGCGGCTCACCTGTTCTTCCAACTGGTCTCTCGTCGCTACGAGAAAGGATCGATCCTGATTACCTCAAATCGATCAGTCGGTGAGTGGGGGAGCGTCTTCGGAGACCCTGTTGTCGCCACCGCGATATTGGACCGCCTTTTGCACCACTCGACAGTGATCACCATTCGAGGTGATAGCTACAGGCTTCGCGAAAAGCGCCGATCCGGCCTTCTGCAGAAGGCCGGATCGGCACTCGAGACAAACGAAACAGCAAATCAATGAAGGGGGGTCAGTTCTTCGTTTCGCCTACGGGGTCAAATCTTCACTTCGCTTGACATAGGACGGGTTGCCGGGTCCAATTGTCTTCTAGGAAGTCCAACAGGTTCCTTTCTTTTCTATCGGAAATCAAAATGGAGCCCGGAAACCGTTCGAGCGTTTGGAGAACCTCCCGGACGACCGCGCGGGTGTATATACCGCCAACGACTGAGCCCAGAAATACGACACGAGCCTTCGCCGATCGAGAGGTGGCGTCCTCGGCGATCCAGTCTATGAGTGCTTGCAGTTCGGCTAGGAAGCTATCGACATGGCCTATCACATAGGTCGTCTTTGGGACATCGGTAGACATTTTCATCCTTTCGAGGCGAGTTCGGATGACACCTACAACCAATTCATTGAGGATTGCCTATCCGTGGTGGTGAAGCAAACCTTGCGGAGCGTGACCCGATATTTTGGTATTCCTTTATTAGCAAAGAGACTGCATCGCAGGATCGTCAGCGAGCATTGACGGTGTCCACTTAAGGGACTGTCCCGCGGAGGCGGTCATAGCTGAGGAGGCAAAGATGGCTGTTTGGAATTTCACCCTGGCGGTGGTGCAGAATGATCCTGCCGCGGAGTTCGTTGGCGACGCGCGCCGCGATGGCATCGTCGGCACACGTTGGATGAACGCTGTTTGGCTGATCGACTACGCTCTTTCCGCGGACGTCCTGGCGACTGCTGTAACCCATGCTCAAGAAACTATCGTGGTCGACGGAGGCAGCGTGATCAGGCTTGAACCTGACGATCTCGTTACGCTCCAGGAAATAGGGCACCAAAGCGGTCTGGGGTGGCACCGGGTCCACGCGTTGGCGAACTCGGTTGGAGATGAGCAGATGCCATTGCCGGTTCGCCGTCTATCGTCAGACCGGCCCTTGTGGAGCTGGCGTGAGGTGTCCGCGTGGCTCGCTGCCAGGGAACTCGTTTCGAAGGAAACCGCCAAGTTCGCGGCGGACGCGTATGAAATCAACTTGGCTTTGACTTAGCTTGTTGCGCGTCATTCTTGCTGACGGTTCAGTAAGACATCGCTTGGCCGCATCTGGCGATGATCTCCCGCCTCGAAATTCGCTGGCCACCACGGCGACTGGTTCAAAATGACCGGCATGCGCCCCTGTTGAGCGCTGATCGGCTCGGACATGTGTTGGAGAGCAATTTGCGTCGTAACTCTGCCCGAATGACATTTGTGTGGGAACCATCCAATACCAACCATGCGACCGACAATCATTATCGGATCGCGGGACCCTGGCGTATTTGCAGCAGTCGCCCAGGTTCTCGAGCGATCGGGTCTAGCCACGGTGTTTCGTCGAACCGCGCGAGAAACCGTAGCCGCCGTGAGACGGCAGGATGTCGACGGCGTACTGATCGACGCCCGCTTACCTGCCTCTGTGACGGCCTGCCGGGAAATTCGCGACAGCCGAACCTCAAGTCGACTTCAGCTGGTAGTCGTAGTCACGCGGCTGGGCAGCAGCCAGCGTCGAACTTACCAAAACGCCGGTGCCAACCGTGTGTTTGCCGCGTCCAGTGCTGCGCGCCAGATCGCGTTTTCGTTGGCTCCAGAGCGGCGACAGGTGCAGCTTTCGCACCTCGGAATCTCGCTCGATCCCGCTCTTTGGCGCGTCTGGCATGACGGCGCAACGATTGAGCTTCCGCGTATCGAATTTCTGATCTTGGATCTTTTCCTGCGTCATCCAGGCCGTGTGTTCTCGAGGCGAGAGATCATTGCCAGATGCTGGCCAAGCGATGTCTTCGTGGACCCGCGAACTGTCAATGTTCACATCGCTACATTGCGCAGGCTGCTCGGACCGGGGTTTCACGGCAATCCGATCCGCTCGGTGCGTAGTCTCGGTTACGGGCTGGCCGGCACCCAGGATGGAGGGGAAGCGCGTTGATCAAGCAAAGGCTGGACACGGTGATCGTCAACGGGCGTATCGTCACAGGAGACGGTGTAACCGAGATTGAGACAGGCAACATTCTGATCGACGGCCAAGCGATCGTGGATGTTATCGCGGGCGTGATCGATCCTCCTACGGATGTGCAGGTCATCGACGCCGCGGGTTGTACGATCCTGCCGGGTATCATCAACGGTCATGCCCATGGATGTACCGTCGGACCCACCATGCCAAGCGGGTCGCGCCCTTTTGCGCCAAGTGATATCGAATACCATCTCAACCGCCATCTCCTTTCGGGCACGACTACGCTTCTCAATGTGTGCGGACTTGCACTGATGGATGAGATCGCGACGACGCCCAATGATCATCCGCTCGAGGTGGCGGTCTCGACAGCTCATACCCCCGCCAATCTCGCAGCCGCAAGGGCGATTGATGGTGCCGGTCTGGGTGGACGCCACCACAAGATGACGATCGAAGCCATGATCAAGGCCGGTGCGAAGGCCCTGGGCGAGGCCGGGGGTGGCCAGACGCTCGGTGGTGGCGCTCAGGATTACCGCTTCATTCCTGACGCTATTCACAAAGCGACGGCCGTCCGCATCCATCCAAATCTGGCACGCGCGCTGAAAGAGGCAGTTGTTGGCCGCAGGCTCGACCATCCCGTTGCGGACCTCAAGGCGGTGGACCATCTCTTGCACGGTTCGATGCTTCGTTCTGTGATTGATGCTCCAGCGCTGGCTGATCTCGTGCGCGCCACGGTCATGCCGCCCGTATCGCTTTCGTTGCAGGGTCTCGCAGAGATCGCTGAAGCCTCCAGTCGCTTTGGGTTGCCGGCGATATTTCACACTGCGACGCCGACGGCAGATACGCTGATGCGCCTGGCTGTCACTCACCCCACGGCGCGAATGATTGCGGCTCACAGCAATCATCCGTCATTCGAACCTGAAGAATGTGTCTCTCTCGCGCGAGCGCTGCGCTCAAGTGGGGTAACCATCGACGTGTCGACACTTGATTGCATCTCCACGCGCTGGCGCAATCAGCCCACGAATCTCGATTGTCTTGTCTCAGAAGGACTTGTCGACACATTATCAACGGATTTTGCCGGCGGAGACTGGGACTCAATTCTGGATTCACTCAATCGAATGGTCCGGCTTGGCCAGTCTAACCTTGCGCGGGCAGTTGCCCTTGCCGCCGGCAACGTCGCTAACGCCCTGCCGGAACTTGCCTCGGATAGAGGACTGATCGCGCCTGGACGGCTTGCCGATATCGCGATTGTTGAAGGGCACAATCTTTCAAGGGTAAGACATGTTATCAAGAAGGGCAGGGTCGTGGTCCGCAACGGTGCCATCTGCGGCCGCAATGAACGGCGACAGCAGCGTCGATCGATCTGAGCGCACGATAACGAATTCAGCGTGGAACTTGCCGCGCACGATTCTGCCACCGATCGGGATTGAACATCGAGCTGGATGGTCTCCCCGTCCAGAAGTTGGCCAGATCTGTACGGGCACCTGTATGATGGTGCCCAAGCTTCACGACGACCGCCCAACATCTGCGATCCCAGCAATCAACCGATCAGGGAAATGAAGTGAGCGTCTTACGGCCTTCCTTCAGGATCGAGGTCGATCGTCCTTCACAGCGCGCTCAGAGATCCTGTCCTTCCCTTGCGTTCAAGGCAAGTGGGTGAGGGTTTCAAGAAAGGCGCGGACCGCGGGGTTGGATCGCCGGCTCTGGGGCCAAACCGCTGTGATGTTGTTTCGCTCTACCGCGTATTGCGAAAGAACCGGGACAAGCGCTCCGCGCCGGACCCAGGCGTGCGCCATGAAGCTGGTTGCCATTCCGATGCCGGCGCCTGCGGCAATCGTTGCGAGTACCGCTTCGCTGGCGTCGACAACAATACCGGACCTTGGTGCGATCTCGATTTCCTTGTCTCCGATGCGGAAAGCCCAACGGAACATCTGACCGGTGCTCTGGTAGCGAAGACTAACCGTTTCGTGTTCGTGTAACTTGTTGGGATGAGACGGCGCGCCACGCTCTTCCAAATAGCTGGGCGAGGCGTAACAGCACAACCGGTGTGGGGCGAGACGGCGCGAGAGAAGGCTTGAGTCCGGCAGGTCTCCTATGCGCACAGCAAGATCAATGCCATCCGTGATGAGATCGACCATGTGATCGCTCAGCCGCAGATCGACGGTTACTTTTGGATGGTGCTTGCGAAATTGCGCAAGCGCCGGAGCGATCACGTGCAGACCAATTGGCAAAGAGGCGGCAATACGCAACGGGCCCGCGGGGTCACTACGGGCGGCCTTTGCCGCCTGTTCGATATCCTCGGCGTCCTGGAGAAGCCGAAGCGCGCGCTCATGCAGGTCGCGTCCTTCAGCCGTCAGCGTAAGTGATCGCGTGGTGCGGGCAAACAGTGACACGCCCAGTTGCCGCTCCAGCCGCTGAATGCTCTTGCTGACCGCCGATGGCGAGATGGAGAGCGAACGTGCGGCGGCCGTGTAACTTCCGAGTGAGCCAGCGCGGGCAAATGCAATGAGCCCCGTCAGTCGATCAAAGCCGATTTGTTCCGTCATGGCACTATTAAAGCGAATCATCAGCGCATTATCAACTACGAGAAACGGCCATATCTTTTGTCTCGAAGACGATTTTGAAGCGAGGCAGTAGATGACCAAGATGATGAAGGCCGTACGATTGCACAGGTTCGGTGGCCCCGACGTTTTACAATATGAAGATGCGCCTCGCCCGACGATTTCGTCAGACGAGGTCCTCGTCCGTGTCCACGCTGCAAGTCTCAACCCGCCGGATCTCTATCTGCGGGACGGCTACCGAGCCCTTCCGCCGGAGTGGCGACCAAGCTCAACTTTTCCCTTCATCCTCGGCACAGATGTGTCTGGCGTCGTGGCAGCGGTTGGGGAACGCGTGTCAGGATTTCGAGCAGGAGACGAGGTCTACGCGATGGTCCGCTTTCCTGAAGACCTGATGCACGGGAGCAGCGCATACGCGCAATATGTGAGCGTTCCTGCGTCGCAGTTGGCGCTCAAGCCTCTCGGTATCGACCATACTCAGGCGGCTGGTGCGCCGATGTCGCTACTGACAGCTTGGCAATTCCTCGTTGATCTCGGTCACGATGCGCCCAATCCGTTCCAGACCTTCAGGCACACCCCAGTCTCGCTTGATGGCAAGACGGTTCTGGTCAACGGGGCCGGGGGCGGTGTTGGACATCTTGCCGTCCAGATCGCCAAATGGAAAGGCGCACGGGTCATCGCCGTCGCCTCCGGTAAGCACGGAGCTCTTTTGGGGGATTTGGGCGCTGACGTCTTTATCGATTACTCGAAGGTCGCCGCTGAAACCGTAGTCAAAGACGTCGACCTCGTGCTCGACGCCGTTGGCGGTGCGACCATGGAACGCTTTCTTAATGTCATCAGGCCGGGTGGCGCCTTGTTTCTTGTGAACCCCTTGGGTTTTGCCGGCCATACAAAGGCAGTCGAGCGGAAGATTACCGTGTCAACGACACAGGTTCGCTCGAACGGTGCTCAGTTGGCGAAGGCCGGTCGCCTGCTTGATGACGGAACCATCCGGGTGGTGATCGACAGTACCTATCCGTTGGCCGAGGCATCAGCCGCACATCAGCGTGCCTCAAGCGGCGGCATCCAGGGCAAGGTCGTACTGCTTGTCTCTTGATGTTCATCCATGCGTATACCGCCTGATCTGCCAGCTCGCGCGATCAGGTCGCCGTCAAAGAGGTCCCTCATGCTCATTGTAGCGGGTTACATTAGCGTCGATCCGGCTGATCTGGATCAGTTTCACAACGACCTGAATGCGCTGTCCGTCGCGACGAGGAAGCGTATCGGGAACATTTCATATAACGCAGCAATCGATGAACCGGGAGCCGGGCGGCTCTTGGTTTTGGAACGTTGGGCAAACGATGGCGCGCTACGCGCGCATCTCGATGCGGCCGACACGATCTCCTTCGTCGATCGCTGGAGCGGCCGGATGAGGAGCGATATCCGCATCTACGACACATCCAACGAACGCGCTCTGACGGAGCTCTAGGGTGTATCTCTGGGAGTACCAGCGTGCATCGTAGTGGTGAACGAACGGCGAGCAATTTCGAAACGCACGCCGTCGGTGCTCTCGAGACCGCCTGCGGCGGCAAACTTTCGCTTTCGTCGACGACAGCCGGAAGACTGAAGCGACCTTCGATATGGACATGAAAAGATTGCGACGCACGCGTTGCACTACGCCGGCGGGGCCCGGCGCACATGGCAGCTGCAAATACAGCAAGCAGTCCATGCCGTGCGTGGATCCGCGTTCGAGGGGGGCGGACCCTTGCAACTGACCTAGTCCTTTACTGGCTCGCCCAGTGTATGCATCAGTCTGTTCGCCCAGCCGAAGATCGCTGAGGACAGGACAAGATCCAGCGATTCAAGCTCCGAAAGCCCGACGTCAGCGAGATCCTGGGCGTCTGCTTGTGTGGCTTCTGGAGGCGTCGCTGACAGATGCGCCGAAAAGTCGAAGATCGCCTGCAGATGCTCGTCAAGCTCCGCGTCGAGTTCGTCCTTAAAGATCGCGTCGATAACGTCGGTGCGTTTGGTATAGTTGATGAACCGCGACGCGTGGACGGCGGCACAGTAGACGCAACGGTTGACGACCGACGCCGCTGTGGCGCCGAGTTCGCGCTCGCCAAGCGAAAGTCCGTCTTTGCCGTACATGATGAGGTTAAACAATGGCGAGCGAACCGCAAGCGATTCAGGATCGTGCGCAAGTGTCAGCACGTAAGTTGAGATGCCCTTGTTGGAAGGCGTGACCTGCATGGCCTCGCGCTGCTCTTCGGTCGCAGTCTCAATATCGACAGGAACGACATAAGGCTGCCAGCGAGGAACAGTTGTGGTGAAGCTGTGGACTGTCTCGCTCATTTTCCTGCTCCAATCAGTGTCAGGCCGGCAATGACGCGCACCTGATAGTTTACGAAGGCGGCAAGCTCCGACAGACGGACGATGTCGGCGTCGGTAATACCCGCGCTTCGCAACGCTTCAATGTGACCGCGCGTGGCTTCTCGCGGCGCCACGGTAAGGCGGTCTGCGTGGCGGACGATCTCCAAAGTGCGTGGATCATCGACGTTGGTGCCCGGTTGCGCCAGCAATGCCGTCTCTTTTTCCGCGGCGCGCTCGACCAATGCGTCATAGTGATCGGCGAGCGCCTCGTTGCGATTGTGCCGCGCCATGCGCGCCGCAAGTGCTGCGCGCAATCCATGCGATAGCCCGCCGGGATCGCGAGGCAGCAGTACGGCGTCATGCGCAGCCTCACTGAGGCGCAAAATCTCCCGGCGCTTCTCCATCGCTTCGGCCAGCGCCGAGCCAGGTCTCACATCGGCAAGCGTTTCTATGATTGTCAATAGGGGCTCCTTTGCTTTCGCTGGAGATAAACCAACAGGTCTCGCAGAATCCATGTCAAATTAGCATGAGGTTCTCAATCTCATGCGAAATAATTATCTATTCTCAAGTGCATTTATAGAAATCTCATGCTTTAAATGCATGATGGACAATGGTTGATGTGTGATATGCATAGTAGCTCATTTGACATTCGCCAACTTGAGGCCTTCGCGGCTGTGATGTCCGCGGGCTCCGTCACGGGAGCCGCGCGCCTGCTCGGGCGGTCGCAACCGGCCGTCAGCAGGCTTATTCAAGACCTGGAGGCTGAACTCGGTTACGCGCTGCTGCATCGAAGCAGTGGACGCATCCAGCCGACGGCGCGTGGCCTGCGTTTTCATGCGGAGGTCGAACGGCATCTTGCAAGCCTCATTCACATCCGCGAGCGCGCCGAGGCGATTGGACGTGACGAGCCGTCCACACTGACGGTCGCGGCGACCCCATCGCTGGCAGCGGGCATCCTCCCGCAGGCTTTAGCAGCGCTCCCCGCCGATCTCATCCCCCGTCATCTGCATGTCCAATCGCTGGCAGCCGAGAACGTGGTCCAGGCGGTGATCGCGCGTTCGGCGGATCTCGGCATATCGAGCTTACCGCTCGAACATCCAGGCCTTGAGATCCACTGGATTGCCGAAGCGCCTTGTGTTGTGGCTATCCGAGCCGATGATCCTCTTGCCAGTGAGGACGTCGTTCGCCTATCGGATATTGCCGCTCACCGGGTGATTACGCTCGCCAACCCATACCGTCTGCGCCACCGCGTCGACGAGGCGCTGGAGCGCGTCGGCGTTGCTCCCGAACGGATCATCGATGTTAACGCATCGCTGACGGCGATGTCGCTCGTGCGCGCCGGTTTGGGTGTCGCAATCGTCGAGCCGGCCACCGTCTGCGGCGTGCCCTTGGAGGGCGTCGTCATGCGCAGGCTCGACCAACAGATTTCGTTTTTGTTCGGAGCGATTTCTGCCGCCGCACTGCCGCTTACACCGACGGTTTCTGCCGTCATAGACGCCGCGCGGGTACAGTCGCTCATGATGCCCGGCTGCCGTCTGCTGGAAGTAAACGGCAGCGATGCGCTGGCCGACAGTGTCTACGGCAAGCCACCATTTCAGAGGGAACGCTGACATGAGCGATCTTTCCGCACATCCTGACAATCTCGCTGGGTTGGAAGAGCGCCTGCGCCAGGATCTCTCCTGGCTGGAGCTGCCGGCCAAATCCTGGGTTCCCATGCGCGACGTCAATGGCCGGCAGGTTGTCGATGTCGTTGTGATCGGGGGAGGGATGGCTGGTCTCGTCGCCTCGGGAATGCTGAAGAGTCTCGGCGTCGCCAATCATCTCGTCCTCGACAAGGCGGTGGCGGGGCAGGAGGGGCCATGGGTGACCTTCGCCCGCATGCGAACCTTGCGTTCGCCCAAACAGCTCACCGGTCCGGCGATGGGTCTACCCGCGCTCACATTTCGCGCATACTACGAAGCGCGCTTTGGCCGTGAGGCCTGGGTTGTGCTCGACCGTGCGCCGCGCGAGATCTGGATGGATTATCTGATCTGGTACCGGAAAGTGCTCGAATTGCCGGTGCGCAACGGCGTTTCCGTCGACAGCATCATCCCGCGCGAAGATGGTATGCTCGATATCACCTGCCATGAGGGCAGTGACGAGGAAATCATTGTTGCCCGCCACGTGGTCCTCGCAACCGGGCGCGATGGTCTTGGCGGTCCGTTCGTTCCCGAGATTGCAAAGAGCATTGACCGCCGGTTCTGGGCTCACACGGCTGATGAAATCGACTTTGGATCGCTGCGCGGCAAGCGAGTGGGCGTGATCGGGGCAGGTGCCTCGGCCATGGACAACGCGGCAAGCGCGCTGGAAGCGGGTGCCGCCCGTCTCGACATGTTCGTGCGCCGCAAGACGCTTCCAGCCATCAACAAGTTCACTGGCATCGGTAGCCAGGGCGTCGTTCATGGTTTCGCCGGCCTGCCGGACGAATGGAAGTGGCGCTTTCTGAACTACGCCATGGGTCAGCAGACGCCGCCGCCGCGGCTAAGCGTTCTTCGCGTCAGCGCCTTCGAACACGCCCACCTTCACCTCGACAGCCCGATCAACGTCCTGCGCCAGGAAGGTGACCATATCGTCGTCACCACGCCGCGTGGCAGCTATTCCATCGACTTCCTGATCTTTGGAACAGGTTTCAAGATCGATCTGGCCAACCGGCCGGAACTCGCAAGCTTCGAACCACACATCCGGCTTTGGCGCGACCGCTTCGCGACGCCGCCGAGCATGGCAAACGGTGAGCTTGAGGGTTCACCCGATCTCGGAGAGGCTTTTGAGTTTCTCGAAAAGGCACCGGGGTCGTGTCCGACGTTATCCAAGATCCACTGCTTCAACTTCCCAGCGACGCTGAGCCACGGCAAGCTAACAGGCGACATTCCAGCAATCAGCGAAGGCGCTGACCGCCTGGCGCGTGGCATCGCTAGGTCGCTCTTTGTTGAGGACCGTGAAGCCCACTTCGCCAACCTCCAGGCCTTCGACACACCGGAACTCCTCGGCGACGAGTGGGCCGAAGACGATACCGGAACGCTTTCCGAACTAACTTCCCAGAGGAACTGAGACCCGCCATGCTCGAGATCAAGAACCTGAAGCTATCCTATGGGAGCACCCAGATCCTGAACGGCGTCGATCTCTCCGTGAAACGAGGCGATGTCGTTTCGATCATCGGCCCTAGCGGGACCGGCAAGACGACACTGCTGAATCAATCACCTCGCCAAGCCGGCATCAGGGACCATCGACTTTGATAATATCAAGATGGATTTTGCGCGACCCGACAAGGCCGCCGTCCAGGCGATCCGCCTGCGCACGGCGATGGTGTTCCAGCAATTCAATGTCTTCAAGAACATGACGGTCATCCAGAACGTCATGGATCCGCTGGTCGTCGTGCAAGGCAAGTCGAAGGACGAAGCCCGCGCGATCGCCTTGCAGGAGTTGGAGCGGGTCGGCCTCTCGAACAAGCTCGACAATTATCCGTCGCAGCTTTCCGGCGGCCAGCTGCAGAGAACGGGCATTGCCCGAGCGCTCGCGGTCAAGCCCGATGTCATGCTCTTCGACGAGCCGACCTCCTCGCTAGATCCCGAACTCGTCAACGAAGTGCTGAAGGTGATCAAGGACGTCACGTCGTCTGGCATTACCTCGCTTCTCGTTACCCACGAGATGCAGTTCGCCAAGAATATCTCGAACCGCATCGTCTTCATGGATGGGGGCGTCGTTGCCGCCGATGGCAGCCCATCCGAAATCTTCGATACGCCTTCCAACCCCCGTCTCGCACAGTTCCTGAATTCCGAACGCGCGATCCAGTAAAGAAAGGATGCCTGAAATGTCTTCCATGAGTTCAATCTCGCGCCGTGGTCTCGGTCTCGCCGTCGCAGGCGTCGCGATCGCATTCGCAACGGCGTCGTATGCCGAAGATGTCCGCACTATCAAAATCGCCACGTCAGCGGAATCCAAGCCGCTGTCTTGGGGCGCGATCGGCGTCGAGCCGCAGGGTTATGAGCCGGACGTCTTGAAGGCCATCAACGCCAAGCTGCCGCAGTACAAGTTCGTGATGGAAGGGGCTGCCGACATCGCGCAGGAGACAGGCCTTGCAACCGGCAAGTACGACATCGCCACTGGCGGCTACTACCGCGCTCCGGCACGCGAAAAGCAGTTCCTCATTCCCGAAGCACCGATCGGTGCCAGCCTGATCAAGATCTACAGCCGCAAAGACAGCGGCATCAAGGAAATGAAGGACTTGGTCGGCAAGAAGATCGTGCCGGTCACTGCCGGCGGCGGCATCTACAAGTTCGCGACCGCATGGCAGGAAAAGAACCCTGACTACAAGATCGAGGTCACTGCTTCGAGTGCCGGCATTCCTTATCCAGACCGCTTGAAGGAAGTCGAGAACGGCAAGTACGACGCGCTGGTTTTGCCGTCAAACCTCGGCGAACAGACTGTCATCAATGAGCAGAAGCTCGCAGTGCAGGCAAGCGAACCCGTCGCGATCAACGAGACCTTCGTCCTGATCCACCGTTCCGAGGAGAACAAGGCGCTATCTGATGGTATCGACAAGGCCCTCAAGGAACTCAAGGCCGACGGCACGCTCGCCAAGCTTTCGCAGAAGTGGTTCGGCGAGGACATCACCACGTACATGAAGTAACGCCGGGCATCCGAAGCCGGCGACCAGGCCCCAGACTGAAAGAAGGAGTGTTCCGAAGTGGACCTTTCCATAATGATCCCCGAGCTGCTCTCGGCATTGCCGCTGACGCTTGCGATCACGTTCACGGCCATGGCCGCCGGCTTCATACTGGCATTGATCACAACGACTTTTCGAGTGCGCAGAGTGCCTGTGATCAGCCAACTGGCTGATCTCTACGTTTCCTACGCCCGCAGCGTTCCCGTTGTCCTTCAGCTGTTCGTCGCCTTCTACGGCCTTCCAGTGGTGGTCGACGGTTTCGGCGTCGAAGACTTTGTTTCGCCGACGATCGCCGCCATGCTCGGCCTCAGCCTTTACCACGGCGGCTACCTCTCCGAGGTGATGCGTCCCGCATATCTTGCCGTCGATCGCGGGCAACACGATGCAGCCGACAGCCTTGGTTACACATTCCGACGCAAGCTGGTGCGCGTTATCGCGCCGCAAGCGCTCCATATAGCGCTTCCCGGCTACGGCAACGCCATCATCTACCTCATCCATAACGTAGCACTCGTCATGTACATTGGAGCGGCCGACGTGATGGCGACGGCCCATCTTGTGATGGAACGCGATTACAACCAGTACCAGTTCGAGACCTACCTCGTGCTTGCTGTGGTCTATTCGGTGCTGTGTCTCGTCGCCTGGGCGATCGTACGCTTCTTCGAGCGCCGTTCTGCAAAGTATGCCTCAAACGACAAGACCGTCGCCACGCCGCTGATGGCGAGTATCTGATTAGGGAAGGGAGCCAACATGTTCGACAGTGAAGTTCTTCTTCCTGATTTCTATGAAATCCTTGGCGCAGTGCCGCTCACGCTTGCCATGGCGCTTGCCATCTTCGTGCTATCCACGATCGTCGGTAGCCTGTTCGCCATGGTCGAGTACCGGAAGATCCCGGTGCTTCGCCAATTCGTCGTCGCCTACAAGATCGTCTTCAAGGGCGTGCCGATGGTGATCGTTATCTTCCTCGCCTATTACGGCCTTCCATCGACTTTGCACACGCTCGCCGCGCTTGCTGGCATCGATTACAACGGCCACTCTACCCCGAATTGGGTGACGCTGATCGTGGCGCTAACAGCGTGTGTTGCGGCCTTCCAGGCGGAAGTCGTTAAGGGAGCATTGAACTCGTTCGATACTGGCCAGGCGGATGCAGCCTATTCGCTGGGCTACAGGAAGTTCCAACTCTTCCGCCGCGTCATGCTACCCCAGGTCATCGTCGCCGCGATCCCTGATCTTGCAAATTCGTTCATGGTGATCATGAAGGCGCTGTCACTTGGGTTCGCGATCGAAGTCGTGGACATTTTCGCGCAGTCCCAGCTGACAGCGGCCCTGAACTTCTACTACCTCGAAGCCTTCCTGGTCGCTGTTGTGATCTACATGGCGATCGCCTACGCCGTCACCCAGATCGCCGACAGGACAGAGCGGGCTTTGAGGGTCCGTACCTAGATAGGGCTTTGGCATTTGTTGCATCGCATGCCCTTACGAATTTAAAGGTAGTTCGTCATCGATCGACGGAGATCGAGGCCGACGCTTCGGTGCGTCGATCGGGAAGCGGCAACAGCTTTGAATTTGCAAGGCACGGTGACAGCAGTCAGTCGGTGTCCCTTGCAAGTCGATAGGGTTGGGGCGTTGTTGTCCCGACCGGCCAATGATCAATGGTTTCCGGCCTCCTCCATCCAGGCAAAGACCTCCATTGGCTTTGCGACCCCCTTTAGAGCAAAGAAACCCAGGCTTCCAAAGCGTCCCGCCGATTGCTTGGCGACAAACGGCGCTGACGCAAGTACGTTGTGCTTCACGACATCGGCAATCTTCTCCATCCGGGCTGCCTCGTTGACGGCCCGGCCAATTGCCGTGAAATCGAGACGGCGAGAGGCGCCGATATTGCCGTAGAAAACCTCTCCAACGTGCAAGACGATATCGACGTGCAGCATGGGTTCACCTCGCGCAGCACGGCTTGCGTTTAGCCGTTGATTGGCCTTAACCGCCTCTAAAGCCGATGCGAGAGCGTGACCACAGGCGATAGATGGGTCCTCAAGCTCGCTCGGAAAAATCGCCAGCAAGCTATCGCCCATGAATTTCAGGATCTCGCCGCTATTGTCTTCAACGGGACCCGCAATTGCCTCGAAATGTTCGTTAAGCCACGCCACGATTCTTTCAGGCGGCCAACGCTCATTCAGTGAAGTAAAGTCCTTGAGATCAGCAAATAAAATTGCCGCGTAAATGGAGGTGCCATCCCCTCGGCGGGTCTGTCCACTCAAGATGCGGCCGCTCGTTCGTGTGCCGGTGTAGACTGCCAGCATGTCGGTGGCGATCCGGGTTGTCGCAACCCGATAGCAGGCAAGCGCGAGAGCGGGCAGCAATCGGGCGATCCCTGTTATCTGTTCGTCCGAGAACCCTCCCACAGCGTTGGCGGCGAGAGAAAATGCGACACCTCCAAGTGCGATATCCCCGGGAAATTCCGCAAGCCTGATGACGTAGTCAGTGGCGCCGAGTGCCGCCAGGTCGTCGAACAACGGAAAGGTTTCAGGGCCATTCGTCGGGAATTGCCACCGACCTTGCAGAAGATCATTCGTCAGAAGGTGATAGATCGGCGATCGCTCAAACATCGCCTGGCCGGCATCATCATGGCCTTGGGTATCAATCGATATTGCGGAGCCCGGCGACCACACTACCGAGTATCCTCGGTGCATCGGGTCAATGGATGGCATTGCGATTGAAGCCCGGGCGATGGGATATCCCAAAGCAAGTAAGCGCGGCCCAAGTCCCTCCATGATCTGGTCGATGCTTCGGCTGGAGATGCCCTCTGCGATCAGCCAGTCGATGACATTCTGCAAGCCTTCCACGGTCATCCCTTCTTCGTCAAAAGGAAATGCGACGGAGAGCCTTTGCACCGTCACACTCAACTGCGCTAGCCCGATCGTCCAGTAACGGTTCAGACGAAGGCCAGCCGACCCCCGCCACGTCGACAGATGATAGGGTCTCCCCGCCGAAGAACGAGCGCGCTCGTGTCAGGCTCAATTCCGTTTCAACATGTCTCGCAGTAATGCGTTGTCTTGCATCAGCTTCTGGCGGAGCAGCAATTTGAGCTTTTGATTTTCAGCTAGCAGCCAGTCAACATCAGTTTGGTCGACAGCCTCAACAGCGGGCACAGCTTCTAGCGTTTGAGCCGGACGTCGCCGAGACTTGGTCTTGCGGGGCCGAGCCACCTGTGCCGTCGGCTCTTCGCTGACGACAGCGACCTGGACGGGCAAAGCGACGTCGGTCTCGTTAGCAATAGCTACACTTGAAACGCCAGGTCCAGCCGGGTTTTGCAGTGCGGCCTGATTGTCATCTGCGGGGGGAGTAGGCGCAGGCGCCACCGTCTCATTCAGGACCACTTCTCCGACGGGATGAACTGGCGGCGGCACCGGGCGCCGATCACTTGGAATTTCAGCTTCGGCTTCACGCGCGAGGGCCTTCAGGTCAATGTCACCCCATATCGAGGTTGGCTTGAGGGACGATCGACGATTTGACGACCTCACCTCAACGGTGAACTGGCGTGTTGGTCTTCTCAACGCAGGATGCTCCGCTTCAGCAATGGATAAATACAGTATGCAGCATTCTCTCAGCTCGGCTTAAAGCCAGAGTTTGTGACTGCGATGATGGATCGTTGACATCAACAGCCCGCGACGACCGTAGAACTTTTTCACGAAACGCACGAAGAGTGCTCTACAGCATCCAGTCCGGCGCTTCAATCCCGCGCGCGGTGGCTATCTCTTGCGAAATGAAGCCGCGCCCTGCCTTGCGCGGCGTCCGCGCGGTGTGCCACTCTCCCTATCCATAGCTCACACCGGCCATCAGGCGCCTATATGGCCGCCGGTCATCCACGTTGCCGCGCCGTATTCTTGCAGACAAAACAACGCAACGCCGAGCTGGGCCGAGAAATTATCTCAATTGTGGGTTCCGCAATCGTCGACAGGTGACCAAATTCACGCCTGTGAGCTGCCAGTTAAGGCTGCGCGAGACGAATTAATTCTCATTGAGAGTGTGCATCGAAAGTTGTCGACTTCAGTGCAATAAGCAGCGGCGACACATCTCCGGATGCAAGCGCAAGCACGGCGTCGACAATCTGTTGCTGTTGCTGGGCAGCAAGGACGCCTCTCGTTAACATACGAAATTTCTCTTCGACATCTGGCCAAAGCATAGGACAGCGTGGATCGCCGAAAGGAGCTCCAATCGTCGATGTCACGCGCGTGGTGCTGGTCTCGACACTGACGATCGCCAGTGTTTCAGAGGGGAACAGGGCGTCGATATCGTCGCGTACCGATATTGTGACCTTCTCTGCGACTGCTTCGATGTCGGGGCGGCCCAGACAATCCAGACGGGGAGGGAGGAGCGCCTTGGGGCCATCGACGATCGCCATTGCCAGGCAATAAGGGAGGCTGTACTGCACCTCAATCAGATTGTCAGGATTGGTTCGGTTGCCGAGTTTGGTTGCCCAGGCGAAGGTTTCGACCTCAATCTTGCAGACGTCATCAACGGCGATATCGTGTTGGTTGATCAGGTCGCAAAGCCGGTCGAGAGCAGGATGAATGTAGCGACAGCAGGCGTAAGGTTTCAAATAGAGGCCGTTCACTTCCCACCGATTTCCCAGCTCAGATAGAATGCTCTCGCCGTCGTAGAAGCTTGGATGGTCGAGGAAATCTTCAGGGCCAGTATGTCCATTCGAGGCCAATTCCAGCGCCATCAAACCTGTGACGCTGCTCCACGCTATGCCTTCTTTTACATCGTTTCCGGTAAGCAACGCGTATCCGGAACTGCCATTGGCTTGCTGGTTGGGTGCAAGTACGCCGGCGATTGAAAGAGCCTGCGAAATCACCCCTGGTCCGTGTCCCAAGAATGCCGCAGCCGTTGCGACGGACGCGAGGCCTGCCCATCGACCTGACTGTCGTGTTGCAATCCCGGCCGGATTTTGTGCCGCTGCAATCCTAACCCCAACGTCGTAGCCTGCGACAATCGCAGCCAAGAACCGACCGGCGGGATGATCATGCAATTGTGCAAGAGCGAGAGCCGTTGCGACAACCGCTGCTCCCGGGTGCCCGCGTGCAGCTCTGTGGCCATCGTCGACATCAAGTGCACAACTCGCGGCCACATTGCAAAGCACTGCCCCGGACACGGTAGAGCCGGTGCCGCAAAACCAGATCGGCGCGTCGCCTGCACCGAAAACCGCCTCAACGGAACGGCGCGCAGCACGTGGACCGTTGCAGATCGCGCCGGCCGCTCCTGCTCCCACCACGTCCAGCACGAGGCGAAGTGCGGTGTCGGTCGTTTCTGGCGGCGGTCCTTGTTGGGCGACGTCCGCTATGTGCCTGGCAAGCAGCTGCGATATCAACATGGCCGGTCACCTTTGATCCAATGCGGTGCGCCGGCAATATTTTTCGTAGGTAGCCTGGGCCGCGTAGAGATCGAGCATTGGTAGTCCGACACACGTGACGCAAACAGGTCCCTTGTGCCGGGCAGGGGGTGCTCCCGCCATTGTCAGGTCATGTAGCCCGAGGAGCGGCCCCACCTCGTCCAGGGAAAGACCACGCCGGGAAAAATGCAGCGCAATGCTCTGCGAGTTGCGATGAGATACAGTGCGGAGATCGTCGCAGACGACCAAGCCGGTCCGCAACACCCGTTGCAGGTAGCTCTCGGGGACTTCGTCCCCGCCAAGATGCAGACTGACTGCGTCACGCGCCAATGCATCTCCGGCAAAAATCGGGGTACGAGCGTTTGTTGCAGTGATAATGAAATCACTTTCCGCGAGCGATGTTTCTTCGGCTGGTTGAATGTCCAGCCTATTTGGAAAATCGATCGCTTCGATAAACTGCAATACCCGATCAATTGATCGGCCCTGGATTGCGAGTTTGCCGATGCGGTCGGCACAACGGAAACCGAGACATTCCACGACAGCACGGGCCGTCGGGCCCGTTCCGAAAAGCAGAACCGATACCGGTCTATCTCGGCGGCAAAAAGCATCCATCACCATCGTGGCATAGCTACCCGTGCGGCGAGCAGAAATACCGGTCCCATCCATCACCGTTATTACCCGTAACGTCTTCTTCTCCATGAGAACGATCGTTGAGGTCGAGCGTGGTAGTCCCAGCTGTCGGTTAAACGCGTTGGCGCCAATAATTTTCACTCCTCCGTAGCGCTCATTGACACTGTAGAGGCATGAAAGCTTCCAACCCAATCTTTCGTCCGCAAACTCCTCCTTGCGGTCTGCAACGGCGCCATCGCGCCAGAAGTCTTCCTCCGGGAGAGACAGGACCGCCTTTGATCCGAATGCTATGCCGGAGCGAATATCCGCCCAAGCGTTGTCCATGGCTGCGAGCATCTCACCTGTGTCCAACTCGGCGCCAGCATCGCGAAGTGTGGCTGCAGAAAGGAACGGTGCGCCCGTGTTTAAAGCATAAGTTGCTTGCATCTCCGGTACCTCCTCGTTTGGACGGGAAGGTTAGGACGAGCCGGGATAAGGGAGGAGTAAATCTTGATGAAGTTTTCGGGCCAACGGATAGTGTTATCCGCTGGAGTGACGGACCTGCATCCGCATCGTGTTCATGTCGACACGATGGCTTGTCATGGGGATTAGCTCTCTCACGTCATCAAGTCGCTTTCGGTCAAGCTTGACATGAAGGACGCATGGCTTTTGACCCGCATTTGCGATGACCTCGCCCCAGGGATCAACGACCAGCGATGTTCCAAATGTTTCTCGAGGTTCACCATTCAAAGAAGGGTAGCTGCCACATTGGCCGCACGCGACAAAGAAAGCCTGATACTCGATCGCTCTTGCGCGGCACAAGACCTCCCAATGAGCCTCCCCGGTCTGTCGTGTGAATGCGGCTGGGAGAATGAGGATGTCCACGGCCTCTTGTACCAGCCGATCGAAGAGGCGTGAGAAGCGCAAATCGTAGCAGATCGCGCATCCGATCTTCCACCCGTTCAGCTCATAGATCAGAAGATCATCTCCTGCTGTTACGACCGAGGACTCCGCATACCGAGCTCCATTTGGTGTGGTGATGTCGAAGAGATGGATCTTGCGATATGCTCCGACATGACTTCCTTCAGCATCGAAAATGACAGTCGTGTTGAACACCTTGCCGCTTTGGACGCATCGCTCCATGAGGCTGCCGGCGTGTACAAAGACGCGGTGTCGCCGCGCGAAATCCTGGACACAATCATATGCCTTACCCCCCGGTACGAAATCGGCCGCGGCGCGTTTATCGTCGGAAGATCCTCCCATCCAATCAAAATGCTCAGGAAGAACGATGAGGTCGGGACGACCGGCAACTGCTTCGGTCATCAAGCGTTCGACCTCTGCCAAGTTGCGACGAAGATCAGGCTGAGAGCTCATCTGAATCAATGCGATTTTCACGTGCTGGTTCCTTGAAATCGAATATTGAATGACCGGCGGCGAGGTGGGCGCGGATCAGCGTGGAGCGTTTCTGGCGAGCGAGTGCGTCCTCAGCAATTGATCGCATAGACTGACGCTCAGTTGCGAAGACACCGCAGCAGTCCGCAAGGACGGCATAGCCCGGTAGGATCGCGGTTCGGCCGCAAGCAACCGGGACATTGAGCGATCCCCCGATACTGAACTGACGGTTGGTGGTTTTTGAAGATGTGCCTCTGCACCACACCGGCAGCCCCGTAGCAATGATCTCTTCAGGGTCGGTACAAGGCCCATCGATTATGATTCCTGCTGCTCCCTTGGCCTTGACGGCCGTGGCGACACCTCCACCAACGCAGGCGATGTCGTCGCTGTCGACGCGAGAAATAACCAAAACATCCCCTGGCAAAAGTTGGTCGACCGCGCGGTAGATGATGGCCCCGTCGCGGCCAGGTGCCGCGACGGTCACCGCCACCCCGGCAATACGAGCCGGGAATAGCGGAACGATACCGGCTCCAACGAACCCGAGATGCTCGGTGTGGCCGATCGTAGCCGTCTCGACCAGAGACAAGAGCTCAACTAACTCTGATGGCAGGGGTGGATGTCGCTCAACGAGCCGATAAAGTCCAGCCATGGCCGAGAACCTCTTCTTGTTTGGCTTAGATCGGGCGTTCGCCGGATGTCGTCGTGCGGTGCATAACGCGAACGAAGGACGGATCGAATGAATCGCGTCGGTGCATGGTGCACCGATTATCCCACATCATGATGTCTCCTTCGTCCCAGCTCTGAACAAAAACATGCCTTCCGTTCGTCGTATGGTCCCACAGCTCTGCGAGTATGGCATTGCTTTCATCGATGCTCATGCCGACAATCCATGCGCCGTCCGATGTACCACCCAGGTAAAGCGCCTTTCTTCCGGTCTCGCCGTGTGTGCGTACGAGAGGGTGGACAATGCCGCTCCATTCTCGAAAGTCTTTGCTGGTTGGCTCCGTTTTCCCAAGTCTGATCTTCCCGGTCTTGTCATAAACGTTCTGGAAGAAAATCTGTCGGCCATCGATCGCTGTTTTCAGCGCCGCTGGCAGGGTCTCATAGGCAATGTAGGTGGACAGGAAGTACGTATCTCCGCCCGAAGGCGGGATTGTTACGGCGCGTAGAATGGCACCTGCAGGCGGCTTCTCATAGAACCAGGTATCGGTGTGCCAAGTCGCTTCGCTGTTGCCCATCGCGCCGCTTGGTTTGCCATCCTTCATCGCGTTGCTGATTACCAGGATTTCCGGGTGGGACGGGTGGCCCCCCTCCTGAAGCTGCTTTGGATGAATAACGAACTCACCGAAGTGTCGCGAGAACTTGACCTGCTGATCGTCGGTGATGCGGGTATGCTTGAAGCGAATGACCCCGTACTGGAGCCAGTATCTGCGGATCTCCTTGATATCTTGCTCGTCGTAGCGATCGAAGTCGAAACCGACGATGTCGGCGCAGACATTGCTGTCATGCTGGATTGCGGTGATTTTTTCTCTTGTCAGCATTCTCGTATCTCCTGCGGATGAGCCTCGTTGCGAGGCCGTCCTGATCCTATTTCGGAGGGTGAGGCCTGCTCCAATAAGGAAGCAGTTGCATTGATAACCGAGCGTTATCGACTGATCGCTACTCGTTCAGGAGCGTGACAGCCGAAGGATCAATCCCAAGCCGTATCGGTTTGCCTGTTGCCGGCAGAATGCCTACCTCAGCCGATCGGATGGCTGCGTAGAGAGAAAGGCCCGAGGAAATCTGGATTGACAACTCCAGGGATGCACCGAGATTTGTGACGCGATCAAGTCGACCTTCCAGAACGTTGAGGTTGTCTTGAGCCGCCAATGGTGTGTCGCCCAACACTAGGACATCCTCGAGGCGGATGACACCGTACTGTGGCGTTGCCTGAGCAGGCGCAACTGCTGCCCGCAGTGTAATTTCGCTGCCGGTGACCAACACCTCGTAACCTCCCGATCGCTTCACCATCCGTTCAACACTGATGATGTTTGACCGGCCGATAAAGTCCGCCACGAAGGTTGAAACTGGATGTCGGTAGAGTGCCTCCGGCTTTCCCTGCTGGGCGATGACGCCGTTCGACATGACCACGATGCGGTCTGACATCGCCATCGCTTCCTCCTGATCATGGGTGACATAGACAAACGTCATGTTGAGCTCGCGCTGTATGTCCTTCAGTTCGCCGCGCATTGATTCTCGCAGTTTCAGGTCGAGGTTCGACAGTGGCTCGTCCAGAAGAAGAACGGACGGTCTGGGTGCCAAAGCGCGGGCGAGAGCAACACGCTGCTGTTGTCCACCAGACAGTTCCTTCGGGTAGCGGTCAGCCAGTTGTTCAAGATGCACACTACGCAGGCTGCTTTGCACGATTGATGCGATTTCGATCTTGGGGGTACGTTTCATCTTGAGGCCGAATGCAACATTCTCAGCCACGGTCATATGAGGAAAGAGCGCATAGTTCTGGAACACAAGCCCGATATTTCGCCCTTCTGGTGGGACATTTACCTGACTTCGACCACGTATTCGGATGTCTCCCCGGCTTGGCTGATTGAAGCCGGCAATCATGTTGAGTGTCGTGGTCTTGCCACAGCCGGACGGTCCGAGGATGCTGACGAACTCGCCCTTCGGGATCTGAAGGTCGATGTCCCTCACAACCGAAATCGCCCCAAATGACTTGGTTACACAAACCAGTTCGATATCAAGTTCGCTCATTTGCTGCCTCCATGAAGCTGGGCGGAGAACCCACCAAATTTTTCGAATGCGAGGATGACGAAGAGAATGAAGATCATCGACGCTACATTGACTGCGGCCAGGACCGGATCGAGACTGTATTCGAGGTAATTGATCACGGTTATGGGAAGCGTCGTGTCTCCAGGGCGTACGAGAAACACAGACAAGGGGATGTTGTTGAAGGAGATGATGAACGCGAATGTCATGCCGGACAGAACGCCCGGCTTGATCGCCGGAAGGAGAATATATTGTGCGCGCTGCCACCGACTGGCACCAAGGACTTGACCCGCCCGATCAAGGTTGCCGTCAAAATTCGCGATCGCAGTGGCGGCCATCCTGATCACGAATGGAAGTGCGAGCACACAATGGGCGGCGATCAAGGACGGTGTTCCCAGCAGAGGCTGCAGGCCAAGGACCGAGAGGAACAGAACGATCGCGACCCCTTTGACAATCTGTGGAACCGAAAGCGGAGACAAAAGCGCCGCCATGACTGCGCTGCCTCCTGGGATGCGTTCGAAGGCCACGATGTAAGCGGCAAGTGTGCCGATGATGCCACTTATCAGCGACACGGCTATTGCGATTTTCACACTGAGTGCGAACGGCGCTAGCCATCGTTGTGAAATGAGGTCCTGATACCAGCGAAGCGTCCATGCTGAAGGCCTGAAGGTGACATCCGCAGTCGGGCTTAGCGATGCAGCGACGACCACCAGCAATGGTAGCGTGATGAATGCCAGAACGAGCACGAGGGAAAACCAAAAAGAAAAGGAGATCAAACGATTCATTTCAGCCTCCCCGCTTTACACCGCGCCTGTCGCGCAGTCGTGTCTCGAAGTTTAATCCGGCGTAGGAGACAACAAGCATTAGGACGAGCAATGCGTTTGCCATGACCGCCGCGAACGACCAGTCTACGTAGAAGAGCACCTGTTCGGATATCATGGTCGCCAAGACTTTGAACCCAGCCCCTCCAAGAAGCGCAGGGGTCGCATAGGCGCTTGCTGCCATCGTAAACGACAACAGGAGCGCGCTGACAATGCCAGGCACTGACAATGGCACGAGGATCATTCTGATGACCGACAGCCGGTTTGCCCCAAGCATCTGAGCCGCACGTTCGAGATTTTCATCTATCCCTTGAATGCTTGTTGTCAGCGACAGAATTGCAAATGGCAGCACAACATGAGTGAGACCCACAACCACGGCAAAGAGGTTCTTTGATAGGCGTAACGGCTCATCGATAAGACCCCAGTGCAGAAAGATGTCGTTGATGAAGCCGCGATCTTCCAGGATAATTAGCCATCCATAGGTTCGCAACACGACCCCTGCGAGTTCCGGAGCAAGTGCAAGCGCAAAAACGATGATGCGAAATCTGCTTTTCGAACGTGCAAGAAAGTAGGCAAGTGGGTAGGCGAGCGCAGTCGCCGCCACGGCCACGAGACACGACATAATGGCGGTTCGCCAGAAGCCTTTCAGTGTCAAACCGTCATTCAAAAACCGTTCATAAGCTTGGAAGCTTAGGGCGCCGGAGGACGGATCGTGAAAGCTTGTCCCGATCATCATCCCCATGGGCAGAGCAAAGAAGAAGACAAGCATCAGGCCGGCGGGCGATAGCCCGAAAGCCGGTACAAGGCCCTGGCGTGGGCTGCGTCGCGGGCCGGGGAGATCTAGTGCGAGTATGGTCATGTTCGCTTCCTCACTCCTGATGCGCGACAACTTCACGCTCCCATTGCTCTCCCCACTCTCGTAAGCGTGCGGCAACGACGGAGAGATCAGGCAAGAGCAGGCTTTCGAGGTCAGCTTCAGTCGTGATCTGGCGTGCTCTCACATCGTCTGGAACGTTGATATCTGTGCGGGCACTGCCAACCTTATAGGCGCTAACCCACGCCTCCTGACTGGTCTTCTCAAGGAAGAAGTCGATGAATTTTCTCGCAGACGCCTTGTGTTCGGCTGCGACGGGAATGTTGAGCGTCGCGATCAGGGGAATGGTCCCTTCAATCGGTCGGACGTAGTCGACCGGCAAACCACTGTCGACCAGCAACTGAGCGCGTCCGTTCCAGAACGGCATGGCCCAGACCGTACCGTCCTTGATATAGCTTTCTAAGATTGCCGAGCTCTGCTCAAATCCGATTGACTGCCTTGCCACGTCTGACATCGCCTTGAAGCCCGGATCGAGGTTCCCCGTCAAATCACCGCCGTTCATGGTCGCGAAGATCTCGACCAGATATAACGCCATGATATTCTGGAATGTCGGCAACACGATCCTGCCGTTGAGTTCTGGTGATGCAAGCGCAGACCACGATCGGGGAGGCGACTCCATCTTATCGGTCCGGTACAGGAGCGACATGTACTGCAGCTCATGAACAGCGCCGCACGGGCCCGCCGACTTGGCAAGTTTGGGTGCCACATAGCGAAGGTTTGGAATGGCTGTGGGATCAAGCCGTTCTAAGACACCATCTTGACAGCCCTGTAACGATTGAGAGGCTGTCATCACCGCAACGTCAAAACCGGGGCGCCCCTTGGTTGCCTTGATCTTAGCATAGTCCTGTGACGCTGCACCGACAGCATCGTAGACGACATCAATACCTGTCTGTTGTTCGAACGGTTCAATGATCGCGCGCCTGATGATGGCTTCGTAAGGACCCCCATAGCTATTGACGACTAGGGTCTCAGCGCGAAGTGCCGGAGCCAGGCAGAGGCTCGATATCGCGACTGTAGTGGCGGCCAGAATTTTTCCCATGGTTGATCTCGCTATTGACGTTGTTCCCGCACGAAAGGTCGTCATCTGCGCGACGAGGGTCCAATAGCGTATTGCGACGATTCATTCGCTGGTCCTATAAGTGAAAGCGAGGCTAACGAGCGTCGTTCTGTCATCGCGGCAGATCCCGAAAGCGTAGCATCCCTGGATGCGATAGCCGGCGTTTACCTGATGGCGGGGCGCTCGATCCATGCCGTTGCACATTGATTTCGACCCTTTGTCACACACGTCAAAATGCTGCCTAATGAGGTCATCGCGTGTGATTTAAATGTCAAACCTCGGCTTGTTGCGCCGCCAAGCTGATCGCTTGCTCGGCTAGCGTGCCGAGGAGAAGCGACTGGCGGTGTCCTCCTCTAAAGCGCTTTTCAGCGGAAGACTGCTTGCTGTTCCAGCGTCAAGCGATCAGGCATTCGCGAGTGTTTTCGGACGACATCCCAGGTGGTCCTTCCATTGTTTGGCCCGTGAATCTGAGGCTAGCCGTCGATTTTCCCCGGAAATTTGGCCGCCCAAGGCAAATACGCCCGGTTCCCGTTATGCGTTCATCCATGGGGCAGGGGAACCAGATACTGGAGAAAGGACGATCGGCGACAGTCTCGCGATAGGGTCGAGGAGGCCAGATGCGCAGCGGCGTCGGAGCGGATGAAGGCAAAAGCCATAGCCCGTGCGGGCATCGATCCATCTCGTCAAAATCGCACCGGTCACGAGGGACGCTTTCAAGGTGTCCAGACTGCGCTGGCGAATGACCAGCCCACCTTGGTGTCGAGGGCAACGGCGTGGGCCATTCTAAGATCTGCGCCTTCCCAAGAGTGAAACCAAGAGACAAGTGAAAGCCCGGGACCATGAGTACGGTCGCAAGCCCTGCGTTGCGTCAGCGACGTATAATTGCGCCCTTGGACCCGATCCTGCGGATCGGCGGGACCAGTCGCCAAGAGCTGACGCCTTGGCGAAAACAGAATTTCTTCTCTCGTGTGAAGCATAGTGCCTGGCAACGATTACGGTGTTGCTCATCCTGATCACAGCACCATCAGCGACCTAAGAAAAAATCGACACCATCGATCACGCCAAACTCGTTGGTCTGCGATCTCCTCGCTTACTCAGATTGAAATTCGTCCCGAGAAACGTTCCCGAATTTTTGGCGTTGGGAACGTGGGACGTCTCCGCCATCTGCAGGAGATGAGTTGGTTTGCTTTACGCGGATCCAAGCATGTGCTCCTGACAAATCAGTTGCTACCAACGCGGATCCCGCTCATGTCGTACGGTCAATCAGGATTTCACTCGCAGATCTGCGACTTGCCGTTCTTAGCGCCCTTGCGCCTTTATATCGGTGGGCTGGCTGTCGCTGGTCCTTTCCAACAGCTACCGGCGCAAAGTCCGGAGCACCAAAATTGAAAGGAACGAAGAATGGCAACGATTGGGACTTTTGCCGCTACCGAGAGCGGCTATACCGGCTCTATTCGTACGCTGGCAATGAATATAAAGGCACGCATCGACCGAGTTGAAAGCCCCTCTGAAAAAGGACCCCAATACAGGGTTTACTCAGGTGGCGTTGAGTTTGGAGCAGCATGGAAAAAGACATCGGACCAAGGCCGAGACTATCTGTCGATCAAGCTTGATGATCCTAGTTTCGCCGCTCCAATCTACGCAACGCTTGCAGACGTAGAGGGAGAGGACGATTTCAAGCTCATCTGGTCCCGCCCGAACCGAGACTGATCTGAGATCGCCTTTGCGGCCAGCTACTCCGGAGCGTTGCAACTGACACTTCGGGGTAGTCGCACATTCAAGGAAACGCCGCTTCGTGGACATCGAAAGGAGCCAATGTGCGATATCCGCGACGACGCTTGTGCCTGAGTAGATCGAGAAAGAGGCGCACTGCATCCTGTTCGTGTTCAAACTGGTGGGTCATGGCCTGACCTCTGCTCCCAATGCGTCCCCACCGTCGGGTGAGGCATGCGTCGCCGAACAGGGTTGGCTCGATTGAGAGCGCGTAGAAACGTGCCATGTTCCTGTTGGCATCCCTGCGTTCGATGTAAAGGTGGTAGGACAAAGCGATCATGATACAAGAATCGCGCGGTGGGCACTCGTCGTCCAACGAGAGTTATGAATCGATTACGTGTCATCGATTCATAACTGTGAAGCATTCCCTGGCCGTCGCCGTTTAACCAATGGCGCTCTGTCGCTGAGGCATCTTAGGACCTCACCTGGTGGTATCGCTATTCTTACCTCATCCTAGTCGGCGGTTGTTCTAAGGTGATCGGTTCCAACTCAAAGCGCGCCGAAGATGGCAAGCACCAGCGTGACGCAGCTGAGCTTAATAGGGGACTAAAGCTGTTCTTCATGCGACGAATTCTCGCGCCTGCCTTTCATGCACTTCGTTTGACAGAGACCTTCGCAGGGCGGACGACAATGTTGACACTCTGCTTTGTACGGTACAAGACAAGGCTGCTAATCATTTAGGAGACGTTCATGGCCGACGAAATTTCCGAGAATTCGATAAACGCAGAGCCGGCAGTGGCGCAGGTGCAACCTAAGAAAACGCGTGCGCGCCGCCGAAGCAAGGAAGAGATGGCCGCTGCACTTGCGGCAAAGAATGCCAAACGCGCATCGAAGACCAAATCCGTATCTGCGGGATCATCTGTGAGTGCCGCGGCAAAACCAACTCAAAAGGTTGCAGCAAAAGCAGAACCACTTAAGGCTAAGCGGGCGGAGACAAAGCGCCCATCTTCAACTCATGCTGGCGCTGACGGTGTTGTTGATCTGATTGCGCTTGAAGCTGAAAATCAGAAGCTGCGTAAGTCGCTGGCGGAGAAGCTCCGTTCCGAGAACGCAGATCTGCGCAAGAAGCTCGGCCTGGATTGATACCAAGCATTCTTTTCCGGGCGGCTCTTTCTTTGACCGGGAGAACGATTGCCGGGCGAGACTGGATAAGTGTGATCCGCAGAAGGTCAAGGACTTCCACTTCGGACGCCTATTGAACCGAGCGAAACGCATTACGGGAGGGCCACTGAGAGCATTTCATCAAGGTGCTTTTGGCCCGCCCTCAAACAAGTTTGACCTGACGGTCAGCGTGTGACCTAGTGTGTGTGATCACCACTCGACGGTGACCGCCATGATGGGTTTCCGATATCGACGACGTCGATCGCGAAAAGCACGGGCTTTGAAGCTTCTTGCGTTCTCACGGTGCGACGACGCGGTTGCCGCACTCACGGCTCGCAGAATGTCGAGGTTTAGCGTCCAAGTGGACGGCACCGGTGAATCAGCTTAGGTCTTGGAGGATTGATGGAGGCGATCGCTTCCATGGGAATTCGGGAGGTGACATGTTTGGTTTCTTTAAGCGGAAGAGGCACGCTTCGTTTTCACCTGAAGTTCAAGTGCTCTGGTCCGAGGTTGAGAAATTCCGTGTCCGTTACCGAGGGAGCGGGAGGTCCAATGAGAGGGCCTTCGATGATGCCGCTGAGGAAATTTTTGCGACCCTGATTGCTCAAGGCAGTTTTGCAGCAGATCTGATCATCAAGCGGGGATGGTCAGTAGCCGACGCCACGCATATGATGATTGCCGAACATGTTTCTGCTGAGATTCTCTCTGGGAAATTGCACAGCTACCGAGGCATACTTAACGACAAGGGTAACGCATATCTGAAGCTGTTCAAAGTATGTACCGAGAAAATGATCAGCTCGGGTCGGATACCTGCTCAGGAAAGCTATGCAGGGATGCGCGAGTTCGAGCAGGAGATAGCTGCCATCGGCTAGCCTCTGTCGGCTATCGAGATTATCCGACACCCGTGCGAATGGACTTGGATCGACGCACATAGATCAACTCGGTTTTCCGTGTCCACTCAAAGGCTTCCATCTGGTAAGCGAGCACATATTGAGATGCTCTGAAGGCCGAGCCACGAGTTCGCAGCCGAGCGAGCTTTGCTGGCTGGTGGGGTGATCGGCTCGCGTTGAAATGAAGCAGGAAAGTGCTGTGCCACGTTCAAATCTGAAGATTTGCGTGATAGGTTGGGCGCGACATGATCCGCCACAGAGCCACCCAGAACCAAACGAATAGCAAGCCACCGGTCAAGCTAAAGATCGGCTTCTTGTTGGCTAAGAACTTCACGTTGAATGCCTTTTCCCTGTTCGTTGATACTTTACGTCTCGGTAGCGACCAAGGAGACAATTCCGGCCGGATCGCGTGCGATTGGTCCGTGATGAGCTCGACGAACCATTTTATTACGTCAAGCTCGGGTGTTCAGGTCGTTCCAACGTAACCGCCCGATTGGCACCGCCTGCCGCATAAGGCCTTAATGGCTTAAGACACGTGTTTAACGACGTCGTTAGCGACGTGTCTTATGCGGGGATTTGCGATGCGCGTTGAAATTCTTGGGCAAGAGCGGCGGCGCCGATGGCGCGACGATGAAAAGCTCGCCATTGTCATGTCGGTTGGGGATGGTGGAGCGACCATCACAGAGGTTGCCCATCGGCACGATATTACGCGGCAGCAGATTTACGCTTGGCGTAGCGAGCTGAAGAAGAAGGGGCTTCTCTCGGCGTCGTCGAATGCATTGTTCATCCCCGTCGACGTGAAAGCGGTACGGACGGATCTTGGTGATGACCCGGAAAGGTGCTCCGGGATGGTGGAACTACGATTGAGCTGCGGCCGCACCCTTCACTTCGGCAGTGCGTTCGATACGGCTGCCCTGACGCAGATCATCCGGGCGGTGGAAGCAGCATGATCGGGCCTGGGACCGGCGTTCGGGTCTATCTTGCATGCGGGATCACGGACATGCGCAAAGGAATTGAAGGCCTGGCTGCGCTTGCGCAGGATGTCTTGCGCCAAAAGCCGACGGGCGGCGCGGTATTTGCCTTTCGCGGCAAACGTGGCGACCGTTTGAAGCTACTGTATTTTGATGGCCAAGGCTTCTGCCTGTATTACAAGATTTTGCAGAAAGGTCGGTTCCCGTGGCCTTCAGCGTCCGACGGCACAGCGCGACTGACGTCGGCTCAACTGGCGATGTTGTGGGAAGGGATCGATTGGCGTCGTCCTGATTGGGGCGCGCCACCGGCGCGTGTCGGGTGATTTTATCCCTCTGAAACCACTCGTTTTTATGGCAATTTCTCCTGACTTGTGGTAGTCAGGATCATGTCAATCGCAACGACAAATCTTCCTGATGATCCAGCCTTTCTCAAGGCAATGATAATCGCGTTGCAGGCGGAAAACGCGAAGATGTCGGCGACGTTGCAAGCGCACGACCAATTAATCCAAACACTGCGGCTGCGCATCGCCAAGCTGAAGAAGCAGGTCTTCGGCAAGTCGTCCGAAAAGATCGAGCGTGAAATCGAGCAGTTGGAACTGGCGCTTGAGGATCTGTTGATCGCCGCCGCTGAGAGCAATACTGCCCCGATAGATGAGCCCGATGAGGAAGCGTCTATTGTAGCCTTGGCGGATACGCCTGAGAAGATCATGCGCCGGCGCCCACGCGTCTCGGACAAGGCAGTTCGCGAACGCCGGGAACTCGATCCTGGCTCCTGCTGCCCGGAATGCGGAGGTGAGCTTCGTCTTGTCGGTGAGGACACAAGCGAAATCCTCGACATGATTGCAGCGCAGATGAAGGTGATCGAGGTCGCCCGATTGAAGAAGTCCTGCCGTTGCTGCGAGAAGATGGTGCAGGTGCCTGCGCCCAGCCGCCCGATCCCTGGCAGCATGGCGGGCGCTGGCCTTTTGGCGTACATTCTAGTGTCGAAGTTCGATGACCATTTGCCACTGTACCGTCTGAACGAGATCTTCGCCCGCATGGGTGCCGACATTCCCGACAGCACGATGGTTGATTGGTGTGGTCGTGCCATGCAGGTGCTGCAGCCTCTCATCGAACGGATCGAAACGGCGGTCATGGCGAGTGACCTACTTCATGCGGACGACACCCCAATCCGGGTGCTGGATCGCTCGCTCCGAGACAAGGGGATGGGCAAAGGGGTGAAGAAGGGCAGGATCTGGACATATGTCCGCGATCAACGACCATGGGCAGGCAGTTCTGCGCCTGGGGCAGTCTACTATTTTGCTCCGGACTGGAAAGAAGAGCACGTCCACCGCCACCTTAAGCAATCAGGCGGCATCCTTCAGGCTGACGGCTACAAAGGATACGGCAAGCTATACTCACCTGGGGCGGATGGGTGTTGATTTCCACGCGGAACTGAGCCGGTTTTTCCACCGAGAAGTGAGCCACCTCTGAGTATGGTTTTCTGATCAGGCTTTGGTCAAGGGATTGGTCTTTTCTCCTCTCTTTTGTGCTGCGGCCGCCGAGCTGGCCTTGAATCGGAAGCTGTCGTTTCCGGTTTCCAAAATATGGCAACGATGGGTCAAACGGTCGAGCAGAGCGGTCGTCATCTTGGCATCGCCAAAGACGGTGGCCCATTCGCTGAAGCTGAGGTTGGTGGTGATGACGACGCTCGTGCGCTCGTAAAGCTTGCTAAGCAGGTGGAAGAGCAGCGCTCCCCCTGAGGCACTGAACGGAAGGTATCCCAATTCATCGAGGATCAGGAGATCGAGGCGAACCAGGGTTTCAGCGATCTGTCCTGCCTTGCCTTTTGCCTTCTCCTGTTCGAGCGCATTGACCAATTCGATGGTCGAGGAGAAGCGGACCTTCCGGCGGTGATGCTCGATCGCCTGGACCCCAAGGGCAGTCGCGACATGTGTTTTTCCTGTGCCCGGCCCACCGACGAGCACGATATTCTGCGCCCCGTCCATGAACTCGCATCGGTGCAGTTGGCGCACCGTCGCTTCGTTGATTTCGCTGGCGGCGAAGTCGAACCCGGTGATGTCCTTATAGGCCGGGAAGCGAGCGGCCTTCATGTGATAGGCAATCGAGCGAACCTCACGTTCGGCCATCTCGGCTTTTAGCAACTGGGACAGGATCGGCACGGCCGCATCAAAAGCTGGAGCCCCTTGCTCGATCAGGTCTGTGACGGCTTGGGCCATGCCATACATCTTCAGGCTCCGCAGCATGATGACGACGGCGGCACTTACGGGATCATGACGCATGGCGACCTCCCACGATCCGGACACGCAAGCCATCGTAGCGCTCCACGTTGGCCTTGGGTTCGCGTAGCAAGGTCAGCGCCTGTGGCGTATCGATGTCAGGACCGTCGGTCGTCTTGCCGTCAATCAGCCGATGCAGCAAGTTCAACACATGCGTTTTGGTTGCCACGCCTTGGTCCAGAGCCAGTTCCACGGCCCTGACGACAACCTGTTCTTCGTGATGGAGGACAAGAGCAAGGATATCGGCCATCTCGCGATCACCGCCGGCGCGGCGGAGCATCTGGTCCTGCAATCGCCGGAAGGCCAACGGCAATTCCAGGAAGGGCGCACCATTGCGCAAGGCACCGGGCTTGCGCTGAATGACAGCAAGGTAATGCCGCCAGTCGTAAATCGTCCGCGGCGGTTTGTCGTGGCTACGCTCAATAATCCGAGGATGTTCGCATAGAACATTGCCCTCGGCCGCAACGACCAGTCGCTCGGGATAGATTCGCAAGCTGACAGGCCGGTTCGCAAACGATGCAGGCACGCTATAGCGGTTCCGCTCGAAGGTGATCAGGCATGTCGGAGAAACACGTTTGCCCTGCTCGACGAAGCCGTCAAACGCAGCGGGGAGCGCCATCAATGCTGGTTGTTCTGCGGACCAGACGTCCGCGATCGTGCCGGGCAAGGTGCCATGCGCTGTGTCGCGCCACAGGTCCTGGCAATGCTGTTCCAGCCAGGCATTCAATGCCGCCAGATCAGGAAAGTCCGGCATCTGTTGCCACAGTCGCGGCCGGGCATCCTGGACATTCTTCTCGATCTGGCCCTTCTCCCAACCCGCGGCGGGATTGCAGAACTCGGGCGCAAAAACGTAGTGGTTCGTCATCGCCTGGAAGCGAACATTGACCTGTCGCTCCTTGCCGCGGCCAACGCGATCGACCGCGGTCTTCATGTTGTCGTAGATACCGCGACCGGGCACGCCGCCAAACACGCGGAACCCGTGCCAATGAGCGTCGAAGAGCATCTCGTGCGTCTGCAGCAGGTAGGCTCTGACCAGAAACGCCCGACTGTGCGATAGCTTGATGTGAGCGACCTGAAGCTTGGTGCGCTCGCCGCCAATCACGGCATAATCTTCACTCCAATCGAATTGGAATGCTTCGCCTGCACGGAAAGACAGCGGAACGAATATGCCGCGGCCAGTCGTCTGCTGCTCAACCCGCCACTTACGGGCAAAGGCGGCGACCCGACCGTAGGAGCCGGTAAACCCGAGAGCCACCAGATCGGCGTGAAGCTGCTTCAGCGTTCGGCGCTGCTTGCGCGACCTCCCAGCCTCGGTCTTCAGCCAGGCCGCCAGCTTGTCGGCAAAAGGATCAAGCTTGCTCGGCCGCTCCGGTACCGTGAACGTCGGCTCGATCGTACCAGCGTTCAAATACTTCGCAATCGTGTTGCGCGACAAACCGGTATGCCGACTGATCTCGCGGATCGACTGCTTCTCGCGCAGCTTCATCCGACGGATGATGTTTAAAAGTCCCATGTGGATCACTCCGTTGCCCCCGTCGCTCACCGCGTTGGGGGGAAGGTTCACATGGCTCAATTCTCAATGGAAATTATGCGCCTAACCGGCTCAGTTCTGCGTGGAAACCAACAGATGGGCTTCCTCGCTTTAAGGAGGCGGCCTGCTGGGCCCACTGGCGACGCGACTTCCACGATATCTGGACATCGAACAAGTCCGAGATCGCGCGAGAGGCGCTCGATCGTATCGGAGCGCTTTACGACATCGAGCGAGGCATCAACGGCCAGCCTCCTGAGATCCGGCTTGCCGCGCGTCAGATGCAGAGCAAGCCCAAGGTTGAAGCATTCCGTCACTGGGCTGAAGCTCAACTGACGCGCATTCCCGGCAAAGGCGATCTGGCGGCAGCTTTCCGCTACGGTTTGAGCCGATGGTCTTCGCTCTGCCTATTCATGGAAGACGGTCGTGTCGCGATCGACAACAATGCTGCCGAACGGGCTCTGCGTCCGATAGGCGTTGGAAGACGCAACTGGCTGTTCGCGGGAGCCGACGCCGGGGCGGAGACTTTGGCGCGGGCCATGACAATCATCGAGACGGCCAAAATGAATGGTCTTGATCCACAGGCATACTTGGCCGACGTGCTTAATCGCATCCACGATCACAAGATCAATCGGTTAGACGAGCTGCTGCCGTGGAACTGGTCGCCGTTCGTCACAATCTCTGCCGAGGCAGCCTGATGGCAACAGTTACCTACGTCCGTACGATTAAATTTGTCGCCGAAATTCTAAAAGAGGACCCGGAGCTTCTTCAGGCAATCGTCTCCAACGATGATAATCTGAGCTACGGCAGCATCATCGCCGTCTATACCGGAGACGACGAATCCGTCACCGCACTCACAGACGACGGCATGGACGAGTTGGAGCAGATGCTCAAAGACGCCCGCCGCTCACCCCAAGAATGGAACAACTTCCTCGACAGCTTTGTTGACAACGAGCTGCTCGTCGCTCGCATCAAAGCCAAATCCGCGCGGTAGCAATCGGGCGGTTACGTTCCAACGACGTTGCTGAAGCCAGCTAGTGATTTCACCTATCTCGTGGTCGTGGGAGGGCGTCTCAACGAAGACGAGGTCTTGGATGGTGAAGTCCTCCGGTATCTCAAAACGGCATTTGAAAGCAACGTGCCTATCATCGGTCTTTGCACGGGTAGCTTTGTCCTGGCGTCGGCAGGTCTGTTAAAGGGCAAGCGAGCGTGTGTCAGCTGGCTGCATCATAGAGAATTTCGCGAGAAGTTTCCTGAAATCTCAGTCTCGTCACACGAACTGTTTGTTGAGGATGGAAGCGTGATCACTTGCGCTGGAGGAAGCAGCGCAGCCGATCTGGCCGCGTTCCTGTTGAACAGGCACATTGGCGAGTATGCAGAAAGAAATGCTCTGGAGATACTGCAGATCAGCAGACGACGAGATGCCAAGGAAATGCAGACGCGCAACCCGCTTGGACGGGCCGCCGATGACAAGCGGGTCGAATTGGCGCTCTTGATCATGGAGCAACATGTCGAGGACCTGCTGGAGATCGAGGACATTGCTGCGCAGACAGGCCTGTCACGACGGCAGCTTGAACGCTCGTTCCGAGCGAGATTGGGAGTTTCTCCCTCCGCAGCGTACCTAACGATGCGTCTCGATAGTGCCAACCGTCTCGTTCGTACGACCTCCGTGAGCCTGTCGGAAGTTGCTGTTATGACGGGCTTCGAGAATTCCTCGCACTTCATCCGCAAGTTTCGAGAACGTTTCGGCAGTCCTCCAGCGACGGTCCGGAAGATGTTGAAACTGGGAAATCAAGCAATCCAGCAGCCGGTGAGTGCGCTGACCTGTGCGGAAGATGATTATTGATAATTCTAACGCAATCGCGTCTGGATGGCGTACGTTTGTCCAGCCTAGTTCCCATCTGACCGTAGCGCCGAAATTGACTTGTCGGTACCGGGCTAGGCTCTCTTCCGCATCATGAACATCAGGAACGGCGCGCCGATCATGGCGGAAACCAGTCCGGCCGGGATTTGATAGGGCGCTGCGATCGTACGTCCCAAGAAATCGGCAAGCACCATGAGAGCGCCACCGATTGCCGCCGACCCGATCATCTGCGGCAATGCGCGCGTCAGACCCGCCTCTCGCGCCAGATGCGGGCCCATCAGGCCGACGAACGACAGGGGGCCGACGGTGAGCGTAGCCGCCCCGGTCATTAGACCGGCCAGGCCGAAGAGGCTAAGTCTCGTCTTCGTCAACGACAAGCCAACCGCTGACGCCGGCGATGGCCCAAGTGGGAGGATGTCCAACCAATGTCGGGCTGCGAACGCAAGAGCGACAAGAACTGCACCAACGCCTATCTCTGTTAGGGCTGTCAATCCGTCAACCAGATAAGTTGAGCCACTCATCCACCGCATGAGAAGAGCGGCCCTTGGATCTCCTGTCGAGCTTAACACGCCCACGACTGCATCGACCATCGCGCTCAGTGCGATCCCGGCAAGCAACACGCGTTCAGGAGAAAAGCCGGATCGGCGCGAGCTAAAGAAAATGACGGCGAGGACTGCGATTGCGCCGGAGACCGCAAAGACAAACTGGCCAAACAGGCCAGGCGCGACTGCAAACAGGCCCACTGCAACGCCGAATGTCGATCCTGCGCTGATACCCAGAACCTCGGGGCTCGACATCTCATTTCCGGTAAGCCGCTGCAAGATCGAGCCTGCGACCGCAAGCATCGCTCCCGACGCCAAAGCGGCGAACACCTTCGGTGCGCGTATTGCCAGAATGTCTGGCGCCATCTCGCCAGATAGAATTGCCAGCCTGCCGTCGACGCTGCGTCCCACGAACATGCTCAGGCCGATGACCAAAAGCAATCCGACCGTTGCGTAGACGAGACCTATTGATGCCCGCGATTGCCGAGGCCTGTTCCAAACGGCAGACTGTTGGATCCGATGACGAATTCTCAGCCGGGGTAAAAGCGCCAGCAAAAGAGGAGATCCGAAGATCGCCGTAACCGCGCCCGTCGGCAAAAAGTCCCCAAGCCCACCAGCAACCAGCTGGAGCACCGCGTCGGCGCAGAAGAGGAGGCTGGCTCCGATGAGAGAAGACCAAAAGATCAATTGTCTTGGACGCCGCGCGCCTGAAAGTCGCGCGAGCGTCGGTGCAACTAGACCGATAAAGCTGATCACGCCAACAGCACTTGTGACGAAGGCGGAAAGGGCGACAGCGCAGGCGATTGCGATGACACGAAGTCGGCCTACCTTGACACCGAGCGATGCTGAGCTGTTGTCGCCGAGATCGAGCAGTGACAGGGGGCGCATGATCAAAGAGCAAACGACAGCCACTAACGTGATCTTCCAAAGCAAGGACGTTGGTATGACCCAGCTCTGTTGAGACAGGGATCCGCTTCCCCAGATGAACAGGCTCGCTAGATAGCGCTGATTGAGATAGGTTAGAATAGCCGCGAGGCCGCCGCACCAAAGGCTGAGTACCAGCCCGGACATCACGAGCGAATAGGGCGAAAACCCGCGTCTCGCGCCAAGACCAAGAACAATCGCTGCTGCAGCCGCGCTTCCGGTCAGAGCGACGAGGTCGCGATTGGCCCCAAGCAGCCCAGGGATGAAGAGCGTTGCCACGACCAGTGCGAGGTTCGCGCCTGCCGAGACACCAAGCGTTGTCGGATCCGCGAGCGGATTGCGCAAGACCTGCTGAAACAAAGCACCCGCTAAAGCAAGTGCTGCGCCTGCAAGGATTGCGGTCGCAAGGCGAGGCATGGTCGAGTAATAGAGTACGAGCCGCGTTGCATCGTAGCTTGCCCCAGAAGGTGCCCTCAACGAGGGGGTGACAAGCAACAGAGACGCACAGCTTCCGAGGATGACAAACACTGCAACGACGAGCGCCGGCCCGAGGACGTCTCGGCGAGAAATAGTCATGCGTCGCGCTCCAAGAGATCGGTCAGGAGACCTGCAAATCGGATGGCTTCGTTCATCATGCCGAACATCAGTGCTGCGGGAAGGATCGATAGGTGCCCCGGACGAGCAAATTGAAGCTGGTTCCACAAAGGGCTTTCTGCAAGTTTGGGAAGCACGTCTGGCGGGACGGGATCAAAGGCCACGAGGCGCGCATCTGGGTCCGTAACCTTGGAAAGGTCTTCGATGCCGATGGTTTCGAACCCCCAATAGTTCGATGTCCCCGTCCATGCGTTTTCAACCCCGATCCGCTCGAACACACCGTGGAACAGACCAGGATTGGAATAGATGCGGACGTGACGCGCATCCATGAAGTTGACTAATGCAATTGGCGGAATGTTTTTTCCTGCCAGTCGCTGTCGGCAGTGTTCGAAGAATGCATCGGATCTAAGAAGAAATGCCTCGGCTTGCGTCTGCCGCCCTATTTCAATCGCTAGCTTGCGTGTTGCCGCGATTGCCGACTGAAGAACAGGTCCACTATCAGGTGTGAATATCTCCAGGCGGACGACCCGGCCGTAGGACGTCAGCTTCGGCAGAAGCTCGTCGAGATAGGGTGTCGTCAGGATAATGTCCGGCTTCAGCTGTAGTAGAGTTTCGAAGTTCACCTCAAACGAGCTGCCGATATCGACGACAGACGCTGGCATGACCGGCTCGACCACCCAGCGACCCCAGTCCGCCAGATCGGAGATGCCGACCGGCGGCAGGCCGAGGGAGAGAAGCGTCGATGACAGCCCGTAATCCAGACTGACAATTCTTTGGCCAGGTGCCTGAGCGAAGGCCATGCCTGGAGTAGCCGTCAAGGCAATCGCATGCTGCAGAAAGGTTCTTCGCGAGATGGGCATTAAATCACCGGGTTCAGCACGCGTAGGCAAGTGGGTGATCCAGATTGGGCGCGGCGATAACGTTCATGTCGATTCCATAGATGTCGTGCAGGGTGTCGGGCACGAGAATTTCGGCCGGCGTTCCACTGGCAACGACATGCCCCTTGTTCAGTGCATGAATGCGATCGCAAAAGCGCGCTGCCATATTGATATCGTGAAGGACGATCACCACGCTCCTGCCGCCCTCATGGGCAAGGCGACGAACGAGCGAAAGAACCTCGATCTGATGGGCCACATCGAGTGCCGCAGTCGGTTCATCCAGGAGTAGACAGCGCGCATCCTGAGCGACCAGCATTGCGATCCAGGCGCGTTGCCGTTCGCCGCCGGACAGGGTGCCGACCAAGCGCTCGGCAAGCATCTCGATGTGTGTTGCTCCAAGAGCGGCATCGACCTTACTCTTGTCGACCTCGGAAAACCGACCGAGAGGGCCGTGCCAAGGATAGCGTCCGCAGCCAACAAGCTCGCGAACCGTCATCTCAAGTCCAGTGCTGAGATCTTGCGGCAAATAGGCGACCGCTCGGGCGAAGTCGCGATCGCCGTAGTGACCAAGCTCATAGCCGCCACACGCAACAGTTCCTGATGTGGGCACCAGCTGACGCCCTAGAATCTTCAAAAGGCTGGACTTGCCCGATCCATTGTGCCCGACCAGAGCGACGACTTCCCCAACGGGAAACTTGAGGCTGACATTTGACAGGATGGTGTTGCCCTGGATGGAAAGCCCAACCTGGCTGACGTCGAACGCCGTTCGCACCTGGGAAGGTGCGTGGTCAGGCTCTAGCGAGGTCAAAGTGTTCGCCCTTTCCATTGACTATCGTGTCAGCGATTGATGGTCGTCGGTGCGAGCGCTTTCGAAAGCGATACCAACGGCTCGATTTACGGCTGGTCCGAGCGCCGACATGTGTGTTTGTCCGGCGAAGAGCTCGAACTGCGTCTGAATGCCGGTGGCGGGATCATGCAGCCGATCCGCCATTTCCCGCGCAAGCGTCACCGTACGTTCAACCTTGCGTTTCTCCGCACGGGACGCAGCGTCGTCGTTGCGATATTGGAAGGGAGCAAGCTCATCGCCTTCATACTCGCCAGCCGACAGGTGAAGAAGAACCGGCGGGCCAATTACGGGCTGTCGCGCTGCCTCGTTGTTCAGGATCTCGCTTTCCTCCCAATAGATCGTCGGACTTGCAGCAATCCAGTTGGTGAAAAGGCTTGGACGTTCGAAGAGAGCATAAAGCGTAAAGAGCCCACCGAACGAATGGCCGAAGAGCGACCTGCGCGTTGCATCGATGCGCGTCACTGCGTCAAGGCGTGGGAAAAGTCGGTGTTCGATAAGATCGACGAGTTGACCGGTCCCGCCAATACGGACGGGTGGTCCGCCCTCGAAATATGGCGGATAGGATTTGACTGGTGGAGGGCCGAGATCCCAAGCCCTTCGCAAGGCGTCATAGGGCTCCTCGCAGGGGTAGCCGATCGCGGCAACAACCCCCCAATCGACGTTGGTTCCACTTGGATAAGGGGCTTGCGTCACCAAACTGGCGAAAGCGAAAGGGAATGTCGCATTGCCGTCGGTCGTAACCAAAAGAGGCCAGCCGCCCACAGGCGGCTCGCCTTTTGGTATGAACAGGAAGATGCGGTATGGGTCACCACCGTCGGTTGGCTCAAGGTCGAAATGAACGGTTCCGGGCAAGGCGTATGCTTGATCAGTCATATTCATTCCGTTTATCGCTTGGTCGATCGACAAGTGGCTGCAATGCTCGTCACCACTTGAATTTCAGCGATCCCATGACCGTGCGACCCTGGCCAGTGTAGCAGTAGCCATCGGTGCAGACCTGTTCGCGCCGATCTGCGAGGTTGGTGGCGCTTACGGATAGAGACAATCCCTTGAGTTCGGGAGAGCTCACGCCGAAGTCGTATGAGACAACGGCATCCAGATAGCCAACGCCGGCGTTCTTGGCTGTATTCGCGTCGCTGGTGAAGGAACTGCTCATGGCGCGAATGCCGCCACCAATGCTGAGCCCCGGTATGGCGGATGTCTCCGGCATCGCGTAGTTCACCCACAACGAAGCAACGTGGCGCGGCACGGTCGAAGGAGCATTGCCGATCAGCGTCTCGTCGATGTTGCCGGTGATTTCGGCGTGGGCATAGGTGTAGGCGGCAATTACGCTTATGCCGTTGTCGAACTGTCGATGCGCTTCAAGCTCGAAACCCTTATAGGTGTTCTCGCCGGAGTTCTCGTAATAGTAAAAGGCAGGCAGCACGAAGCCGGCATATTGCGGCTTGCCTGTTTCCACCAGCTGGTAGACGGCGGCGCTCAAGGAATAGTTTGCATCGTCAGGCTGGTATTTGACACCAACTTCGATCTGTCGGCCTTTGGTCGGATCGAGTACTTCTCCGTTCACCGAAAGGTTCGTGGATGGCACGAAGGACGTCCCGAAGTTGACATAGGGCGCAATGCCGTTGTCGAAGAGATAGAGCAGCCCCACCTGTCCGGAGAGAACGCCATCGTCCTTGACGTCTGTGGTACCGGCGTCTTTATCGGTCGATTCCTGGTGTGCCCAGTCATAGCGAAGGCCCGCTACGGCGCGCCAGTTGCCGAATTCCATCTGATCCTGTGCGTAGACGCCGGTCTGATTGAGGCTGCTGCCGCTGAAGGTGTCGAGTGCGGGTACAGGCACGCTTGCGCCGGGCGTATTTGCGGGAGCGCTGCTGCCGCCCATGGCGAAGTCTGATGAGACCCACGTGTAGTCGAGGCCGCCGAGCAGCGTGTGGGAGACGTCGCCGGTATCGAACTTCGCCTCAAGCTGATTGTCGATCTGATAGCTGCGCATGTCCTCCGTCACCGCGGTCGTCGGCCAGCTGCCGTCCGTATTGACTAGGATGCGGTTGAGATAGTGGGCCTTCAGATCGACATCGCCGGCGCGGGCATTCTGGCGGAAGGTGATGCCGTTGTCGAAATTGTGCTCCAGCTGATAGCCGAGCTGATACTGTTCGACCTTCTGGCTGTTGAAGTCGGGGTCGGTATAGAGGAAGACGTTGTCATCCTGCAGGTAGCTCCAGGCGCTTGCGCCAGTTTCGCTTTTCTGCGCTAAGCCGTAGACGGTCAGGGTCGTGTCCTCGTCCGGTTTCCAGGTGGCGGAGGGCTGCAGCAGATAGCGGTCGTCGGCAATGTCGTAACTTCCGTCACCCGCGCGGGCCACGCCGACAAGACGGTAATCGATCTCGTCGTTGATCGCCCCGCCAAAGTCGAAGGCAGCCTGCTTGCGGCCGAATGTGCCGTACTGCAGCTCGATCTCGTGGTGCTCTTCCCCGAGCGGCAGCTTCGATATGCGGTTGACGATGCCAGCGGCACTTGCCGCGCCGTACATTACCGATACCGGACCCTTCAGGACTTCGATGCGATCCAGCGTATAGACTTCCGTCATAAACGAGCCGTAGTTCATGATCGTCTGGCGCAGACCATCACGGAAGTCGCCAGTGGTCGTTGTCTCAATGCCTCGGATGTAGATCTGGTCGAACCGCGGGTCGTAGCCGAAGGCGCCGGTGGTGACGCCTGAGGCATAGCGAGCCGCCTGGATCATGTCGGTCACGGCGCGCTCATCCATTTCCGCGCGGGTGACAACGGATACCGAACGCGGCGTCTCGACTAGCGGGGTGTCCGTCTTCGTGGCCGATATCGTGCGCTTGGGCACGACCGTTGCATTGTCTTCTTTGATGGACTGAGGATTGGCGCCGTCGCCGGTGACGGTGATCTTCTCGAGTTCGGTGCTGTTGCTGTCCTGTGCGAGGGCAGGGCTCATATTCAGAGCGGTTGCAGCGACCATTCCCACGAGCACTGTGGAACTGAGAAGACCTCGACCAGTACGAGTTCGTTCAAAAGAATATGCCATTGCGCGACCCTTCCCGGCAAGCAGCGGCGCCGGCATGTCGCTGACGCAAGACTGAAATTCTCGACACGGCAGTTTTTGCCGCTGAAAGGCGCATTGCCTTCGAGCGCATCAATAAAAACATAACAAAATGAGTCAAGATATAGAGCAGGATTTTACCGGCATTTGTCAGCACTTTTTGCCGATCCACACAGGCTGTTCAGAAGCGAATTCGAGTATCCGCTTAAATTTCAGCCAAACCGACCCAGGGGTCGGGCCGGGGACGGCGCCGCAGATTAGCGATTGAAGGTACACGGCTGGGAAGATGTCGACTGGCTGAGGACATTCGTGTGACCAGTCCGACCGAAGAGCGTGCAGCAAAACTCGACGGCCGCTTTTCGCTCGACTTTTCTCTGTTGAAACAGAGTTTTAGACAATTGAAAGCGTTACCGCATCCTCGCGTCGCTGGCTTCGCCTCCAAAATGCATTCGGGGTGAGGTGGGAAAGTGATCGGGTTTTGCGCTTGCAATGCTTATCGAATGGTCGCAAAGCCATGTTCAGAGCGCCGCAGCTGTCTCTTAGAGATGTCGGCAGATTTTATCGGATACCAAAGGTTGATCATGACTCGCCAGCTTTCTCTTTCTCGCGACCGGATCTCTGTGCTTCTGCTCGAAGGCATCAGCCAAAGCGCCGTGGATTACTTTGCAGCGTCTGGATACACAAATCTCACTCATTTGCCCAAAGCACTCGACGATAGGGATCTCAAGAGCCACATTGCGGACGCGCATATCATTGGTATTCGTTCAAGAACGCAGCTGACAGACGAGATCTTCGAATCTGCCAAAAAGCTGATTGCCGTCGGCTGTTTCTCCGTCGGCACGAACCAGGTCGATCTCGAGGCGGCGCGCCGCCGCGGAATACCAGTCTTCAATGCGCCCTATTCGAACACCCGTTCGGTGGCGGAGCTTGTGATTGGCGAGATCATCATGCTCACACGACAGATCTTCCCGCGCTCTGCTTCAGCGCATCAGGGCGGCTGGGAAAAATCTGCCGTTGGCAGCCGCGAGGTGCGTGGCAAAACGCTCGGCATAGTCGGCTATGGCAATATCGGCTCGCAGCTCAGCGCGCTTGCCGAAAGCATGGGGATGGTGGTGCGCTATTTCGACCTTTCCGATCGGCTGCGCCGGGGCAATTCGGAATCGCTGGCGTCGCTCGGCGAGCTCCTCGAAATCTCGGACTATGTGACGATGCACGTTCCCGAGACCGCATCGACCCAGAACATGATCGGCGAGGCCGAACTGCGCCGCATGAAGAAGGGCGCGATCTTCATCAACAATTCGCGCGGCACTGTCGTCGATCTCGATGCGCTCGCGACGGTGTTGAAGGAAGGGCATCTGTCCGGGGCTGCCGTCGATGTGTTTCCCGTGGAGCCGGCATCGAACAAGGATCGTTTCGAAACGCCGCTTCAGGGTTTGAGCAACGTCATACTGACACCCCATATCGGCGGCTCGACCGAAGAGGCGCAGGAGCGCATCGGCGGCGAAGTCTCCAGAAAGCTGGTCGAATATTCCGACATCGGCTCGACAATGGGCGCGGTCAATTTTCCTCAAGTTCAACTGCCCGAGCGTCCAAACGGCACGCGTTTTATCCACGTCCACGAAAACCGTCCCGGCACGCTCATCAAGCTCAACGAGATTTTCTCCTCGCGGGGGCTCAATATCATCGCCGAGTTTCTGCAGACCCATGGCGATACGGGCTATGTGGTGATCGAGGTCGAGGGCGTTTCCGAGACGTCCGATGAAATTCTACAGGCGCTGCGCGCGATACCGGGCACGATCAGAACGCGATTGCTCTATTGAGGTGCGCTCTGTGACGCAACGTCAAGGTTGCTATCGGATCGGATTTGCAAAGGGGCGCAAACATGCCCCTCCGCATGAGTTAATTTCAACAGGGCGACGGGGCGGAAGATAATTTTCTCATCAACGCCATCACCGGCGGCGTTGTGAAGGCTGCATTCTACTGTTGCTGTGCGACGCGGCTTAATCAAGCCGCCCGGCGCGCCTTCACGCCGGATGCCAGTGTTTCGAGAGACTTGACGGTCGTCGGCCAGTCGATGCATCCGTCCGTAATGCTCTGGCCGTAGACGAGCTTCTTACCGGGGATCAGATCCTGCCGACCGCCGACGATATTGCTTTCGACCATTGCGCCGATGATCGCATCATTGCCGTCGGCGAGTTGTTGCGCGACATCCTGCAGGACGGCGGGCTGGTTCTCAGGGTCCTTAAGGCTGTTGGCGTGGCTCGCATCGATCATGACACGCGGGTCGAGCTTCGCGTCGCCGGACGCGGCTATTGCTGCCGCAACGCTTTCGCGATCATAGTTAGGTTGCTTGCCGCCGCGCAGGATGACGTGGCAACCCTCGTTGCCGCTTGTCGATGCGATCGCCGCGCGTCCTTCCTTCGTGACAGCCGGAAAATGATGCGGCTGCGAGGCAGCCATGATGGCGTCGAGGGCGACACGGACATCGCCTGTGGTGCCGTTCTTGAAGCCGATCGCCGAGGAGAGGCCGGAGGCAAGCTCCCTGTGGACCTGGCTTTCAGTCGTGCGCGCACCGATCGCACCCCAGCTTACGAGGTCGGCGATGTATTGCGGTGTGATGGTATCGAGGAATTCGCAGCCCGCCGGCAGGTCAAGCTCGTTCACATCGAGCAGCAGCTTGCGGGCAAGACGCAGACCGTCCTCGATCCGAAAGCTACCGTCGAGGCCGGGATCGTTGATCAGGCCCTTCCACCCAACCGTCGTCCGCGGCTTTTCGAAGTAGACACGCATGACGATCTCCAGGTCGCTTTTCAGCCGGTCGCGCTGTTCTTTGAGCCGCTTGGCATAGTCGATTGCCGCGACCGGATCATGGATAGAGCAGGGGCCGACGACGACGAGAAGCCTGTCGTCCTTCTTGGTCAGGATATTATGGATGGCACTGCGTGCGCCGAGCACTGTTTTGCTGACAGTCTCGTCACGCGGCAGCTCGTCGATGATGCGTGCAGGCGAGGAGAGTTCGACGATGTTGGTTATACGCAGGTCGTCAGTCGGGTTGGTCACGGTATTGGTCTCCAGGAGGTCATACCGGGCGCATAAAAAAACCGCCAGGTTGACTAGCGGTTGGTCGGGTGAAATTGCGTCTTTCTTAGCTACGCACGCTCCCGCTTCCGCACTGAGGTACGGTAATAATAAAATCGGGAAACATAGGCGCGTGCGATCGACATACCACCTTGCTACAACAAGCCGAGCGACTTGTCACTTACGATCTCCATTCTTCGCTCGCGAGCCGGAGCAAGGCCGGCGGAATTAGCCTGCTAGATGCTTACGGGAATGCAGCGATAGGACGGGCAGGGGCGTCGACGTCGCGATCACTGCTTCGGCAGTATCAGAGTGTTACTCCGACAGCAGCCAGGCGGTCGCCATCGGGGCACCGGTGACAAATGACGTCGCTTTCCCGTTTTGCCGCTGAAGTTAAAAGATTGCCTTCGAGACTTGCTGTGAGGCGGTAGCGCAAGGTTTAACATCGCCCTACCGCGCTGTTCGGCGTTATCGCTTGGTGAGAACCGCGCCATTTTTTGCGGGCTTGCCGTTGTTGCCTATGCCACTGGCGGAGATTTTCGCTTTGTCAGCACTCTGCATCGTCATTGTGGCCGTCCAGCCATTGTTGTCGTCCAACTTGACCGTGCTGCCACTGACCGAACCCGTCACCTTGGGTCTCGCGAAGCCATTGTTGATCCAGGATACGACCTTTCCGTTGCTGATTTTAACGGTCGTTTTTCTCCCGCCTCCGCTACTCGTCCCTGACCAAGTGCCATCCCAAGGCGCAGCGTCTTTTGCGAATATGGGACTGGCTACACCGAGCACTCCCGACGCGGCGATGGCAACAATCATAGCTCTGCGATTTAACATGAAATCTCCCGGCAATTTAATGGGGTTGACCATACTAGGCCCTGTTGACAAAGTGGATTCCCAAATCAGCGGAAGCGTGATTCAAGACTGCTTTTTAGGAGGCAGCTTTGGCTCGTGGCGACCTGACGGATATGGAATGGCGGATCATCGAAGGGCTTTTGCCCAGTGAACGTGGCAGGAAGTCTCGGCCATCCCACGATAATCGGCGATATCTGAACGGCATGCTGCATGTTCTGCGGGTCGGCTGCCCTTGGCGAGACATGCATGAGCGCTACGGAAAGTGGAATTCGGTCTATGTGCGCTTTCGCCGTTGGGCCGAACAGGGCGTGTGGGACGCTATGCTTGAGACCCTGGTTGAACTGGGGCTGACGGATGAC
>Ga0207425_1000109_pt1 | contig 77611 bp, 73 predicted proteins | sample AraplaF_Col_mTSA_FD_184255 | JGI IMG/M metagenome (GOLD analysis project Ga0207425, IMG submission 184255) | Arabidopsis root microbial communities from the University of North Carolina, USA - plate scrape MF_Col_mTSA (SPAdes) (version 3) | ecosystem: Host-associated > Plants > Roots >...
ACCGCCGCCTGGGCTACCTGCTGCAATGCGGCGACACCGCCGTGCGCAACAAGCGCCGCGAACTGGGCATCCGTCCGGTGTACAAGCGCGTCGACACCTGCGCCGCCGAGTTCTCGACCGACACCGCCTACATGTACTCGACCTACGATGAAGAGTGCGAGTCCAACCCGACCGACAAGAAAAAAATCATGGTGCTGGGCGGTGGCCCGAACCGTATCGGCCAGGGTATCGAATTCGACTACTGCTGCGTGCACGCCGCGCTGGCCATGCGCGAAGACGGCTACGAGACCATCATGGTCAACTGCAACCCGGAAACCGTGTCGACCGACTACGACACCTCCGACCGCCTGTACTTCGAGTCGCTGACCCTGGAAGACGTGCTGGAAATCGTCGACCTGGAAAAACCGGTGGGCGTGATCGTGCAGTACGGCGGCCAGACCCCGCTGAAGCTGGCGCTGGACCTGGAAGCTAATGGCGTGCCGATCATCGGCACCTCGCCGGACATGATCGACGCCGCGGAAGACCGCGAGCGCTTCCAGAAGCTGCTGCAGGACCTGGGCCTGCGCCAGCCGCCGAACCGCACCGCGCGCACCGAAGAAGAAGCGCTGGCGCTGGCACAGGAAATCGGCTACCCGCTGGTGGTGCGTCCTTCCTACGTGCTGGGCGGCCGTGCTATGGAAATCGTGCACGAGCAGCGCGACCTGGAGCGCTACATGCGTGAAGCGGTCAAGGTATCGAACGACTCCCCGGTGCTGCTGGACCGCTTCCTGAACGACGCCATCGAGTGCGACGTCGACTGCATCTCCGACGGCGACACTACCTTCATCGGCGGCGTGATGGAACACATCGAGCAAGCCGGCGTGCACTCGGGCGACTCCGCCTGCTCGCTGCCGCCTTACTCGCTGTCGCAAGAGACCATCGATGAACTGAAGCGCCAGACCTCGCTGATGGCCAAGGGCCTGAACGTGGTCGGCCTGATGAACGTGCAGTTCGCGATCCAGAAGCAGGATGGCAAGGATGTCGTCTACGTGCTGGAAGTGAACCCGCGTGCCTCGCGTACCGTTCCTTACGTGTCTAAGGCGACCGGCCTGCAACTGGCCAAGATCGCCGCACGCTGCATGGTCGGCCAGAAGCTGGCAGAGCAGGGCATCACCAAGGAAGTCGTGCCGCCTTACTTCAGCGTCAAGGAAGCCGTGTTCCCGTTCGTGAAATTCCCTGGCGTAGATACCATCCTCGGCCCGGAGATGAAATCGACCGGCGAAGTGATGGGCGTTGGCACCACCTTCGCGGAAGCGTTCGTGAAGTCCCAGCTGGGCGCCGGCGTCAAGCTGCCGAAGTCCGGCAAGGTCTTCCTGTCGGTGAAAGCGTCGGACAAGCCGCGCGCAGTGAAAGTGGCAAAAGACCTGGTCGACGCCGGCTTCACCCTGTGCGCCACCAAGGGCACCGCTGCCGTGATCGCCGCCGCAGGCATTCCCGTCACCCCGGTGAACAAGATGTCCGAAGGCCGTCCGCATGTGGTCGACATGATCAAGAACCACGAAATCGTCCTGGTGATCAACACCGTGGAAGAGAAGCGTACCGCGATCCACGACTCGCGCAGCATCCGTACCTCGTCGCTGGCGGCCCGCGTGACCACCTACACCACGATCGCTGGTGCCGAGGCGGCCGTGGCCGGTATCCGCCACCTGGACGAATTGCGGGTGTACGATTTACAAGGCCTGCATAAGTCTTTAAACTAAGCCGAAGTAAGTAGTACGCTTGACAATATAACCACAGAGCCCGCGCTGAAGCATGGCGCGGGCTCTGTGTTTTTTAGCAATTTAACAAGAGACAGATATGAATTCCGTTCCACTCACCAAATTCGGCGCTGAACTCCTGAAAGAAGAGCTGCACCAGCTCAAGACCAAGGAGCGCCGCATTGTCATCGATGCCATCGCCGAAGCGCGTTCGCACGGCGACCTGTCCGAAAACGCCGAATACGATGCCGCCAAGGAGCGCCAGGCTTTCGTCGAAGGCCGTATCGCGGAGCTGGAAGGCAAGCTGAGCTCGGCCCAGATCATTGACCCATCCACCCTGGATGCGGAAGGCCGCGTAGTGTTTGCCTCCACCGTGGACCTGGAAGACCTGGAGTCGGGCCAGAAGGTGAGCTACCAGATCGTCGGCACGGATGAAGCCGACCTGAAGATGAGCAAAGTATCGGTAACCTCGCCGATCGCCCGTGCCCTGATCGGCAAATACGCCGGCGACGTGGTGGAAGTGCAAGCCCCGTCCGGCCCGCGCGAATACGAAATCATCGACGTACGCTACGTCTGATGCTGCTGGCGAAAGTACGGCTGCTGGTAGCCGCCCTGTGGGCCGGCAGCCTGTGGGCGGTCGGCTACCTGGTAGCGCCGACCCTGTTCGCATCGCTGGACCGCGTGCTGGCCGGCTCGATTGCCGGGCTGATGTTCCACGCCGAGGCCATGCTATCACTGGGTTGCGGCGCCGCCATGGGCGTGCTGCTGTTCTTCGGCACCCGCGACTGGACGCCCAAGCGCCGCCGCTCGGTACTGCTGATTGTGGTAGCGATGGTGATGTGTACGGTGGTGTCCCACTTTGGCCTGCAGCCGATGATGGCGGCGGCCAAGGCTTCCGGCGACGGCAGCTTCGGCAAGCTGCATGGGATTTCGAGCACCATTTACCTGGTACAAAGCCTGCTGGCGGGCTGGCTGCTCTGGCGTCAGGCATAAAAAAAAGGGGACGTACCCCTTTTTTTCATTAAAGGGGTACGTCCCCTTTTTTAGCCCACGGTTTTCTTGGTGCCGGTCTTCTTCTTGACGCGCTTGATGGTGCCGCCGGCGGTAACGCGTTCGTTCCCCTTCAGCAGGACTTTGCTCACGGATGGCTTCTTGGTGCCGGAGGCGCTTGGCTTGACGATCGTTACCATGCGCATGCCTTTGCCGGCCTTGCCGGTGGCGGCTTTCTCGGCTTCCACGCGAGGGCGGTACAGCACCAGCAGCTTGCCGATGTGCTGCACCGGCGCGGCGCCGGTCTTCTCGCAGATGGTTTCGTACATTTCGATGCGGGCTTCGCGGTCATCGCCGAAAACGCGCACCTTGATCAAGCCGTGGGAATCCAGGCCCAGCTCGATCTCCTTCATCACGGAAGGGGTCAGGCCGGATTCGCCAACGAGGACGATTGGCTTCAGGCCATGGGCTTCGGCGCGCAGGACACTGCGTTCGGCAGGGGTAAGGTTCAGCATAGTTATTTTTGGATAGGTTCTCTTAAAGGCAGTATTCTACGCTAATGGCTAAGAACAAAATAAACAAAAACTGGTTGCACGACCATATTAACGATCCGTACGTGAAGGCCGCCCAGAAGGACGGCTACCGTGCCCGGGCAGCCTATAAGCTGAAAGAGATCGACGAAGATGCCAAGCTGATCAAGCCCGGCCAGGTGATCGTGGACCTGGGCTGCACGCCCGGCTCCTGGGGCCAGTACACCCGCCGCAAGCTGGCGGGCAAGGAGGGTGGCGGCATCAACGGCACCATGATCGGCCTGGATATCCTGCCCATGGAGCCGATCGCCGACATGCATTTCATCCAGGGCGACTTCCGCGAACAGGCGATCCTCGACCAACTGGCCGAAGTGCTGCAAGGCCGCAAGGCGGACCTTGTGCTATCCGATATGGCGCCCAATTTATCCGGCATTGCGGTGGCCGATGCTGCCCGTATGGAAGACCTTATCGATATCGCCATCGATTTCAGCCAGCACCATATGAAACCGGGTGGCGCTTTATTGGTGAAATGTTTCAAGGACCTGGGTTTCAGCCAGATCGTCGAGAAATTCCGGCGCGAATTCAAGACCGTGGTGCAGAAAAAGCCGAAAGCCAGCCGCGATAAATCGTCCGAAATCTTCTTATTGGGCCGCGGACTCAAAAATCCAGTGGAATAATGCCATTTTTGCCCTTGATTTAGCTGGATAAACCCACATATCCTGCGCAGGAGTGTGCACCATAGGGCCGGTTTGTAGCACGGCCCGGGTTTAACGAGTAAAATCGAATTTCTGCTACAGGTAACTGGTGCGCTTGCGCATCCAAGGAGTTTTCGTGAATAACATGTTTTCCAAATCGGCTATCTGGGTCGTTGTAGCCTTGCTGTTATTTATGCTGTTTAAGCAATTCGACAGCCACAGCATCGCCGGCGGCGCAAAGCCTATCGCTTATTCCGATCTGCTGGATGAGGTCAAAGCGAAGCGCGTGAAAGATGTCCTGATTGAAGGGACGACCATTACTGCCACCCGTGTCGACGATTCCAAAGTCCGCACCACCTCCACCTTCCTGGACCGCGGCCTGATCGGCGACCTGCGCGACAACGGCGTGCGCTTCGACGTGAAGCCGCCTGAAGAGCCTGGCATCCTGCAACAGGTCTTCGTGTCCTGGTTCCCAATGCTGCTGCTGATCGGTGTGTGGATCTTCTTCATGCGCCAGATGCAGGGCGGCGGCAAGGGCGGCGCGTTCTCCTTCGGCAAGTCGAAGGCGCGCATGCTGGACGAAACGAATAACACCGTGACCTTCGCCGACGTGGCAGGTTGCGACGAAGCCAAAGAGGAAGTGACCGAGATCGTCGACTTCCTGAAAGACCCGACCAAGTTCCAGAAACTGGGCGGCCGTATTCCACGCGGCGTGCTGATGGTTGGTCCTCCAGGTACCGGTAAGACCCTGCTGGCGCGTGCTATTGCGGGCGAAGCCAAGGTGCCGTTCTTCTCGATTTCCGGTTCGGACTTCGTTGAAATGTTCGTCGGCGTCGGTGCATCCCGCGTGCGCGACATGTTCGAGAACGCCAAGAAGCATTCGCCTTGCATCATCTTCATCGACGAGATCGACGCTGTCGGCCGCCATCGCGGCGCCGGCATGGGCGGCGGCAACGACGAGCGCGAACAGACCCTGAACCAGCTGCTGGTTGAGATGGACGGCTTTGAAGCCTCGTCCGGCGTGATCGTGATTGCCGCGACCAACCGTGCCGACGTGCTGGACAAGGCGCTGCTGCGTCCGGGCCGTTTCGACCGCCAGGTTTCCGTCGGCCTGCCGGATATCCGCGGCCGCGAACAGATCCTGAACGTCCACATGCGCAAAGTGCCGATCAGCACCGACGTAAAAGCCGACATCCTGGCGCGCGGTACCCCGGGCTTCTCCGGCGCCGACCTGGCTAACCTGGTCAACGAAGCTGCCCTGTTTGCTGCGCGCCGCAACAAGCGCCTGGTCGACATGATCGACTTCGAAGATGCGAAGGACAAGATCTTCATGGGCCCGGAACGCAAGTCCATGGTGATCCGCGAAGAAGAGCGCCGCAATACCGCTTACCACGAGTCCGGCCACGCCGTGGTGGCCAAGCTGCTGCCGAAGGCTGACCCGGTCCACAAAGTGACCATCATGCCGCGCGGCTGGGCCCTGGGCCTGACCTGGCAGCTGCCTGAGCACGACAATATTTCGGGCTACAAGGACAAGATGCTGGAAGAGATTTCCATCCTGTTCGGCGGCCGCATCGCGGAAGAGATCTTCGTCGGCCAGATGTCGACCGGCGCGTCCAACGACTTCGCCCGCGCCACCAAGCTGGCCCGCGCCATGGTCACCAAGTACGGCATGAGCGACGCGCTGGGCGTGATGGTGTACGAAGACAGCCAGAACGACGGCTGGCTGGGCGGCGCCAACAAGACCATCTCGGAAGCGACCCAGCAGAAGGTGGACGCGGAAATCCGCACCATCCTCGACACGCAATATGCCCTGGCGCGCAAGCTGCTGGAAGAAAACCGCGAAAAGGTCGAAGTGATGACCAAGGCCCTGCTGGAATGGGAAACCATCGATGCGGACCAGGTGAACGACATCATGGCCGGCCAGGAGCCGCGCCCACCGAAGGCCGGCACCACCATTCGCAAGCAGCCAGGCAACGACGGCCCAGGTTCCAACCCGAACCCGAACGCCACCGCCCCAGCTTAATCGCCTATAAAAAAAGGGGACGTAACACATTTAAATGTGTTACGTCCCCTTTTTCCGCTACTATGCCTCAACACAAGTTTGGCCGATTCAATTTCCCGACCAGCCGTCCGTTGGTGATGGGTATCCTCAACGCCACGCCTGACTCCTTCAGCGATGGCGGCCAGTTTGCCTCACTCGACTATGCGATCACCCATGCCGAGCAGATGATCCGCGATGGCGTTGACATCATCGATATCGGCGGCGAAAGCAGCCGGCCCGGCGCCCCAGCTGTCACCCTGGACGAAGAGCTGCGCCGCGTCATGCCCCTGATCTTTGCCCTGCGCGATTGCGGCAAGGCGATCAGCGTCGATACCTATAAACCGGAAGTCATGCGTGAAGCAGTACTGGCCGGGGTCGACATGATCAACGATATAAACGGTTTTCGCGCGCCCGGCGCAATCGAGGCCGTCAAAGACAGCGATTGTGCGTTGTGCGTAATGCACATGCTTAACAATCCGGCAACAATGCAAACCAAGCCCGAGTACAATGACGTTGTGCGCGAAGTCACCGATTTCCTGGCTGAGCGTATTGACGTCCTGACGGCGGCAGGGATCGACAAGGAACGCCTGTGGATCGACCCAGGCTTTGGTTTTGGCAAAACGGTAGAACATAATTACGCGCTACTGAAGGCCGGCAAGCAGATGGTTGCCGAGCTGGGCGTGCCGCTCCTGGCAGGCCTGTCGCGCAAATCGATGATCGGCGCCATTACCGGCCGGCCAGTCGAGCAGCGCCTGGCCGGCAGTATCGGCGGCGCGCTGGCAGCAGTCGCGCATGGTGCCCAGATCGTCAGGGTGCATGATGTAGCAGAGACCGTCGACGCATTGAAAGTGTGGCAGGCGGCGCATTAAGAAAAGGAAGAGAACACAATATGGCACGCAAATATTTCGGTACCGATGGCGTACGTGGCCTGGTGGGCCAAGCCCCGATTACCCCTGACTTCGTCATGCGTCTCGGCTATGCGGCGGGCAAGGTGCTGGCCAAGACCGCTGCGACGGGCACCGCACGTCCGGCCGTCCTGATCGGCAAGGACACCCGTATTTCTGGCTATATGCTGGAAGCAGCGCTGGAAGCCGGCTTCTCCGCTGCCGGCGTTGACGTCAAGCTGGCCGGCCCGATGCCGACCCCGGCCATTGCCTACCTGACCCGCGCCCTGCGCCTGCAAGCTGGCGTGGTGATCTCGGCTTCGCACAACCCGTTCCAGGATAATGGGATCAAGTTCTTCTCCGACCAGGGCACCAAGCTGCCTGACGCGGTTGAGCTCGACATCGAAGCGATGCTGGACCAGCCGATGGAATGCGTGTCGCCGGAAAAACTGGGCCGTGCGCGCCGCCTGGATGACGCCCAAGGCCGCTATATCGAATTCTGCAAGAGCACCTTCCCGTACGAACTGGACCTGCGCGGCCTGAAAGTCGTGGTCGATTGCGCCCACGGCGCCGCCTACAATATCGCCCCGCACGTGTTCCATGAACTGGGCGCGGAAGTGGTCGCCATCGGCAACAAGCCGGATGGCCTGAACATCAATGACGGCGTCGGCGCGACCGCACCGAAGGCCATGGCCGCAGCCGTGCTCGAGCACAAGGCTGACCTCGGCATTGCGCTGGACGGCGATGCAGACCGCCTGATCATGTGCGACGCCACCGGCCGCCTGTACAACGGCGACGAGCTGCTGTACGTGATGGTGATGGACCGTGTGGCCAATGGCGGCGTGGCTGGCGCCGTCGGCACCCTGATGACCAATATGGCCGTGGAAGTCGCGCTGAAACAGAAGGGCATCGGCTTTGCGCGCGCCAAGGTCGGCGACCGTTACGTGCTCGAGGTGATGCAGGAAAAGGGCTGGATCCTGGGCGGCGAGGGCAGTGGCCACCTGCTGGCGCTCGACAAGCACAGCACCGGCGACGGCATCATCTCCGCGCTGCAAGTGCTGTCGGCGCTCAAGCGCAGCGGCAAGACGCTGGCCGAGATCGCCGGCGAAGTCACGCTGTTCCCGCAAACCCTGATCAATGTGCGCGTGCCTGCTGGTTTCGATTGGCAGAAGAACGCCGCTATGGTCGCGGAAAAAGAAAAGGTGGAAGCCGAGCTGGGCGACACCGGCCGCGTGCTGATCCGCGCCTCCGGTACCGAACCGCTGATCCGCGTGATGGTGGAAGCACGCGATGCCGACAAGGCCCAGAGCATGGCACGCCGTATTGCCGATAAAGTTGAAACGGCGCTGGCGGCATAAAGTTGCCGTCGCGACATTGACGGATGATGCCTCGCCGGGGTATTATTCGTTCATCGGAGTGTAGCGCAGCCCGGTAGCGCACCTGCTTTGGGAGCAGGGGGTCCAAGGTTCGAATCCTTGTACTCCGACCAGGAAATTCTAGAGCGGGTTGTCTTCGGACAACCCGCTTTTCATTTGCGGCATGGCTTTTTATTGCATCGCCCGCGACTCTGCCCTTAGCTCAGTTGGATAGAGCATCGGCCTTCTAAGCCGAGGGTCGCAGGTTCGATTCCTGCAGGGCAGGCCAATCAAATCAACAGTTGCTTGCGCTACTCATCGCGTCTGATACTGCTCGACCAGGGTCACAAACCGCATGTGACCATGTGCACCGATCCACGCCCACATTGCCTCTACCTGCGAGCGATTGTCCTCGTAGTAGCGCTTATTGAACGCGAGCCAGAAATGGTGAACGCGTAGCGGTCTCTCCAATCGCACCAGCTGTTTGCCAAATGTCGCTGCGATGAAGGCATCCATCTGCGCAGGAGAAACTATCGTGGCCGCATAGCCGTCAATTCTTCCGCGCACCAGCTTTTCCAGATTGCGCGTGCCGTCCTGTGCTCCGTCATCGACCTTCGCCCCCTGTTTTCTCAACTGCTCCGCAAGCGTTGCGCCATTATTCATGCCCAGCCGGTGGCGAATAAAGTATGCGTTCGGATCTGTGTCCGAAGGAATCGTGTCGGCGGCCCGAACAAAGACGACGGTGTACATCGGGATCGCACGTTTGACGTCGAGCTGGCCGGTCTGAGTTTGAGGCAGGGCGTAGTGAACCAGGTCGCTGTCGTTGGCGTCCATCAACATGGCGTCGATAACGGCATTGTTCAGGGCTTGGCGCAAGCGTAAAGGCGGCAGTCGGACCGAAACCACTTCGCAACCGGCTGATGCAGCGATGTCACGAATCAGCTGCACCGTTGCCCCGGGATTGGCTGCTTCAGCACTGCCGGTACCGAGAAAGTAGGGCGGTCGGTGCAGGTTCACATAGCCCAACTTCATTGGCATGCAGGCGCACTTGGCATAACCGCATGCCAGCAATGTTGCCAGGAAAGTCAAAATGCGGGCTGTGCGCATATCGGGGGCTCAGCTGATTCTGGAACCCATTGTACTGGATATCTCATGGCAAGTTAGGCAATTATGTTGTGCAAAAAATCACCAAAGAATCACATGCTTTGGTGATGTGCGGCACCAATCGTCCCCGGTATATTTCGCTTCACGCTTGCCAACATTGACAAATCTGAACAGTCGGTTGGCCTTCAGCTCCCCGTTGCGTTGGCAGAAAATTCCGAATAGGTGGCGCACATCATGGCGGAAACACTCAAAAGCAGAACAGTCCGCGTAGTGCAGGGCTTGCAGGAAGCGGCAGAGTTCTCGCTCGACCCAGGTTTGCCTTGCGTGATCGGCTCGGACGCATCGTGCACGGCAGTCTTGCTGGATGAGAATGTAGCTCCAAGGCATTGCCTGCTGTCGATCGATAACCGCATCGTGCGCTGCACCGCGCTGGACGAGTCCGTGCGCATCGGCACCACCACGTTGGAGCCAGGCGCGACGGCCAGGATTTTTGATTACCAGACGATTGAAATCGGCAACGCATCGTTCGCGGTGCGCCCGGCAGATGAAGATTGGGAACAGGGCTTGGCCAAGGCGGGCTCGCTGTTGGCGAGCTTTTCGCCGGGTGGCAGCTTGCGCAGTCCAAGCCGTTTGCTGGGCAGCGCGATCCTGGTCGTCATCGGATTCGCCGCCAGCCTCAGTTTGGCCTACGCCATGATGTCACCGGACCGCACGGAAATGACGGAGGCCCGTACGCGCGAGGCGCAGCAATGGCTCAAGTCGGTAGCGCCGGTGGGCAGCCAATTGCAGCTGGAAGTCGACAGTGATCACCATCTGACGGTGTCGGGCTACGTCAATACCATTTACCAGCGCGACCTGCTCGCCATGTCGCTGCATGATTCCGAATACCAGGCGCGCAGCGACATCCATGCCACCGAGGAAATCGTGGCTGCGGTCGCGCGCCTGGCCCGGCTGGAAGGAGTTAGCTGCCTCGCCAAGGATGCCGGCGCCGGCGTCGTCACCTGTGCCAACGAAGTCGATACGCCCGAGGCTGCCTCCAAACTGACATCGTTGGCGCAGCAGGTGCCGGGCCTGAAGGCCTTGAACGTGCAGGTGAAGAAGGGCGAGCCGATTGCCCCGGTCACCCCTGTGGCCGAGGAAGCTGCGCCGCCCGCCGCGCAGTCCGTGGAGGCGATGAAGCCGACTAACGCGCCACTGCGGGTGTCGAAACGCTTTTCATCGATTCTGATTTTGAAGAAGAACAAATGGCTGATTGGCGCGTATGGGGAGAAATTCGCGGAGGGTGATGAGTTCAACGGTATCCGGATCGTCAAGATCGAATTGGACCAGGTCGAATTTCAAAAAGGCGACCGGCACTACATTTTCCCGCTGGCGGCACTGCAATGAATACTCTTCCTCAAGACGATGTGCTGCCCCCGAGCGAGTTTGCCACGCGCCTGCTTGCCGATAAAAGCGGCGTTGTGTGTGCCGAATACCGGCGCCTGATGGAACAGGCCGCCGCAACCGGGGCCGAGCGTTTGCGGCGCCCCCTTGAGCAACGTGAGTATGCGGCAACCAGGGCCCTGGTCGAGAGCGCGGCTGTTTCAGTCGAGGTCTTGCAGGTCATCTGGGACAGCATGCATTTGAATGCCCGATAGCGAAGCGTGAACCATGCAGGATTGCACCGCCTCAGCCCAGCTGGAGGCGGAGGTAGCAGGAAGCGGGACGATGCTGGGAGAGCAGCTGATGCGATGTTTCTTAACTTTCACGGAGAGAAAAATGTCAAACGGATTTGATGGTGCAATTTCAGGTGCAGGCGGTCTGTTGCAAGCTGCGTTCGACGGTCTGGCGAATCTGCCGGATGCGAAGAAGGATCCAGCCGGATTCGCAACCGGCATGCAAAAGGTCGCGCTCTCGATGCAGGTCGCCAGCACTGCGCAAAGCGCAGTTTCCGAAACGATCAAGGCGTTCGGGGAAGGCACCAAAGGCGCTGCTCACAATATTTCGTAAGCGCTGGCGCGCTGATGCGATATGAGTACATGGAGATTGGAATGTCTGATTTGGAAAAATTGAATATCTTTTCTCCATGTGTTCTACAGCGCATTGCCGAAATCGGGTTCCTGGCAAGCGAGTATGGATTTCACGAAAAGGCCGAGCAGATTTTCCTGGGCATAGCTTTGGCAAAACCCGATAGTTCGGCGCCTGCCGTGTCCCTGGCGGTGGTGCATGCGCGGAGCGGACGCCTGCAGGACGCGATTACAGGATTGAAGCATGCCGCCGGGGTTTATCCCGCCAGTGAAATGGTGAAAGCGATGCTTGGCGCATTCCTCGTGGAAGCCAGGCAGGATGGCGCACTGGAACTATTCGAAGCCGTGCTTGCCAGCAGGCAGGAGCCGGGCGCGGTGAATATTGTCGAATGCTGGCTGGACCAGGCGCGCAAGCTGAAGGAAGAGGGCACGGCGCGCAGGACCGATACGGGGTCCCTGGCATTTTTCCGTCATCACAACATACGGCCCTAGTGACCAAGGAGAAAAACATGGACTTTACTTCGCTCTCGTCGCTGCAGGCCTTGCAGGCGTCGACGCAGGCCGGCGCCATCGGAGCGCCAGCTCCCGACCAGGCCTCGATCACCCGCTTTCAGCAATTGCTCGGTGATCCGAATCCATCAACCCTGGCGGCCGAGGGGCCCGGGGATGCTTCGCAACTGATCCGCAGCCACAGCGAAAACATGTCGTCGATGTGGAGCACCGCGCAAGCGTCGATGGAAAACCTGTTGAAGAAAGATGGCGATCTTTCGATGAAGGACGTATTGCAGCTCCAGTATGACATGGTCAAGACGTCGGCGGCCTTTGAAGTGGTGTCGAAGGCTGCGGGGATGACGGAGAAAGGCGCGGAGTCCCTGTTCCAGCGCAATTGACCTTGAAACCGCCCATGGAAAATAACCATATGTCGACCCGGATTGATCGGCGCCTTGCCTACGCACTGCTCCTGGCGGGCATGCTGCTCCTTTCCGGCTGCGAGCAGGCCGTGTACAGCAACCTTTCCGAGCAGCAGGCCAACGATGTTCTGCTGACCTTGCTGAAAGGCGGCATCAGCGCCGAGAAGCGAGCTGGCGAAAAGGGCTACAGCATCTGGGTCGATAGTGCCAAGATGGCGCCGGCCATCAGCCTGTTGAACTCGAACGGACAACCGCCGCAGCATTACGCGGACATGGGTGAAATCTTCGCGCGTAACAACCTGATTTCGTCTCCCGCGGAAGAACGCATCCGCTTTACCTATGGGACTGAACAGGCGATCGCCAAGACCCTGTCGCAGATCGACGGCGTGCTGAGCGCCCGTGTGCACATCGTGCTGCCGTCCAACGATCCGCTGGCGTCGCCGGTCAAACCGTCTTCTGCCTCGGTGTTCCTGAAATACCGGGCCGACATCAATATGAAGGCCGTGATCCCTGAGGTGAAGGAACTGGTGATCCGCAGCGTGGAAGGGCTGACGGTGGACAAGGTGTCGGTCAGCCTGTTCCCGGCGCGTGCCACCGGCACCACTTCCGACCAGGTGCCGACCGCACGGTTCTTCGGCGCGATCGTCGCCAACTCCAGCGTGGCAACACTCTGGGCCATGATGCTCATGCCGTGGATCGTGGCGGCGATCCTGCTGATACTCCTGCTGAATGCGGTACACCTGCGCAGCTGGCTCAAGGAAAAGTTGGCAGCACAGGGCGCCGCGGGACGCAGCGATGTACGGGAACGTCCAGCGCGCCAGAGGGAACGGGCATGAGCGCCGTCGCGCTGGAAGCGGCGCCGTCTGGCGTCGCCGACGCTGCCACGGCCGATAGCCGCGTTGGCGATACGCCAAGCCGCGCCTGGCAGCCGCTGGTGCAGGACCGCGCTTTCGATCTTCGGCTTCGTTTCAACCTGTTTCCCGCGACTTATGCGCATGCCAGCTGGATCGCCCGCCTGGGCCGGCACCTTCCACTTGCAGACGGGCTCGATGATTCGCCGTTCTGGATGCGCCGCCTGTCGCTGGCCTTGCTGCAGGCATGCCAATTGGACCAGGATTTCGATTTCGACTTTGCCGAGCGCACGAAAAACATTGCCCTGCTGGATGCCGCGGTGCTCGAACGCTGCGCAAGGCTGATGGCCGGCTTGCTGGTGCGGGACCAGATCAGGCATGCGGTGCTCAGCGCCGACATGATGGCGATCGAACGCACGCTGGGCCGCGAGGCGCATCGGTTTGCGCTGGGCTGGACTGCGCCGCTCCCGCTACTCGGCTACGTCTTTCATCCGCACGGCGCCGCATTTCCGGACAATGAAGGCTGGACCCGGCGCGCGGTCGGCCTGGCCGGCGCCCTGCTGGGCGATGCGCCAAGGGCAACGCTGGCTCGCATGCAGCTCAGGTTTCCCTGCGACTGGGGCAGCCTCCAGCGGCCGGCCTTGCAGGAGCAAGACCGCACCAGGCTGGCCGCGCTCTTTGTGGCCGTTCTGAACAAGGCTGCGCCGGAACATGCGTGGCTGTTCGCAACGCCTGGGGGGACTGCGCAATGATGATATTGATGGATCGCGGCAAGCTTGCCAGCGCCGATGGAAAAGTCATCAAGGCGAACGATTTCGCACGGCTGGCCACCGCGCAGGAAACGCTGGCCGAGGCAAACCGGCGCGGCGCCGAGATCGTGGCGCTGGCGGAAACGCAACGCGAGGCCGCGATTCGGCAGGGACGCGAACTCGGCATCGAACAGGGACGCGCGGAGTATGCGGCGTCGATGGTCGAAGCCGCCGCGAGAATGGATTCGTCGTTCATCAGCCTGGAGGCGCGGCTGGTCAAAACGGTGATGGACGCGTTGCAGGCGATCCTGCACGAGATTGGCGACCGCACCGTGATGGAAAAGCTGGTTCGCCGCACGATAGCCAATTCCAGCCGCAAGAATTCGTTTCGCCTGATCGTGGCGTCGCAACAGTTCGACACCGTCAATGCGTTGCTGTCGCCTGTGCTGGCCGAGTTCCCCGAGATTGAATTTATCGACGTGGTGCAGGATCCCGCCGGCGTGCCGGGCATGTGTGTGCTGGAGAGCGAATTCGGCATCGTTGACGCCAGCCTCGATACGCAGATCGCGGCGATACGAGCGGGCTTGACCCGGGCATTCGTCGGCAAGCGGCGCTCCGGCCCGGCCGGTCAGTGAGGGGGGCCGCGACATGGTAAATACGGACTATCTCTCCGATGCACTGGCAGACGCGCTCAGTGGTTTCTCCGCGATCGAGACGCGCGGCCGAGTGCTGGAGGCGGTGGGAACGTTGATCAAGGCCAGCGGGGTCAGCGCCCGGGTCGGCGATATCTGCGAGCTGCGCAATCCAGGTACGCGGTGGCAGATGCAGGCCGAGGTAGTCGGCATCGTCCGCGACCTGGTGCTGCTGATGCCTTTCGGCGAACTGGCTGGCTTGTCGACCCAGACCGAGGTGGTGCACCTGGGCCGCACTCAGGGGGTGAAGGTGGGGCCTGGTGTGCTGGGCCGGGTGCTGGATGGATTCGGCGAGCCGATTGACGGCCTGGGGCCGATTGACGCGGTGCAGGAATATCCGGTGTACGCGCCGGCGCCCGATCCGCTGCGGCGCAAGCCGATCCTGAGTGCCTTGCACACGGGTGTGCGTGCCATCGATGCATTCCTCACTTGCGGCGAAGGACAGCGCATGGGGATCTTTGCGCCTGCCGGCACTGGCAAGAGCAGCTTGCTGTCGATGATCTCGCATGGCGCAGCCGCCGATGTCACCGTGGTGGCGCTGGTGGGCGAGCGCGGGCGCGAAGTAGGGGAGTTCTTCCGCACCGCGGTGCCGGCCGGCCGCCGCGACCGCACCGTCTTCGTGGTGGCGACCTCGGACCGGGCGGCCGGGGAGCGGGCCAAGGCGCCCTGCGTGGCGACGGCAATTGCCGAATATTTCCGCGACCAGGGCCGTTCGGTACTGCTGCTGGTCGATTCGGTCACGCGCTATGCGCGGGCGTTGCGCGAGATTGGCCTGGCGGCTGGCGAGCCGCCAACACGGCGCGGTTTTCCGCCCTCGGTGTTTACGGTGTTGCCAAAGCTGTTCGAACGGGCCGGACAAAACGAGAAGGGCGCGATTTCCGCTTTCTACACGGTGCTGGTCGACGATGACGAGGCGGGCGATCCGATCGGCGAAGAAGTGCGGTCGACGCTCGATGGCCACATCATCCTGTCCGCCAAGCTTGCCGCTGCCAATCATTATCCGGCGATCGATACGGCACAGAGCCGCAGCCGGGTGATGAATATCGTGGCATCGGCTGAGCACCAGGCGTTGGCGGGAACACTGCGCGAGCTCAGCGCCAAGTACCAGTCGATCGAGATGTTGTTGCAGATCGGCGAGTACGAGGCCGGGTCGGATGCCGTCGCGGATCGGGCGATCCGTACCCGTGAAGCGTGTTCGGCGCTGCTTCGGCAGGCGCCGGGAGAATCGTCCGGCCTGCGGGAAACACTGGCGGCCATGCGCAATATAGCGGCGAGCTAGGGGACATGGAAACCATGGAACAGCACGAAAAACTGGTCGAGGTACGGGATGCGCAACTCCAGAGCGCGCACGCCGAACTCGCGCGCAGGGCGACGGTGCGCAACCGTATCCGGCAGGAGGTCGAACGCGTGGAGGCAGCGCTGCAAGCCCTGGCCGCCCAGAGGGCTGCCTGGGACCAGCAGTGGCAGGCGTGGATACAGCAGGGCGGGGCGCTGCAGCGAGGCAAGGACTATGCCGATCGGCACCTGAAAATCGCCGCGCTCGAGAACGATCTGGAAGAAGAGCGGGCCAGCATCGTTGAATGCTTGCAGGAAGCGCAACAGGAAGTCGATGCGGCCCGAACCAGGACCAGGAAGCAGTACGAAGCCCTGACGCAAATCATGGATGTGGTCGGCCAGATGAAGCAAAAGCAGCGCCAGGAACAGGAAGCGCGTAACGTGCAGCGGTCGGAAGACGCCGTCGCGGCGAGCTGGTACCTGGCCAGGAAGGCGGCCGCGCCGGAGGCAAGGCATGAATGAATTTTCCAGGATCGATGGCGGTGAGCGCAACCTGCCAATGCTTGCGCAAGCCGGCGCACCGCCAGACCAGCCCAAGTCCGATGCGGTTGTCGCAGCCTTTCGTGACCTGATGCACAAGCGGGCGCCGGACACCGCTCCGGCACAGCCGGCCAGGCCGAATGCACATGCCAGCGACGCGTTCGCGCATGCGCTCAGCGCGGACTGGTCCGACCCGGCCATTGAAGGGGAGGCGGGAGCTTCCCGGCTTGCGCCCGCGCACCTGCGGGCGGCAGCCGGCGGGGAGGGCGGCGAAAACTCCCTGCCATTCACGATCCCCGCCGAGCTGATGGCGGCCGGCGTACAGCGGCCAGGCCAGCACGCTCCCGCCGCACTTCAGCAGGAGGTTGCGTCGGCCGCTGCGGCTCATGCCGAGGTTGCCCAGAACGATGAAGTGGCGGCGCTGCTGCAGCATTTCAGCGCCAACTTGTACGTTGCCGATAGCCCTAGGGTGGGGACGGGACACATCATGGTCGACCTCGGCGCATCACTGCCCGGCTCATCGGTGGAGATGTCGCGCGACGGTGTATTCCTCAACGTGCGGCTGCACGCGGCGGACGAGGCGATGCTGCGCCAGATGCGCGGCGGCAGCGCGCGCTTGCTGGATGCGCTGAACAAATCGACGGGCCTGGTGGTGCGGCTCGACCTGGTCCAGCGTAGCGACACGGCCGGAGACGATGCATGATGCCTGATTCCACCTGCCTGGTACTCGATCAGCTCGAGCCTGATGCCAGCCGCCTGATGAATGCCTGGCTCGCCGTGCGGCAGCATACCGAATGGCCTGTGGCCGGCCGGCGCCTGCGCATCCAGTGGGGTTATGTGCCGCCGCATTCATCGTTTGCTGTCGCCGTCGAATGCACGCTGGCGGGCCATGCCGTGCTGCTCAAGCTGGACGGGCTGGCCGGTATCGACCCGCGCCTGGTCGGCGAACCATTTTCCCGTTTGCCAGCGCCGATGCGCAATCTGGTCATCGAACGGGTTGCCGCCGATTTCTTCGCGGCGCTGCCGCCGGCCTTCATGCATGACGCGGACATCCGCGCGGTGCATTGGTCGATGCCGGACAGCGAGGCCTGGCCCTGCGCGATCGGTTTTGTCGCGACCCGCGAAGACGGGACGCAATCGCGCGGGGCGCTGGCGGCCAGTGCGCTGCAGACGCTGGAATGGCTGCATCAGGCCATGCCGCAAGGCGCCCCGGTGCCGAGCTTGGCCAGGGACGACTTGCCGGTCCCGGTCCGGCTGCGCGTGGGACGCACCGTGCTGGCCATGTCCACGGTGCGCGGCCTGGGCGTCGGCGACGTGGTGTTGATCGATGAAGGCGGGGCAATCTCGCGTCATGGCGTGACGCTGGTCTTCATTCCCGGCAACAGCAGCCAGCGCGCGTGGTCGGCCCGCCTCAAGCACCGCACTGTGACGCTGCAGGCGCCATATTCCGGAATCCTGGCGCCCGAGCAAGGCCTGGTAGTCAACCGAGGAGAGCAAAGCACCATGCACAAGGATCATACCGATATCGAAGTCCCGGTGGTGTTTGAAATGGGCCAGATGGTATTGCCGCTGGCGGAGATCGAACGCCTGCACGCCGACCAGACATTCGAGCTGGAGCAGGATGCCAGCCTGGCGACGGTGACGCTGAGCGTGTTCGGCTCGGTAATCGCCGAAGGCAAGCTGATCACCATCGGCCGCAAGCTGGGCGTGCGCATCGTGCGCGTTGCCGGCAGCGGCAACGAACAATCCGCTTAGCTGTTGCAGGGGGAAACGTGCTACCACAGGGAATGCCGGATCCGATCATCGTCATCACCACGCTGGGCTTGCTGGGGCTGGCGCCCTTCCTTGCCGTAATGGTGACGTCCTATTCCAAGATCGTGGTGGTGACCAGCCTTGTGAGGAATGCGCTGGGCTTGCAGCAGGTGCCGCCCAACCTTGTCCTGAACGGGCTGGCGATCATCCTGTCGCTCTATATCATGGCGCCGGTCACCAGCAAGATCAGCGACACCGTGCAGGCGCAGGTGAAGCCGGGCCAGCAGATGAACGCGGGCAGTTTCTTCGATATCCTGGGCCTGGCGCGCGAACCGCTGCGGGCGTTCCTGTCGAAGCACACCAATCCGCGCGAGCGCGAATTTTTTGTTCGTTCGGCGGGCAAGATATGGCCTTTGGAGCGGGCCGAGGCGCTCACGGGCGATGACTTGCTGGTGCTGGTGCCGGCCTTCACGGTGACCGAGTTGACGGCCGCGTTCAAGATCGGATTCCTGATATATCTTGCCTTCGTCATCATCGACCTGGTGGTGGCCAACATACTGGTCTCGATGGGCATGATGATGTTCTCGCCCACCGTGGTGTCGGTGCCGCTCAAGCTGCTGCTGTTCGTCGTGCTGGACGGCTGGTCAAAGCTGGTGCACGGCTTGATCCTTACTTATCAATAGGCCGGCGCCATGGAATTTTCCGTCCTCATCACCTATGTCAACCAGGCGCTGCTCCTGATCCTGCTGCTGTCGCTGCCGGTGATTGTGGTGGCCAGCATTACCGGCCTGGCGCTGGGGTTCCTGCAGGCGGTCACACAGGTGCAAGACCAGACGATATCGTTCGGCGTCAAGCTGATCGCGATCATTGTCACGATCGCCCTGACCTCATCGTGGCTGGGCAGCGAGCTGTACATGTTTGGCGACCAGATGTTTGGCGCCATTGCGGGAGTACGCTAGCAATGGGCGCCATGATGCACGAGGGAGAAGCCATCCTGATCGTGACCAGCCTGCTGATGACACGCATGCTGGTGGCATTTTCAGTATGGCCCATCTTCATGGGGCAGACTGTCCCCGTCATGGTGCGCATGGCGCTTGCCGTGGCCTTGGGCAGCCTGATGCTGCCGGCCGCATTGCATGATCCGGCCATGCTGTCGATTTCCACTCCCCAGATTGTGTTCGTACTCCTGAAGGAGGCGGGCATCGGGCTGGTGCTGGGTTTTCTGTCGGGCATAGGATTCTGGGCCCTGTACACCGCCGGCACGATCATTGAATTCCAGGCCGGCATGAGCATGGCGACCGTGGTCGACCCAACCACGGGACAGGATGATTCGATGGTAGGCGGCCTGATGATGCAGATGTTCACCATGCTGTTCCTCGTGACCGGTGGCCTGCTGTCGATGATCGGTACATTGTACGAAAGCTACCAGGTGTGGCCGATCCCGAGCATGGCGCTGTCGATGGGCAATGCGAACCTGGGGGAAGTCGGACTGCGCGCGCTGAGCGAGATGCTGGGCCTGGCGCTGAAGGTTGCGGCGCCGTTCCTGCTGTTGATGCTGATGCTGGAGATCGGGCTGGGCCTGTTGTCGCGCTTTGCGCCGCAGCTGAACGCCTTTTTCCTGGCGATGCCGCTGAAGGCGCTGATCCTGTCACTGCTCATGTTGCTGTACGGGGCCGGCATGTCGGAGAGCTTGCGCGCCCTGCCAATTGCCGATTTTCCCGGGATGCTCAATGCGCTGCGCGGGGTCTGGCATGAGTAGCGAATCGTCCAGCCAAAGCAAGACCGAGCAGCCGACCAGCAAGAAGCTGCGCGACGCGAGAAAGAAGGGCGATGTCTGGCACAGCAAGGACGTGGCCGCGACGGCCGCGATCGTGCTGGCCCTGGTCCTGTTCACGCTTGGCGGCATGAGCCTGGTCGAGCGATTGGGCGCCATGCTCACGCGCACAGCCGGCGCCAGCTTCAGAACCCTGGACGATTCGGCGGTGTTGCTGGCATGGACCCGCGACCTGCTGACGGAAGCGGCCTGGATCTGCGGTGTCGTCGTGCTGCTGATGGCCGCGCCGGCGGCGCTGCTGGGGTCGATCCAGGTCGGCGCCGTGTTTTCTCTGGATCCGGTGATGCCACGCCTGTCGCGGCTCAATCCGATTGAGGGAATCAAGCGCCTGTTTTCACTGCGCAACCTGGTCGAGCTGGTCAAGCTGATCGTCATCTCTATCGCGCTGGCCGCCGTGCTGTGGTGGGTGGCGCGCGCAACCCTGCCTGTGCTGGTGCGCGCGCAGTGGCTCCCGGTTGGCGGCCTGCTGCCGCTGGCCGGCAAGATTATCGGCCAGATGGCCTGGATGGTCACGGTGGCGTTCGTTGCCATGAGCGTGTTCGATACCTGGTTCCAGCGCATTGACTACCTGAAGCGCCACAAAATGACGAAGGATGAGGTGCGGCGCGAATCGCGGGAAATGGAGGGCAGTCCGGAAATGCGCGGCATGCGCCGGCGCCTGCACCAGGAAGTGGGCATGGGGAACATGCTGGAGAACGTGCGCAAGGCGAATGTGGTCGTCGTCAACCCGACCCATATCGCCGTTGCGCTGTACTACGAGGCCGGCGTGACCGACCTGCCGCTGGTGGTCGCAAAAGGAGAGGGCCATATTGCGCAGGCGATCCGCGACATCGCGCAGGAAGAGGGCATCCCCATCATGCGCAACGTCAAGCTGGCGCGCGGCCTGAATGACGCGGTGCAGTTGAATGCTTATATACCGGACGAATTTCTGGAGCCCGTTGCCGAGGTGCTGCGTTGGGTACGGGATTTTCATGGACGACTTGGCGAGGGATCAGAGTGAAAAATAACCCCATGCATGGATTGAGAGCCCCTGGATCGTGGTCTGTGCTTGCGCGCCATGCGGATCTGCTGCTGGTGGCGCTGGTGGTGGCCGTCATCATGCTGATGGTCTTGCCGCTGCCGCCCTTCATTCTCGACAGCCTTATCGCGCTCAACCTGACGATCTCCGTCGTGCTGCTCATGGTCGCGCTGTATATTTCCTCCCCGCTCGGCCTCTCGACATTTCCATCGCTGCTGCTGTTCACCACCTTGTTCCGGCTGGCGCTCAACATCGCGTCGACGCGGCAGATCCTGCTGAACGCGAATGCGGGCGAGATCATCGCCACTTTTGGCCAGATGGTGGTGGGCGGCGACGTGATCGTCGGCGCGGTGGTGTTCCTGATCGTGGCAATCGTCCAGTTCATCGTGGTGGCCAAGGGTTCCGAGCGGGTGGCCGAAGTGGCGGCTCGCTTCAGCCTGGATGCGATGCCGGGCAAGCAGATGAGTATCGATGCCGACCTGCGGGCCGGCATCATCGACAAGGACGAGGCGCGCCAGCGCCGCGCCAAGCTGGAGAGCGAAAGCCAGTTGTATGGGGCGATGGATGGCGGGATGAAGTTCGTCAAGGGCGATGCGATCGCGGGCCTGATCATCGCGGCGGTCAACATCCTGGCCGGGCTGGCGATCGGCGTTTTCCGCAAAGGCATGGATGCCGGCACGGCGCTGCAGACCTACGCGGTGCTGACCGTCGGCGATGCCCTGGTGTCGCAGATACCGTCCCTGTTTGTGTCGATCGCGGCCGGTATCGTCATCACCCGCGTTTCCGATCCGGGCCGGGTCGGCAGTCCGAACCTCGGCAGCGAAATCGCTGCGCAGATCAGCAGGCAACCCAAGGCCTTGCTGGTGGGCGGCGCGATGGTTTTCCTGTTGATGTTGGTACCGGGTTTTCCCAAGTTCCAGTTCATCCTGCTTGGCATTGCGGTTGCCTCGCTTGGTTTCTTCCTGGTGCCGGCGCGGCGGCGCTATGCCAACGCGGCACAGACGCCGGTCCCGTCGATGCAGAAGGAAGGCCACGACGTGGCCCGCACCCTGCTCGACGCCGAGGAGCATAGCTTGACGATTCCGCTGGTGGTGCAGGCTTTCCCCGGCGTTGGCAGCGTCCTGTCACCGGTGCATTTCGAGACCGAACTGGCCGAGGTGCGGCGCTACTTCAGTATCGAACTGGGCATCCCGTTTCCAGGCCTCGTCATGCGTGAGAATGCGCGCCTCTCGGAGGGCGAATACCGGATCTATGTGGATGAAATTCCCGTGCTGGCCGGGCAGTTGTCGGAGCACGAGGTGCTGGCACTGGCCTCCCGGCAAATGCTGGACCTGGCGCGTATCCCCTACAGGGAGGGCGGCACCCTGGTCCTCGGACACACTGCGCTGTGGGTCCCGGTGGAGGAGATCGACGCGCTGGATGCAGCAAACCTGAAGTATTTGGAAAATGAGCAAATCCTGGCCCGCAGCCTGCTGGGCGTGATGCGCCGCCACGCCGGCGAATTCATCGGCATTCAGGAGACCCAGTACCTGCTGAAACGCCTGGGCGAACAGTATCCCGACCTGGACAAGGAACTGCAGCGCAATGTGCCCTTGCCGCGCCTGGCGGAAGTGCTCAAGCGCCTGGTGCGCGATGAAATTCCCATCCGCAATCTGCGGGTGATCGCGCAGGCCCTGATTGAATGGGCCCCGCGGGAGAAGGACACGGTCCTGCTGACCGAATACGTGCGGATCGCACTGACGCACTACATTTCGCACCGCTTCGCGCTGGAGGACGGTTCGCTGCCGGCGATCGTGCTGCATCCCCGCGTGGAAGAGCAGTTGCGGCAAGCCCTGCGCCAAACCTCGGCGGGCTCGGTGCTGATGCTTGATCCGGAAATCGGCAACCAGCTGGTTGCCAATATCAAGCAGGCGGTGGAAACCCATGTGGAGAAAACAGCAGTTCTGCTGACTTCGCTTGAGATCAGGCCCTATCTCAGGAAGTTGACCGAGGTGGAGCTGGCCGATCTCGCCGTGGTGTCGTACCAGGAACTCAGGCAAACGGTAAGGGTAGTGCCGGTCAGTTCAGTGGAGATCTAGGCACGGACCTGCATCGCATGAACGGTAGCCAACCAACAAAGGAGAACAATATGTTAGGGATCGACTTCGGTGGCATCATCCACCGCGCAGTACAGTTGCTGGACCTTGACCCGCCGCCGCCCAAGCACGTGGACCCGCCGCCGCCCGCGACGCCCAACGTCGTTAATGCCGACTACGCCAGCACGGGACCGCGCGCATCGCCGCTGCTGGTGACCAAGCCGCAGATCGATTTCATCAAGGTGCCGGCGCCGGCCGTGAAGGCTGCGGAGGAGTACACCGATAAGACGGTCGCCACCGCGAAAGAGACCAAGCAGGCGGCGGACAAGCTGCAAGCCGATTTCGGCGATGCGGCGCCGGAAGACAACCAGGCCGACTGGGAAATGTACGTGGCCCGGCGCACCGTCGCCAATGGCGACCAGGCCAAGGCCGAACAGGCGATTGCTGCCGAATTGCGCCTGACCTACCAGGGCGACCCGAACAACAAGGAGGCGGTGCAGAACGCAGCGCACGATATCGCGAACCGCTACCATGACGACCCGGCCGCCCAGGCGGCGGTCAACAAAAGCTTGGACACCGTCCTGACTGAAACCCCCACCGAACGTGCGACCAATACCAAGCTCAATGAAGTCAACCAGGCCGGTACCAGGCTCGACGACCTGACCGCACAGCAGCAGGGGGGCGACAAATCTGTCACGAGCAAGCAGATCATCAGCGCGCGCGAAGACTATGCCGCAAAGCAGAAAGAACTGTTGGCAGCGACCCGCAAGGAATTGAGCGCGACTTATGCGGACTTGCCTGCCGGTGTCAAAATCCGAGAACTGGACCCGCTGGCCTACGCGGCGACGCAGATGAACGGACGCTACGCCAATGATCCCGAGTTCAAGACCGTGATCGGGGCGGCCACAATCCTGCAACGGGTGGAAGACAGTGCCGTGCTGGGCAACGAGGCGCAAGTCGATTTGCTGGGCAAGGCCCTGCCGAAAGGCGTGGACCCGACGATCAAGGGGCTGGTGATGGCCGACCCCGGCGTGCAAAAAATCATCGACAACTACGTCAGGGACGGTGTCAAAGCGGTTGAAGATGCGTATGCCCAGAAGGGCACCGTGGCGGGCGCCGAGGCCTTGCGCGACGTGACCGACCCGTCCAAACATTCGGCTGTATCGCCCGAGATCGCCGCCAGGATCATCAACCAGTCGAAACCGACGCTGGAAAAGATCGTCGACGATATCGCTACCCGGCAGGCAAAGGGCAAGGACGGCCAGCGGACCATCACAGATATCGGGTCGGGTATCAAAGTGGCCAAGGCGCTGTCGGCGGCGGTGGACGTCGCAGCTGCCGGCGGCGACTGGGAGAAGAAAGAATACAGCAACCCTGAAATCAAGGCTGCGGTGGAGGGCATCGCGCACCTCATCGCCACCAAACCCGCGTCGGATATTACCCAGCTGGGCTTCAAGGATGCGGTGGCCGATGGCCACGCGACACTTGCCCTGGAAACCGTGCGCCAGGTATCGACCCTGAAAATGGATGAAGTTGATATGGGCGCGGCCGGGAAGTTCCACGATGCGGGCCGCTTTGAAAAGCAGCAGGGGGTGTGGCGCGATGCGACGCTGCGCGCGATCAATGACGGCCTTAACGGCTTGAAGAAAAACAACGAGGGCATGCTCGACAAGGCGACCAAAGGCATGGCGCCCTTGCTGGTCCAGGGCAAATACTCGCAACTTCTGACGGAGGACGATTTCGTCAAGGGTCAACGGGCGATGATTGAAAAATTCCCGGGACTCAAAAAAGACATCATCGACGGCCGCAAGGACATCGACGATATGGGATACAGGCTGCTGCGCACCAGCGAGGCCGTTGATTTCTACAGCAAGGACCTGGGCGGGATGGACGGCTACAAGAAGGCCGATGGCACTCGCAAGTCCCTGATGGCCGATGAGAAGGTGACCTCGACCATCCTGCTGAGCGATAGCGCTTCGATGCGCGCGAGTACCCAGATTGCCCGCAAGATGCTCTCGGACGATCTGAAAAACGGCGGCGGCGAGGCGCAGAAATTCGGTATTGGCGCGCAGCTGACCGGCGACCTGGCGGAATTCCTGGCCGAGACTTATGTCATCGGAAAGGTGAACGGCGGCGTGAATTTGCCAGGCGCCGCGATCAACGCCTCGCGCGCGGCCCACCTGCCTTACTTTGGCGGCACGGTGATCTGGGGTGTCGGCGGCGCCTTCCAGGCAGCCTTGACCGGGTATCTCTTCGACAACGTGCAGGTCGGCGACGTCGGCGGGCCCTTGCGCAAAGCCTTGTTGCTCGGCCTGGTGGGCGGTTTCGCCGGTTTCCACCTGATGCAGGCCGGCATGGGCGCGGCGCGCATCCAGCCGCATTCGCTTGGCGACGGCCTGCTGGGGAAAGGTGGCGATAAGCTCGACACCAAAATCAAGAATTTCGGGACGAAATTCTTCGATGCCGCCGAATCCGGCGAGAGCAGCTGGGGTCTTTATGTCAAGGAAGGCTCGGTGCGCGACCGCTGGACACGACTCGCGACCGAGGCGACACAGCCGCTGGTCAAGCAACTGGTTGGCCTGATGACGATAGCCACGGCATGGGATGGCAGCGGCGTATTCATGAATCTCAACGGAACACTGCCCTTCAAGAACCCGGATGGCACGGCGGCCACCGATACGCAACAGTTTAAGCTGGGCACGCAATCCGTCAATCTCGCCAGTGACGCCATGCTGCTGCGCCTGCAGGTGCGCGAGATGACCTTGCGTTCCCTCGGCGCCAAGGTCATGGCCGACCCGGCGCTCAAGGCTGCCGCCGAAACCCGCTGGAAGATCGAACGGTTTGCCTTCGCTGCGTCGGAAGGAAAGAAGGTCGCCGAATTGAAACCGCATGAGTTCAGCTTCAATACGCGGCTGGCAGGCAAGTATGCGCTCGGCGAATCGGGAGTCGACGGTGCCGCCGCCCGAACTGCGCTCGGTGAAGCAAGTGCGACCAGGAAGTTCCTTGGCACGAGCAAAATGCTGGATGTGTTCGAGCATCTGTTCGGCACCGGATCAAAGGGCAATGCGGCGAAGTGGGCAGAGACGCTCAGCCCGTCGGTCAGGGGCCTGCTGTTCAGAAACATCGTCAAAGAGGGCGCCACGAAAACTGTGGGGCGTTTCGCCGTATTCGGCAGTAACCCGATCGGCTGGGTTGTCAACATCGCCTACCTGGGCACGACGGTCGCCAATTGGGCCTGGGACCACAACAAGAACATACAGAACTTCCAGAACTACGATCGGACCTTCATGGAAGGCGTCGGCCTCGACAAGGCGCATGCCGACGTGATGGCGGAGCACGATTGGTGGAGCAGCGACGCCAAGGTCGACGGCTTCCTGAAAGCCTACGCAACCACCGGCGGCGACCCGGAAAAGTTCATCGACTACATCAACAAGACCGACACCAAGGTGCTGGGCAAGATGCTGGAGGCCACCGAATCGCTCACCGATCATCTTGACGGCAAGGGCAATGTGTCCGATGCCAATCCGTTCTATGACAGCTACCTGGCCCTGCCGCCCGAGCCGGCCGATGTGGACCTGTCCAAGCATCCGACGATCCGTTTCAATGCCGAGAAAAACCGCTATGAAGATTCGGCGACCGGCATGTTCCACGAAAAGGGCAAACTCGACTGGCGCCTGGATCAGAATGGCAACATCACGTCCTACTTCCCGGAGGAACGCAAGCTGACCTTCTATTCGCTGGCGGGTCCGCACACTACGACGATCCATATCAGCAGTGCCGCCGGATGGAAGAACTGGCTGGCAGCGCGCGACCTGCCGCTGCCGCCGCAGGCGCCGCCGCCGTCGACCGTGCCACCGGATTTGCCGGCCGCGCCGACGGTACCGACCCAGAATGTGTATACCGTCAAACCCGATGACAATGTCTGGGATGTCGCGGGCAACGATCCAGGCGTTGTTGCCAAGATCTATGACCTGAATCCCTGGCTGAACGAACGCCTGGAGGCTAGCGCCACGGACAGCGGACATGGCCGGAATCCAAACATCCTCAACGCTGGGGAAATCCTGATCTTGCCTGAGGGCTTCAAGGCACACGGGTGATCTGACGCCGCCCGCCATCGCTTCCCTGACCCTGTTGCCGGTGACCTTGTCCGTCACCGGCACAGCGGCATCGGTTCCATCCGGACCCGACTCCTGCCTAGTCAATTGCAATAAATTGTATCGGGACAACCTCCCTTAACGCTTTCCGGTATTCTGGTCAGCCGTCGCTGCGCGGTCGCGCGGTGGGCTCCCCGGTAAAGTCTGTGAATCACCAAGCGCTCACCATTTCAGGTGGTTTCCAAACCGGTTTGATTTCGATATGCTGTATTTATTGTTGTTTCCAATGCAAGAGCAGGCGGGGACATCCATCGTGGCTTTCCCGGCTGCCTAGAATGGATCAGTAATCAGATGAGCGATTTGTCCCACCACCCCTGCCAGGCCCTGTTGGCCGACCAGATTCTGTCGACCAAGTTTGTCATCCCTTCCACCACGGCGCAGCTGCTGGCGCGGCCGCGCCTGCAGCTGCCGGAACAAGCGCCGCGCATGGTGCTGCTCTGCGCGCCGGCCGGTTATGGCAAGACGACACTGGCCGCAAGTTGGGCCGCCGCCAGTGCCACGCCAGTCGCCTGGCTGACGCTGGACGCCGGCGACAACGACCCGCTGCGTTTCCTGGTGCATTTCATTCACGCGATTCAGGGCCAATATGCCGAGTTCGGCAAGGTCATGGTCGACATGTGCGCCTTGATTCCACCGCCCCCGATCGGCGCTCTGTTGCGGCCGCTGGTCAATCAGTTGTGCGCGCTGCCGGAACGGCTGGGCATCATCCTGGATGACTTGCATTTGGTGACCGAGCCGGCGGTCCATGAAGCCATTGCCTTCCTGGTCGAGCATCAACCGGAGCGATTGCAGCTGATTTTCGCGAGCCGCAACGAGCTGCCATTCTCGCTGGCGCGGCTGCGCGGCCAGGGGCAAATTGTGGAGTATCGCGGCGAAGACTTGCGCTTCAGCCTGGAGGAAGCGGAAGTGTTCTGCAACGAAGTCATGCAGCTTTCACTACCGCATGAGCAGGTCAGTACGCTGGCCGAGCGCACTGAAGGCTGGATCGTCGGCCTGCAGCTGGCTGCGGTAACCCTGAGCCATCATCCCGATAAGGCTGGTTTTGTCCGGAACTTCGCCGGCGACAACCGGCATGTTACGGATTTCCTGCTGGACGAAGTGTTGCGGGGCCACCCCGATGACATCCAGAATTTCCTGATGCAAACCTCCGTGCTGGAACGTTTCAATGCGGCGTTGTGCGATGCGGTGACCGGGCGCGACGATGGCCGTGCCCTGATCAGCGAAGTAGAGCGGGCTAATATGTTCATCTTCGGGCTCGATGAGCAACGCCTCTGGTACAGGTACCACCATCTGTTTGGCGCCTTGCTGCAAAGTCGCTTGCGCGCTGCTGCGCCCGACTCAGTCGGGCTGCTGCACCAGCGCGCCAGCAAATGGTTCAGCGAAAACGGGCTCATCACGGAAGCCGTTCACCATGCGCTGGCAGCGCGCGACCACGAATGGGCTGCCGACTTGATGGAGAAGCACCACAGTGAACTCTTTTCCCATGGCCGGATGAGCAGTGCGCTGGCCTGGTCGAGGCAATTGCCGGAGACCGTGCTCGCGCAGCGCCCCTTGCTGTCGATGGTCTGTTCCTGGGGCTATCTGTACCGGGATGATATGGCCGAGCTGGAACGCCATCTTTGTCTCGTGGACAAGTGCCTCGCCGGTTTGCACGACGCGCCTTTCGACGGCAAGGAGCGTGCGATGCTGGGCCAGCTTGCGCTGTTGCGGGGCTGCCAGTCGGCGTACGAGGGCAATATCGACGAGGGCCTTGCCCATCTGGACGAAGCGCAGGCATCGCTCGCACCGGCCCGGACCTTGTACCGCGCGGCAGCCGTGGCGCGGGGGGTATTCTACTTTGTCAGCGGCCGCCTGGAGGAGGCGCAACGGCTATTGGAGAACAATGTCCTGGTCCGGGAAGCGACCAACAACGTCCAGGTGCCGATCACCGCCGCCGTTGCGCTGGCGCGCAGCCATTTGCTGCGAGGCCGCCCGTTGGCCGCGAAGCAAATCTACGACAAGACCCTCCAGGCCTTGCTGGTGTGCGGCTGGCAGGACCTGCCGGCGTGCGGCATGCTGCATATCGGCCTGGGCGAGGTGGCCTACGAAATGAACGAGCTCGTCCTGGCGGAACAGCATCTGGCGCGCGGTGTCGAGATGACTGCGGCCGGGATGCAATACGTGAATGCCTGGGGACGCGTGCTGCTGGCGAAGACGCGCAAGGAACTGGGTGTCGCCACGGAGGCTTGCGATCCCCAGTTCGAGGTCCTGTTGCTGCGCTACGCCGGCCGCCTGGTAGTGGAGGTCGCGCCGCTGTCGGCCGTGATTGCGGGCTACTGGCTGAGCCTCGGCCAGATGGATGCGGTCCAGCTCTGGAGCGAGGCCGCCCGCTTGCCGCTCGAGGGAGCGCTGGCGCCCGGACGCGAGGCGGAATACCTCGTGCTGGCGCGCTTTTTTATACTCACCGAACGGTGCAGCCAGGCGCTCGAGCTGCTGGAGCGCTTGTGGTATCCAGCCCTGCAAGGCACGCGCCTGGCGGTGATGACCGAGATCCTGGTGCTCAAGGCGATCTGCCTGCAAAAGGATGGCCGCAGCGACGACGCGATGACGGCGTTACACCAGGGTGTCAGCCTGGCCGAAAACACGCACCTGCTGCGTGTATTCATCAATGAAGGCGACGCATTGTCCGGAATGCTGAAAAAGCTGGCGCGCGGTGCCGACTACAAATCCTATGTCCATACCTTGCTCGGTCATATGGGGGCAGACGGCAACCAGGACTCGACGCAGGCTTTCGAGCGCCTGCCGCAATTGTTCAGCAAAAAGGAGAAGCTCGTCGTCAGTCATATTGCGCGAGGGGCGACGAACCATGAAATCGCCGAGAGCCTGTTCATCTCGCTGAACACGCTGAATTCGCACGTGAAAAAAATCTACGTGAAATTGGGTGTGAACAGCCGGGTGCAGGCAGCCGAACGCCTGCGCCAACTTGGGCTTTCCGAGTAGTTCGTCCGTGCGTGCTTTGCCTCAGCCTGCCTTGCGGCGACGGAAGATCGCCAGCGACATCAAGCCAATCGCCAGCAACGGCAGTGAGCCGGGAACCGGAACTTTGCCGGTTTCCTCTGGCATTGCAATCACGGTGCTGCCAAGGTCCAACTGGATGTTCTTGCGCGCGATGAAAGTGCCGCCCAGTTTGGAATCCTGGTTGAAGTGCAAATTGCTGTTGGCTCCCGACGCAAACAGGGTGCCGAACCATTCGCCCCAGGCGCCTTGCGTCCAGTTGCCCTTGGTTTCGGTATAAATGTCATTGGCGGTGCCGTTCAGCATCTCGAAATCAAAATTCGATCCGATGTTCACATTGTCTTTGATGAACAGGTTGATCGCGCCGCCGGACAGGTCGAAGATAAACGAGCTCTCGGCACCGACGGTCAGCGAGTCGAAGTAATACGTGCCAGCGCTGAGCTTCAAAGTGGAATCGTACTCAAGGTTGACTTTGCCGTATTGCCCGCCCGCCAATTCCCCGGTTTTGCCGGATTTGAGGCCGAATGCTTTGCCGCCCGTTTTGAAATCGGTGGCAGGTGGCAAAGTGTTCAGCGATGGCGAATTTGTCTTGCCGGCGACATCGCCGCTGACATTGGCCTGGTATTTCACTTCCACCTTATTGCCGGCAGTGGCATTGCCTTTGATCTGCGAGTTCTGCTCGAGGGTGACGTTCCAGCCGGCAGCAACGTTGCCGGTAACCTGGGAGCCGTATTTTGCGGTCACGTTGCCTTTGGCTCCCACATCGCCAGTCACCTTGGTGCCTTGCTCCAGGTTGATGTTGTTGCCAGCGAAAAGAGTGAATGGTGCAGCGTTAGCGAATGCGGGTGCTGCCAAAATCGCCGCCACGGCAAGTGTTTTTAGTTTCATGATTGGCATCTAAAATTTGCTATTGGAAATTAATAATAATTATAAGCAAGTTTTGGGCCATGCATTAATAAATCGTTGATTTATAAAGAATGAGCGGGAATCCGGCATCCGAAAAGGATGCCGAGTGTAAAGTTTCTCGACATTAAAAATCCAACAAAGATTGTTGTTTTTCTAATTCTGGTTTCTTTTTAGCTGGTTGGCGCGGGTCTTCCCATGCCTGCATCAGTTCGGGCGGGTAGGGATTGAGGAAGGCGCGGGCAAACTCAGGATCGCGGCAGGATAGCCAGTCGCGGTACGCTTCCGGCGGCACCACGACCAGGGTGCGCTTTTCGTCGTCCGGCTTGTGGAAGCGCTTCAGCAAAGGGTGTTCGTCGGCGTTGATGGTCAGTTGGGTAAACGAGTGGCTGATGCTGCCATCGCCTTCTTCCCAGCTGCGCCACATGCCGGCTACGGCGAAGGGACGCTTGTCTGCCATGCTGATCTGCCAGCGCACGGCTTTGCCGGACTCATAATTGGGCTCAAAGAATCCCGTCATCGGAACCAGGCAAAGCTGGCTCGAGCGCCAGTATTTGCTGTAAGAGCGCAGTTGGCCGACAGTTTCGCTGCGGGCATTCATGGTGGTCAGCGAGGGCATCGCGGCCGGGGCATGGCGGCGCGGGACGAAGCCGAAAGAGGCCACAACGCATTCCGGCTGGCCGTCGAGGCCAAGGCGGATGATGGGGGCGTCGTAGTCCTTCCAGGTCTCGTCCGGCCATTCCATGCCAGCGAGATTGGACAGGTCGATGTCCATCATTTCCTGCAGCAGGTCGCGCGAGGTGGGGCGGTAATTGGTACACATGGGGGCTATGCTAACCTGATTGAGCTTGCTAAACTACTGTATATGCATACAGTAAGCCGAAAGCCGCTGACAGCCGCGCAACTACGAGAAATCTGGCTTCGAAACCAGAACGAGGACATGCTGGCCGTGTTGTGGGAGGTCAAGCGCCTGCGCGGGCTGGTGGTGCGTGCAAGCCACCTGCATTGGACGTTCAGGGAGGAGCTTAAGGGTGAACCGTGCCTGGAAGAGGACAGACCATTTGCCACTGAGCGCGAGCTGCGCCGTCGGGCCAATGCGATCAGGAACGCGGACTGATATCATCCCCGAATGAAAACTCTGCTCCTGGTGGGATCAACCGGCCTGGTTGGCCGTGAAGTATTGAAGCTGGCGCTGGCCTCGCCGGAGGTAGCGCAAGTTGTCGCACCTACGCGCCGCAGGCTGGAGCCGCACGCCAAACTGGTCGCGCCGATCGTGGACTTTGAACGTTTGCCGTCGCAGGAGCCGTGGTGGCAGGCCGATGCCGTGATCTGCACCCTGGGAACGACGATCAAGGCTGCCGGCTCGCAGGAAGCTTTCCGCCAGGTGGACTACAGCTACCCGATGGCGGTGGCGCGGCTGGCGCGCCAGCATGGCACGCCAACGTTTGTGCTGAATTCAGCGATGGGCGCCGATCCTGGCTCGGGCATCTTCTATAACCGGGTGAAGGGCGAAGTGGAACACGGCCTGCGCTCACTCGGTTTTGAAACGCTGGTGATTGCGCGGCCTGGCTTGATCGGCGGCGCGCGGGATGAGTTCCGCCTCGGCGAAAAGATCTTTGTTCCGATCCTGACTGCGCTTGGACCGGTGCTGCCGCGTGCCTGGCGCATCAGTCCGGCCGGGCACATTGCTCGCGCCATGTTCGACGCGGCCATGTACCCGCAACCGGGTGAGCACATCATTACTTCGGACAGGATGGCCTGAGGCTTATTCTTCCAGCAGGCTGCGCAGCATCCACGCAGTCTTTTCATGCACGTCCAGGCGCTGGGTCAGCAGGTCGGCGGTTGGCTGGTCGTTGGCTTCATCGACTACCGGCAGCAGGGAGCGTGCGGTGCGTGCGGTGGCTTCCTGGGCCGCAACCAGGTGGCGCACCATGTCCATGGCCTTCGGCACGCCGGCCACTTCCTTGACGGTGCTTAGCTTGCCGAATTCGGCATAGGTGCCCGGTGCCGGGTAGCCCAGTGCGCGGATACGCTCTGCGATCATGTCCAGCGCGTTCCACTGCTCGGTGTACTGCGTCATGAACATCTGGTGCAGGGAATTGAACATGGGACCCTTCACGTTCCAGTGGAAGTTGTGGGTCATCAGGTAAAGCGAGTAGCTGTCGGCCAGCAGGCGGGACAAGCCATCGGCAATGCGTGCGCGGCTGTCGTCGGACAGGCCGATATCGATCTTCACTGCGTCCATCTTCAGTTCCTTTCGGTAGTGTTTGCCTGACGATTATTTCATGATTCCAAGAAGGCTGCTGTAGTCATCCGTCCAGGCGCGGACATCGGGTGCCGGCGGCAATTCGCGCAGGCTGGCAAAGCGCGATAACTGCTCCCGCTGGCCAACCAGGACCCAGGTTGAAGCCTTGAGGCCGCGCGCTTCGTCAGAACCGCTGGCCGACAGGTAGGCTACACGCTTGAACGTATCGGCGGCCTTCTTGACGACGGGGACGAGGTCAAGATAGCGGTTGGATACGTGGACAGCCAGCACGCCATTCGGCTTCAGCTCACGGAAGTAGATGGCGAAAGCTTCCTGCGTCAGCAGGTGCACGGGAATGGCGTCGCCGGAGAACGCGTCCACCGCCAGCACGTCGAATTGCTGCGAGGGTTCCGCCTCCATCACCAGGCGGGCGTCGCCGATTGCAATCTCCTTGCGCGCGGGACAATCGCGCAGGTAGGTGAAGTGTTCGCGAGCGAATTGCTCGACCAGCGGATTGATTTCGTAGAAGCGGTACACGTCGCCGTGCCGGCAGTAAGCCGCCATGGTGCCGATTCCGAGACCGATAATGCCGACGTGCTGCGGCCCGTCGTTTCGTCCTGCCGCAATGGCAATGCCCGCGCCGCCGGCGCTGCCGAAATACGTAGTGGGCCAATGCTGCCGCGATGGGTTGAGGAATTGCCGTCCGTGGATGATGACACCATGCGTCAGCTGGCGGGTACGCGATTCGCCGCTGCCGCTGTCCTTGACCTTCACCGTTCCGTAGAAATTGCGGGCCTTGATGGTGGGCGTTGAGGGCGAGATTGCGTTTGCTGCCCACATCACGCCGAGCAGCGTCGTGAAAAGGACGGTCGCCTTGACAGCCCGGACAGGTGGTGCATGCCCGGCGTGGCGATGCAGGCAGGCGGCTCCGACGATGCACACCGCGGCAATGCAGGACAAGGTCAGTTCGTAATCGTCGTTAAAGATGCGCGGCGCCACCAGGCCGGTGAAGATACCGCCGATTGCGCCGCCCAGCGCGATCATCAGGAAGTAGGCGGTCAGCTGCGCTGGCGGTGGCTTCAGGCGCGCCAACTCGCCATGGCAGGACATGCAGTAGACGAAGATCGCGGCGCAGAACAGGAGCGTGGGCCAGGCTATCCCGGACGGCATCAGGCTGGGATAGGTGCTGCAGGCGACCAGGACGGGCGTCAGGATGGCCATAGCGGGCAGGAACAACCTGCGGCGGTACCAGCGCGTACTCTCGAAGCAGAGGATGTAGGTCAGCAGGTAAATCACCAGTGGCAGCACCCAAAGCAGCGGGACCGGCGCAATATTTGCGGTGAGATGGCTGGTGGCGGACATCAGGACCACGGTCGGTACCGCTGCCAGTGCGCACCAGAGCAGGGTGTCGCGCCATGCCGGCTTGACGGCTGCTGCCGGCTCGCGAGGTGCGTTGCTGCGGCCTCGTGCGTTCATCGCCAGTGCACCGCAAAACACTGCAAACAGCGCAAATCCGGCCGACCAGAAGGTGGACATCTGTTTCAGGGTGAACTGCGGCTCGAACAGCAAGGGATAGCTCAACAAGCCGAGCAGGGAGGCGAAGTTGGATAGCGCAAAGAGGCGGTAAGGCACGCTCCCGGGCCGTTCCTGCGCGAACCAGTGCTGGACCAACGGTCCGGTCGTCGAAAGCAGGAAGTAGGGCAGTCCGATGGTCGCAGCAAGCAGGCCCAGCAACAGCAATGCCGGATCGTCACCGGGAGACGGCTTCCAGCCATCGTCGGGGATGATGGGCAAGGTGAGCGTCGCAGCCAACAGCAGGCCGGCATGCAGCCAGGCTTGCCTGCGCGGCGCCAGGTAGCGGCTGGACAGGTGCGAATACAGGTAGCCCAGCAGCAGAGTGAGCTGGAAGAACAGCATGCAGACCGTCCATGCCGCCGCGGAACCGCCGAACCAGGGCAGCACGATTTTGCCGATGATGGGCTGCACCTGGAACAGCAAAAAGGCGCTGAGGAAGATCGTTCCGGCATAGAGAATTGGCATGCGACGATCTTAAAGGCAAACCGCGCGCATTTTTACCGCAGTCGCCTAAAACCAACAGGGCTTGCATCTCATCAACCGATCACGAGCCCTGCGGCCAAGGCCAGCATGACGGCGCCGGTCAGGCCTTCAATACATTTCCAGGCCAGGGGACGTCCAAATACGCCGGCCAGCCTGGTGGCGCCGAAGCCAAGCGCGGTGAACCAGAGCAGGGAGGCGGTCATGGCGCCGGCCGAGAATCCCATGCGCTGGCCATCCGGGTAACTGCCGCCTACCGAGCCGAGCAGCACTACAGTGTCGAGATAGACATGCGGGTTCAATAGCGACAGGGCGACCACGCTGGCCAATGCCTGGCGCGCATCCGGCGCCGGGGCGGCGGCATCGATGGCGAGGGACTTTGACGTCAGCATGGAGCGCCAGCTGCGCAGCCCGTACCAGAACAGGAAGGCGGCGCCACCCCAGCGGGCAGCCGCCAGCAACAGCGGGGAAGACTGGATCATTGCACCGGCGCCTGCAACGCCCAGTCCGATCAGCACGATGTCAATCACGATGCAGGCCGCCACCGTCAACGCTACATGCTGGCGCTTGATACCCATCCGCAGTACATGCGCGTTCTGGGCGCCGATGGCCATGATCAGGCTCGCGCCCAGGCCTAAACCGTTCACATAACTCTGCATTCTTTCCTCCTGTTGTGGAGTCGAGATTCTGCCGCCGCTGGCCTTGTAAATGAAGCTGAATTAAGATGTTTCAGTGTTCGTTAATTTTCCTAAATGAGGGGCGGCGATGATTCCAGACGCGCGACAGGGCGAAGCCTTGCTGGCGGTGATCGATTCCGGCAGTTTCGAGCAGGCGGCGCAGGCGCTGCACCTGACGCCGTCAGCGGTATCGCAGCGGGTGAGCGGGCTGGAGTCGGCGGTGGGTGCGCCGCTGCTGATCCGCAGCCGACCGATCCGGTTGACCAGCGCCGGGCAGCGCCTGGTGCAATACCTGCGCCGCAGCCGCCTGATGGAGCAGGAGTTCCTGGCAGAGTTGAAGGCCGATGAAGCACTGCCGCCACGCATTCCGGTGGCGGTGAATAACGACACACTCGGCACCTGGTTTTTACCGGAGTTGAGTAATTTCCTGAACGACGAAAATATCCTGCTGGAGATAATCCTGGACGACCAGGACCATACTTATTCGCTTTTCGAAAAGGGATTGGTGCTGGCGGGCGTCTCCAGCGAGCCGGAACCTATGCGTGGTTGCCGCTCGCAGCATCTGGGTTTCATGCGTTATCGATTATTGGCGCAGCCGGACTTCACCAAGCGCTGGTTTCCAGATGGGTTTACCCGTGAAGCGGCACGCAAAGCGCCGGTCATGTTTTTCGACCGTAAAGACACGCTGCAGGCAATTTTTATCGAGCGTGAATTGGGACTGCCATTGGGTGCTTATCCGGTGCATTACGTTCCATCCAGCGACCCGTTTGTCGAATCAATCCGGCTGGGAATGGGATATGGCATGCTGCCGCGCCAGCAATATAAATCCTTGCTTGAATCGGGAGAACTGGTGGATTTAGTACCGGGAAAATACCTCGATATTCACCTGTATTGGCATTCGTGGCGCATCCAGTCGCCCAAGCTTGAGATGCTCACGGAGCAGGTGCTTGCCGCAGCAGGGCGGGCGCTGGATCGCTAGACTCGAAATTGGTGCGAACGCGCCAGTAGCTGGCGCGTTGTAGGGCTTGCGATTAATACGTGTAGAACATGCGCTGCAGTTCTTTGGTATTGCTGGTTTTGGTCATGCCCAGCATCAGCAGGATGCGGGCTTTTTGCGGGCTCAGGGTATCGGCGACCACGAAGTCCAGTTCGTCGTCATTTGCTTCGCCATTGCGGGCCAGGATGCCGTTGCCAACGCGGCTGGCGCGAACGATAACCGTGCCGTTCTTGCGTGCGGCAATCAGTTCAGGTTTTACTTTGGCAGCCAGGCTGCCATCGCCAACGCCCGCGTGGATAATGCCTTTGGCGCCTGCGGCGATAAAGGCATTCAGCGCAACCGCATTCATGTTGGCATAGCCGTAGACGATATCGACTTGCGGCAGCACGCTCAGGTTCGAAATATCGAATTCGGTGTCGGCAGTATTCTTGCGGGTGGAAGTGCGATAGAAGAAGGCTTTAGGGCCCTGCACATAACCGAGCATGCCCAGTTCGGGAGTCTTGAACGAATCCGGGGTCGAGGTATTGGTCTTGGTAACATCGCGCGCACCGTGGATCTGGTCGCCCAGGGCCACCATCACGCCTTTGCCAATCGCATCATGGCTGCCGGCAATCAATACAGCGTTGTACAGGTTGATCGGGCCGTCGGCCGACAGCGCAGTGCCCGGGCGCATGGCGCCAACCAGTACGACCGGCTTGCGCGACTTGACCACCAGGTTCAGGAAGTAGGCAGTCTCTTCCATCGTATCGGTGCCGTGGGTGATTACGATGCCGTCGACGTTCGGCTGAGCCAGCAGGACGTTGACGCGTTTGCCCAGCGTCAGCCAGTGCTCGTTGGTCATGCTTTCGGAAGCAATCTGGAACACTTGCTCGCCGGTGACGTTTGCAATCTTGGACAGTTCCGGCACCGCGTTTATCAATTGTTGGACGCCAACAGTCGCGGCCGTGTAGCCGACGGTGGTGGTGGAAGTGGCGCCCGAGCCGGCAATGGTGCCGCCCGTGGCAAGGATGGTGACGTTTGGAAGCTTCTCCGCATGAACACTGAATGCAAGCACGAATGCAAACAGGGCGAAAATGAAGTTCTTGGCTGTGTTACGTTGCATAAGTTCTCCTGTACTTAGTTTTAAGAATGTTGCGCATGTTACTCGATTTGGTGCAGTATGGCTGTACTTACTAGCAAGGACAATGCCAGTGGAAACAGACGAACTGAGTCTCGCTGTTGTCATGCAGCGCAAACCATTGAAGAGCACTTGGCAGCCATTCCAGTGGCTGCCGGCTGAGGTGGTGTTGTCTCCTTTGCCCGGTGGCGCGGCACGCTGCCTGCGGGACGATCCTTCCGAGACGCTTTGGCTTTATCCGGGCATGTCGATGCGCCTGTATTCCGACGAGGCGGAAGGTTACTTCCTTAACCTGGACTCGGGCTCGCCGTGCTGGTTCATTATGTGGCGGCTCGAGGGCGAGCTCGCTGTGCCGCAGTCCGTGACCTTGTCGTATAACGAAGCTGCGCGGCTGATGGATGGGGGCGAGCAGGTCGATACGCTGCCTTTGCCGCCATCGATGGTTGAACGGCTTGGCGCCTTCGTGGCGGAGTATTACCGTCCGGAGCCGAAAGGCAAGCGCCGCCGACCTTCGTTCGAAGGCGGCGCCGCCGTCCAGCAAATGGCGCGCGAGGAGGGGGAGGGACGCCGTGGCCGCTGAAACCTTTTTCGCTCGCTGGTCGCGCGTCAAGACCGAAACCCTGCTGGAGCAGTCGGTGCGCGAAGCCGACGCCGTAGCCCCGATCCCCGAGGACGTGCCTGCCGGGACCCCCGCCGAAGCGGCGCCCACTCCAACGCTCGAGCAGGTAGAAAGCCTGACACCAGAATCCGACTTTACCCCCTTTATCGCACGCGGCGTTGACGAAACGGTGCGCCGCGCCGCGCTGAAAAAGCTGTTCGCCGATCCTCGCTTCAACGTGATGGACGGCCTGGATACCTACGTTGACGACTACAACAAGTTCGAACCACTGACGCCATTGATGGTGGCAGCCCTCAACCATGCCAAGGACCTGATTGCGCGCGAATTCGCGGCGGAAGAAGACGATGAGCCAAAAGACGAGGATCTGTAACTGCAACAACACCATGCCATTGGACGGCGCTGCCATTGGCAGTGCCCTCGGCGAAGGGGCACTACCGGTGGCCAGCCAGCTTTGCCGCCGCGAAGTCAACGACTACCTGCAAACACTGGACGGCACCGAACGTATCGTCATCGGCTGCACGCAGGAGGAGCTGCTGTTCCGCGAGCTGGCGGAAATGAAGTCCAGCGTGGCGCCGCTGCGTTTCGTGAACATCCGCGAGACCAGCGGCTGGAGCGACGAGGCGCGCCACACGACAGCCAAGATGGCGGCCTTGCTGGCTGCCGCCCGCCTGCCGGATCCTGAACCGGTGCCGGAAGTCGAATACCAGTCTGAGGGCCGCGTCCTGCTGCTTGGCCCGGCGCGCCGCGTGCTGCCATGGGCGCGCAAGCTGGAGCGCCAGCTTCAGGTGAGCGTCCTGCTCACAGATGGCAGCGATGCTGCGATCGCGGGCCACTCCTGGCCGACCTTCAGCGGCAGTGCACCTCGCGTGCAAGGCTGGCTTGGCGCCTTTCAGGTCAGCTGGCAGCAGTCGAATCCGATCGACCTCGAACTGTGCACGCGCTGCAATGCCTGCGTCAAAGCGTGCCCGGAAGGCGCCATCAGCCTTGCATACCAGATTGACCTGGATGCTTGCCGTTCGCATTGCGAGTGCGTCGCAGCGTGCGGTGCGGTCGCCGCCATCGATTTCGACCGCGCCGACAAGGATCGCGGGGCCGAGTTTGACCTGGTGTTTGATTTGAGCGATACGCCGCTGCTGCGCATGCACCAGCTGCCGCAGGGCTATTTCGCGCCCGGTACCGACGAGGCTGCGGCTGCCCTGGCGGCAATGCAGATGCTGGAGCTGGTCGGCACCTTCAGCAAACCGCGCTTCTTCCAATACAAGGAGAGCATCTGTGCACATAGCCGCAGCAAGCAGCCTGGCTGCAACGCCTGCATCGACATCTGTTCAGCGGAGGCGATTTCCAGTGCGGGCGACCACATCAAGGTATCGCCGCAGCTATGCGCTGGATGTGGGGCTTGCACTACGGTGTGTCCTTCCGGTGCGTTGACCTATGCATGGCCGCGTGCTTCCGATTTCGGCGAACGGCTTCGGACCATGTTGGCGACCTACGCCCGCGCCGGTGGGACGCGGCCTGCGCTGCTGCTGCATAGCGACGAGGAGGGCAGTGCGCTGGTGCGCGAGCTCGGACAGCTTGCGGCTGCGGGTGCGGCGCGGGGCGTGCCGGCACGCGTGGTGCCGCTGCCTGTTCATCACGTGGCGTCGGTGGGGCTGGACTTATGGCTTGCTTCGGTCGCGTATGGCGCGGTTGACGTGGCAGTGCTGGCCACTGGCTGCGAAGCGCCGCAATATCTGGATGCGCTGGCAGAGCAAATGACGTTTGCCCAGGCGATCATCGATGGCCTGGGCTATAGCGGCATCAAGCTCCACTTGCTGCGTGTGCGCGACGCGGCGGAACTCGATCGCGAACTGCAACGCTTCGTCGCCACGGCCGCCGCAGGTGGCGCCGCCGGCACGGCGATCCTGCCGGCAGCGAGCTTCCACGTCGCTGCAGCGAAGCGCGAAACGCTCGACTTCGCGATCACCCACCTTGCCAGGCACGCACCGACACCGCAAGACCACATAGCCCTCCCACAAGGTGCACCGTTCGGGGCAATTGAGATCGACACGGACAAATGCACGCTCTGCATGGCCTGCGTTGGCGCCTGTCCCGAGTCCGCGCTATCCGACAACCCGTCATCGCCGCAACTGCGATTCACCGAATCGAACTGCGTGCAGTGCGGCCTGTGCGTGCACACTTGTCCCGAACAGGCATTAAGCCTGCAACCGCGCCTCGCGCTGGGCGCAAGCGCCAGGCAAGCCCGCGTCATCAACGAAGCCCAGCCGTATCACTGCATCAAGTGTCAGAAACCATTCGGTACCCTGCAAATGGTGGAAAATATGGTCAGTAAACTCGCCGGCCACGGAGCCTTCTCCGGCAACATCGACCGCCTGCGCATGTGCCCCGACTGCCGCGTTATCGACATAATGCAGCCCGACAAAGAAGTCTCTATCTTTGAGGTAAAACGCCAATGACCGAAGACGAAGAATATGCGCGTTCCGAACTGTACGGTGTGCTGTCCATGCTGTTCTACGGCCCGCCTTCGCAAGCTGTGCTGGACTTGATTGAAGGCGCTGCCATTGAAGGCGACGGCGTGCTGGCCGATGCCTGGCGCGGCCTGCAATCGGCCAGCAGCAAGACCGATGCCGAGCGCGCGCGCGAAGAATATGAAGCACTGTTCGTCGGCGTCGGCAAGCCGGAGGTCATGTTGTACGGCTCCTGTTACCTGTCCGGCTTCCTGATGGAAAAGCCGCTGGCCGCATTGCGCGACGACCTTGCCCGGCTAGGGCTGGAACGTTCCGAACACCTGTCAGAAAGCGAAGACCATTTCGCGGCCCTGTGCGATGCAATGCGTCTGCTGCATGGCAGCATTGCAACACAGAAGGAATTTTTTGCCACCCATATCCAGCCATGGGCGAACCAGCTTTTTGATGCCATCGATGCGCATCCCGGGGCAACTTACTATCGTGCAGTTGCTGGCCTGGCCCGCAGCTTCGTTGATGTGGAAACCCAGGCGTTCGATATGGCTTAGCTATTGATGCATTGTTAAAATATTTGTGCTAGTGTTAAAAGACTAACTGATGTTGGTTATGGGAGACCATGATGTCAACGCAATCCAACTCCGGAAGAAGGTCTTTTTTCACCGGCATCGGGGCCCTGGCCGCTGCCGGCATCGCGGCCAAGATGGCCAGCAATCCGCCCGACACGGCGCCGGCCGCCGAACCGGAGCCACCTCCTGGCACCGGTTACCGCCTCACAGAACATATCCAGAAGTACTACCGCACCACCAAGATCTGAGTGGAGGGCAAGATGATGCTCCTTACACGTAAAGGGCCAGCCGGACCTCGTGCGCCTGGACGTTTTGCTTCGAGTCTTGAAGGCAGCCTGGCGAGGGCGTTGCCGACGATGGACCGGCGCGCATTCCTGAAACGCTCCGGCATCGGAGTCGGAGTCGGGCTGGCGGCCTCGCAGCTTTCGTTGATGCGCAAGGCGCAGGCAAAAGATCCCGTTGCCGCTGATAGCGGTAGCAAGCAGGTCGTGCGGCGCACGGTCTGCAGCCACTGTTCGGTGGGCTGCGCAGTCGATGCAGTGGTGGAGAACGGCATCTGGATCCGGCAGGAGCCGGTGTTCGATTCGCCGATCAACCTTGGCGCGCACTGTGCGAAGGGGGCGGCGCTGCGCGAGCATGGGCATGGCGAATACCGCCTGAAATATCCCATGAAGCTGGTGAACGGCAAATACCAGCGCATCAGCTGGGACCAGGCCTTGCAGGAAATCTCGGCAAAGATGCTGGACCTGAAAAAGAAAGATGGCCCGGATTCGGTGTTCTTTGTCGGCTCGTCGAAACACAATAACGAGCAGTCGCAGCTTCTGCGCAAGTTCGTGTCCTTCTTCGGCACCAATAACTGCGACCACCAGGCGCGCATCTGCCACTCCACGACGGTGGCCGGCGTGGCGAACACCTGGGGCTACGGCGCCATGACCAACAGCTACAACGATATGCAGAACGCCAAGGCGGCCATGTATATCGGCTCCAACGCGGCGGAGGCGCACCCGGTTTCCATGCTGCACATGCTGCATTCGAAGGAGAACGGCTGCAAGATGATCGTTGTCGATCCGCGCTACACGCGCACGGCGGCCAAGTCGGACCAGTACATCCGCATTCGCTCCGGCTCGGACATTCCTTTCCTGTACGGGATGCTGTGGCATATCTTCAAGAACGGCTGGGAAGACAAGGAATACATTGCCGCCCGCGTCTATGGCATGGACAAAGTGCGCGAGGAAGTCGCCAAGTGGACGCCGGACAAGGTGGAAGAAGCTTGCGGCGTGCCGGAAGCCCAGGTGCTGCAGGCAGCTGAGACGATGGCGAAGAACCGTCCGTCCACCGTGGTGTGGTGCATGGGCCAGACGCAGCATTCGATCGGCAACGCGATCGTGCGCGCTTCCTGCATCCTGCAGCTCGCGCTAGGGAATGTCGGCAAGAGCGGCGGCGGCACCAATATCTTCCGTGGCCACGACAATGTACAGGGCGCGACCGACGTCGGCCCGAATCCCGATTCGCTGCCGGCTTACTACGGCCTGGCGACCGGCGCATGGAAGCACTGGTGCGCGGTGTGGGGCGTCGATTACGAGTGGGTAAAGAGCCAGTTTGCCTCGCAGGCCATGATGGAAAAATCCGGCACTACCGTGTCGCGCTGGGTCGATGCGGTGCTGGAGAAAAATGAGCTGATCGACCAGGACAGCAACGTCAAGGCGGTCTTCTTCTGGGGCCATGCACCGAACTCGCAAACGCGGGGCCTGGAAATGAAGAAGGCGATGGACAAGCTGGAAATGCTGGTCGTGATCGATCCGTATCCCTCCGCTACGGCCGCCATGGCCGCGATGAAGGTGGAGGGACAGGAAGTTAACCCGAACCGCGCCGTCTACCTGCTGCCGGCTGCCACACAGTTCGAAACTTCCGGTTCGGTGACTGCCTCCAACCGTTCGGTGCAATGGCGCGAAAAGGTAATCGAACCGCTGTTCGAATCGCGCACCGACCACATGATCATGTACCAGCTGGCGGAAAAGCTGGGCTTTGGCAAGCAGCTGGTGGCAAAACTGAAACTGGTACCGGGCAAGGGCAATATGATGGAGCCGGAGCCGGAATCGATGCTGCGCGAGATCAACCGCGGCAGCTGGACCATCGGCTATACCGGGCAGTCGCCGGAGCGCCTTAAGGCGCACATGCGCAATATGCACATGTTCGACGTGAAAACCTTGCGCTGCAAAGGCGGCAAGGATGCCGAAACGGGCTACGACCTGACCGGCGATTATTTCGGCCTGCCGTGGCCTTGCTACGGCACGCCTGAGCTCAAGCACCCCGGCTCGGCCAACCTGTACGACAACACCCAGCATGTGATGGATGGCGGCGGCAATTTCCGCGCCAACTTTGGCGTGGAGCGCGATGGCGTGAATCTGCTGGCGGAGGATGGCTCTTTCTCCAAGGGGGCTGATATTACGACGGGCTATCCGGAATTCGACCACGTCCTGATGAAAAAGCTGGGCTGGTGGGAAGAATTGACGGACGCCGAAAAACTGGCGGCGGAAGGCAAGAACTGGAAGACCGACCTGTCCGGCGGCATCCAGCGCGTGTGCCTGAAGGTGCATGGCGTGCACCCCTTCGGCAACGCCAAGGCGCGCGCGGTAGTGTGGAACTTCCCCGATCCCGTGCCGCTGCACCGCGAGCCGCTGTTCGGCACGCGACCCGACCTCGTGGCCAAGTATCCGACCCACGACGACAAGAAAGCCTTCTGGCGCATGCCGACCCTGTACAAGACCGTGCAGCAGAAGGCAATCAACGATGGCCTGGCGCAGAAATTCCCGATCATCCTGACCTCCGGGCGGCTGGTGGAATACGAGGGCGGTGGCGAAGAGACGCGTTCCAATCCATGGCTGGCGGAGCTGCAGCAGGAGAACTTTGTCGAAATCAATCCAAAGGCAGCTTCCGAGCGCGGCATCCGCAACGGCGACTACGTGATCGTATCAACGCCGACCGGGGCGCGCATCAAGGTGCGGGCGCTGGTAACGCAGCGCGTGGGCGTGGACACAGCCTTCATTCCCTTCCACTTCTCGGGCTGGTGGCAGGGCAAGGACATGCTGGAATACTACCCTGAAGGCGCGGCGCCGATTGTGCGCGGCGAGGCGGTCAACACGGCCACGACTTACGGCTATGACTCGGTCACCATGATGCAGGAGACCAAGACCACCATCTGCAATATCGAACGCTTCGCGGGCTGAGGAGATTGCCATGGCACGGATGAAATTCATTTGCGACACGGAGCGCTGCATCGAGTGCAACGCCTGTGTGACGGCGTGCAAGAACGAACACGAAGTGCCTTGGGGCGTGAACCGGCGCCGGGTGGTGACCATCAACGATGGCATCATCGGGCAAGAAAAGTCGGTTTCGGTGGCGTGCATGCATTGCTCGGATGCGCCTTGCATGGCGGTGTGCCCGGTCGACTGCTTCTACCGCACCGAAGAGGGCGTGGTCCTGCATAACAAGGATGCCTGCATCGGCTGTGGATACTGTTCCTATGCTTGCCCTTTCGGCGCGCCGCAGTTCCCGTCCAACGGAACCTTTGGCCTGCGCGGCAAGATGGACAAGTGCACCTTCTGCGCGGGCGGCCCGGAAGAAAACGGCTCGCAGGAAGAGTTCGAGAAATATGGCCGCAACCGGCTGGCCGAGGGCAAGCTGCCGGCCTGCGCGGAAATGTGTTCGACCAAGGCGCTGCTGGGCGGCGATGGCGATGTGGTGGCGGATATCTTCCGCACCCGCGTCGTCACGCGCGGCAAGGGCAGCGAAGTCTGGGGCTGGGGCACGGCTTACGGCAAACCGGAGGCAAAGTCATGAAGCTCTATCTCGTAGTGCTGCTGGCGCTGGCCGGCTGCGGCGAAGTTTCGCAGTCGAAGCAGGGCAGTGCAGTGAATCGCGGCGACGAGCCAGGATACAAGGGAGCTCGCACGGCGCAGGTGGCCAAGGGCTGGACGCCGGGCGACAAGGCTTCCTGGGACAAGCAGGTGCGCGAGCGCGGGCAGCTGCAGAATGAGTACGTGAAGACCAACCGTTAGGGAGGTTCGCCATGAAACGATGGTTGGCAATGCTGGCAGTGGCACTCGCAGCCGGCACGTCACTTGCGGCGGACGCTCCCGCACCGAGGCAGCAGGCTGCCCCGGCATCGCCTGCGGCTACGACTGTGGCTCCACGCGTTGAATCGGTCGATATCCTCAAGCAGAACCAGGCCGAGCGCACGCGCGACCAGCCAGGCAATAACGCGCCGGTGTGGCGCAAGGTGGTGGCAGGGGAGGCGCACTACAGCAGCCTGCCATACCCCGAGGCCGGTGTGCTGATCCAGCCCAAGGCCCAACTCCCTGGACAGCCCGTCGCGACGACTGCAGGCGAGGCCTGGCGCCGCTTCCGCAATGGCCCCATGATCGGCATCGGCGGCTGGCTCATCCTCGGTGTCATCGCGATCCTGGCGGCCATGTACTTCGGCAAAGGCCAGATCAAGGTGCATTCACCGCCAACCGGCCGCAAGATCCAGCGCTTCACGCCAACGGAGCGCTTTGTGCATTGGACGACGGCCATTACCTTTGTGCTGCTCGCTGTTTCCGGCCTGTGCATGATGTTCGGCAAATTCGTGCTGATGCCCATCATCGGCCACGCCCTGTTCGGCTACCTGACCTACGCCCTGAAAACCATCCACAATTTCGTCGGCCCCTTGTTCACGGTCTCGATCATCGTCACCTTCATCCTGTTCGTGAAAGACAATTTCCCGATCGCCGCCGACATCAAATGGCTGGCCCGGCTGGGCGGCATGTTTGGAGGAGGGCATGCTCCTGCCGGACGCTTCAATGCCGGCGAAAAGCTCTGGTTCTGGGGCGGCGTCACCTTGCTCGGCCTGGTTGCCAGCGGTTCCGGCTTTGTGCTCGACAAGCTGGTCCCCAACCTCGAATACACCCGCTTCATGATGCAGGGTGCGAACCTGCTGCACATTACGGCCACCGTGCTGATGATGGCCTTCGCGCTGGGCCACATCTACCTCGGCACCATTGGCATGGAAGGCGCTTACAAAGCCATGCGAGAAGGTTATGTGGACGACGCCTGGGCGCGCGAGCACCACGATATCTGGTACCAGGAAGTGGTGGATGGCAAAGTGCCGCGCGTGCGTGCCCCGGAGCACGATGGCGAGACGGTGCCGCCACCCGCGCCCAAGACAGTCTAAGGAGCATGCCATGAACAAGCCCATCTTCGCCCTGGTACTGCTGGCCGTATCCTGCACAGCGCAAGCCAAGCTGCCAGCGCCCACTGAAGAGCAAAAAGCCGCCGCCGCCGCAACCAAGGACAAGCAAGCCTGGACCGACAAGGTTGCCGCCTACAAGCTATGCCTGGCGCAAGATCGCGTCGCAGCCCATTATTTCAAGACGAAGGGAAGCGGCGGCAAGCCATCGGCCGCGCTGCCGGCGTGTGCCGATCCGGGACCGTACGTTGCCCAGGTGGCCGCCAGCAAGGAAGTTGGCGTCGCCGATTCGAAGCCCGTGCCCGAGGCTGGCAAGAAGAAATAAAGAAAAACCCGCCGCAGCGGGTTTCCACGGGGGGAGTGGTTGCGGCTTAGCCCAGCTTGTCGTTGGACTTGCGACGGGAAGCCAGGCCCAGCAGGCCAACGCCTACCAGCAGCATCGCATAGGTAGCTGGTTCCGGAATCGGAGCCGCCAGGTTCAGGTTACCGGCATAGGACCCGCCCATGCCAGCAATGGCAGTGCTGCCAGTGACCGTAAAGCCATAATTACCCGACATCAGGGCGTCGATCGGGAAGAATTCGATGCCGGATGAAGTGTCAAAGGTTGTTGAGAGTGCGGTCTGGCTGCTGTCGGCTTCGACTTTGAAGAACTCAATGCCAGTGATGCCATAGTTCGCCAGGCGGGAACCATCGATCCAGGTCTTGCCCACGACGACCGAACCGCTGGCATAGCTGGCGTTCTGGTCCACCGAGAACAGATAAGTGTCGATATAGTCCCCTGCCGTCGCGTGCAGGGCGCCAAAGATGGCATTGCCTGCAGCATCAAAGGTCAGGGTGGTTTGCGCCATGGCGCCGGAGCTGGCGAACAGCCCGGCGGATAGCATCAATGTACCGGCTACCTTGCTAAGAAACGCTTTCTTCATGTTAATACCCCTTGAGATAGTGTTGTTGTGAAGGTGAAGCGGTGTCAGCGCGCAAGAGATTGCCTGGTTATATCGTCAGTGGCCTGCTGAAAACATAACCTTTCCTGCTTGCCAACGACGATCAATATAGCCCACCCCCTCCAGTCATTAGTTCATTAATGAAGTGTGTATGTTTTCGAGCGCACAAAGCTCGACCGCACTCGCGGGGCACGGGAAAAGCGCTGGAAAACGTCAAGGGAAAAATTTTTGTGTGCTCGAGCCTGTAAGGCTTGAAAGCCACATTTCGTAGGCCGATTCCGACAGGAACAAGAGCCGAACTGACGGGGGAATTGTGAGCAAACGCACCGTGTGCAACGGGGCCGGGAAATAAGATGGAAGCGTGATCGAAGCGCCCAGCGCTCATCTACCAGACACCCTGGCCGGCTTCTGCCGCAGCGAGGCACCCGGCCCAAAAACAGAATACGGAGGCCTATCATGACCCAGACCAACCACCCATCCAAGTACGTGGTAAGGGAGTACCTCGAACGTCGTTCTCAGGCAGTCAAACCACCTCCATCGCCAGAGGAGATTCGCCGTCAGCTGGGCTGGGGTTTGATGTTGTTCGAGCCGAAGATGGAAACCGGGCGCTAGACCCCCGTACTTCACACTGACCCGCCGCCTGGCGGGTTTTTTTTCGCCGTTCGCTGAAATCTTCGCCATTCACCGAGCCGCTGCCGCCATTCACCGAAAAGCCGTTTCGCCGCCTGCTGCACCCCGGTATCGTTCATCCATCCAATCAACGGGGAGCAAAAAATGAGCAAACAAATGGAATCACGCAGCCAACTGCTCTGGGGCCTGATCGTGATCGCCGTCGGCGTGCTGTTCCTGACCGATATCGAGATTCCGCCAGTTGGCGAACTGTGGCGCTACTGGCCTTTCCTGGCGATGGCCTTCGGCGCCGTCAAACTGATTCCACCGACCACGCCGAAGCATGTAGTGGATGGCCTGTGCCATATCGCTTTTGCCGGCTGGTTCTACATGTCGTTCGAACATATCTGGGGCCTGACTTTCCACAATAGCTGGCCCATCCTGGTCATCATCGCCGGCATTTGCCTGCTGGTGCAGCCAGTTGTGATTAAATACAGCGCCAATAAAGAGGAGAACCAATAATGCGTAACCGCAACCGCAGCCATCGCGAACGTAATACCGCATCCCAGATGCTGATCGGCGCCGGCGTCATCCTGGCCGGCTTCCTGTTCCTGATCGATAACCTGGGCTGGATCGACCTGGACATGCGGGTGCACTTCTGGCCCTTCATCCTGATGGTCGTTGGCGCCTCGACCCTGGCAAACGCGCCGCGGCGCGGCAGTGGGGCAGCAGTGGCAGGCATTTTCATGATCGGCTTTGGCGCCTTGTCGCTGCTGAAAGGCCTGGGCCTGATCTACATCAGCTGGAAAGTCATCTTCCCGATCGGGATTATTGGCCTGGGCTTGATGATGGTGTTCCGTGCCAGCAAGCGCAGCAAGCAATCGTCGGCCAGCGGCGAAGCAGCCAGCGGCTATGCTCAAGACGCTTCCATCTTCGGGGTGGACGAGGGGGAAACTGGCGAGCGTGTGCTCGACCTGACGGCCATCCTCGGCGGCGTGCAGCGCAAGGTTACGACCCAGGACTTCCGTGGCGGCGATTTGAGCAGCATCATGGGCGGCATCGACCTGGATATGCGCACCGCATCGCTGAACGGCACCGCTGTCGTGAATGTGTTTGCGCTGATGGGCGGCATCTCGATCAAGGTGCCGACCGACTGGACGGTGGAACTGGAAGGCACGCCGGTCCTGGGCGGCTTCGACGAAAAGACCATGGAGCCAAAGGACAACAGCAAGCGCCTGGTGATTCGCGGTACCGCCATCATGGGCGGCGTGGAAATCCGTAACTGATGCAGCGCGTGTTGACCAGCCGTGGCGGCGTGCTGCTGTACCTGACGGTATGGCTGCTGCTGGGGCTTGGACTGGGGGGCGCGATTTCCACCCTCAGCGACGAACCCCTGCTGCGCGCCATGCTCATTGCCGTGCCGGTGACTTTGCTGTTCTCCGTCGGTGCCGGTTTCTCGGCCTACTATATGTGCAAGGCCAATCCGCTGCGGGAGCGCAGCCCGGCAGTGATCCTGGTGTCAATGCTGACTGCCGCTGTATGTGCCGGCTTCCTGTGGGTGTTCCTGATGCGGCTCTGGAATGTAGGGGCTGAATCGTTCGGCGCCGAGGCCATTGCGATCCGCCCCCAGTTGACGGCCTTGCTGTTCTCGCTCGGGATCCTGATGTATGGCCTGTTGGCGACGCTGAATTACCTGGTCGGAGAATTTGTCCGGGCCCGCCAGGCAGAGCAGCGCGAACTGGAATCCAAGCTGCTGGCGCGCGACGCCGAACTGCGCATGCTGCGCACCCAGATCGACCCGCACTTCCTGTTCAACAGCCTGAACTCGATCAGCGCGTTGACCTCGATCGACGCCAAGCGCGCCCGCGACATGACGCAGCGCCTGTCGGACTTCTTTCGCCAGAGCCTGGGCATTGAAGCGCAGGGCAAGATCACGCTGGAAGAGGAGGTGCGCCTGATCGGCCACTTCCTGGCGATCGAAAAAGTGCGTTTCGGCGCGCGGCTCGGCGTGCAGCAGGAAGTGGGCGAGGCAGCGCTGCCATGCCTGCTGCCGCCGATGATCCTGCAGCCGCTGGTGGAAAACGCCGTCAAGCACGGCATCGGCGGCATGCCGGAAGGGGGCACGGTGCGCATCGACGCCCGCCGCGAAGGCTCGCTGCTGAAGGTTGAAGTGGTAAACGACACTGACCCGGACACGCCTCCCCGCAAGGGCAACGGCATTGGCCTGGTCAACGTGCGGGAGCGTCTGGCGGCGGCCTATGGCCACCAGGCCAGCGTGCACTGCACGCACGAAAACAATAAATACCGGGTAGCCCTGACGCTGCCCGCCGAGACGAAGGAGTCCTGAATCATGCGCGTCATCATTGTCGATGATGAAGAACTAGCCCGCGGCGTCATGCGGGAATACTTGCGGGCCCACGCCGACGTGGAAGTGGTCGCCGAATGCGGCAACGGCTTCGAAGCCGTGAAGGCGATTGCCGAACTGGAGCCGGATGTCGTGTTCCTCGACATCCAGATGCCAAAGCTCGATGGCTTTGAAGTGGTGGAACTGGCGGGCAGCAAACCGCACTATGTGTTCGCCACGGCCTATGACCAGTACGCGCTGAAGGCGTTTGAGGTTCATGCGATCGATTACCTGCTCAAGCCCTATCCGCAGGAAAGGCTGGAACAGGCCGTGGCGCATGTGCGCACTCGCCTCGGTAGCGAGCGTCCACCGGTGACGCAGATGGCGGCCGAGGCGGCGACCCGCAACGGCCCGCTGGAACGTGTGCTGATTCGTGACGGTTCTCGCGTGCACGTGATTGCTGCTGAGCGCATCGACACAATCGAAGCGCAAGACGACTACGTGGAGATCCTGGCCGAGGGTAAGCCATACCTGAAGAACCAGCGCTTGTCGGAACTGGAAGAGCAGCTTGACCAGACCCGTTTCGTGCGCCTGCACCGCTCATGGATCGTCAACGTGGAACGCATCGAGCGCATTGAGCAGGCCACAAAGGATAGCCACTGCGCCGTGCTCAAAGACGGCCGCAAGATTCCAGTGAGCCGTAGCGGTTACCAGAAGGTAAAGGGACTGTAGCCCGAAGTTTGTGTCTCAGTTCAGACTGATGAAGGAAACCTTGGAAAGGCCATTTGGATGTCGGACGATGTGTTGAAAATAGTCCCGCAAGACAGCCGAGGCATCAATTGAGTCTGGTGCAGCGATCGTGTTCTGCTAATTAAAACATGTACTAGCTCAAGGAGCTTGACCAGTGTACATGTCAGGCACAGTTACATTGAGAAGACGAACATTCGTCCTTCAGGATGGCTGCCCTCCCAACCACAAGGCATTCCACCGTCAAGATAGACCTGTTCCACTGCTTTCCATAATTCGTGCATTTCGCCGTAAGCATGGCAATGGAGTAGCCGTGCAATGTCACCCTGCATGTTGTTGATCAACGTTTCGTCGAGTGCGCTGGAGTAAAGCTTGCTCGTCATCTGGTCGAGAAGTTCGATGATTCTTCTTTCAATTTCGCGAGGCATGTCCGGCCAAGCCGGCGTGACGGATTCCAGCAACTCCTGCCAGTCTTGGAATCGTTCGCCGGAGTCGTCTGTGGAGCGTTCGACGGCTTCTGAGATGTCAAAAATCACTCGATGTGTTCTTGCGTCTCCGCCGTAAGGTCGGTCAAAGAAAGTAGTGCGGCTTAAGAAGTCGAGCAGTTGGCCTGCAGCAAATTGGACTTCGCTCCAGTTTCTATTCATGCGTTTCCTCTCCGTTACGCTAAACAGATGGCGATCCAAGGTGGAAATAGGCCATGCTTCAATTATTTGAAAATACTACCAAATCACCTGATGGGTACCTGCCATTCCAGCCGCAGGGAAAGCCATCGTTTAGATAAACTTCCAATATCTCTGACCAGATTTTTGGGAAAAAGTCGTTTGCATAACAGTTTAGTATAATCTTGATGTCCCTGTGCATCAATTCATTAATTAGGCAAATGCCGGAATCTGTCAACTTTACATCTGCGCCGTTGAAATTTTTCTTTGATAGATTGAAATAATTGTTTTTGTTTAAATTGTGGGTAATCCAACTTTTCCATTCAAAGTGTTCAGGGAATATTTCAGACGACTCTGTTAGCGACTCCCAGTCATCGAATTTATCTCCCGAGTCATCAATGGCGTAATCCATAGCAATGCATGGATCAGTGACGATGAGCCGGCCGGAGGTAGTGCCAGAATACTTTGCCCGGTAAAATGAGTCGCTCTCTAAATACGCTAGCAGCGGTTTTGCACGTGCAGAAAGCTCGGCCCATCCAATTTTTTTATGAGTGTCCATAGTTGAGATTGCTATTTGGACGCCAGGACCGGAAAGAAGACGCATAGCTTCCCATTCGGGAATTCGCCCTTCCAGCCACAGGGAAAGAAACCTTCTTTGTAGGCTTCCCACATTGATTCGTGAAGAGTCGTAGATATCCCAACCAGCTTCCCACGAGCGATTTCTACAAAGTCACCATATATGTCATCAAAGAAGCTCATGAACTCTGCTGAAATAGATGTTTCGCAGGTTTTCATTATCTCGGACGAAATATAATCATCGATCAGATTCATATTGATCTTGTTCTCAAAATAGTAGGTATATACCGGCTTCGCTGCTTTAGTTCGTAACCCGTTCCAGGAAATAAAGGGAGGCTCAACTCCTTGATGCCAGGCAAGTTTTTTCGCCTTCTCGAGATCTTTAATCGCGAAGTACCGATCTATCCTGTCGAGTTCCGGGGGGGGATTTGAATATTCCGTTGGATCGAATGAATTCAATGAATTCAACGAAGTCTGTGTTATTGAGGTCGGGCTCCGAAGGAACGATTTTCTCCTTGTTCTCACACTCCTGCAGAAAGTCATTGGATTGCTTTCGAAGACTCTCGGAAATGTTCAGTGAAAGAAGTCGATTGAGTAGCGGGATGGCACATTTGTAATCTTTGATGGATTTTAAAAAACCTAAAGAAAAAACCTCAAGAATTTCGGCTTCGTGTTCTGAATTCTCGTACTGGTCTAGCAAGCTGACAAGCGAACTCCTGACTCCAGATACGCGGCCAAATCTGATCTGGGCGCGGATTTTTCGTAAAGTATTTCCCAAATCCAATTGTATTCCTTAACTAATATCGTTGCGATGATTTCACATGTCGATTTTCAGATCGCCAATCTTTAAGCCATTTATTACCAGTGTTAATTCCTTGCCGCGCCTTCGCTGGTTGGAAAATATGATTCGAATTTGATTCTTCAAATAGCAGGAGCGCTCACCTTAGGTTGTTTGAACAAAAAATAGCCCATTATCAAGTGATTCGCTGTCTTCCTGTAGATATAAGTATCCTAAAGCGTCAAGTGGTCCAAATATGCCATTAAACTTCTCCGGGACATCTGAGCTTCTTAATTGAAGCGCAAAGGATATGCCCCGTACGTCCAAAACTTCATTCTGAAGCAAACATGGGGGATCTCCGATTAGAGAACCGCAATCGCTGTTTTCCAGTGGAGATTCGCCCAGTTCGAGCCAGCGGGGTGGGATACTAACGGAGTGGGTTCTGCTAGAACCAAGTGGATGTTGGATAACTTTCGTATTGCCGCGTCGCAGGCTTTCAAGTTCATCTTGAGTGCCGTGGTAAGTGATTTCATCGAGAAAAAAATCTACCTCGGAATAGTACGAAAAAACTGATGTGTAGAGCTCAGGTGCGAGCCGCAGCCCAGTTGCATTTGAAATGAAACTATTTGGTATCGAGGCGATGAGAACTAGCGGCCTTCCGTCCTTGCGCACGGGCCAGGCAGCGACTCCTCCAATAAATGCCGATCCGCCAATGCGGGGCTCTAACAGAATACCCGTCAGTGAAGTGAAAAATAGCCGTGTACTCATGAAAAAAAAGCTTTGCGGATAACCAATCTGGACTCTTCAAGCTGGTTAAATCATTTGCCTGATTAGTGCTTTGAATTTTGATCAAAAGAAGATGAGTCTCGTTTTTGCCATACGATTCCGTTGGAAGTGATAGAGATCAATTCTCCAGTATTATTGTAGTTAAATTTGCAGTTCGATTGAAAATCGTAAGGTGCACTTACCATGGAAACCGAATCAATAAAGCCGTGTTCGTCGAAGTAGAACAAGTCGATCGAATAAGCCTCTCTCTCTCCAATACTAATGCATGCTCGAATACGGTCTTTGAAGTCAAAAATTTTCCTTATCCCTATAAGCTTTGGCGGCCTTGGCGAATTATAAGTGTCGTTGTTCGGATATTGTATACTTATGGCATCTACCGATGTATCGTTCGTCGCGAAGAATGTAGCCATAACAGGTATTTCTATGGGCTTCGACGGAGAAATTGTGATCACATGCGCGCTGTCAATGAATCCAGAACTATATGCTCCCTTAAGTCTTGCCTCGAACGGGCTGGAATACAGCTTTTTGAGAATCCTGCCGGGGTCAAATCCCGCCAATTCGGCAGAGTGGGGAGGTTGGTCAAAGATGGGGCCAGTGGAATATTTCCATACTTCAATTTTCTCAATTAGTGAGTAGTGCGAATTTAAGAACGAAGTATCCAATTGTGTTAGCTTGAAATCATCCTTCAAGTTGCTTGTGAACTGAATTAATTCGCTCGAGCTCATTATCTCAATCATATTTAATCGATAAGTGGTCCATGAGCGCCTTATAATAAGGCTGAGAGCGACCTTGGTCCTGCGCATAGGCTAGTAGCGAACCGTAGCACTGCTTTTTCGAATACTTCATTCTTTCGAACCTCTCTTACTCAAAAGCTGCGGGATCTGTACTGTCAAAATACCATGCGAGGAAACTGTTGAAAGACTCCCATCGTGCTGGAATTTTTCCGTTAATAAAATCCTTATACTCCCCGAGATCGAAGTCATACACAGCTTGGTCATCCTTATTGTATAAATACATTCCTTCGCTCTCGTCCGACGTCAGTGCTAAGAATTTTTCGGGCAGTTGATACCGATCCTGCGAATATTCTGTTTGATCGGGGATCGCCGGAATTGCAGGGCCCTCAATGTCTAACAACTCGGCAACAGGACGTGGGCCAATGAAACTACCTTGATATTCCATGTAAAATTCTCCGAACTCGGAATTTGGATCAACGCCTAGTTGATTGAGCGCATGAAGTCCCCCTTGTTTGTTCTGCCTGACGATATCGCCATTATAATTTTCAAAATAATCTTTCAATTTCTTTGGGATCATATAAAACAGCACCCAGTTGCTATCTGTTTCGCAGCTGCTGCCGGGGTGGTTCCAGATTCTGCAAAAAGCACGCCTATATCTGTAGTTGCCGTCTATTAAGTCGCTTCCCATATGACGGAATTGCCAATGGTTATTTTATTCATCTCTCCAGAGCTTCCGTAGTGAAGCCGGTAATCGGCTTCCTTAAGCCAGCCTTTTGAAAACGCCCGAACAGTATCAATACGTCCTGCATCATTGTATATGTAGTAATAGACGTAAAATGCACCTCGATCTCCGATGCCCACGCTGGCTTTGGTATTCGAATCAACCGAGAAGAAGTCGCAAATGCCACGTAATTCTGAAGGCTTAGGTAATCGCCGATGATGAACTGAATGTTTAATCCGAATTCCGTCGTCAATCTCCGAATGCAAAGACACTTCTAGTGGGCTGTTTGGTGTCTGAGCTGGTGCGATTGTAATTCGATGTTCACCTCGAATAAATCCAAATCCGTAATTTCCCGTCAATAGTGCATCAACAAAATTCTTGTATTTCTTCTTTATTAGATTGCCGCGTGAATATCCGCTCAATTCATTTTCAAAAGGTAATGGAGTGAAATACTGTCTTTTGGAGTATTTCCAATCGTCAATCACATCAATTACCGGCAAACATTCTTCGATCATTTCGATATTCGATCGAATAATCTGGAATTCGGCCCGGAGAATTTCAATTCTGGATGATATTTCTTTGATTTCTAATATGCTCATTTTCTTCGACGCTTCTTTTTCTTAATAAAGCAAGACTCAAAGGACATTTTCCATGAGCCCTCTTCCATCCTGCTGCCGATGTCCCTGAGAACATTTTCTAAGTTTAGTCCTTTATTTTTTGCATTTCGCAAAATTTGATAAATCAATTTATCATTCAGCACCCCGTGGATATGCTTACCTCCGTGATAATTTCCTAACTGTCGTGCTGCCACCCGCCCAGGGTGTCCAGGAGTCGCAACTTGCGGGTTGGATGATCCCCAAAGTACGGCGCCATTTGGTGCAGAGTCAATTCCGATGCCGTCTTCTTCCAGAATCTCCCTCGATTTTTCCACATGTTTATTGGTTTTGCAGTTCTCTTTGACTATGTGGTGTGCAGTTTGCCCTGGACCAACCGGACGTCCGTCCCGCTTCAATGCCGCAGCGAGCTTGTCCGCAGTTAACCCTAATGGATCGACCCACATCACAGGGTTTGGAGCGTAAACGTATAAGTTTTCTCCCCCAGCTATCGAAATGGGATCTTGGGAAATAAACCGGCCATTATCTGGATCGTAATACCGATGCCGATTGTAATGTAGGCCGGATTCGCAATCGTAATACTGTCCTTGGAATCGTAGGGGTTGATCTATTTCATTCCGTAGTTGAAGAAATACTTTGCCCCATGCGTGGTAGCGAACTGACCATACGATTCTTCCGCTGTCGGTAAGCAATTCCTGTGGGGTGCCGTTATGGTCACATTGATAGTAGAAGACTTCGTCGCTAGCCGCATCTAAGTCGGATAGTTTTTTTATCTGCTCCCACTGGACTTGATGACGTTGCTCGCGCTCTAGCTCGCGCTGCTCATGCCAAGCCTGATCATGGGAGTTGGGATAGGCTTTCGGCCCGGGCAGGTTCCATTCAGTGATGCAATATAGATGGGTGCCTCCATTCACGTATTTTTCCAGGCTATCGTATGATTCGATACGAGCCAGTGGGATGAGGGTCTCCGGCTCATGCAAGTAAGTGATTGTTTTCCTTGGGTGAATCTCTTGCGCTAGCGCGTCGCCGTCCCATACGAACAACGTCATTTGGTCAATTTGAATGGCATTGGCATTTGCGGCGGATCGCCCGCCGTTCCAGCTTACGTCTTTTACACGCTTGGCGATACGGCGCCCAAATGCATCATAGCTGTAGCTTGCCACCTGAGTTGAATCAGCAGACGTACGGGTGACGGTTGTCAGCCGGTTTTCTGCGTCGTATTTGAGTTTAAGAACGCCTTCGTCATTGGCACCAACAACTACGCGAGGGCGTTTGACGATGGTATTTCCCTGCTCATCGTAGTCATACTCATGCCCGATGTACTGCCGAAGCAAGTTATGCGTGACTTTTGCCAGACGCGGTGCGTTTGTGCCAGGAGCAGGTTGTTCGTCCAGGTCGCGCAAGATTTGCCGAGTACTAATGGATTCTGACGCAGCTTGGGGATTGAGCAGATTGCCCGCCGGGTCGAATGCGAACGTTTCGGTCAGGTCGGGCTGAATTGCTGACAGCAATTGGCCCAAGGGATCGTAGGTGTAACTGACGCTTCCGTTGAAGGGGTCATTGATGTGGACCAGGTTGCTCGCGGCATCATATTCGTAGCGGCGTTCGCGCAGGCGCTGGGCTCCTTTGTCGAGAGTGAAGGAGTTCAGCCGTGACTGTGGATCGTAGCTGCGGCGCTCGGTGAGGCGTTCCTTCTCTCCACCCAGCTGGCGCAACGTCTCGCGGTGTAAATGATCGCGCTCAAGGTCCACCAGCGATTTGCCTTGCCAAAGCGTGCCGTGCCAGTGGCCGCTGCCGTAACGCAGCGTATCAATCCTGCGGCCGTTAGGCAGGATGGTCTGGATACGGTTGCCTAGATCGTCGTAGGCGTGAGTCATTGTGAAGGCCGCGACATATTCTGCGGGTTCGCCGGGCAGGCGCACGGGACCGGGCGAGTAGGCCATGCGCTCTTCCACGAGTTGCCCCACTGCGTCGTAGACGAAGCGATGTTCGGCTTGAGACGTGGCTGCGGCGGTGAGGCGCCCAAGCGCGTCATAGGCGTAACGTACTGCGCCGTCTGGACTGCTTTTTGCGAGCAATTGGCCTAATGCGTCGCGAGCGAAATCGGTGGCGATGCCTGCACTGTTGCTGGCCATGAGATTGCCGGCAGGGCTGTAGGTAAAGGTGGTGACCTTGCCGTCGAAACCAGTTTCGCTGACCAGGCGACTCTCGGCGTCGTAGTTGAACAGGTAGGAGTCGCCATTGCCGTTGATGAGCTCAACAAGCCTCAGGGCCTGGTCGTACTTGTAGCGTAGAACCTGTTCTTTCGCGTCGATCTTCTGGACCGGCGCGCCGTGTCCGTCGAAGTGGTAGCGCGTGCGCTGTCCTTTTGCATCGGTATGAGTAACCAGGTTGCCGTCTGCATCGTAGGAAAATTCTTCAGTCGTGCCGTCGGGGTAGACGATCGATGTCATATGACCGACCGGGTCATATTGGTAACGGGTGGTATTGCCAATGGCGTCGATGTATTCGGTCAGGCGTCCATTTGAGTCGTAGCTGTAGCGAGTAGTGAAATTCGAACAATCGGTGTATGAAGCAAGGCGACCGGCAGCGTCGTAAGACAGGCGCTTGTTGCCGCCGCGTGCATCCGTGACTACGGCCAGGCGGCCTTGCGTGTCATAGCCGTAGGCGGTGCGGCGGCCCAAGGCATCGGTGCGCTCGGCGATTCGGCCTGCGCTGTCATAAGCGGTGCGCGTGGTGTGACCCAGCGCGTCCGTGACGGCGATGGGCTGGTTGTGCGCATCGTATTCGATCCTGGTCACATTTTGCTGCGCGTCAGTGATCGAAATGAGGTTGCCTGCGCTGTCGTAGCTGTAGCGGCTGTCGTTGCCGTCGGCATCGATGTCGGCCAGCAGCATGCCATCGCGGCTCCATTCCCGTCGGCCAAGCGAGCGGGGACTGCCGTCCGGGGTGATGCGGTGTACGCCGGTGGCGAGCCATTGAGAGTTGAACTGGTATTCCAGTACGCCGCCATCGGGCTCGGTGACGCGGGTGGTGTCTGGGTCGATGTACGCAATCTGGACTTCATCGCGGCCATCGGCTGTCGTGGTGCGCACGGCACGGGCCTGGTAGCTGTTGCCGACGGTGATAGGGCAGCGCTCGGATAGTTGCGCGTCGTCGAGGGCATTGCCGGCCCAGCGCTCGCGCAGGAAGGCGAGGCTGATCCATTCCAGGCCGTGGGCGAAGCCGGAGTAGGTGGTGTACTGCACCAGCAAATGATGTTTGTACGTGTAACGGCGCGACTGGTCGGCGATATTGCTTTGTTCAACCAGGTTGCAGCGCAGCGGCAGCGCTTCGAAGGAACCGGCTGGCGCAGTTGCCGTGACCAGGTCCGGCAGGTCGGCTTCGTAGCGGTAGCGCACATGGCACAGACGGGTGCCGTCCGGCAGTACTTGCTCGATGCTGCCGATGCGTGGCGCGGCGAACTGCGGCTCGGGGCCGGATTCGACCGGCAGGTAAGCATCCCTCAGCGCTTCGATCGTCAGGCCGTCGTCGGTGCGAATGCGCAGCAGGACTTCGCCCGGCCGGGCGGTGTGATTGCGCTCGATGGTGATGCCGCTGCCATCGCGTTCGGCGCGGCGAGTGAGGTAGTAGCGTTGCGTGCGAATGGGTGAGCGGGGGGCGAGCATGGCGTTGACGCCATCGTAGCCGTGCGGCAGCCATCCTTCCGGACCTGCGCTGAAGGTATCGGTGGCGCCGTCGCGCCAGGTCAGGGTGACTTGCTGGTCGCTGTCGCGCCGCAGGATGAAGCCTTCGCCGCGGTGGTCGTGTTCCTGGCAGATGTCCAGCGCCGGCAGCCTGATCGCGCGGCCGCTGGCCTCGTGATAAACGATGCCTTTCGCGCAAATGGAGATGCTGCTGGTGTATGGCGTGCCCCAGCGCGCGCCCAGCAGGCCCCAGTCTTCGGTCTCCGAGCCGGAACGATAGGTGCGGGTCCAGGCCAGCGGCGTCGGTCCCTCCAGGACGAAGTCGGTCTGCGGCAGGATTTCCTCGCCGGTGCCGAAATGCACGGGGTGGCTGCTTTTGACGGGTTTGCCGCCAGGTGCGCCGTCCTTGGGACAACAGTCGGATGGCTTGTCGGACTTGGGTTCCTTGACCTGCTTGGTCTTGCCGCCGTCGTGGCCGTCCTTGCCGTCGCCGCCGGTTGCCTTGGGCTGGGGTTTGGGCTGCGCCGGTGGTGTCGAGCCGGGCTTGGCTTTCTTCGACGGCATCAATTTCTTCAGGAAGCTGCCGACCTTGGCGACCTTTTTGAATACCAGATTTTCTGCCGCGCTATAGGCCATGCCGGTTGCGGCGGTCACGATATCAGGCGTTTTGCCGGTGAGGATATAGTCGGCCGCCTGGTCCAGTACTGTGGCGGACGTGTCGGCTGCATAGCCTGTCGCCGTCACTGCGCCGGCGGTTACGCCGCCAGCTGCGGCTGTCGTTTCCATCGCTGCTGCCACCGGCAATCCGACGCCGGTGGCGCCGACTGCAAGTCCGCCTACGCCTACGGCGGCACTGCCCATGGCGATGTCGCCGCCCTTGTCCATCGCGTCCTTGCCGAACTTGTGCAGGCTATCGGAAACGTTGTCCTTGTATCCTTGCGCCGCGTCGTGCAGTGTTTCGCTTGCCGCTTTTCCAAGGCTTTGCAAGCGCGTGCGCGCAGCTTGCACACCGCGTTCGTAGATCCGTCCGATGGTGTTGCGGTTGTTCATCCAGACAATGCGCGACTCCTGGATGGTCTGCGTGCCGTTGGAGCCTTTGGTGGAGCTATAGTCTTTCGATTCAACCGTTTTGAGGTAGGTGCCGCTTTTGACGCCACCCAGCGTGCCGCGTTCGTCGCCTTTGACGCTGGGGATCACGCTTTTGTTATGCAGGAAGACCGGGGCGCTTTGCGTCTTCACCGAGCGGGATACATCCTTGGCGTCCTTGAACTCCCCGGTAATCGTGTATGGGATGGGTACGACGGAATTGCCTACCGGAGTTTTGCAGATATCCGGCGTGAGGCTGACGCAGTAAAAGCGTTTGGACTTGGTGACGGTTTCGTGAGCCATGGAATCTTAAAGGCTTTGTGGTTCGGATTCAGCGTGCCAGGCATTCAAGCGCTCCAGCGCTTCCGGCGTGTTCGCATGGTGCAGGCGCACTTCCTCGAAGCCTTCTGCGGCGGAGATGGCGAGGCGCCAGGTCAACTCAAGCTGGCCAGCGTCGAGGTCGATCACCACGGTGTCGATTGCCATGGGCATGGCGGCAATGGCCGAATCTGCGTCGACCCCTAGCAGGAACAGGGATTCCTTCGGCATGGTGAAGGAAAGTGTGCTGTTGCCATGGCCGTCGACGCGGGCATAGGGCGCGCTTGCGGCGCACAGATTGGTAAGCTGGAATTGCTCGCCGCCTTCGAGGTGTGGGCATTGCTGGTCGACCGGCGCGCCGTTCCAGTAGCGGAAATCGAAGTTCTTGGGCAGCAGGGGGACCTCGTCGTCCTTCCAGTCGGTTTTCGTATCGACCTGGCCTATCAGTTCCCGGCGAGGCAGCCAGCCGCGGCCCAGGTACCCCATGCCGGCCGGCGTTTGCGGCTTGCCTCCGCCTGCCATCTGCCAGAAAGCGTTGGCGGTAAAACGCTGCTCGGGATATTCGATGCAGGGCGCGGGCAAGGATTCGGCGCGGCTGGCGTCAAGGAACCAGGTTGGGGCGAATCCGCGGCCAAGTGGATTTTGCTGGCAGCTGTCATGTGCTTCCGGCGCCGTTGCCGGATCCTGATAGGTTTGCCGTTGTTCAGCAGTGAGCCGGTGCTTGGCGGGAACCCGTCCAGCGTCGGAGCTGCCGGCCTCGATCCGGCATTCGCCGCCATAGGCAAATTCATAACGCAGCGGAGTGCGCGCGGCCGCCTTGGACGTACTGATGCGCCAAGGCACGGCATCCGCCATTCCCAGCGAGCATGCGCGCAAGGTGGATTTCAGCCAACGCGCCGGTGCGGCGTTGCGGAACAAGCGGCGTTCGCCGGTGATACGCAAGGTCTTGTCGACCAGGATTTCGCCGGGTGTGGTGGTGTCCTGCGCGGCGGCCACGCGCTGAAGCCAGTCCTGTTCAACGTCGTGCGACAGGCGCATCATCGGGTTGAGCGGCTGGGGGCGTTCAGGCAGCGGTGCCGGCAGGTCGGGACGCTGCACGCGAAGCGATACCTCGAACTCGCATGTTTCGACGCCCGCTGGCGCATGCGCTTCGCCAACTACCACGATATCGCATAGAGGCTTGAATGGCGCCAAATCGCTTTCGTAGCGCACGCTCTTTTCGATATCGTCTTCGTGATGGACGTCTGTCACGTGCAAGAGTGCAGGGTCCTCAACGGCGATTAATTGGGCACGGCCTTGCTCGTCGCAGGGGCCAAGCGCATAGGCGGTCTTGGCGGCGATCACATGAAAGGCGGCGCCATTCTGGTCGACCGAATCGAAATGCAGCGCATCGAACCCGGTGCGGTTGTCGAAACGCAGGCTGGGGATTGCTTGGAACTCCACGGTCAACCTGCCGGATTGATGTCAACGTCGTCGCCGTGCAATTCGACTTTCTTCGAGCCGCGGATGATGATTTCCTTGCCCGAAATCTCGATGCGCCCATCCTTTTTCATGACGAAAGTGCTGGCTCCGACCTCAATGCGGAATTCTTCGCCGGCGGTGTAAGAGATCTTCTGGCCGACCATCACGGTCTTGGACAAGCCCACTTCCTCGGCCTGCATCAGGGCCACGGTAGTGTTCATTGCTGCACCCACGGTCGTCTGGTAGGCGCCGCCGATCGTGACAATCTTTGCCAGCCCCACGGTTTCAATTTTCATGTGGCCGATGGTGACGTTGCGCGTGCCGCCAATATCGATGGTCTCGTTCTTGCCAACATCCTCTGTCCGGTTGTCGCCGATGCTGATGGTTTCGTTGTGGTCGACGCGCTCCTTGCGGTCGTTGTGCACTGTGATGGTCTCGTTGTTGTCAACGGTCTCAGTGCGGTCGTGCTTGATATGGTTGGTTTCGTCGTGGTCGACGGTTTTGCGGCGGTCGTTGCCGACCCATTTGTCCTCATCGTGCTCGACCTCGGTCAACTGGTCTTTTTCGGCGTGCAGCCAAAGCTGCTCGGCGCCTTTCTTGTCCTCAAACCGGATCGCGTTCGCATTCTCGTAGCCGCCGCCGGGAGTGGAGCGCGACAGGATGCCGCTTTGCGTCTTGTTGTCAGGCAGGGACCAGGGCGGCATGGTTTGCGCGTTGGGCACCATGCCGGTGATCAGGGGGCGGTCCGGATTCCCATCCAGGAACTGGACGATCACTTCGGTGCCGATGCGAGGGATCGACGTCATGCCGAAATTCGGGCCGGACCACGCTGTAGCCACGCGCACCCAGGCGGAACTCTTTTCGTCATACTGGCCCACGCGGTCCCAGTGGAACTGCACGCGCACGCGGCCATATTCATCGGTATGGATTTCCTCGCCGGCCGGGCCAACCACGGTGGCGGTCTGCAGGCCGTAGAGCTTGGGCGCGAGGCTGTTGAAACCACGGCCGGGACGCCAGGGCACATTCCGGCCGATGCAGGTCAGCGCATTGCTGTAATGGGCAGGGGCGAGGGCGCCGGTCTGGTAATTGTTGCTGGCGCTATGGCGCACTTCCAGGATCATGAATTCGCTGTCCTGGCTGTCAAAGTGCCCGGTCAGGCGGAACCAGCGGCCCGGTTGCGCAGTGCGGTCGTTGCCACCGGCTTCGAAGTGCTTCGCACTTGCCTCGATTTCTTCGGTGCGCCTGCGGGCTTGGGCGTCTGCGTCGTCGCCGGCCATGAATCCGTAGGCGCCTGTGTAGTCGTATGTTTCGATCTGGTGCACCTTGCCCTGGTCGTTGATGACGGGCAGGTTGGTCATCTGAGGGCGAGGGTTCTTGAAGTCAAAGCTGGCCAGTGCAACTTTGCCGGGAACGATGCGACGCATCGGCGACCAGTCGCCAATGGCGTCGTCTTCCTGCGTTCCGGCCTCGCGCTGGAAAGGTATTTCGGGCGAATCGCCGTCGATGGCATCGGCACGGGTCGTATCGTCGGCCAGTACCAGGGTGTGGCCGTCCGCGCGGTGCTCGTACCAATAGTGCCAGCCGCGTTCCTCCCAGCGCCGGTGCAGGTAGTTGTAATCGCTTTCGGCTGCCTGGCATGCATCGGTCATTCCGGCATCTTCGCCATGGATCCGCGCCTGCCAGTCGGCGACCGGATAGTCGTTGAAGATGTCGGTGGTTTGCTGCTGGACGGTCTTGCTGTGGAAGAGATAGTAGTCCCGGCGCAAGCGCAGGTATGCCATCCAGGGCGCGAGCTGCATGCGGTAAAAGGCATGGCCGCCGTCAGTTTTGACGAACTGGAATTCGAATACGTAGCCGTTGAAGTAGCGCAGGCTGCCGTCTTCACGCACCAGCGATATGGTCACCATGCGGCCTTGCACATCCGTCAGCGGAATGCTGGCGTCGTTGGATAGGACTTCGACCGTGTAGCGGAAATCGCGCGACAGGCCTTCCGTGGCATCCAAACGGTTGGCCAGCATGAGCGCGCGTGGGCCGTCCTCATGTGGAAAGGAAAGGCGCAGCAGGCGGTTGGTTTGCGCAGTGCCGAGCAGGGCCTCTGGAACGGCGGCATTGAGGTAAGTCATGCTAGTTATCGTTTTGCTATGATTTGGCGCAATGTATCATAAGACTTGGGGAGTACGGTTCAGTTGCAATTCAACGGTGCGCAGCCCTCAGTAACAGGCGGAAACGTCGTCAAGGTACTTGCAAATTGATTGTTTTTGCTCAGTTTTGACCGGGCTCCAGGTCCCCTCCAGTCAAGCGAATAGGCGTTTCGTTCATGGTTTCATTTGAAGATATCTACTACGACAAAGAACCGGAGACCGCATATCGGCTCCTGCTCCCGCATGCAGAAGCGGGTGATGCAAAAGCCCAGTTTTATGTTGGGCAGCTTTGCGAAGAGCTCTTCCCTGAGGGGCCGAAGCGGTCAGTCGAGTGGTATCAGCGGGCATCGGGTGGTGGAAACATCGAGGCGACGCACTGGCTGGCTAGCCATCTCTACTTCGGGATGGGTATCGACAGGGACATTCCAAGAGCGCTCGCGCTTTTCCGTATTTGTGCCACGGCGGGCCTGGATGCATCGCAGTGGAAGCTGGGGCAACACCTGCTGGCGGAAGCAGCATCGAAGAACGAGGCAATTGATTGGTTGAGGCTCGCTGCTGCCCAGGGGCATACTGCTGCTGCGGAATTATTGAACGAACATTCCGGGGCACGAATGCCTGATCACCCTGGGAAGCCAAATTGTTAGCTTTGGTGAGAATTTATCTGCTCTCCGCAGGCTAATATGCCGGGTCTTTTACGGAGCCTCACGTGAAGTCCTGCCACTTCGGCCTTGGTGTATCTACCCTGATTTCCGTTCCCGGATCGCACAACCTTGACCTTTATTCGCGCGCGAGCCCGAACTTCTGAATTCGTATGCTTAAAAACCTTATTGGCCTGCTTCTCATCGCCACTTTCATCGGAAGCGCTGCCGCAGCGCAGGAATACTCGACAACTCAGTGCGCAAAATACGGACAGCCCGAGTTTGTCTTCTCCATCGATGATGGACCACTAAGTGAACAGGACGCGCAGTGGTTCCGTACGACCTTGGAAGAGATGGTCGCTGCAGGCGAGAAGTTCAAGGCCGGCGAAACACTGCTTGTCGGGCCGGTGCCCTTGAAGCTTGAAGCTGCAGAGGACGGAAAGCTTCGCATCCTGGAGCCTGACATGAAATCCATGCCGTTCAAGTTCGTGCCAAGCGTTGCCAGGACGCTCAAGATCGTACGGAGGCAGCGCTATGCCGCCGATAGCCTGGGCGCTACGAACGCAATTCGTTTCGCGCCATTTCATCATCCCCTCATGTTGACTCGCGGGGCCTTGCAGGCACCTGCGATCCTTATGATTCGGGCGAAGAAACAAGACGGTATCACCGGCTGGGTCCTGACCGATCTGGAAGACAAGAGTCAATCGAAGGGAGACCTGGAGGCTATGAGCGTCTACGAAGCCATGCTCCGGCGGCCTGACATCATGGATTTCCTGGCACTGCCAGAGCAATTTTCAGTTGTCGTTTCAAGCGTCAAGAAGTTTGAAATATTCAAAGACGGCACCCCAGTCGAGCCGCGAAAGGGCAGCTATCTCGACATGCGCTCAAAGCATTAATTTAAGCTGAATGCCAGGCATGTGAACCGCCGTTATCGCTGCAATGTCACTGGCACATTGCCCGAATCAGGGGCTACCTTTGCCAGGCAGGGGAGGCGCTGGTGACGGACCGCGTGCGGCCTCGTTCCAATGTTGTTTTCGGGGTGATCGCGCTGACCATGTCGACTTTAGTTAATTCAAAGGCTCCAGCATTAAATTGCGGTTTTTCCCATTTGCTTTCACTCGCCTTGAGCTTCTGGCTGTGGCCGTTCTTCCAGTATTTCGTTTTAGAGATTGCCCTGACATACCGCCACGACCTGAAACTGGGCGGAGCCTTGCTGTATTTTTTGGCCTGCCTCTTATCGATCGTAGCTGCAATCGTTCTCAGTGTTGTGCTCATTTCGGAAATGCGAAGACCCCGCGCGCCACTCAAGCCCGGCAAGGTGGTTTTCTCGATTCTCGCCTTCGACGCTGTGGGCAGCCTGTTGGTCACAGGCTTCTTCGTCGTGATGGAGATGTTTTGCCGGGTCGGCGATTGCCCGTCGCCCAATTAGGAATCGAAGGGATACTGCGGCCGAGTGACAATGTGTGAGACACGACAGGACCGGTTTTTCATATACTTCCTACTATGAAAATTATCTTGCCACTGATCTTTACCTTAGCCGCCATTCCGGCGCATGCCCAGCTCTATAAGTGGACCGATGGCGACGGCAAGGTTCATTACTCGGACCGCCCTCAGGATGGCGTCAAGACTAAAGAAATCGCTGTTCAGCGGCCGGCATCGAATTCGGCGGCTGCCGACGATTGGCACCGGCGAGAACTTGAATCGCGCGAGCGCCGGATGCAGCGCGAAACCGCGAACCAGGAGGCGGCCGACACCGCAGCGCGCAATGCCGGGAAAACGCCATATAACCCCAGCCAGCACCGCAACAACAATCCGATGACCGATGATGAAGTCTGCAAGCGCGATGCGCAGCAGATTGAATTCTCCGAGAAGGTTCCGAAGCTGGCGTTCAGCGGCGCCAGCGGATCGGTCGCAGTCAGCGAAGAGGAACGCCAGGCTATCGTCCGCCAGCGCAAGGAAAACCACGCTCTGCTGTGCGGCTCCGGCCAGCGCACTCGCTGAAGTCTCGATGTTCATCAAGTACCTTATCGCCCCAGCGGCGCTGGCGTTTTTCGTCACGTCCGGGGCCGTTTCTGCGGCTGATGTTCGCCCATTCGGCGATAAGACCATCGTTGCACCGCATGTCCACGTTGAGAGTGGTGCGCAATTTGCCAAATGGAGCGGCAAGCCCGTACCGCTGGGCGCATACGATTCATCGTTCTATGAGCGCGCGCGGCTGGGTACTATTGCGTTCTCGCCCGACCTGCGCGTCCATCTTGACCTGATCCGCCGTAAGGTAGCAATTCATTCCTATTACGAGCTTGTCGATTCGAGTTCGGGCAAAACACTTGGCAAATACGTCGTCGTTGAGCCCGAAGATGGGGAGTGGTACTTCTCCGGAAACGGGACGGCCTATCTGAATCAGTCGCACATGCAGCTTTGCGAATCGCGATACACCAGGAAGAGTGCGCAGAAGGGACGAAGGCTGATCGATGTGAACCAGCCAATTGAATACGTTGGCGCCGAAACCGAAGTCGATACCACGACCCAGCTTTATGAATCGCCCACCAGCCGGTCAGTCGTGGCGACGGTGGTTGCTGGCTCCAAGGTGAACGTCATTGGAGTTTTGCCGGGGAAGACAGAATGGCCGGACATCGCGCTGCTGGTCAGGACGCCGTTGGGACTGACTGGCTGGCATGTGCCAAACGAGAGTGGAAGCCTCAAGATCTATCAATGCAATTGAACCGGCTGTGGCGAAAGGCGGACTAGCCGGCTTCCCTGGCGCCGATTTGCCACCAGGCGGGCAGCAGGGCCTGGACTTCCGGGCGGCCAAAGCGGTCGTCGATCAGGTGGACGGTGCCGCGGTCGCTGGTGGTGCGGATCACGCGGCCGGCGGCTTGCACGACTTTCTGCAGGCCGGGGTAGAGGTAAGTGTAGTCGTAGCCTGCGCCGAATGCCGCTTCCATGCGGGCCTTGATTTGCTCGTTCACCGGGTTGATCTGCGGCAGGCCTAGCGTGGCGATGAAGGCGCCGATCAGGCGGTCTCCCGGCAGGTCGATGCCTTCGCCAAAAGATCCGCCCAGCACGGCGAAGCCAATGCCTTCGCCGCCCTCACGGAAACGGGCCAGGAAAGCGTCGCGCGCGCTTTCGTCCATGCGGCGCTCCTGGCGCCAGAGCGGCACGTCCGGATGGCGCGCGGCGAACAAATCGGCCACCTTTTCCATGTAATCGAAGCTGCTGAAGAAGGCGAGGTAGTTGCCTGGCTGGCGTTGATACTGCTCGCCCATCAGCGCGGCAATGGGCGCCAGCGAGCGGTCGCGGTGCTGGTAGCGGGTCGAGATGCGGCTGGCGATGTGCACCTGGAGCTGCTGCGCGTCGAAAGGCGAGGCAACATCGACCCATGCCGTTTCGGGCGGCATGCCAAGCGTGTCGGCGTAGTAGTTCCAGGGGCTGAGCGTAGCGGAGAAAAGGGCCACCGCATGTGCGGCTTCAAAGCGCTGCTTGAGGAAGGGCGCAGGCAGGATGTTGCGGATGCAAAGCACCGAGTTCATGCGGCCTGCGGCGGCGCCACGGCCACCGTCCGATTTCTCGATGTCGAACAGCGAGTGCTCGCCGAAGCTTTCCGCCAGGCGTCCGAACAGCAGGGCGTTGAAATAGAAATCCAGCACGTCGGCATCGAACCATGCGGGATGTTCGGCCATGTAGTCGCCGATCTCGGTGCAGGCTGTTTGCAGCGCGGCCATGAACTTTTCGGGCAATTCGGCGTGGCTGGCGTATTCCGCCTCCTGCGCCTTCTCCAGCGCACTCCATTGGCGGTGTACGCGGTCGAGCGGTTTGCGCAGCGCTTCCGGCGCAGTCTTGCGCAGCACGCGCAGGCGCACGTGGTCCATTTCGGCGGAATACATCTTGCGAGCCCGCGAGACCATATTATGTGCTTCGTCGGCCAGAACGCCGACCTTCCAGCCGTTCATCTGCGTCAGGCTGTACAGCATGGCGCTGATGTCGAAGTAGTAGTTGTAGTCGCCCACCACCACGTCGGCCCAGCGCACCAATTCCGATTGCAGGTAGTAGGGGCAGACCTGGTGCGCCAGCGCGACTTCGCGCACCGAGGCGCGGTCCAGCATGGGCTGCTGCAAGGCGGCGGCGCGTGCGGCCGGCAGGCGGTCGTAGAAGCCTTGCGCCAGCGGGCAGGATTCGCCGTGGCAGGCTTTGTCCGGGTTCTCGCAGGCGGTGGTCTTGGCCGCCAGCTCCAGCGCGCGCAGCGGCAGCAAAGGCACGCTGCGCTTGATGGTCTCGACCGCGCCGAGTGCCATGCTGCGGCCGCTGGTTTTCGCGGCGAGGAAGAATACTTTGTCCAGGCCATGTTCGGCGCTGGCTTTCAGCATCGGGAAGATGCTGCCGATGCTCTTGCCGATCCCGGTCGGCGCTTGCGCCAGCAGCGAGCAGCCGCGCGCGCTGGCCTTGTACATGGCTTCCGCAAGCTGGCGCTGGCCGGGGCGGAAGTCGGCATGCGGGAAGCGCAAGGCGCGCAGTTGCTCGTCGCGCGCGGTGCGGTGCGCCAGTTCCTGCTCGGCCCAGGCCACGAAGCGGCCGCATTGCTCTTCGAAGAAAACGCGCAGGGAAGCGGCATCGGCTTCCTCGGTGAACACCGTTTCCTTTTGCGTGCCGATGTCGAAGTAGACCAGGGCCAGGCGCAGGGCAGTCAGTTTGCGTGCGGTGCACAGCAAATGGCCGTAGACCTTGAGCTGGGCCCAGTGCAGGATGCGGTGGTTGGCGGGCTGGCGCGACAGGTCGCCGCGGTAGGTCTTGATTTCTTCGAGCTGGTTCTGGCGCGGGTCGTAGCCGTCGGCGCGTCCGCGCACATGCAGCGGGCCGAAATCGCCGGACAGGCTAACCTCGCGCTCATATTCTTCGCCACGGCGGCTGGTGACGACGGCATGGCCTTCAATGCCTTCCTGCGCGGTGGGCGTGGGCGTGAAGCGCAGGTCCAGGTCGCCTTGCTTGGCGGTGAACTCGCACAGGGCGCGGACGGCAATCGTGTAGCTCATTCCTGCCACGCCAGGTAACACACGGACACCGGCATGCCATGCTCGGCGCAATAGTCGATCCAGCGCAACTGGTTGTCCTGCAGGCGGTCGCCCGGGCCTTTGACTTCGACCATCTGGTAGCGCTGTTCGGCGGGCCAGAAGCGGATCAGGTCCGGGAAGCCGCTGCGGTTGGCCTTGATGTCGAGCAGGATGCGCTCGAACCACAGCTTAAGGTGGGCAGCCGGGATGCAGTCCAGCGCGAGGCCGAGCAGTTCTTCATCAATCGCGTCCCAGTAGACGAAGGGCGACTGCAGGCCGGACTTGGCGGCGAAGTTGGCGCGGATGGCGTCGCGGTAGCTGCCGTCTTTGAGCCGCGCGAAGCAGGCTTCGAACAGGGCGGAGCGACGGCGCTGGAAGTCGGCGCTGTGCAAATCCGCCGGGCCGTGGTGGAAGGGGTGGAAGAAGGCGCCGGGAATGGCGGCAAACACCGCGTCCCAGCACAGCAGGCCAAACAGTGAATTGGCCAGCGCGTTCTCCACGTAGAAGCAGGGCGCCTCGTCCTGCCAAAGATGGTCGCGCACTACGCCTTCCACCCACCATTCCTCGGTCGGCATCGGCAGCACCAGGTCGATGCGTTCGACCGGCGTTGGCTTATGGGCGGGCTCGCGCATGTGGCCAAGCTTGCGGCGCAGGCGCGGCGCCATGCGCAGCAACTGCTGGCGTTCGGCTTCGCTCTCTGGCGCGGCCTGCGCGCGTTGCAGCCATTCGTAGGCCAGGCCGATCCGCTCGTCTTTTTCCAGCACGCGGATGGCGCGGGCGCGGGCGCCGGGGTAGGCGCATTGCTCGTAGAGTTCGAAGGCGCCGGCCCAGTTGCCCAGCTTCTCAAGCTGCTGGCCGAACTGGAACAGCATTTTCTGGCGGCGGCTGTGCAGCCATTCGTTGTCGTCGCCCAGGGCTGGCAGTTCTCGTGCCAGGTGCAGCGGGTCTTCGCCGTCCGCGAATCGTTCCCGGCAGGCGTGCAGCGCCAGGTAATCGTCGATGTCGCGGCGCGAGCGGAAGCCGCGAGCGGCCGGAGAGAACTCGACTTTTTCGTAGCGGTAGATGCCCAGGTTGGACAGCACGAATTCCGACCAGTCCTGGTGGAAGTTACCGAAGAAGATCAGGCGCAGGCGGTCGCACAGGGGCTTGGAGAGGATGTGGTAGACCTGGTCGCCGGCATCGGCATACCACGATGTGAAGCGGTGGCTGCCTTCGTGACGTTCGCGCAGGGCCTCCAGTTGGTCGGCCTTGCGTGCACTGCGTTCAACGCCGCTCAGGGCAAACACACGGGTGATTTCGGGCTTTTGGAGAAGCTCGAACAGCTCGTCCAGCGTCAGCTCGGGGTCTTGCACCACCCAGCCTTGCTCGACCAGCGGGCCGGCGGCGGCGATGGCGCAGCCGATCTCGGGGTAGCTCAACTTGGAGGCGCGGAACAGCTCTCCCTTGCGCATCACCATGCGCACAAACAGGGCGCGGGATGGCTGGGGCAGGGCGGGGAAGCTGGCGATGAATCCGGCTTCCTCCTCCGTCAGCAGGTCGCTATAGCGCTCGCCAATCCAATGCAGGACCTGGTGGAAGTTCTCCAGGTAATAGAACGGATTTTCAAGGACTTGGTTCATGCAGGCGAAGCGGCGCGAAAACTGTATTTATATACAGTATAACGCGCCGCAGCCTGTATTGTCAGCCCTTCTTGCTGGCCGCGTTGGCTTTCTCGACCTGCTGCTCGAAGGCGGTGACGGCGTCGCGGGTGGCCTGGGTCACCTGTTCATAGCCTTTGAAGGCGTTTTCAATGGCGTTTTTGACAATCTCCACCGCGTTGTCCGAGCCGGGACGCACGTTCTTGGTCACGTCGTAAATCAGGGCACTCAGGTTGGATTTGGCTTCGGCCAGGTGGGCGTCGGCAGCCTTGTGGAAGTCGTTCGACATTTCGGTCAGCAGGGCGCCCAGCTGCTGGTTGTAGGCGTTGGTGGCAGCCATGCCGGGCTGCAGGCGGGCGTTGATCACGTCCATGGCTTCCTGCGGCGTGGCGGAAGCATTGACCTTGCGGCCAGCCTCGATCTGGTCGTCGAGCGCCTTTTTGGCCGTAGCGATGTTCAGGGCCACTGCTTGCTCCACCCCTTGCATGGCGCGGTTGGTCAGGGTGTTGAAGGTCTCCAGCTGGAACTCAAACAGCGTCTTGGTCGCGTTGGCAAACTGCTCGGGATTCTGAAACATACGGTCTCCTTGTCGAGGTGGGATGGCGTTGCTTCTTGCTTTGGCTTCATTATTTATTACGCACCAAGTTTTCGCAATGGGCATCTTTAAACGGGCCGGCCATTTGTACCCAGCCCTTGCCGAGCGGGGTTTGCGAGCAGGCGCGCTGGCCGTCGATGCGGCTCTGGTACAAGTACCACCAGGCCGGGCGGGCGGTGGCGCTGCCGGCCGCGGTGGCGGCCAATAGCAGGATGGCGATCAGTCGTTTCATAGCGGTGCGGTGGCCGGCAGGCGCATGGTGAAGGTGCTGCCGTGGCCGGGCGTGCTGGCCACGTCGATATGACCCGCCAGCACGCCGGTCACGATATTGTGGGTGATGTACAGTCCCAGGCCCGACTGGCCGGAACCAAGCCGGGTGGTATAGAAAGGATCGAACACGCGGTGCAGGTGGTCCGGCGGGATGCCGGCGCCGTTGTCGGCCACCGACAGCAGCACGTCGGAGCCCTCGGCGCTGGCTGTGATGGTAACCGTCGGCTCGCCTTCCCCTGGCGCGGAAAAAGCATGGGTGATGCAGTTGTCGACCAGGTGTCCCACGGCCTGGCTAAGCGGAATCGGATAGCTGTCCAGTTGCAGGCCGGGCACCACGTCCAGCACCAGGTTGGGGCGCGGTTGCGGCAGGGTGGCCCACAGGGGCGCCAGCATTTCCTGCAACAGCTGGTCGAGGAAGAAGTGGCGGCGCTGGGTGTCGTTGGTGTCGACGGCGATCTGCTTGAAGCTGCCGACCAGCCTGGCGGCGCGCTGCAGGTTGCGCTGGATGATATCGCCCGCTTCGCGCGCTCGTTCCAGGTAGGCGTCCAGTTCCGAGCGGCGGATGCCGGAATCGACCTGGCTGCTCAGGGCAGCCGTATGGTCGGCCAGGGTGGAGGCGGTAATCAGGCTGTTGCCGATCGGCGTATTCAGTTCGTGCGCCACGCCGGCCACCAGCGAACCGAGGGCGGCCAGTTTGTCGCGCCGCACCAGTTCGTCCTGCGTCATGCTGAGGTTCTCCAGTGCCGCTTGCAGTTCTTCACTGGTCAGCTCCGCATGCTGCTTGGCGCGCGTCAGTTCGGCGGTGCGGGCTTCGACCAGTTCTTCCAGATGGCTGCGGTGGCGCGCCAGTTCGGCCTCGCGCCGGGCGCGCTCGATGGCGATGCTGGCCAGGTGGCTGGCCACCCCGATCAGGCGCTGTTCTTCGGTATCCGGATGGCGCACGGTGCGGTAGTACATGGCAAAGGATCCGAGCACCGTGTTCTCGTCCTGCATGATGGGCATGGACCAGCAGGCGCGCAGGCCGTAGTCGCGGATCAGGTCGAGGTAGGGCGCCCAGAGCGGGTCGTGTTCGATGTCCGATACCACCACGGCTTCGCGGCGGTGCATGGCGGTGCCGCAGGAGCCCACGCCGGGGCCGATCGCCATCCCCTCGAGCAGGGCCGCGTAGGAAGCGGGCAGGCTGGGGCAGCAGGCGCAGCGCATATGCACGCCGTCCTCGTCGAGCAGCATGACGGAGCATAGCACGCCCGGCGATTGCGATTCCACCAGTTGCACCAGCTTGTGTAGTGTGTCTTCCAGCGGCACGCCGCGCGCCATCATTTCCAGCAGGCGCTCCTGGCCGACGCGCAGGTCGTCCGCACGCTGGGTGCCTGTGACGTCGACCAGGCGCATATGGAACAGGCGGCGGCCCGGCTTGGCGATCCGCACACCGCGGGCATTGCATTCGACCATGCGCCCGCTGCTGTGGCGGAAACTGATGCGATGCACGCGCAGCTCGCCGGCCAGCACGCTTTGCATCATCGCGTTCATCTCCAGCGGGTCGCAAAAGGCCGAGAATGGGGCGGTCAGCAATTCCAGCGCGCTGCGGCCCAGTAGCTGTTCGGCGCGGTGGTTCAGGTCGACCGGGCGGCCGCTGTCCAGGTCGATCAGCACCACGGCGTCCGGCGAGGCGGCTGCCATCATGTGGTAGTTCACCTCGAGGTCGAAGCCGCCGATGCGCTGGCCCTGCAGCGCGAACAGCACATGGTCCACGACGCTGGTGGTGGCCAGGGGCAGGGTGAAATAGCCATCGGCGCCGGCGCGGGCGGCGCGTTCCTTTTCGTCGTTGGACGGGCGGTGCGACATGAGCAGCACCGGAATGCGGCGGTTGGCGTCCGCCTGGGTCAGTTGGCCAGTCAATTCCAGTGCGGCCCCGCCGGCCAGCACGGTATCCAGCAATACCAGCGCCACGCCGCCGGCGCTGGCCGCCTCCAGGGCGTGTTGGCCGCTGGTGACCGATTCGACGCGGTAGTCGTGCCGGGCGAGCGCCAGCTCCAGCGCCGCCACATCGAGACTGGCGCCGGTAGCAACGAGGATGGTGTTGTTCGGTTCCACGCTGCCAGTGTATTACAAGCTGGCCTCGGCCTCGGCCTCGGCTTCGACCTGCGGAACCAGGATGCGCGGCAGGTTGTCCTCGATCCAGTCGACCAGGACTTCCAGTCGCTCGGCGACCTCGCGACCCAGCGGCGTCAGGCTGTATTCGACATGGGGCGGGATGACGGGCAGGGCGGTGCGCAGCACGAAGCCGTCGCCCTCCAGCGCCACCAGGGTCTGCGCCAGCATTTTCTCGCTGACGCCGCCCACTTCCTTGCGCAACTGGCTGAAGCGGTGCATGCCGCCGAGGAGCACGACCAGCACCAGGACGCCCCAGCGGCTGGTGACGTGGCTCAATACCGTGCGCGATGGACATTCCGCAGCAAGCACATTGCCCGGCCTTGCCGAGCGGCGGGACAGGGAGGCCCGCAATGATTTTGAAGTTTTTTCCATACTTACAAAAAAGTACGTACTTACGAAAAGTTAGTGTTGATCCTATTATAGCCCTGCACTGTTTTCAACCAAGGAGAAAAACATGATCGTGGTAACTGGCGCTTCGGGCGCATTGGGTCAATTGGTGGTGGAAGGCTTGCTGGACAAGGTGCCGGCAGCACAAATCGTGGCGGCCGTGCGTGATCCGGCCAAGGTGGCGCACCTGGCGGCGCGTGGCGTGCAGGTGCGCCGTGCCGATTATGAAGACGCGGCCAGCCTGGATGCGGCACTGGCCGGCGCCGACCGCGTGCTGCTGGTCTCGGCCAACGAGGTTGGCAAGCGCACAGCCCAGCATCTTGCGGTGGTCGATGCGGCAAAACGTGCCGGCGTGAAGCTGCTGGCCTACACCAGCATTTTGCACGCCGACAGTTCGCCGCTGCGCCTGGCCGACGAGCACGTCGCCACCGAAGCAGCCATTCGCGACAGCGGCCTGGCATATGCCTTCCTGCGCAATGGCTGGTATTTCGAGAATTTCGATAGCCGCATCCAGGGTGCCGTACAGTGGGGCGAAATGGTGGGCAGCGCAGGCGAGGGGCGCATTTCGGCAGCCGCGCGTGCGGACTATGCGGCTGCCGCGGTGGCCGTGCTGACCACGGAAGCGCCGCAGCAAGTATATGAACTGGCTGGCAGCACGTCGTTCACCCTGGCGGAACTGGCCGCCGAGGCAGCGCGCCAATCAGGAAAGGCCGCGGTGTACCGCGATGTGCCGCCGGCGGAGTTTGCTGGCGTGCTGGCTGGCGTGGGCGTGCCTGCGCCATGGCCTGAACTGCTGGCCGATTCGGATGCTGGCTCCGCACGCGGCGGCTTGTTCGATGATGGGAAAGCGCTGGAGACGCTGATTGGCCGTCCAACCCGCAGCCTGTCGCAGGCGGTGGAAGCGGCGCTGGGCGCGTAAATGAAAAAAGCTCCCGAAGGGAGCTTTTCTGCGGAATTCTTGGTGCCCACGGAGGGACTCGAACCCCCACACCTCGCGGCACATGGACCTGAACCATGCGCGTCTACCAATTCCGCCACGTGGGCACTGGTACTGCATTTGTCTCAGAAGGTAGCGTTTGGTGCCCACGGAGGGACTCGAACCCCCACACCTCGCGGCACATGGACCTGAACCATGCGCGTCTACCAATTCCGCCACGTGGGCGCTAACTTCTTCAACTCTCTGTTGCGGTGTTGTGTGCAACAGAGGCACGCATATTAATGGCCGAGACCGAATCGGTCAAGTGTTAATTAATAATTTCGTGCAACTTTTTCCAATTCGGGGTCAGGTCTGTCATTTGGACAGCTGCCGCGCACCTTTGACATTTCTCAAGAGGCGGGGCGGAAAAGTCATGCTGCAAATATTTGCGGCGCAGATTATTCGACTGCAGAAATTCGCAGATATGATTTGATGAAGATCAAATGCTTGGTTGCTGAGTCCAAATGACAGACCTGACCCCGAACTTGGCGGAAAACAAAAAAGCCGCTTTTCAGCGGCTTTCTTGCGGAATTTTTGGTGCCCACGGAGGGACTCGAACCCCCACACCTCGCGGCACATGGACCTGAACCATGCGCGTCTACCAATTCCGCCACGTGGGCATTGTCGCGTTGTTCTGCAACGAGGCACGCA